>Ga0075364_10000263_pt1 | contig 25539 bp, 22 predicted proteins | sample EndMetdeltDD1764_FD_71517 | JGI IMG/M metagenome (GOLD analysis project Ga0075364, IMG submission 71517) | Populus endosphere microbial communities from Tennessee, USA - Endosphere MetaG P. deltoides DD176-4 | ecosystem: Host-associated > Plants > Roots > Endosphere | place: USA: Tennessee... | reverse complement strand
CCTGCGTGCGTACTAGTCACCCCTATCGAATCGAGATGTCATGAACACCCGTCAGGTCCGCATCGTCGCCCTCGTCCTGGTTGCCATCCTCGTGCTCGGCACGGCGGCGACTCTGATCGGCGAACTCCTCTGACCACCGCCGTGAACACCGTCCGACTAGACTGATGAGACAGTGAGGAGCGAGCGTGGCTGATCGCATCGAGGCACCGGCGGCTGAGTCCAAGAACACCGACGCGGCCCCGACTTCGGCGCGCGTGCGCAACCGTCTGGCCCGCATCGGCGGCAGCAAGGCGGGCTCCGTCGACGTCCTTGACCCACTGATCAAGGTTTATCGGGCGACGCACCCCAAGGGCGACATCGCGGCCATCCAGAAGGCCTACGAGGTGGCCGAACGGATGCACGCCGGCCAGAAGCGTAAGAGCGGCGACCCGTACATCACCCACCCCTTGGCCGTCACGACGATCCTCGCCGAGTTGGGTATGACCACGCCGACGCTCTGCGCGGCCTTGCTGCACGACACGGTGGAGGACACGCCCTACACGCTGGAGCAGCTCACGGCCGATTTCGGCGACGAGGTACGTCAACTGGTCGACGGCGTCACCAAGCTCGACAAGGTCAAGTACGGCGACTCAGCCCAGTCCGAGACGATCCGCAAGATGGTCGTGGCGATGAGCCGCGACATTCGGGTGTTGGTCATCAAGCTTGCTGATCGGCTCCACAACATGCGCACGCTGCGCTACCTGCGCCAGGACAAGCAGGAGCGCATTGCCCGCGAGACCATCGAGATCTTCGCGCCACTGGCCCACCGACTCGGCATGAACACCATCAAATGGGAGTTGGAGGATCTCGCCTTCGCGACCCTGCATCCCAAGGTCTACGACGAGATCGTCCGGCTCGTGGCTGATCGCGCCCCGTCCCGCGGCCAGTTCCTCGAGCGGGTCACCAGCGAGGTCGAGTCCGATCTGCGTCACGTCAAGCTCAAGGCGACGGTGTCGAGTCGCCCCAAGCACTACTACTCGATCTACCAGAAGATGCTGGTCGGCGGTCGAGAGTTCTCCGACATCTTCGATTTGGTGGGCGTCCGCATCCTGGTCGACTCGGTCGCCGACTGTTACGGCGTCCTGGGTGTGCTCCACGCCCGCTGGAACCCCATCCCCGGACGGTTCAAGGACTACATCTCCGTCCCGAAGTTCAACATGTACCAGTCGCTGCACACCACCGTGATCGGGCCGCAGGGCAAGGCCGTCGAACTGCAGATCCGTACGTACGCGATGCACCGCCGCGCCGAGTACGGTGTCGCAGCGCACTGGAAGTACAAGGAAGATGCGACCGCCGGGACCAAGGGCGGCAAGGGTGTCGACGGCAATGACATGGTCTGGTTGCGCGAACTGCTCGACTGGCAGTCCGAGACCGAAGACTCCGTGGACTTCCTGGACTCGCTGCGATTCGAGATCAACAACGCGGGTGTCTATGCCTACACGCCTCGCGGCGACCTGATCCAGCTACCGGCCGACTCCACCCCCGTTGACTTCGCGTACGCCGTCCACACCGAGGTCGGCCACGCCTGCATCGGCGCACGCGTCAACGGCCGTCTGGTCTCGCTGGAGTCGACGCTCGAGAGCGGCGACGTGGTGGAGATCTTCACCTCCAAGTCGGTCGACGCCGGCCCGAGCCGCGACTGGCTGGAGTTCGTTGCCAGTCCGCGGGCCCGCAACAAGATCCGTCAGTGGTTCACCAAGGAGCGCCGCGAGGAGGCGATCGAGCGAGGCAAGGACCTGATTGCCAAGCAGATGCGCAAAGAGGGGCTGCCGCTGCACCGGCTGTTCAAGCACGAGTCGCTGGCGACCGTCGCGAACGAGCTGAACCTCGTCGACGTCTCGGCGCTGTACGCGGCCGTGGGCGAGCACAATGTCGGGCCGCAGAGCGTCGTGGAACGTGTGCTCGACCTGGCTGGAGGTCGAGAGGGTGCCCAAGAAGATCTCGCCGAAGCCACGACGCTGCCCGGTATCGGCGCGCGGCGGCCGCGCGCCGAGAACCGCGATGCCGGTGTCATCGTCGAGGGCCTTGACGGCGACATCCTGATCAAGCTTGCCCGGTGCTGCACGCCGGTACCGGGCGACACCATCGAGGGCTTCGTGACTCGCGGTGCTGGCGTGTCGATCCACCGCACCGACTGTGTCAACCTCATCGCGTTGCGCAGCCAGCCCGAGCGTCTGGTCGCCGTGCGCTGGGCGCCCACCGGCAAGAGCACCTTCCTCGTCGCGATCCAGGTTGAGGGTCTCGACCGGCCGCGTCTGCTCAGCGACATTACCCGGGTCATCTCCGACCAGCACGTCAACATCTTGTCGGCGTCCCTGTCGACCGGACGCGATCGGGTGGCCAAGTCGAAGTTCACCTTCGAAATGGCCGATCCCAAGCACCTGGGGCATGTGCTGAGCGCCGTGCGCACGGTGGAGGGTGTCTTCGATGTCTACCGCCTGACCCAGTAGTGGGGCCGCTCTACGTCGGGATGAGCCGGAACAGGAACTTCTTCTTGACCATAAGCCAGATCACCGCCAGGACGGCGGTGTGGATGACGAGGCCCTGCCAGATACTGGTGCGATCGAGGCCGGGGATGTTGGCCACCGCAACGACAAAGAACACGTGCACGATGAACACGTAGAGGCTGACCTTGCCTAGCGGCACGTAGAACCAGCCGAAGGCCGCGTTGAGCGGTTTCCAGCACGTCGTCAGCAGGGCGAACGCCGTGACCAGCACCAGCAGGAGGTCGATCAGTCGACCGGGTTGCAGATCTGTGCGCTGGAAGAGGTTCTGGTACATCCAGACGTAGCGGTCTCCGTCCACGAGGGGCACGGCGACGTCGAAGGTGTGCCCTGCCCAGACCGCGACCAGTGCTCCGACGTAGGCCAGCATCAGCAGTGTCACCAATACCTTGCCGATACGGGATGTCAACGCCCGCGTGATCGGGGCGCGGTAGTAGCCGATGACCAGACCGTGAGTGAAGGCGATCTGCCACGACAGCAGGGGGAAGACGTCCTCGAACTGCGACGGCAGCAGTCGCACGTCGTGCCGAGCGTTGAAGAGGTACAGCGCCCAGCTGACGGCCAGCACCAGCCACCACAGGCGGCGCCTGATGAGCCACATGAGCACCGGCACCAGCAGCGACAGGACGACAAACAGGCCCATGATGTTGAAGACCCACGGTCCCATCTCGAGCAGGAGGAGAGCCTTGACGGCGTACCACGGTGGCGGGTAGTCGAGCAGCCGACCGACATTGGCGTACAGGTCGTAGACCTGGCCAGCCGCTGATGCGCCATTCGCTCCGGTGCCGCGATCAGTGAAGGTGGTCACGTCCTTCGTCGAGATCAGCGGCAGGAGCCCGATCAGATAGACCAGCAGCACGACGCCGAGCGCTGTCAGGTACTGCTTGCGGGCGCGCCGCCAGGCCCCGACGGCTGCGGCCCATTCACCAAGTCGGGCAACTCCCACGGGGTAGACCATGCCCAGCACGAGGCCCGACAGCAGGACGAACATTTCCGCCCCCGTGATGCCGCCGATGGCGTTGAGGGTCACGTACGAGTAAGGGCCGCTGAGTTCGATATGGGTGATGACGACAGCGACGATCGTCCATCCACGCAAGAAGTCGAGCCGTTCGTCGCGGGGATCATGTTCCTTCGGGTATCGCCAGGAGCCGACAAAGCGCCCGGCGACGCCGGAGAGCAGGTACAGCACCAGCGCCAGTACAGCGCAGCCGATGATCCAGCCCATGTGGTCACCGATGTCAGGTCCGTTGTCCCGGTATTGCGCTGTCGCCTCGTTACCGGTCTGCTGGTCGAGGACACGCGTGACGGGATCGAGACTCAGACCGGCTGCTCGGGCGTCCTGGCTGAAGGCCTGTGCCAGCTCGGGACGGTGCGTGGCACGCCAGTCGACGATGTCGCCGCCGACCTCGTCTTCGGCACGTTCACGCTCGAGCCACGAGATCGCCGCGATGCGGGGGTACTGGAGCCGTAGCGACCGGTCGAACACCTGCCGCCACCACGCCTGCTTGATTTGCAGCTCGGATGCCCCGACGTCGTCGGGGTTGTACAAGGCCCCGGTCCGTACGGCCATCGGCTTGTCGTAGCCGTCGGCGTAGGTCTGGTAGAAAGGCTCAGGAGCATCGTCGGCGGACGAGTAGCCGTAGGACTCGCCGAGTCGGTCGGCGTACTCGCCGTCGAGCGGAACTTGGTTACTGCCGAAATCCTGCGCGCGACCGTAGTGGTACAGAGAGAGCCCGACCCAATCGACTGCGTCGGCGCCTGGCCAGTACGGCGCGTACGGGTCGTCGCCCGAATCGACGTCGATGCGCGGCCCGGAGCCCTCGGTGGCACCATATGCCGTGCCGAACGGATAACCGGCGCCGTACGAGGGCGACCACAGCATGTCGGCGGACGGGGCACCCGCGTGGACTGCCTCAGCCACTGTCCGGAAGGCATCACGATAGGCAGCGGGCTGCTGACCCCATGGTGTCCACGAGCCGTTCATCTCCGGCGCGAACCCGACGAGGAAGGTGACGCCAGTCCGACGGTGCAGCGAGCTGAGCTGATCAGCCAGCCCTCCGGCGTCGGCCGTCGTAAGGTCGTCAAGCGGCTTGACCGGCTCGAGTGTCACCACGGCAAGCGCCCCCTGCTGGGCGGCTTGGTCGACGAACTGGCGCAAGTAGGTGCCGTCATCCTCGTTCAGCGGATACCGGACGGTCTGCTCGAACAGGGACGGATCGGTGCCGAAGCGGTCGGAGTACTGTCGGGCGCTGTCCTTCGTCCAGTCGAGGAAGGGTCCGATGTAGGGGCCCTCGGGTGGGCGCGGGACGGCATCTGCCGACGCCGGACAAGCCCCGAGACCCAGCAGGAGCGGGGCGACAACGGCTACCAGTAGCCAGCGAAGCATGCGCGTGTGTGGGTGATGCTCAGCCGTCAGGTCTGCCTGCGGCACACCAGCCTCCAGTGGTTGACCGGCCCGATCCGCTGGTATGAGAGCTCATCGACGGCGGCGGACGCCATCGCGAGCCCGCGGCCGTCTTCGGCGTCCTCCCCGGGCATCGCAACCTGCTCCAGGTCGATCTCGACGGGTTTGCCGTCGTCGCCGAACCGAGCCTCAATGGCGTCTGCTTCGCACGTGACCACCAGGTCGAACTGGCGCGGATGGGCGTCCGGAGGATCGACGAGCGCGGCATGCTCGACGATGTTGCCCAGGATCTCGATCACGGCAGTCTCGAACCTGATGCGGTCGAGCATGCTGGGAGCCGGCTCGTGAGTCCATAGCTGAGCGATGACCTCGTGCACTAGGTCGACACTCTCGGGGCGGGCTGGCGCGATGAGCTGATAGTGCGCGACACCATCGGCGGCCTCAGACGACATCGAACGCTCCCTCTACGGTGTCGCGTGCCCGCAGGACACGATCGAGGTTTGTGAGGGACAGCACCGTGCGTACCTGCTCGGTGGGCTGCGCAAGCCGCAGGTCGCCTCCGGCCTGGCGGGTCGACTTGAGGCCGGCGATGAGCGCGCCGAGGCCGGAAGAATCCATGAACTCGGTCCCCGAGAGGTCGACGACGATACGGGGTGCACCGGCGTCGATCAGTCCGGCGACCGCTTCGGTGAGTTGTTTGGCCGACACCATGTTGAGCCGTCCCTCGGGGGCGATGACCCCGATACCCCGGTCCGTCTGGTGTACGTGAAACTCGGTCATCGCAGCTGCCTCTCGTCGGTGATGGTGTCGGTTTCGGACGGGACGTCGTGGCCGCGGTAGAGCGCGGCACGGATCAGGACGCTGAAGATGACCAGGTCGAACACCACCCACACCAGGTTCGCTCCTGTTCCCAACCACGTCGCCTGGCCGACCGCGAGGCGGACGGCGCCCACGATGGCTGCCGTGACTAGCAGACCCATCGCGATGAGCTGGGGCTTGATGAGCTGCCACTGTGGCCCTGTTGTGGTGGGCCTGACCTTCGGAGTGACGGAGAAGTCGAGTTCACGACCGAGAAACACGTTGCCGAAGGCCGTCCTGAAAGACTTGATCCACACGGGAAACAGCGCCAGGGAGTACTGCTGACCTCGCCATGTCTTCACCCCGCGGCCCACCACGAAGAACAGCACTTGGTTGACCAACAGGAATGGGATGAGTCGCACAAAGAAGTCGCTGCCGAGGGCCTGCACCGGCAACACACCGATCATCAGGTAGATCGCGGGGGCGGCCACAAACACCACAGCGGCGAACCCCGACAGGTAACTCCACATCGTGGCCCAGTACATGAGGCGCTGGGGGATGCTCAATCCCTTCAAGACCAGCGGGTTCTCGCGGAACATCACCTGCACGGTGCCCTGCGCCCAGCGTAGACGCTGGATCAGCATCGTTCCCAGGTCCTCGGGTGCGAGGCCGTGGACGAGGGTCTCGTGGTGATACGCCGACCGCCACCCGAGGGCGTGGAGGCGCATGCATGTCGCCATGTCCTCGGTGACGGAGATCGTGGCCAGCGGCATGATCGGCTGTGCCTCCTCCACGCGGCCCATGTCGAGGCTGCCGACCAGCGTGCTGACGGTCTGCAGCGCGCCCAGGGGCGACCAGTCTCGGTGCACGACGGCGTCCAGATCGGCCTCGTCTAGCTTAGCCAGGGACATGTCGTCATCGCCTAGCTGCTCGGCGAGTTCGGCGATGACGGCTAGGTCGGCCCGCAAGGCGACGACGTCGTGGGACGCCATCTCCCGAGCGAGGGCGTCAACTCGCTGCTGGAAGCGGTAGGTGACATCCGCGATCGCGACGCCCCGGCGCAGCTCGTTGCGTGCGCGACGGATGTCGTACCCCACCTGGTCGAGGGCGGCGCGCAGACGGTTGTCATCGGGTCCGAGTTCCCGGCGGGCCTGCTCCAAGACCCCCCGCGACGTCTTGAGGGCCTTGTGGACGCCGATCTCGACCTCACCGGCGTAGCGTGAGACACCCAGGTGCATCAGCGCCTCTCGGCGGATGATCGCGTTGGATCCGCAGAAGAACGCGGCGTTCCAGGAGTCCTTGCCCTGCTGGATAGGTCCGTAGAACAACGGTGCCTGGCTTCCCAGAGGATCGTCGTCGGGCACGTTGATGAAGACCTGGGGCGTCTGGACCAGAGCCATCCGCTCGTCCTCGAAATAGCCCAGCGTCCGGTCCAGGACATTGGGCTGGGGCACCTGGTCGGCATCCAGTATCAAGATGAACTCACCCTCGGTGGCCATCAATGCGTTGTTGATGTTGCCGGCTTTCGCATGGCGCGGACGGTTGTGCCAGGCATTCGACCGGCGGATCCACCCGATGCCGTTCTCCGCGGCCCACTCACCGAGCTCGGCACGGTTGCCGTCGTCGAGCAGCCAGGTCTCATGCGGATAGGTGATGTCCTTCGCCGCGAGAGCCGTGCGCTGCACGAGGTCGATCGGTTCGTTGTAGGTCGTGATGAAGATGTCAACCGTCGCACCGGTGGGCGGCGGTGGGGGAGAGGGGCGTTGCTTCAGTCGCCATACTGTGACACCGAACAGCAGTGAGTCGATCAGGGCATACGTCTCGGCCAGCACGAGGGGGACCGCGATCCACCAGGCATCCCAATTGACCGAAAACAGCCAGCGCCACACGACGTAGTTGAGACCCAGCAGAACGGTCAGGACGACGACGATTCGTACGACCCACAGCCGAGGCATCAGTCGAGACTCTCCGTGCGCCGGATGGCCAGCACCGTGATGTCGTCAGGCAGGGGAACCGTGGCAGCTAGTCCTTTGATCGTCTGGACGAACTGGCGAGGGGAGCCCGCGTCCTCGACGAGCTGCACGATGGCCGGCATCGCGTCGAGCGTGCCGCCCATGAGATCGAGCAGCCCGTCGCTGAAACACACCAGGTCGTCTCCGGGCCCGAGGGTGAGGCTTTGCTCGGTCCAGCGCCAGGCGTCAGTGACGCCGAGCGGGAGATCCGTGGCACGAAGGTGCTCGGCGGTGCCGTCGGCGCGCAGGACGACGCTCAAACCATGGCCTGCGTCGACGTAGCGGATCGCCCCAGTGGCGGGGTCTGCCCAGCCGAAGAAACCAGTCACAAAGGAATTGGTGGATGAGAGGTCCTCGAGCAGCAGCGAGTTGACCTCGGTGACGACGTGACCGAGGTTGCCGCCCGCGCCGAAGCGGCCAGCGGCCAGGGCCCGATTCTCCGACCTCAGCACTGCCCGCACCGACGCCATGATCATCGCGGCTCCCGAGCCCTTGCCCATCACATCGGCGACCGCGAAGGCATGGAAATCGCCGTGTCGCTGGTGGTCGAAGAAATCGCCGGCCACGCTGGTAGCCGGCTGGCAGAACGCGGCTGCGTCGTAGCCGGGGATATCGGGGGTATGGCGAGGCAGCAGCGACTGCTGGATCGACCTGGCACGCTCGGTCTCGTCTGACGCGATCAGCTCCGCCTCAACCCACGAGGTCAGCTCGGCCATGATCGAATGTCCGGTCTCATCGAGGGTGCGGGGTCGGTCGTCGTAGAGGCACAAGGTCCCGATCGCGGTGCCGTGGCTGTCGTGGACCGGGAACCCCGCGTAGAAACGGATGTGCGGGGGGCCGACGACGCCGGGCAACGCAGAGAATCGGTCGTCGAGGGTCGCATCGGATACCATGACCACGCGGTCGGCGACTACGGTCTGAGCGCAGAAGCTCTCATCGCGGGGGACCTCGACGAAGTCGGCTCCCGCGCAGGACTTGAACCACGCTCGGTCACGGTCGATCAGGGTGACGGTCGACAATTTGACGTCGAACGTCAGGCGGGCCAACCGAGTGATTCTGTCGAATCGCTCCTCTGGCGGAGTGTCTAGCACTCCCAGAGCATCGAGGCCCTGCCTGCGTGCCACCTCGACGGTGTCGAGAATCATCGTCACCGTCTCACCCCCTTGAAACAACGTGACGCTAGGACTTAGGTCCCATCATGTCATCTCGCGCGGGTGTTGGCTCGGCGGTGCCCGATGTCAGGAGAAGTCGGCCTGAGCCTTCTTCGCCATCTCGAGGAAGGCCTGCTTGGATGCCAGGTCGGCGGTGAGGTCCTTGACCTTCCTGGTGTCACCTTTGGCCTCGGCGGCCGTGAGCTTGTCCTGCACCTCGTCAATCGAGCGCTGCAGCTTGCTGATCATGTCGTCGGCTCGAGCGGACTTCTCAGGGTCGGACTTCTTCCACTGGTTGTCGGTGGCGTCCTTGATCGCCTGCTCGATCGCGCGGATGCGGCCCTCGAACTCCCCGATCCTCGCGCGCGGAACCTTGCCCGCCTCCTCCCAGCGGTCGGCGATGTCGAGCCACGCCTTGCGGGCGGCGTCGACATTCGTGATAGGCAAAAGCTTCTCGGCCTCGGCGAGGATCTCGAGCTTCTTCTCGGCGTTGACCTCGTACTCGGCGTCCAATGCGGCATTGGCCTCATCACGTGCCGTGAAAAACGCATCCTGCGCGGCCCGGAACCTCTTCCACAACTTGTCCTCGACGTTGCGGGGGGCCGAACCGGCCTTCTTCCACTCCGTCATCAGATCGCGGTACTTGCCGGCTGTGGGACCCCATTCGGTGGACGTCGACAGCGCCTCCGCCTCCACGATCAACTTCTCCTTGACCGACTTAGCAGCGTCGCGCAGCGTCGACTGCTCACCGAAGTGGGTCTTGCGGCGGCGCGTGTAGGTCGTGCGCGCCGAGCTGAAACGGTGCCACAGCTCGTCGTCGGCCCCCTTGCTGAGGCGGGGGAGCGCCTTCCACTCGTCCAGGAGAGCACGCAGCTTGTCGGCGCCGCTCTTCCAGTCCGATCCGGCGGCGATCTTCTCGGCTTCGTCAGCGATGCGGGTCTTCTCGGCCTGCGCTTCGGCGACCTTCGTGGCGCGTTCTGCCTTGCGCTGCTCGCGCTGCTGGTCGATCGCGGGCTGCAGGGCGTCGAGTCTGGTGACCAGCGAGTCGAGATCGCCCATCGCCTGCGCATCGACGAGCTGCGCGCGCACCTTGGTGACGGCCTTCGCGGCGTCGTCGGGGGAGACGGTCCCGCCCTTGAGGCGCTTCTCGAGGAGGTCGACCTCGACCTCGAGGCCCTCGTAGCGTCGGACGTACAACGACATCGCCTCGGCGGGATCGCCTCCTGGCCACTGGCCGATCAGTCGTTCTCCGTCGGAGGTCGTGACGTAGACGTTGCCGTCGTCGTCGACACGACCCCAGGGGTTCGTCGGCGCTGTGCTCATGGCCGACAGTCTAGGGCGGTGCCATGGTGCGGTGCGCCCACCCGTACCGCGTACCCTGTCGGACGTGCTTCTCACGTCGTTTCCCGCCGGTCCGCTACAGGCGAACTGCTACTTCGTGTCGCGCGGTCCGGGTTCTGGTTGTGCGATCGTCGACCCGGGGATGGGCTCGATCGACGGCGTTCGTCAGGTTGTGGCAGAGCACAACCTCAGGCCGCTCGCGGTGCTGATCACCCACGGCCACTTCGACCACATGTGGCAGGCGCAGGACGTCGCATCGGAGTTCGACTGCCCTGTTTGGATCCACCCGGCCGACCGGCACCTGTTGGCGGATCCGATGGCGGCGATCTCCGGCGAGTCCGCGGCGATGCTGCGTGCCCAGCTAGGCCTGGACGACGTGCCCGAATTCGCCGAACCCGCTGACGTCCGCGACGCCGTCGACGGGGCCGAGATCGAGGTCGACGGTCTGACATTCACGGTTGACCACGTGCCCGGGCATACGCCCGGCACGGTCTTCTACCGCGTCGACTACGACGGCCCCGAGGACGTCTCACAGGTCATGTTCTCCGGAGACTTCCTGTTCGCCGGGTCGATCGGCCGCACCGACCTGGCCGGCGGATCGCACACCGAGATGCAACAGAGTCTCCGCGACCGCGTCCTGCCCCTGTCCGATGACGTCGTCGTCCTGCCGGGCCACGGCGGACAGACGTCCGTGGGCCGCGAGCGGGCCACGAACCCGTTCCTGGCCGAGGTGGCATCGTGAGCAAGAAGCTCTCCGGCTTCCCGGAGTTCCTGCCCCGCCAGCGCATCGTCGAGCAGCAGGTGCTCGATCATCTGCGCCGCACCTTCGAGCTGCACGGCTTCGCCAACATCGAGACACGTGCCGTTGAGCCGCTCGACGTCCTGCTGCGCAAGGGCGAGATCGACAAAGAGGTCTACGCGGTCAAGCGACTGGCCGCCGACCCGGCCGAACCCGCGGACCTCGCGCTGCACTACGACCTGACCGTGCCATTCGCTCGCTACGTGTTGGAGAACGCCGGGAAGCTGGAGTTCCCCTTTCGTCGCTGGCAGATCCAGAAGGTGTGGCGCGGCGAGCGCCCGCAGCAGGGACGCTTCCGCGAGTTCACCCAGGCCGATATCGACATCGTCGCCCGTGACGTCCTGCCGTTCCACTTCGATATCGAGGTGGCTCGCGTCATGGCCGAGGCACTGGCCGGCCTGCCGATCCCGACGGCGACCCTGCAGATCAGCAACCGCAAGATCCTTGAAGGGTTTTATCTGGGTCTCGGCCTGACCGATCCGGCCAGCGTGATGCAGATCGTCGACAAGCTCGACAAGGTACCGGCAGACAGGATCCGTGCGCTGTTGGTCGAGCAGGGACTCGACGGCTCGCAGGCCGACAAGGTGCTGGCGCTGGCTGAGATCGTCACCACCGACACGTCGTTCGTCGGAACCGTCGAAGCGCTCGGGGTCGAGCACACGCTGCTGGCCGAAGGCCTCGCCGAGCTCGCACAGGTCATTGACGGAGCGTCCGGAGTCGACGGGGTGGTTGTGACGGCCGACCTGCGGATCGCCCGTGGCCTCGACTACTACACCGGCACAGTCTTCGAGACGCGCCTGTCGGGCTGGGAGCACCTCGGCTCGATCTGCTCCGGAGGTCGTTACGAGAAGCTGGCTCAGGATCGTCGCAACACCTACCCCGGAGTCGGCATCTCGTTGGGCGTCTCACGCTTGCTCGTCCCGCTTGAGCTGGAGGCGTCGCGCTCGGTTCCGTCTGCCGTGCTGGTCGCCGTCGACACCGAGGAGACGCGGGCCGACAGCAATGCGATCGCCCAACAACTGCGGTCGCGCGGCGTCCCGACTGAAGTGGCCGCCAAGGCCGACCGGCTCGGGAAGCAGATCCAGTACGCCGAGAAGCGTGGCATCCCCTACGTCTGGTTCCCGCCGGCCGAGGTCAAGGACATCCGGTCGGGTGAGCAGTTCCCGGCCGACCCCGCGACCTGGGCTCCGCCCACCGAAGATCTCTCACCCCATATCAAGGAGCAGCCCTCGTGATCCGCACCCATGACGCCGGAAGCCTGCGCACCGAGGACATCGGTCAGCAGGTCACGCTCGCCGGATGGGTCGCGCGACGGCGAGACCACGGCGGTGTCGCCTTCATCGACCTGCGCGAAGCATCGGGCGTCGTCCAGGTTGTCGTCCGCGAGGAAGTGGCGCACCAATTGCGCGCCGAGTACTGCCTGAAGATCGTTGGCACGGTGCAGCAGCGCCCCGCTGGCAACGAGAACCCGAGCATCCCCACCGGCGATATCGAGGTCATCGCCGACGACGTCGAGATTCTCAGCGCCGCAGCGCCCTTGCCGTTCCCGATCGACGACGCCGGTTCGTCGGGTGCTGGGGCGGTTGGCGAGGAGGCACGCCTGAAGTACCGCTACCTCGACTTGCGGCGCAGCGGTCCCGCCGCTGCGATCCGCCTGCGCAGCAAGGTCAACGCCGCAGCCCGCGAGGTGCTGGCCGCCCGTGACTTCGTCGAGATCGAGACGCCGACGCTGACCCGCTCGACGCCCGAAGGTGCCCGCGACTTCCTGGTGCCGGCGCGGCTCAAGCCCGGGAGCTGGTACGCCTTGCCGCAGAGTCCGCAACTGTTCAAGCAGCTGCTGATGGTCGGCGGCATGGAGCGGTACTACCAGATAGCGCGTTGCTACCGCGACGAGGACTTCCGCGCCGACCGCCAGCCGGAATTCACCCAGCTCGACATCGAGATGAGCTTCGTCGATCAGGCCGACATCATCGAGCTGATGGAGAAGATCATCCAGGCCATGTGGCGTCTGGTCGGTCACGAGATCTCCCTGCCGATCCCGCACATGACGTACGCCGACGCCATGCGTCGCTTCGGCTCCGACAAGCCCGATCTGCGGATGGGCCAGGAGCTGGTCGAGTGCACGGAGTTTTTCAAGGACACGTCGTTCCGGGTCTTCCAGGCCGAGTACGTCGGTGCGGTGGTCATGCCGGGGGGCGCGTCACAGCCCCGTCGTCAGTTCGATGCCTGGCAGGAATGGGCCAAGCAGCGCGGCGCGCGGGGTCTGGCATACATCACGATCTCCGAGGACGGCGAGCTCGGCGGTCCCGTCGCCAAGAACCTGTCGGACGCCGAGCGGGCCGGTATCGCCGAGCACGTCGGGGCGAAGCCCGGCGACTGTGTGTTCTTCGGTGCGGGCGCGACGAAGTCGACGCGTGGCCTGCTTGGCGCGGCACGGCTCGAGATTGGTGAGCGGTGCGATCTGATCGACCAGGGCGCGTGGGAGTTCGTGTGGGTTGTCGACGCGCCGCTGCTCGAGCCGTCGGGCGACGCTGTCGCGTCCGGTGACGTCGCCGTGGGAGCGGGCGCGTGGACCGCCGTGCACCACGCCTTCACCTCGCCGCAGGACCTCGACACGTTTGATTCCGCGCCCGGTGACGCCCTCGCGTGGGCGTACGACATCGTCTGCAATGGCAGCGAGCTCGGCGGCGGGTCGATCCGTATCCACCGCGAGGACGTCCAGAAGCGGGTGTTCGCGCTGATGGGCATCGGCGAGGAGGAGGCGCAGGAGAAGTTCGGCTTCCTGCTGGATGCGTTCAGCTTCGGCGCCCCGCCGCACGGCGGCATCGCGGTGGGCATGGACCGGATCGTGGCGATGCTTGCCGGTGCCGACTCGATCCGCGAGGTCATCGCCTTCCCGAAGTCGGGCGGTGGCTTCGACCCGTTGACGGCCGCGCCGGCGCCCATCACCCCCGAGCAACGCCGCGACGCAGGAGTGGACGCCGCGCCGAAGAAGGCCGACTCCGCCGAGGCCTGACCCTCGATGGTTTACCACGCCGGCAGGGGGACGATGCTCCGGGCGCGGGAAGTTACCCGTGCCCGGAGACGGTTTGCCCTGCCGGCGTGGTAAACCGCGGCAAGGGGGCGGATAGGGTCGAGACATGAGCTCTGACGGCCTGTTCGACATCCCGGAAACCCCGGCGTCGACGGGCACTGGAAGCGGCAGCCTCAGTGGCAACACCCACTCCTCGGCGCCGCTGGCCGTCCGGATGCGTCCTCGGTCGCTCGACGAGCTGGTCGGCCAGCAGCACCTGCTCGCGCCGGGTTCGCCGCTGCGGCAGATGATCGACGGCAATCAACCGCTGACGATTCTGTTGTGGGGCCCGCCGGGCACCGGCAAGACCACCATCGCCAGCCTGCTCAGCGCCCACACCGACCGCCGATTCGTCGAGGTCTCGGCGGTGTCGGCCGGCGTCAAGGAGGTCCGCGAGACCATCGCCGGTGCGCGCCGCGCCCTGGCCCAACGTGGTGTCGAGACCGTTCTCTTCGTCGACGAGGTCCACCGTTTCAGCAAGTCCCAGCAGGACGCCCTGCTGCCGGGCGTTGAGAACCGGTGGGTGTCATTGGTCGCCGCGACCACCGAGAACCCCCACTTCAGCGTGATCTCGCCACTGCTCAGCCGCAGCCTGCTGCTGACGCTCGAAAGCCTCACCGACGACGATATCGGGGTGTTGGTCGATCGTGCTCTGACGGACGAGCGCGGGCTCGCTGGGATCGTGACCCTCACCGACGAGGCGAAGTCGCATCTCGTGCGGCTCGCCGGTGGGGACGGGCGCCGGGTCCTGACGTACCTCGAGGCCGCCGCAGGCGCCGCGACGAGCCAGGGCAAGGCCGAGATCGACGTCGAGGACGCCGCCTTGGCCGTCGACAAGGCGGCCGTGCGCTACGACCGGCAGGGCGATCAGCACTACGACGTCATCAGCGCCTTCATCAAGTCGATTCGCGGATCCGATGTCGATGCCGCGCTGCACTACCTGGCTCGCATGATCGAGGCGGGGGAGGACCCGCGCTTCATCGCCCGACGACTGATGGTGCACGCCAGCGAGGACATCGGCATGGCCGATCCGACCGCCCTCCCGCTGGCCACCGCGACGGCCCAGGCTGTCGCGATGATCGGTTTCCCGGAGGCACGCATTCCGTTGGCCCAGGCTGTCATCCACCTGGCCGCCGCGCCGAAGTCGAATGCCGTGATCGTCGCGATCGATGCGGCGTTGGCAGACGTCCGCGCCGGAAAGGTCGGCCCTGTACCACCGGCCCTGAGGGACGCCCACTACGCCGGGGCCAAGAAGCTGGGTCACGGTCACGACTATCGATACCCGCACAACGACGTCCGCGGGGTGGTCGGTCAGCAGTATGCGCCCGACGACATCGACGGCACGACGTACTTCGAACCCGGGGAGCACGGCTTCGAGGCACGGCTCGCCGAGCGACTCGCGATTATCCGCAAGATCCTGCGCGACCGTTGACTGTCCAGACGGCCCGATTCGCAACGGGCGTTGCCGCGATAGGCTCGTGCTTATGTCGGTGGAGGTCTGGATCCTCGTCGCGACCGCGGTTCTGGCCGTGGTCGCGATCGCTGCTGCCGTCATCGCGGTACGGGCTGCGCGGCAGGTCCCTCGCCGCGATCCGGCGCCGGCACCACGGTCGGCGCAGATCATCATCCGCGACCCGGAGCCGCCTCGCGCCGCAGCGCTCGAGCCGCGTGTGATCGAGGGACGTCTTGTGCTGCCGCCGACGCAGCATCAGGTGGTGCAGACAGCGCTCGGGCGCCCCGGGGTGCGCCTGTCGATCCTGGTCCACGGAGCGGCCCACGCGCTGCGAGCCGAGAGTCGAGACCGTATCTCAGCGTTGATGCGTCGGGAGTATCGTCGCCGTCGACGCGAGAGGCTGCAGGCCGGCCGTCGTGCCGTGCGAGCCGCCCAGCCGACACCTCCCTCCGACCAGTGGCTCGGTTCATGAGGACGGCATCGTGAGATCCCGCATCGTCTGGTTTGTCGCAGGCTCTGCGGCCGGCGTCTACACCGCAGCGAAGGCACGACGTGCCGCCTACCGTCTGTCGGCGCCCGGGCTGGTCGACCAGGCGGGTGCCCTCGGCCTGGGCTGGCGCGCGTTCAGCGCCGAGCTGCGCGAGGGCATGGACGCCCGCGAGCAGGAGATCACCCGTCGCCTGACTACCGGAACCGACCCCGAAGCGACCCGAAACCCCCCGACATCACCAGATCTGAGGACCCCCTGATGCACACCGCGGAGATCCGCCGCCGCTTCCTCGACCACTTCGAGCAGGCGGGCCACACCGTGGTGCCCTCGGCGCCGCTGTTGTTCGACGACCCCAACCTGCTGTTTGTGAATGCCGGCATGGTGCCGTTCAAGCCGTACTTCCTCGGCCAGGAGACGCCGCCGTGGCAGACCGCGACGAGCGTGCAGAAATGCGTCCGCACCCTCGACATCGAAGAGGTCGGCAAGACCACCCGCCACGGCACGTTCTTCCAGATGAACGGCAACTTCTCGTTCGGCGGCTACTTCAAGGAAGGCGCCATCACCCACGCCTGGCGCCTCATCACCGGGTCGGTCGCCGACGGAGGGCTCGGCATCGACGCCGACACGATCTGGGTCACGGTGCTGCACTCCGACCAGGAGGCGCGCGAGATCTGGAAGCGTGTCGCCGGCCTGCCCGACGAGCGCATCCAGGACCGCGGACTGCTTGACAACTACTGGCACATGGGTGTTGCTGGGCCCGGCGGCCCGTGCAGCGAGATCTACGTCGACCGTGGGCCGGAGTTCGGCCCCGACGGCGGCCCCGTCGTGGACGAGGACCGCTTCCTGGAGATCTGGAACCTGGTGTTCATGCAGGAGGAGATCACCAACGTCCGGGCCAAGGACGTCTTCGACGTGGTCGGTGAGCTGCCGAACAAGAACATCGACACCGGTATGGGCCTGGAGCGGGTTGCCTACCTGCTGCAGGGCAAGGGCAACCTCTACGAGATCGACGAGGTGTTCCCGGTCATCGAGAAAGCCGCCGAGATCTCGGGTCGCACCTACGGCAAGGACCACACCGACGACGTCCGCTTCCGGGTTATCGCCGATCACGTCCGCAGCGGGCTGATGCTGATGGGCGACGGCGTCACCCCCGGCAACGAGGCACGCGGCTACGTCCTGCGCAGGCTTCTGCGCCGTGCGGTCCGCTCGGTCCGGTTGCTGGGCTTCGAAGACCCGGCGCTGCCCCTGCTGCTTCCCGTGAGCCTCGAGCGGATGAAGGCGTCCTACCCCGAGCTGGAGGCCGACTTCCCGCGGATCGAGCAGATCGCGTACGCCGAGGAAGAGGCATTCCGCCAGACACTGGGCAAGGGCACGCAGATCTTCGAGAGCGCCGCTGTCAAGGTCAAGGATTCAGGTGGCACCTCACTGTCGGGTCAGCAGGCGTTCACGTTGCACGACACCTACGGCTTCCCCATCGACATCACCCTCGAGATGGCCGCCGAACAGGGTCTCAGCGTTGACGAGGAGGGTTTCCGCGCCCTGATGGCCGAGCAGCGTTCTCGCGCCAAGGCCGATGCCAAGGCCAAGAAGGGCGGTCACGCCGACACCACGGTGTACCGGGCCGCGCTCGACGCCAACGGCCCGACCGACTGGCAGGCCTACACGACCCTGACCACCGAGTCTCGGGTCCTCGCGCTGATCGCCGAGGGGGCCTCGGTCCCCGCGATCGGTGCCGGGTCGCTTGGCGAGGTCGTCCTCGACCGCACGCCGTTCTATGCCGAGTCCGGTGGACAGAACGCCGACGCCGGACACCTGCGGTGGGACGGTGGCAGCGCCGAGGTGCTGGACGTCCAGCGGCCCGTGCGCGGTCTTGTGGTCCACCAGGTCCGGGTGCTCGACGGCGAGCTGACGCTCGATGCGACGCTCGAGGCTGCGGTCGACCCCGAGTGGCGACTCGGCGCGCGCCAGGCCCACTCGGGCACGCACGTCGTGCATGCGGCGCTGCGCGAGGTGCTCGGTCCCACAGCGCTCCAGGCCGGCTCGTACAACCGTCCCGGCTACCTGCGCCTCGACTACGGGTGGAGCGGAGGGCTGTCGCCTGACCAACTGCACGGAGTCGAAGAGGCGTCCAACCGCGCCCTCCGAGCCGATCTGCCCGTCACGGCGCAGACCATGTCATTGCCCGAGGCCCGCGAGTGGGGTGCCCTGGCGCTGTTCGGCGAGACCTATGGCGAGGACGTCCGTGTTGTCGAGATCGGTGGCCCGTGGTCGCGTGAGCTCTGCGGTGGCACCCACGTCGACCGATCGTCGCAGATCGGCACCGTGGTGATCACCTCCGATGGGTCGGTCGGCGCGGGCAACCGCCGCGTCGAGGCACTCGTCGGTATCGAAGGCTTCCAGTACCTCGCCAAGGAGCGCGATGTCGTCCGCCAGCTCACCGACTTGCTGAAGACACAGCCGGAGGACGTCCCCGCGCGTGTCAGCGACCTCATGGAGCGACTCAAGGCCGCGGAGAAGGCCGCTGAGAAGATCAAGGCCGCGCAGCTGCTGGGGGCCGCCGGCGACGTCGCCGCCAGCGCGAAGGACGTCGGTGGCGTCGCGTACGTAGGGCATCATGCAGTCGGTGCCGGCGGAGGAGACGTGCGCACCATCGCGCTCGACATCCGTCAGCGACTCGCCGACCGTCCCGCGGTGGTCGTCGTGATCGGCGACGCCGACAACAAGCCGGCCGCGGTGGTGGCGCTCAACGAGGCGGCCCGCGACCGGGGGCTGTCGGCCAACGACCTGATCAAGGTGGTCGGCGCCCACATCGGCGGCACGGGCGGCGGCAAGCCCGACGTCGCCCAGGGTGGTGGCACGGACGTGTCAGGAATCCCCGCGGCACTGGCGGCGGTCGAGGCGGCTCTGCGGTGATGGCGCTGGTTCTGTGACCGAACCTGGGCCCACGTCCTTCAGGCGCGGCCGCCGGCTCGGCGTGGACGTCGGCGACGTCCGGATCGGCGTGGCTGTCAGCGATCCCGACGGCATCCTGGCGACCCCCGTCGAGACCGTCGCCGCGGGGCCGACGGCCATCGGCCGCATCGCCGAGCTGGTGCGCGAGTACGAGGCCTTGGAGTGCGTTGTGGGCCTGCCGATGGGCCTGTCGGGGCGTGAAGGGCCGGCGGCGGTCAAGGTCCGCGCGTTCTGCGAGCAGCTTCTCGAGGCCATCGATCCGGTGCCGATCAGGCTTTTCGACGAACGGATGTCGACGGTTACTGCGACCTCGCACCTGCGAGAGAGCGGGCGCTCCGGGCGTGGCAAACGCCGTGTCATCGACCAGGCTGCCGCTACCGTGATCCTGCAGACGGCATTGGAATCCGAACGGACCCGAGGAACAGCTCCGGGCGAGAGCATGATGAGGGCGCATGACTGACAGCGATAGTGGACTGGACCTGGTGACCGGAGGGGGCCCTGCGGGCCCTGGTCGCAGGCGTGCCGAGAAGCCCGCCCGCAAGCCGTGGGCTCGCCGTATCGTGGCGCTCGTGGTTGTGGCGGCGCTGCTGTTCGGTGCCTTCAAGGCCTACCAGTTCGCGGCCGACCGGTTCTTCTCATCGGCTGAGGACTACACGGGCCAAGGCTCCGGCGACGTCACAGTCGAGATCCCTAGTGGCGCCGGTGGGCAGCAGATCGCCACGATCCTCAAGGAGGCGGGTGTCGTCAAGAGCGCCGAGGCGTTCTACCAGCTCAGTCTGCAGGACAATCGCTTCCAGGCCGTGCAGGCCGGCTTCTTCGCCCTGCGCAAGCAGATGTCGGCCGATGCCGCCCTCGGCGCACTGGTCGACACGTCCAACCGCGTGCAGTCGACCGTCACGATCCCCGAGGGGGCGCGGCTCGACCAGGTGGTCGACATCGTGGCGTCCAACACCGACATCACGGCCGCCCAGCTCAATGCCGTCCTGGACGATCCCGCAGAACTCGATCTGCCCGTGGTCGCTCAGGGCAATCCCGAGGGTTACCTGTTCCCGGCGACGTATGAGGTGCCGCCCGGGACAACAGCCGTCCAGCTGCTCCAGCAGATGACGGCCAAGACGGTGGCCGTGGCGCAGGACCTCGACATCAGTACTCGTGCCAAGGCGCTTGGTTACACCGGCGAGGAGATCCTCACGGTCGCCAGCATCTTGGAGTACGAAGCCAATAACGAGGAGGACTACGCCAAGGTCGCGCGCGTCCTCTACAACCGGCTCGACGACGGCATGCCGTTGCAGCTGGACTCGACGGTCTCGTATGTGAGTGGGCGCAAGGGCGACGTGTTCACCACCGAGGACGAGCGCAACGCGGAGTCGGCGTACAACACGTACCAGAACGCGGGGTTGCCGCCTGGACCGATCGGATCGCCCGGCGAGAAGACCATCGAGGCCGCCCTCAACCCGGCCGACGGTACCTGGCTGTACTTCGTCGCCGTCAACCTCGAAACCGGGGAGACGGTGTTCTCCAACACCTTCGCGGAGCACAACCGCGCCGTCGCTCAGCTTCAGGCGTACTGCAGGACCGCCCCCGAGGGCGTCTGCGGATGATCTGCGCGGTTCTCGGTTCGCCGATCGCCCATTCGCTGTCACCGGCGATGCACCGGGCCGCCTACCGCGAACTGGGTCTCGACTGGAGGTACGAGGCCGTCGAGGTCGTGGCCGGCGGCCTCGCGACGTTCGTCGGATCGTTGGGCGATGATGTTCGCGGCCTGTCGGTGACGGCACCTCTCAAACGGGAGGCGGCCGTCGTCGGTCACCAACGGACCGACGACGTCGAGGTGCTCGGCGTCGCCAACACGTTGGTCGTCGAGGACGGGTTCATCTCGGCCTACAACACCGATGTGCCGGGGGCCGTCGCCGCGGTCGAGGAGATCGGCATCAAGCCGCCGGTCACCGCCCGCATCCTCGGCGGCGGGGCGACAGCCGCCTCGGTGGCGCTGGCGCTGCTGCGGATGGGGGTCGAGGAGATCACGTTCGTCGTGCGTGACCCGTCACGTGCGGCCGAAGCGGAGGCCGTCGCCCGTGGGCACGGCGTCGGGGTTTCGGTCCGGCTGTTGGACGAGCCGTTGATCGATCGTGTCGACCTGCTGGTCTCGACCCTGCCCGGCGGCGCGATCGGTGCCCGTTCGCACGAGCTGGTCGACTCATCGCGTGCTGTCTTCGACGTCGTGTACGACCCGTGGCCGACAGCGCTGGGCCGTGCAGCGGACGAAGCCGGCGTCCCGGTTGTCTCCGGTCTCGACCTGCTGGCACATCAGGCGGTGCTCCAGATCCAGCTGATGACGGGTTCATCGGTTTCTCCACAGCTACTGCGCGACGCGGCTCTCGCCGAGCTCTCTGCTCGTTAAGGTGCGTCCGTGACCATCCTGATCGCGGCGGTTGTCGCGGCACTGGTCGGCGCCGCCGGCCCAGAGGTGCTGCGACGGGTGCCCGAACCACCTCGACCGGCCGACGACAAGGTGCCGTACGCCGTGTTATCGGAGTTCAGGTTCCTGCGGGTCGGTCTAGCGCTCTCGGCGGCCGTCATGGCGGCTGTGGTGGCCTGGTGCATCGACGATCCCGAGCTGCTGCCGGTATGGGTCGTCCTGGCAGGAGTCGGTGCGTGGCTCGCCTTCATCGACTGGCACACCCGGCTCCTGCCGTACGTGATCGTGGCCCCGCTCTATGGTGCCTCTCTCGCCCTGGTCGCCCTCGGTGCCCTTCTGCTCGACGACTGGGAGGTGCTGCGCAACGCCGTCATCGCCAATGTCGTGGTGTATCTGCTGTTCCGGCTCTTCCACTGGTTCGGCAGCCGATTCTTCGCCGGTGCCTTCGGTTACGGCGATGTTCGCCTCTCGGGTGTCCTGGCGCTGGCGCTCGGCGCGCTCGGGTCCAGCGAGGTGTTTGTCGGTATCTATGCCGGATTCATCCTCGGGGCGGTGTTCGGGATCGTGCTGGCCCGGCTCAAGATCATCGACCCGAAGGGGTACGCGTTCGGCCCGTACATGGTGGTCGGTGCCGTCGTCGGCGCGGCGTGGGGTCCCGTCTTCTACGGCTAAGCCGCTCGCCACCGGACGCCTGCGGGGGAGACCGCAAGGGCATGGGAGAATCCTTCCTATGCTTCGTTGGTTGACCGCTGGTGAGTCCCATGGCCCCGCACTCGTTGCCGTTCTCGAAGGGCTGCCGGCGGGTGTGCAGGTGACCAGCAAGGAGATCCAGGCGGCACTCGCCCGCCGCCGCCTCGGCTACGGCCGCGGCGCCCGGATGGCCTTCGAGCAGGACGAACTCGAGATCGTCGGTGGCCTGCGGCACGGTTCGACGATGGGTAGCCCGATCGCGCTGCGCATCGGCAACAGCGAATGGCCCAAGTGGGACCAGGTCATGGCGGCCGACCCGGTCGACACCGAGGTGCTCGACGGGCTCAAGCGCAATGCTCCGCTCACCCGACCTCGCCCGGGACATGCTGACCTCGCCGGGATGCAGAAGTACGGCTTCGAGGAAGCCCGCCCGGTGCTCGAGCGGGCGAGCGCGCGCGAGACCGCCGCCAGGGTCGCGCTCGGCGAGATCGCCGCCCAGTTCATCCAGCAGGCGACCGGAGCGACCATCGTGTCGCACGTCGTGGAGCTGGGGACGGTCCGGGCCCCTGCCGGTGTTATCCCCACCCATGCTGACGTCGAGGCGCTCGACGCCGATCCCGTGCGCTGCTTCGACGTCGATACGAGCGCCGCGATGGTCGCCGAGATCGATCTCGCCCACAAGGAAGGCGACACCCTCGGCGGAGTCGTGGAAGTTGTCGTCGAGGGACTACCGCCGGGTCTCGGCTCGTACACGCACTGGGACAAGCGGCTCGACGGTCGTCTCGCCCAGGCGCTGATGGGTATCCAGGCGATCAAGGGCGTCGAGATCGGTGACGGCTTCGAGTTGGCTCGCACCCGCGGCTCGCTCGCCCACGACGAGATCGTCCCGACCGACGACGGCATCCGCCGGGTGTCCGGCCGCGCCGGCGGCACCGAGGGCGGCATGACTACTGGCGAGATCCTGCGAGTGCGCGCCGCCATGAAACCCATCGCGACGGTTCCGCGCGCCCTGCGCACGATCGACGTGCAGACCGGTGAGGAGGCACGTGCCCACCACCAGAGGTCCGATGTGTGCGCCGTGCCCGCCGCCGGGATCGTGGCCGAGGCCATGGTCGCGCTGGTTGTGGCCGATGCGGTGGTCGAGAAATTCGGTGGCGACTCGGTGGAGGAGACCCGTCGCAACGTCGAGAACTACCTGGCCAACCTGAGGCTTCGTTGAGTCCCGTCGTCGTCCTCGTCGGGCCCCCCGGTGCCGGTAAGACGACGATCGCCCTCGAGCTTGCCGAACGTCTCGGCGTCGACTTCCGCGACACGGATCAGGATGTCGAGGCCGCCAAAGGCGTCACGGTCCAGGAGCTTTTTGTCGACCACGGCGAAGCACACTTCCGGGAACTGGAGGCGCAGGCCGTGGCAGCCGCACTCTCCGAGCACGACGGCGTCCTGGCGCTCGGTGGAGGCGCGGTCCTGAGCGATGCCACCCGCACGTTGCTGAAGGAGCATCGCGTGGTCTTCCTCGATGTCGGACTCGCCGCGGCGGTGAGTCGGGTCGGGATGAACGGCAACCGCCCCTTGCTCCTGGGCAATGTCCGTGGGCGATTGAAGATTCTGATGGATCAGCGTCGGCCACTGTACGAGGAGGTGGCCCGCTTGACGATCGTCACCGACAATCTCGACGCAGCGGCCGTCGCCGACCGCGTCATGACCTTGATCCAGGAGGATCGATGACTACCCGCCTGACCGTTCCCACCGCGCACCCGTACGACGTGGTGATCGGCAACGGTGTGCACGATCAGCTTCGCGGCCTCATCGGTGTCGGGCTGGGTGTCTTGCGGGTCGCGATCATCCACGCGCCGACCATGGCCGACCAGGCTCGACGTCTGCGCGAGCCGTTGCTGGCCGACCACCTCGAAGTGCACCTGATCGAGGTGCCCGACAGCGAGCAGGCCAAGACCGCCGACGTGCTGACCTTCTGCTGGAAAGTGCTGGGCGAGGCGGGCTTCACGCGTTCGGACGTCATCGTCGGCCTCGGTGGGGGGGCCACGACGGACCTCGCCGGATTCGTCGCGGCTAGTTGGTTGCGGGGTGTCAGGTTCGTCAACGTCCCGACGACGGTGCTCGGGATGGTCGACGCCGCTGTCGGTGGCAAGACCGGCATCAACACCGCGGAGGGCAAGAACCTCGTCGGCGCCTTCCACGAGCCGGTCGGGGTGCTGTGCGACCTCGACGTCCTGACGGACCTTCCGGCGCGTGAGCTGCGCAGCGGCATGGCCGAAGTGGTCAAGTGCGGGTTCATCGCCGACCCGTCGATCCTCGACCTCGTCGAGGCTGCGCCCGGTGCGATCGCCGACCCGACGTCGTCGATTGTCGCCGAGCTCATCACCAAAGGCATCTCGGTCAAGGCCCGCACCGTCGCCGGTGACCTGCGCGAGACGGGTGACAACGGCGCGATCGGGCGCGAGGCGCTCAACTACGGTCACACGTTCGGCCATGCCATCGAACGATTCGAGCACTACCGCGTCCGTCACGGCGAGGCTATCTCCGTCGGGATGGTCTACGTCGCCGAGCTCGCGCACCGCAGTGGGCTCATCGATCAGCGCCTCCTCGACCGGCACCGTTCGATCCTGGCCACAGTGGGTCTGCCGTCGACGTACCGCCCCGGCGTCTGGGAGGCTCTGGCCACCTCGATGCGCCTCGATAAGAAGACCCGCGGCGACCAGCTGAGGTTCGTGGTGCTCGAGTCGTTGGCCCAGCCGGTCATCCTGGCGGGACCGGACGAATCACTGCTGTTGGACGCCTACCGGGCCGTGACGGCGTGACAGCAGCGGATCGCCGCGCAGCACTCGGCGACCGGTTGCTCGACCTAGGAGTCGAGGCGCTTCTCGTCACAACGCTCATCAACGTCCGCTACCTGACGGGATTCACCGGTTCCAACGGCGCCCTGCTCGTGTCGCCCGGCAGCGCGGTGTTCTTCACCGACGGGCGCTACCGCGACCAGGCTGCCGCCGAGCTGCCCGACGTCGAACACGTCATCACACGCGACCTGATCGGTGAAGCGGCTCGACGTGTCGATGTCGCAGATCTCGGCATCGAGTCGCACACGCTCAGCGTCGACCTGCACCAGCGGCTGCGCGAGCTGCTGCCGTCCACGACGATCACCGGCACCGATCGTGTGGTCGAGCGGCTGCGCGAGGTCAAGGACGACGACGAGATCGACGCGCTCACGAGGGCGTGTGACATCTCGACTCGCGCGCTCGCGCAGCTCCTCGATGGCTCGCTGGTCGGACGCACCGAGCGCGAGGTCGCGCGCGACCTCGAGAACCGTATGTTCGCCCTCGGTGCCGAGGCGATCGCCTTCGACACGATCTTGGCCACCGGCGACCACACCGCCATCCCGCACCATCACCCGACCGATCG
>Ga0075364_10000262_pt1 | contig 25541 bp, 16 predicted proteins | sample EndMetdeltDD1764_FD_71517 | JGI IMG/M metagenome (GOLD analysis project Ga0075364, IMG submission 71517) | Populus endosphere microbial communities from Tennessee, USA - Endosphere MetaG P. deltoides DD176-4 | ecosystem: Host-associated > Plants > Roots > Endosphere | place: USA: Tennessee... | reverse complement strand
TAGTCGCCGTTGTTGTCCGAAGCGCGGAAATAGCCGCCGCGGGCGCCCAGGTACCATTCCGGCGTCAGGTTGACGCGGGCGTTGGCGCCGGCCAGCCAGCCGCGCAGGGCATTGGTGTCCTCGCGCTGGTTGACCGCATCGTCGTTGAACACGTTGCGCACCTTCAGGTTGCCCAGGTCGGTGTAGCCCAGCTCGGCACCGACGCCCCAGCGTTCGCCGACCTTCCAGCGGTAGCCGGTGGTCACGCCATAGCCGGTGCGGCGCCCGTCGCTGCTCTCCAGGAAGTTGAAGTTGCCGGTGCCGAAGCGCCCGGCGGTGCCGCCGTCGGTACGGCCGATGTTGCCGTTGACGAACCAGTTGCCTTCGCCGATCTGCTGGCCGGACCGGTAGGTTTCGGTCGCCGCGCTCTGCGCGAATGCGGACGGGGCGGCGAGGAGGGCCGCGATCGCGGCAGGAATGAACAGCTTCTTCATCGGGGAAAATCTCCTTTGTCTTGGACATGCCCGGAACGGATGGACATGTGTGTGGCGGTGATCGCTGGCGATCGCGCCGGGGCCAAGTAAAGGCGGCCGAAACTGAAGTGGAATCGAACCTTCACATCATGCGCACGTCGCGCTAACGGCCGGGTTCAAGCCGTGTTTATGACAATGAGGAACCGGCGTGCATGCATCGCGAAACGACGCCAGATGCAATGACAGCAAATGCGCCCAAGTCACTGATTGAAAAGGGCTCAAACAATGCAAGCGCGCGGAAGCGCATTCACGCGCGTGCAGTCGGTGCGTCAGCGCTCGACCGGATCAACGCGCGCTGCGTCCCGGCGGACGCTGCAGGTCGGCGCTACTCCGACTCGACACCGGCCAGGTCCAGGACCCAGCGCGGGGTGACCGGCTCGCCGGCATAGAACGCGCGCGGCTTTTTCTCGGCCATCGCCCAGCGATGCAGCCACGAGGGGCCGAACCGGCCGTCGTAGCCCTCCTCGCCGCGCATGTACGCCGGGTCGGCCATCGCTTCCTCCAGCGCCACCACGCGATAGCCGCGACGCTGCACGCCGGCCACCAGCGCCGCATAGCGGTCGGCGTTGAGTTCGTTGGCATGCAGCAGCCAGACCTGCGGCAGCGCGCGACCGAGCAGCGCCTGCGACTGCTGTTCGTAGTAGTCGACCTTGTTGAGCATGTAGGGCACGTAGCCACGACGCAGCCGCTCCAGCAGCGCTTCGCGTGCGTCCGGCGCCAGCGTGCCGTTCAGCACGCGGCGGTAGGCCGCGGCCCAGATCCACTCGCTGTTGTCGACGGTCACCGGCGCGATCCGGTAGCCATGCTGCTGCAGGAACGCCGACAGCGCGGCGCGCTCCTGCGCGTTCTGTCCGGCACGCAGATAGGGATGCCGGAACCAGTGCGGGCGCTGCCCGCGTCCGGCCAGCAGCGGACGCAGCACGCGCTCGCCGGCCAGGATGTCCTGCTGGTAGGCCGGCAGGCCGACCGCGTGCAGATCCAGATGGCTGCGGGTGTGGTTGCCCAGTTCGAATCCGGCATCGAGCCAGTCGCGCAGCATGCCGACCCGCTCCTGGCGCAACACGCCGTCCTGCTCCAGGCCGGCCTCGTTGACGAAGCCGGTCGCGGGCACGCCGGCGGCCTTCAACTGCGCGATCAGCCGCACGTGCTGGGCATTCAGCTGCGGCGGCGCCATGCGGTCGATCCCCTGGAACGGCAGGTCGTCGATGGTGATCGCGATGCGGCGGTCGACCGGCTCGGCCTGCACCGCCCCCGCGAGCAGCAGTACGACGCCGGTCAGCATGCCGGCCAGCCAGCGTGGCCGGTCGCGCCGATGTGCGGCGCATGCTGCGGGATCGCTGCCATGTCCGATCGCCATGGGGGTGCCGCCTGTCGGGGGAAGCTGCGCATGGTACGGGCAGCGCGTCCGGCGCACCCGTGCCGGACGGACTACGCGCCGTCGATCCCCAGCGCGTCCAGCCCGCCATCGCGGCGCAACCGCTTCAGCAGGCCCCGGCTGTGCCGGTCCAGCCCATGCACGCGCACGGTGATCCCATGATGGCGGAAGCGACCGACCACCTTGTCCAGCGCCGCCACCGCGGTGATGTCCCACAGGCGCGCGTCCTCCAGAAGCAGCTCGACCCGGCGGCCCGGCAGGTCGCGCGGGTCGAACGCGTCGATGAAGGCATCGGCCGAGGCGAAGAACAGCTGGCCGCTGACACGGTAGGTGCGGGTGCCGTCGGCAGCGTCGTCGTGCGCGATGTGCAGCAGGCGCGCGACCTTCACGGTGAAGAACACGCCGCTGAGCAGCACGCCGACGCCCACGCCCGCGGCCAGGTTGTGGGTCGCCAGGGTCACCGCCACCGTCGCCAGCATCACCGCGCCGGACAGGCGCGGATGCCGGGCCAGCCCGCGCAGGCTGCGCCAGTCGAAGGTCTCCACGCTGACCATCACCATGATCGCGACCAGTGCGATGACCGGCACCTGCGCCACCCAGGGCTTGAGCAGGACCATCAGCACCAGCAGGAACACGCCGGCGAACAGCGTCGACAGGCGCCCGCGGCCGCCGTACTTCACGTTGCTCACCGTCTGCCCGATCATGCCGCAGCCGGCGATGCCGCCGAATAGGCTGGCGGCGACATTGGCCGCACCGAGGCCGGCGGCCTCGCGGTTCTTCGGGCTCGGCGTGTCGGTGAGTTCGTCGACCACGCGTGCGGTCATCAGCGATTCGAGCAGGCCGACCATCGCGATCGCCAGCGCCGGCATCGCGATGATGCGCAGCGTCTGCAGGTCCAGCGGCACCGCCGGCAGGCCCATCCACTGCGGCAGCGCACCCGGCAGCTGACCGAGGTCGGCCACGGTCTTCAGCGGCAGGCCCAGTGCCACCGCCAGCGCGCTGAGCACGGCGATGCAGATCAGCGGCGAGGGAATCGCGCGCACGCCTGGCAGCGGCAGCCGCGGCAGGCCATAGATGATCGCCAGGCCCAGCGCCAGCATTGCCCAGGTCGCGCCGTTGGCGCCTTCGAGGTGCGGCAGCTGCGCGGCGAAGATCAGGATCGCCAGTGCGTTGACGAAGCCGGTGCGCACCGAGCTGCTGACGAAGCGCATCAGCACGCCCAGCCGCAGCGCGCCGAACAGCAGCTGCACCAGCCCGGCCAGCAGGCCGGCGGCGAACAGGTACGGCAGGCCGTGGTTGGCCACCAGCGGTGCGGCCACCAGCGCGACCGAGCCGGCCGCGGCGGTGATCATCGCCGGGCGCCCGCCGAACACGGCGATGACGATGCTCAGCACGAACGAGGCGAACAGGCCGACCTGCGGGTCGACACCGGCGACGAACGAGAACGCGATGACCTCGGGGATCAGCGCGAAGGTGGCGACCGCGCCGGCCAGCAGTTCACGCAGCGGATTGGCGCGCCATTGCGCGAGTTCGGTTCGGAGCAGGGACATGGGGGCGGACCGGCGATGGCCGGGCGCAGCGCGCGCCGGACCGGGGCAAGGGGCGCGCATTATCGCCGCCGCCGGGGTCGCCCGCGCGTTCCTGCGATGCAGCCGGGCGGCATGAACCGCTGCGCGCGGCCGGCTTCGCCCTGGGCCTCGAGGGAGGCGATCAATCCGCCCAGCGTGCCGGCCGCGTCCGCGTGGCGCCCGGCGGCGAGCCCCAGCCACGCCCGCTGCGGCACGGTCGCCGCGTCCAACCTCGCCGACGCAGGGCCCGCCGCATCGGCATGTTCGCGGATGAGCGGCGCTGATCGACCGCATCAGCAACCAGCACGCACCGCCCGCGTCAGCGACCCGCCTGCGCGCGGTGCTCGTCGCTGGACACGGCCCGGAACAACGGCACCAGCTGCCACAGCGCCGACAGGCCCACCAGCACGTAGACCAGCCTGGCCAGCGGCGCGTCCTGTCCGCCGAACAGCGCGGCCACCAGATCGAACCGGGCGAGACCGACCAGGCCCCAGTTGATGCCACCCACGATCACCAGGACCAGGGTGATGATGTTGATCGCCTTCATCGCATGTCTCCTCGCCAACGCTGCTGGAGACACGACGATGAACACCGGCGCGTCAACCGGAGGCGACGTGGAGGGGAAAACCTGCGCCAATCGCGTCGAACTGCACACCGTCCGACGCACGCGGCGTCGCGGCGTGTCCGCCCCTCATCGGGCTGCCCGATCTCCCGTCGGCGCCGACAGCAGCCCCCTGCGCCGGAACCACATTTCCACCGGCACGGTGACCAATGGCGGAAGCGCGGCCAGCAGCGCCACCAGCACCGCCCACAGTGGCCAGCGCAGGCGCACCCAGGCGAACAGGCTGACCGCGACATACACCAGGAAGGCGACCCCGTGCAGGCGCCCGAACAGCCACACGCCCAGCTCGGTGGTCTGGGTGCCGTACTTCAGCAGCATGCCGACCAGCAGGCCGGCCCAGGTGAGGGCTTCGAAGAATGCGGCAGCGGCGAACAGCCTGCCGGTGGCGGACAACGGGGGTGCAGCGGGCATCGTGCCGGGCTCCGGACAAAAGAACGCGCGAGTGTAGCAACGGGGCAGCGGGCGACTGTTTCGGGGGACGGCGATGCCGCACGCAGCAACCGCTCCGGTGCGGGGAAGGGCCGAGGTTGCTGCAACGCGCAATCGCGCAGGGGAGCACCCGGCGCGGTCCCGCCCATCCACCCGCCCATTGCGCTTTCACCCCGTCGTCTGGCCTGCTGTATACCGTTGGACGCGGTTGCCGGCCCCCTGTGCCGGACCGGTGTCCGCAGGAGTGGGGAGGACAGGAGATGGCGACGATCCGCTCATGGGCCGCACTGCGCGCCTACATGTCGGTGGACACCGACAACCCGGCCCTGCTGAAGGCCCAGTACCGGGCATTCGCGCGCCAGATCCCGCTGATGTACGTCATGCTGATGATCAACGCGTGGCTGCTGGCCAGTACCCACATGGCCCTGGCCCCGCGCTGGCTCACCGTCTACATGCCGGCGCTCATGAGCCTGGTCTGCCTGTGGCGCTGCATCACCTGGTGGCGCGGCGACCCGCGCGATCCCGACACCGCCACCGCCCGCCGCGCACTGCTGCGCACCAATGTGCTGGCGTGGCCGATCACCGCGGTCTTCATCTGCTGGTCGCTGGCGCTGTTCCCCTACGGCGACAGCCACACCCAGTCGCACGTGGCCTTCTTCATGGCGGTGACCGTGATCGGCGTGCTGCTGTGCCTGATGCACGTGCGCCCGGCGATGCTGGTAACCGCCGCCAGCGTCAATGGCATCTTCGTGCTGTTCTTCATCGCCAGCGGCGTGTCGACCTTCATCGCGATGGCGATCAACGTGGCCCTGGTCACCACCACCCTGGTGGTGATGCTGCTGCGCCAGTACGAGGACTTCACCCAGCTGGTCCGCGCGCGCGAGCACGCCGAGGCGCTGGGGTCGGAGAATCTGCGGCTGGCCAATCTCGACAGCCTGACCGGGCTGCCCAACCGCCGCTGGTTCTTCTCGACGCTGGAAGCGGTCTGCGCCGATGCCGAGGCCGACGGCACCCGCTTCGCGGTCGGCATCCTCGACCTGGACGGCTTCAAGCCGGTCAACGACCTGTACGGGCATGCGGTCGGCGACCGGCTTCTGGCCCAGGTCGGCGAGCGCCTGGCCGCGCTGCGCGACGCGCACATCCATTTCGCGCGTCTGGGCGGCGACGAATTCGCGCTGATCATCGAGGACATGGACGACGACGAGGCGCGCCTGACGTTCGGCCGGCGGGTCTGCGAGGAGTTGCGCAGGCCGTTCCACCTGCACGACACCACGCTGCAGATCGCCGCCTCGATGGGCATGGTGATCTATCCCGACCTGGCCGGCGATGCGGTGGATCTGTACGAGCGCGCCGACTACGCGCTCTACGACGGCAAGCGCAACCATCCGGGCACGGTGAGCCTGTTCTCGGCCCGCATGCGCGCGCAGATCCAGCGCGATGCGCTGATCGAGCAGGCGCTGCGCAAGGCCGACCTGGGGCACGAGCTGTCGGTGCACTTCCAGCCGATCGTGGACACCGCGCAGCGGCGCACACTGGCGTTCGAGGCGCTGGCGCGCTGGCACCATCCGGCGCTGGGCGAGGTCTCGCCCGCCGAGTTCATTCCGGTGGCCGAGCGCGCCGGCCTGATCAGCCCGCTCACCCGGACACTGCTGGCCAAGGCGCTGGCGACCACGGCCGGCTGGCCGGAGCAGATCGGGCTGTCGTTCAACCTGTCCGCGCACGACCTGGGCACCAGCGAGGAAGTCCTGCGCCTGGAGAAGGTGATCGCCGACAGCGGCGTGGAGACCGCCCGGATCGACCTGGAGATCACCGAGACCGCGGTCATGCACGACATGGAGCAGGTGCAGTGGGCGGTGCGGCGCCTGCGCGCGACCGGCTGCGGGGTGACGCTGGACGACTTCGGCACCGGCTTCTCCAGCCTCAGCCAGCTGCACGCCCTGCCGCTGACGCGGATCAAGATCGACCGGCGCTTCGTCAGCGGCATCCACCGCAATCCGACCAGTCTGAAGATCGTCAAATCGCTGCTGGCGCTGAGCCGCGACATGGGGCTGGGCTGCGTGATCGAGGGCGTGGAGACGCGCGAGGAACTCGCGGTGCTGGAGGACCTGGGCGGCAGCACGATGCAGGGCCACCTGTTCTCGCATCCGCTGCCGGTCGAAGGCGCCGCCGAGTGGCTGGCGCGCGAGCGCCACGCGCCCGGCCGCTGGCATCCCGGGATCGGCACCGACTGCCTGCTGTGGTGAGCGCGGCCGCTCAGTGGAAGTCGTAGTAGAGCGCCCACTCCCCGCTGTCGCGGTGCCGCCAGAACATCAGGCTGCCGTTGTCGACGACGTTGAGGCCCACCTTGTCGTCCGAGGACACCTGGAGCATGAACTCGAAGCCTTCGCCCGGATCGATCCCGGACTGGCAGAACGACGGCCAGCCGCCGAGCTTGTGCTCGTACGCATGGCAGGTGACGTCGTAGTACCCGGTGATCCGGCCGGCGTCCTCCAGCGCCAGGATCTCCTCGGCGAGCGTCCATGGCACGCCGCCCCCGTCCCACAGCGGGTAATCCTCGTCCACGCGCTCGGCCCGCAGCGGGAACGGTGCCAGGCCCCGCCCGTCCGCGGGTGGCAGCACGCGGCGCTGCAGTGGAACATCGGCGGCGTACTCGCGCACCAGCCAGTTGGCGCCCATCGGCTCGAGCACCTCGGGCAGCTGCGTGGAGATGAAGATGGTGAGCACCCGGATGCCCTGCAGCGCGGCCGGCACCACCGGCAACGTCGGCAGGTGCAGCTGCAGCAGCGGCACCATCGCCGCGCCGGACGCATCGAGCGGCACGTCCTCGCCGTCGGCGAACAGGAACACGCGCCCGATCCAGCTCTCCTCGTCGGTGCCGGCCGGGCGGAATCCTCCGGCGAAGAAGCGCGTGGCGGGCCGCGCCAGCTGGCGCTTGATCCGGTCGATGTCCATGTCGGTCTCCGTGCAGGGCCGCCAAGGGTAAACGCAGTACGCCGCAGGTCGCCCCGTCGGCAAGACGCAGGTCGCCCGGTCCCGCCTTGCCGCCGGACCAGACCGGCCAGGGTCTCACTGGAGCTGCGGTCCCTGCATCGATGCCGGCCTTCCATCCAACCGGCGGCGACGCCGGCCGTCGCGGGCGCGCAGGAGGCGGATCTTCCGCCACTACGCTGCGACGCAGCGTCCGGACTCCGCGCTCGACTTCCCCATCCCTTGCCGCTGGACGATGGCACGCTCATCCCGACCGGGCCTCTGCACCCGGAGGGGCATGACCCCAGCATCGGCCGGGTGCCGATGCTGCGCGGGGAGCACGCCTGCGTCGTCTACGACATGGACGACGTCCTCCATGCCACCGCCGCCTCCCCGCGGCCGACGGCCTGCCGGACGGTTTCGCGATGACTGCGCGCCGCGCGGCTCACGCCACGCCCAGCTCCCTGCGCAATGCGGCGACATGGGCGCGGCCGACCGGCAGTTCGCCGCCGTCGGACAGGCTCAACCAGTAGCGCGTGCCCGACGCTGCATGCAGGCCGCGCACATGACGCAGATTGACCAGGCAGGAGCGGTGGCAGCGCACGAAGTCCGGCGGCAGCACCGCCACCAGGCCGGCCAGCGGCTTGTCGTGCAGTTCGCTGCGTCCATCGCGCAGGCGCAGCTGGCTGTAGTCGCCGTCGGCACGGATCCACAGCACGTCCTCCAGCGCGACCAGCGCCGTCCCCTGCGCGTGCCAGATGCCCAGGTAGCGGGCCTGTCCGGCGCGGTAACGCCCGGCGTCGAGCAGACGCTCCAGCGCCAGGCCGAGCCGCTCGCGCGAGAAGGGTTTTGGCACGAAGTCCAGCACGCCATGCTCGAACGCCTGCAGCGCGCGGTCGCGGTGCGCCGAGACCACCACGCAGTGATAGCGCCCGGCCACGGCGCGCCGCAGCACCTCGAAGCCGTCCTCGCCGGCGAGGTTCAGGTCCAGCAGCAGGCCGTCGTAGACGCTGCGCTGCAGTCTGTCGCCCGCCGATTCCAGATCGGCGACGGCGTCGAAACGCGCGCGCGGACCCGCCAGTTCGGCACACAGCCGCAGCAGGCGCTGCCGCACCAGCGGTTCGTCCTCGACGATCAGGATGCGCATGTCAGCTCGATCCTGCCGCACCAGCGCTCGCCCTCGGCCCCCTGCACGAAGCGCCCGCCACCCGGCGCGACCGCCGCGAGGCTGGCCTCGATGTAGCGCGTGCCGGTGCCCTGCCCGCGGTGCGGTGCCGCTCCGCGGGCGCTGCGCAGCTCCAGCACCCAGCCCTGCGCCACGCGCTGCACGCGCAGCTGGAACGGATGCCGCGCGCAGGCCGCGGCGCCGGCGTGGGTCAGCGCATTCTCGACCTGCGCATGCAGCACGCCGGGTGGTAGCGACAGGCCCGTGTCATCGGCGTCGACCTCGAACCCGATCGGGCAGTCCAGCGCCTGGCCGACGATGTCCAGATGGCTGCGGCACAGCGCCAGTTCGTCCTCCAGCGGCACGCTCTGGCGGGCGCTGCTGTCGCGCAGCCGGTCGAACTGTGCAGCCAGCGCCTCGACCAGGCGGCTGGCCCGCGACGGCGCCTGTTCGATCAGCTCCTGCAGGCAGGTCAGCGTGTTCATCAGCCAGTGCGGCTGGATGCCACGCTGCAGCAGCTGCAGCGACAGGCGGGCGCGTTCTTCGCGCAGCCAGGCGTTGTGCCGGTCCATCGCCCGCAGCTGTTCGACGTGGCGCACCAGCAGGAAGCCCATCAGCACCGCCAGCAGCAGGAAGTACGGGCCGTCGAGGAACGCCCCGCCGACCAGCGGCATCGTCAGCGCGCCGGCCAGCAGCAGGACCAGGATCGGGACGCGCTCCTCGCGTTGCCCGTCGACACGCAACAGCACCCAGGCCGACGCCAGCATGCTCAACAGCAGCGCCACCAGCGAACTGGCATCGAAGCTCGGCAGCAGCAGCGCCGCCGCGGCGAGGGCCAGCACGTAGAGTCCCTGCACGTTCAGCGGCACCGCCACGCCGAAGCGGCGGGCCAGGTAGGCCGGCAGCAGCGCCGCCGCCGCCACATGCAGGGCCAGCAGCGCGACCAGCCGGGGCGCGTGCCAGGGATAGGCATACCCCAGCAGCGGACGCCAGGCCTCCACCACCGGCAGGGCCAGGCCGACGGCACCGAGCGCCAGCAGCAGCCGCGCGCCGGGCATGCGCTGGCGGCCACGCTGCACGGCCAGGAAGTAGGCGCAGGCCGCCGCCAGACCACCGCAGGCGAACGCCGCGATCAACCACGGCAGCAGGCTGCGGTCGTAAAGCCGCGCAGCCGGCCCGACCTCGACGAAGGCGTCCGCGCTGTACAGCCGCACGCGCTGGTGGTGGCTGGACGCGAGAACGGCCAGCGTGTCGCTGGCAGACGAGACGTTGGATGGCGGCAGCACGTAGAGACTGTCGATCCGACCCGGCCGTTCCTCTGCCGGCGTGCGGCCGACCACGCCGTTGGGCGGCAGCGGGCGCCCGTTCCACAGCGGCTGGCTGGCCCCGCGCACCGACAGGCGCAGCGCGCGGATCTGGCCGGCATCGGCCGCCGCCGGCACGCGCCAGCGCAGCCAGTACGGCCCGTGCCATCCCGCCAGCGCATGCAGGTCGAGCGCGCGCCAGTCCAGGTCCTCCGGCGGATGCGTCGGCAGGCGGCCATCGACGGTCACGCGTGCCGGCGCCATCTCCGCGGCCAGCACGCGGACCGTGGCCGGATCGCGCGCGGCCGCCAGCCACCAGGCGGCGACCGCGGCCAGCCACACGATGAGGACGACGACGCTGCGCGGAATCTGCATGCGGCCATCGTATCGGCTGCATGGAGATGCTGGACCCCGGCTGGAGTCGTTCGGCCGTCTGCCGCCCCCGCTGCGCGGCACCGGCGCGGATGCTGGCTGCCTTCCTTCCGGATGGAGCGCGTCATGTCCCGCATCCCCTGCCGTCGTTGCCACCCGTCGCCTGCGAACACGGTCGATGCGCCCGCCCCGCGCCCGTCCGCGGCGGCCGGTCCATCGCCGTGCGTCCGGTCGCCTGCCGGCCGCGTCCGGTTGCTCCCGCATCTGGCGGCGCTGGCGACGGCAGCCTGTCTTGTCGCGAGCTGCGCGGCGCCGGCGTTGGCCGCCGGTCGCGTCGCTCCTCTGGTGTTCACGCCTTACGCGTTCGAGACCAGGGAGCACGGCACGATCGCCGCCGAGGCCGGGTTCCTGGTGGTGCCCCGCCGCCACGCCGAGCCGGACGGACCGCATCTCCGCCTGCGCGTGGTACGCCTGCCGGCGACCGGTGGCGACGGCAGCGCCGCGCCGGTGGTCTACCTGGCCGGTGGCCCGGGCGGATCGGGCACCGGCACCGCGCGCGGGCCGCGCTGGCCGGTCTTCGACCAGGTCCGCCGCGAGGCCGACGTGCTGCTGCTGGACCAGCGCGGGACCGAGCTGTCCGAACCGCCGCCCCCCTGCCCGCACACGGTGCACTTCGACGACGCCCAGCCGCTGCGGCGCGACACCGCGCTGGCTGCGCTCCGGGCCACCGCGCGAGCCTGCGTCGCGTACTGGCGGCAGGCCGGCGTCGACCTGGGCGCCTACACCACCGCCGAGAGCGCCGACGACATCGACGCGCTGCGGCGCGCACTGGGCAGGCCCAGGCTCAGCCTCTGGGGCATGAGCTACGGCACGCACCTGGCCCTGGCGGCCGTGCGTCGGCATGGCGCGGGCATCGAGCGCGTCGTGTTGATGGGCGCCGAAGGCCCCGACGACACGCTGAAGGCGCCGCTGTCGGCGGACGCGCTGCTCGACGAGCTGGGCACCGTCGCGCGGCAGCAGGGATTGAACGACCTGGGCGGATCGGCGCGGCGCGTGCTGCAGAGGCTGCGCGACCAGCCTGGCCAGGGCCGCAGCCTGATGCACCGCGGCCGGCAGGTGACCCTCGGCGAATTCGATGCGCAGCTCGCGATCGCCGCCGCGCTCGGCCGCCGCTCCACCCAGCAGCTGCTGCCGCTGGCGCTGCGCGAGGCCGAACGCGGCGACTACGACCTGCTGGCGGCGATCGTGCTGATGCTGCGCGAGGAGCTGGGTGGATTCCAGGCGATGCCGCTGGCGATGGACGTGGCGTCGGGCCAGAGCCCGCAGCGTCGTGCGCTGGTCGAGATGCAGGCGGGCGAGAGCCTGTTCGGCGATGCGCTGAACTTCCCGTTTCCGATGCTGGGCGACGGGCTGGGGCTGCCCGACCTCGGCGAGGCTTTCCGCGCGCCGCTGCACAGCGCCGTGCCGGTGCTGATGATCGGCGGTACGCTGGACGGGCGCACACCGCCGGACAACGCCCGCGCCCTGCTCCCCGGTCTGCGCAACGGACAGCTGCTGCTGGTGCACGGCGCCAGCCACGACGACGAGCTGTGGCTCGGCCATCCGGACATCGCCACGCGCATCGCCGCGTTCCTGGGTGGCCGCGCGGTGGACGATGCCGCGCTGGAGGTGCCGCCGCCCACGTTCGCGACCGGCACGCTGACGCTGCTGCTGTCGATGCTCGGCATCGGCCGGGGCACGGCGCTGGCCATCGTGATCGCGCTGCCGCTGCTGCCGGCCGGTCTGTGGTGGTCGTGGCGCCACCGCCCCTGGCGCAGGCGCGCGGGGAGTACCGGGCCGACGGGATGAGCACCGGCGCGCGACGCAGGCAGGCGTCCCTCCCGCCCACGCGCGCCGCGCCTCTACACGACGCTGAACGAACCGGACCGGCGTCGCGGTTCCGCTGCGGTACTCATCGCGCCCTGCGGTTCGCGATGCCGTTTTTGCGGCGCCCTGTCACACCTTGCCGTTCACCGATTGCTTACAACCTGAAGACCGCGCGTTGCAGGGGGCGCCGGCGTGGACCATTCCTTCAGGAGAGAGTGAATGCGTACGATCCGCCTGCACCACCGGCCACTGGCCATTGCCGTCCTCGTCGCCCTGCCGATGCTGGCCACCGCACAGGACACCCCCACCACCGATCTGGACCGCGTCCAGGTCACCGGCACCCGGATCAAACGCGCGGAAGTCGAAGGCCAGGTCCCGATCCAGACACTGAGCCGCGAAGACATCGAACGCACCGGCCTGACCTCGATCGGCGACGTGCTGCAGCAGCTGACCGGCTCGGGCTCGGCGCTCAACGCCAAGTTCAACTCGTCGGGCAATTTCGGCTTCCCGCCCGATGGCAGCGGCGTCGGTGCCGGCTCGGCACAGGTCGATCTGCGCCACCTCGGCTCGCGCCGGGTACTGGTGCTGGTGGACGGCATCCGCTGGGTCAACGAGTCGTCGGCCTCGGGCGTGGGCTCGTCGACCGACCTCAACACCATCCCGCTGGCGATCGTCGAGCGCATCGAGGTGCTGGAGGACGGCGCGTCGTCGCTGTACGGCTCGGACGCGATCTCCGGCGTGGTCAACATCATCACCCGCAGCGATTTCGAAGGCGGCCAGGTCACGCTGAACTACGGCCGCTACGGCGAAGGCGATGGCGACCAGCGCGGTGTCGACCTGGCCTGGGGCACGCGCGGCGAGCGCTTCAGCGCCTTCGTCGGCGCCAGCTTCACCCGCCAAGATGCGGTGTATGCGCGCGACCGCGCGCAGTCGCGCTTTCCGGTGCCCGGCACCGGCGTGGCGCTGGGCAGCTCGGCCACGCCGCAGGGGCGCTTCATCTTCACCGACCCCAACACCGGCGAGACGCTCGACCTGGTGCCGAACACCGGCGCGTCCTCGCCGCTCTACGACGGCGGCACCAGCTGCACCCGCAGCGACGACTACCACTGCTTCACCAGCGCCGACCGCTTCAACTTCGCCGAGTACAACCTGGTGCTGACGCCGTCCGAGCGCAAAGGCCTGTTCGGCCAGTTCCGCTTCGACATCAGCGACAACGTGCAGCTGTACGTGAAGGCGCTGGCCAACCGCCGCGAGTCGACCAACCAGGCCGCGCCCGAGCCGCTGTTCCTCGGTCCCGAAGGCGGCACCGGCAATCCGCTGGCCGACGGCATCTTCATTTCCGCGGCCAACCCGTACAACCCGTTCGGCTTCGACCTGGATTCGGCCGACAACCTGATCATGATCGGCCGCCGGCCGGTTGAAGGCGGCGCGCGCGTATTCGACCAGAAGGTCGACACGAAGTACGTCGGCGCCGGGCTGGTCGGCTCGTTCCAGGCTGCCGGGCGCGGCTGGTACTGGGACGTCAACGCGATGTACAGCAGCAACGAGGCCGAGCAGACCAACCGCGGCAGCTACAACATCCGCAACATCAACCTGGCCCTGGGCGACCCGGCCGCCTGCGCCGCCACGCCCGGCTGCGTGCCGCTGGACATCTTCGGCGGCGTCGGCTCGATCACGCCGGAGATGCTGCGCTGGATCCAGCCGGTGGTGCGCGACCGCTCCGAGAACACGCTGAAGCTGGCCACCGCCAACCTCAGCAGCGACCTGTTCGAACTGCCGGCAGGGCCGGTCTCGTTCGCCACCGGCGTGGAGTACCGCGAGTACGAAGGCTGGTACCAGCCCGACCCGCTGACCGTGGCCGGCGACTACAACGGCGTGCCCTCGCAGCCCACCTCCGGCGAGTACGACGTCACCGAGGCCTATCTCGAACTCAACATCCCGATCTTCGCCGACAGCACCTTCGGCGAGAAGCTGGACCTGAGCCTGGCCGGCCGCTACTCGGACTATTCGACGTTCGGCGGCGAGTTCACGCCCAAGTACGGGCTGCGCTGGCAGGTGACCAACGACCTGGTCCTGCGCACCAGCTATGCCGAGGGCTTCCGCGCACCGACCATCGGCGAGCTGTACGGCTCGGCCGCACGCGCCGACCTGCAACTCTCCGACCCCTGCTCGATCGGCCTGGGCGGCACGCCGCCACGCGGCAGCGCGGCCAACTGCGCCACGCTCGGCGTGCCCGGTGGCTTCCAGCAGGCCAACTCGCAGATCTCGGTCACCACTGGCGGCAACACCGCGCTGGACCCGGAGCGCTCGCGCAGCTTCAGCGCCGGCTTCGTCTACAGCCCGTGGTTCGCCAACAGCGTCGACTGGGCCGACCGCTTCGACATCGAGGTCACCTTCTACCGCCACCACATCGACGGCGCGATCCAGGCCATCGACGCGCAGACCCAGCTCGACCTGTGCGTGGACACGCTCGATCCGCTGTACTGCGACGGCATCGGCCGCGCCGCCACCGGCGGCATCAACCTGTTCAACAACCGCCTGACCAACCTGGGTTCGATCAAGACCGACGGCTGGGACGTGGACCTGTTCTGGAGTTCGCCGCAGACCGCCGCCGGCCGCTTCAGCCTCGGCTGGAAGAACACCTTCGTCGGCCGCTACGAGGCCCGCGGCGCCAACGGCCAGCTGCAGCCGCAGTCGCCCGGCATCGAAGTGGTCGACAGCGCGATCCCCGAATGGACCAGCAACCTCGCGCTGGGCTGGCGGCAGGGGCCGTGGGACGCCTCGTGGACCATCCGCCACATCTCCGAGCTGACCGAGGACTGCGGCGACGCGGTGGCCTTCCCGATCTGCGGCAACCAGACCGACGGCACCAACACGCTGGACGCGATCACCTACCACGACGCGCAGCTGGGCTACCGCATCGACTGGCTGAAGGGACTGCAGCTCAATGCGGGCGTCAACAACCTCTTCAACGAGGATCCGCCGATCTGCCTGTCGTGCTCGTTGAACGGCTACGACGCCTCGACCTACGACATCCCGCGCGGCCGCTTCTTCTACCTGCGCGCGGACCTGCGCTTCTGAGCGACACCCCGCTCCCCGCCGCCAGCCGGGGAGCGGGCTCCGGGCCCGTGCCACCGAGCAGGTCAGCCCCTGTACGGGACCTGCCTGATCGCGTCCGGCACAGCGCCTGCTAGGGATACGCCATGCGAAACAGTGCGACCACCGATTCGGTGTTCCAGCCACCGTCGAACCGCAGCGCCCCATGTTCCACCAGGGCCAAGAACTGGTCGGCGTGTGCATCGGCAGTGTCCGGATGACGCATGGCGAAGGCCGCGGCCAGCAATGCATGCTGTCGCTGGAAGCGCGTCGACCAGGAGGTTATGACCGCATGCGGAAGCTTGGCTGGCTGCTGCACCAGTGCACTCAGCGCCCGATAGACGTCGCTGCCGGCGGCGTGCGCAACGCTGTGCGCCACCAGCGGTAGCAGGCCATGTAGATCCTCATCAAGTGGCAGGTCCAGCCGCCGGCTGTACGCGAGGCTGGTGTCCAGCCAGTGCTGCACCACCGCGGCGAACAGAGCGCTCTTGCTGCGGAAGTGCGCATAGAGCGTGACCTTGGTCACCGCACTTTCGGCCGCGATGCGGGTCATGCTGACGCCCTCCAGGCCATGCGCGAGGAACACCCGGGAGGCACCCGCCACGATCGCCTCCCTTCGCACCAGACGGATGCGTGCCCAGCGTAGTTGCCTGCCGTCGCCCACCCCCTGCGGCCCGGTCAGGACCACCGCCGGAACAGCACACTGGCGTTGACACCACCAAACCCGAAGCCGTTGGACAGGGCGTACTCCAGCACAGCGGGCCTGGCCCGGGCACCTACGAGGGTCAAGCCCTCGGCCAGCGCATCGGGCATGCACAGATTCAGCGTAGGCGGCACGATCTGGTCACGCAGCGCAAGCGCGGTGAACGCAGCTTCGATGCCGCCGGCGGCGCCAAGCAGGTGGCCGGTGCTTGCCTTGGTCGCAGCGATCAGAAGATCGGGCCGTTGTCCGAACACCGCCCTGATCGCGGAAAGCTCCGCGCGGTCACCTACCTGGGTGGAGGTCGCATGGGCATTGAGGTGCTGGACATCGGCGGGAACGATGCCTGCCTGACGCAGGGCCTGTTCCATGGAGCGGCGGGCGCCGTCCCCGTTCTCCGGGCCCGCGGTGAGATGGTAGGCATCCGCGCTGGTGCCGTAGCCGACCAGTTCAGCGATCGGCAGCGCACCACGGGACAAGGCGTGTTCCAGCGTTTCTATCACCAGCAGGCCCGCACCTTCGGACATCACGAACCCGTCGCGGCCCTGGTCGAAGGGACGCGACGCCGCGACCGGCGTGGCGTTGTAGCCGGTGGACAGCGCCCTCGCCGCGGCGAAGGCGCCCAGCGAGACGCGGTGGATCGCCGCTTCCGCACCGCCGCAGATCGCGATGTCGGCCTCGCCGGAACGGATGATCCGGGCTGCGTCGCCGATGGCCTGCACACCGGCCGCACAGGCGGTGACCGGCGCACCGATCGCCCCCTGCAGCCCATGCCGGATCGATACGTGCCCCGCCGCCATGTTGCCCAGGAACGACGGCGCAGTGAACGGTGACAGCCTGCGCGGACCACGCTCCTTCGTGGCTTCCACCGCGGCTGCAATCGCGCCGAAGCCGCCGATTCCGGTCGCGATCACGGTGGCACTCCGCGCACGCTCACGCGGGGTGGCCGGCGCCCACTGCGCCTGTGCAAGCGCCTCGTCGGCCGCGATGATCGCGAACTCGATGAAGCGGTCCATCTTCCGGAGATCCTTGTCGGTAATGCTCCGATGGCGGTCGTAACCGGCAACCGGATCCTCCGCCTCCCCGAGCACCCGGCCGCCGACACTGGCGCCCACTCCCTCGCATAGCGCATCGGGCAACGTGCGGATGCCGGACTCGCCCCGCAGCAGCCGTGACCACACGTGTTCGGTGCCTGTGCCCAGCGGCGAGACGATGCCGATGCCGGTGACGACGATCCGCCTGCGATGGGGGGACGTCAACATCAGGGTTCCCCGCGGATCTGGCCGGGCGCTGCGGCGCCGATCCGGAACCAGATCGAGTACATGGCAGGCAGGAACACCAGGGTCAGCACAGTGCCAGCCAGGGTGCCGCCGATCAGCGTGTAGGCGAGCGTGCCCCAGAACACCGAGTAGGTCAGCGGAATGAACGCCAGCACCGCCGCCAGCGCGGTCAGGATCACCGGACGCGCGCGTTGCACGGTGGCTTCTACCACCGCATCCATCGGCTGCATGCCTTCGGCCTCGTTGTGGTGGATCTGGCCGATCAGGATCAGCGTGTTGCGCATCAGGATGCCCGACAGCGCGATCAGGCCGACCAGCGCATTGATCCCGAACGGCTGCTGGAACAGTAGCAGGGTCGGCACGACGCCGATCAGTCCCAGCGGACTCGTCAGGAAGACCATCACCATCGCCGACATCGAGCGGACCTGCAGCACGATGATCAGCAGCGTGGCGGCCAGCATGATCGGGAACAGCGGCAGCATCGCGCTCATCGCCTTGCCCGACTCCTCGATCGATCCAGCCTCGACGATCCGATATCCATCGGGCAGCTGCTCGCGCAGTGGTTCCAGCAGTGACGTGATGGCGGTGGACACGTCCGGCGGCTGCAGGCCCTCGGCGATGTCGCCGCGCACGGTGATGGTGGGCACGCGGTCGCGCCTGCGCATCACCGGCTCCTCCATCCGCACGTCCATCGTGCCGATCTGCGACAGCGGAACGCGCTGGCCGGCCGCACCGACCAGGGTGAAGTCCTCGATCCGCGCAGGATCCAGCCGGGCCTCTCCCGAGGTGCGGGCCATCACCTGGACAGTACGGATATCCTCGCGCACGCTGGTCACCGGCACGCCGCTGAGCAGGAACTGCAGCTGCTGCGCGGCCGAACTCGAACTCAACCCGACCGCCTGCAGACGGTCCTGCTGCAGCGTGAAGTGCAGGACAGGCGTACGCATGCCCCAGTCGCTGTTGACCGTCCGCATCAGCGGGCTTGCGCGCATCAGGGATTCGGCCTGTGCGGCGATGCCGCGCAACACCTCGGGGTGGGGACCACTGACGCGATAGGCCACGGGAAACGGCGAATAGGGACCGAACACCAGCTGGGTGACGCGTACCTGCGCCTCCGGCGCCAGTCCCTCGGCGATGGCACGGCGTAGCCGGTGCTTCAGGGCCTCGCGTTCCTCCTGACTTCCGGTGCGCACGACGATCTTGGCGAACGCCGGGTCAGGCAGCTCTGGCGAAATGGCCAGGAAGAAGCGCGGCGCGCCCTGGCCGATGTACGCCGTCACGATCCTTGCCTCATCCTGGCTGGACAGCCACGCCTCGACCCGCGCGGCGGCCTCGCTGGTCTGCTCGATCGAGGTGCCATACGGCATCTGCACCTCGACGAGCACTTCTGGCCGGTCGGACGTCGGGAAGAACTGCTTCTTGACCGCGCCCATGCCGAGGATCGACAGCGCGAACAGGCCGACGACCGACCCGGCGACCAGCCACTTGCGTGCGATCACCTGAGCCAGCAGGTCGCGGAAACGGTTGTAACGCGGCGTGTCGTACAACGCAGCATGCCCGCCCTCGACCCGCTTGATCTCCGGCAGCAGCTTCACGCCCAGATAGGGCGTGAACACCACCGCCACCACCCACGAAGCGATCAGCGCGACGCCGACGATCCAGAACATGTTGCTGGTGTACTCGCCCGCGGTGGAGCGGGCAAAGCCGTTGGGCATGAAGCCGACCGCGGTCACCAGCGTGCCCGACAGCATCGGTGCGGCCGTGTGACTCCACGCATACGCCGACGCGGCCACGCGGCCGAAACCTTCCTCCATCTTCACCACCATCATCTCGATGGCGATGATCGCGTCGTCCACCAGCAGGCCGAGCGCCAGGATCAGCGAGCCGAGCGTGATCCGGTCGAAGTTCTTGCCGGTCGCGGCCATCACCAGGAATACCGCGGCCAGCGTGAGGGGCACCGCTGCGGCCACCACCACCCCCACCCGCCAACCCATGCTGACGAAGCAGACCAGCATCACCACGACCAGCGCCACGAAGAACTTCACCATGAACTCGTCGACCGAGGAGGCGATGTTGTCCGACTGGTCGGTGACCTTGGTCAGGCTCATGCCCAGCGGCATGTCTGCATTGATCGCGCCGACCTCGTCGTCCAGTGCCCTACCCAGATCCAGCCCGTTCCAGCCGTCTCGCATCACCACGCCCAGCAGCAGCGCGGGCTCGCCGCCATTGCGGATCAGGAAGGTGGACGGATCCTCGTAGCCGCGCCTGACGGTGGCGATGTCGGTCAGCTTGATGGTCCTGCTACCGGAAACGATCGGCGTCTCACGGATCTTGTCCAGTTCGTCGAGCGCACCGTCGAGCCGCACGAAGACGCTCGGCCCCCGCGTTTCGATCGAGCCGGCCGGCGTCAGCGCGTTCTGTCCGTTGAGCGCCGCGAACACATCCTGCGGCGCGATGCCCAGGGTGGCCAGGCGGTCGTGCGAGAACTCGACGAAGATGCGCTCGGGCTGCTCGCCGATGATGTTGACCTTCTTGACGCCGGGGACGTGCAGAATGCGTTGCCGGAGGGTTTCGGCATCGCGGGCCAGCACGCGCTGCGTTTCGCCCTTGGCCTTCAGCGCGAACAGCGCGAAGGTGACATCCGAGTATTCGTCGTTGACCATCGGGCCGATCACGCCGGCAGGCAGGTTGGCCGCCTCGTCCTCGAGCTTCTTCCGGGCCTGGTAGAACTCTTCCTGGACCTCCGATGGGGGTGTACTGTCCAGCAGCGTCAACGTGGTGAACGCCAGCCCGGGCCGGGTGTAGGTTTCGCTGCGGTCGTACCAGCGCAGTTCCTGCAGCCGTTTCTCCAACTTCTCGGCGACCTGATCCTGCATTTCCTGCGCGTCGGCACCTGGCCAGGCGGTGACCACGGTCATCACCTTCACGGTGAACGCCGGATCCTCGGCACGGCCAAGCTTGAAGAACGACACGATGCCGGCGAGCGAGACCAGCAGGATCAGGAACACCGTGATCGATCGTTCGCGGACCGCCAGTGCGGACAGGTTGAACCGGCTCACCGGGCCACTCCGGCGGCCTTGGGTACGACAGGCACGTCGCCGGTGCGCACGGGCATGCCATCGCGCAGCAGATGCGCGCCCAGTGCGGCGATACGCTCACCGTCCTTGAGCCCACCGGCGATGTAGGCCGCGTCGTCCGCGAGCCGGACGATACGCACCGGTCGCCAAGATGCGGTTTCGGGTTCGCCCTGGATGATCCAGACGCCCGGACCGTCACCGCGGTCGATGATGCTGGCGATCGGCACGCGCAGCGCCTGCCCGTCGTCGGGGCCCGCATCGGCGGCGAGCGCGACGGTGACCGTCGCACCGAGCGGTGCGGAGCCAGCCGCGTCATCCAGCGTGTAGCGCGCCTCGAACGTGCGGGTGACCGGATCGGCAGCGCCCGACAGCACACGCAGCCGCGCGCCGATCGGCGCACCGGCCTGCCCGAACACGCTGGCCGTCGCATGCGCCCCCAATAAAGGACGCAGGGTCTCCGGCAACTGGACGACCGCTTCGCGCGGGCCGGAACGGGCGACGCGCACGACCACCTGTCCCGCGGCGACGACCTGCCCCGGCTCACCCAAGGTCTCCATGACCACACCGTCTGCGTCGGCCAGCAGGGTCGTATAGCCACTGGCATTCGCGGCGACGCCAGCCTGCGCACGTGCCGCCCGCAGGTCGGCGGCGGCCGTGTCGGCCGTCGCCTTGACCTGGTCGTAGGCCGACACCGAAACCACGCCGCTGGCAACCAGCGCCTTGTAGCGCGCTTCGTCCTGCCGGGTCTGATGCGCCCGCGCTTCGGCGGCGGCCACCACCTGCCGCTGCGCACCCGCGGCCAGTTCCAGATCCACCGGATCCATCCGCATCAGCGGCTGGCCGCGCCTGACCACCTCCCCGGCATCGACCAGCCGGTCCTGCAGTTTCCCGCCAACACGGAAGGCCAGGTCGCTCTGAACCCGGGCCTGGATCGTGCCGGTGAAGGATCGGGTATGCCCCCCCGCCGTACGCACGGTCTCCGCACGCACCAGCGGCGGCTGGGTCCGGGGGTCCTCTTCCTGCTTGCCGCCGCATGCGGCGAGCGCCAGGAACAGGGTGCAGAGAGCGAACGCTCTGTCGAAACGATGCCGCGGCATGAGGATCCCGTGCAGGACTGGTCAGCCGGCATTCTCAAATCAAGTGACCATTACTGTCAATAGTCACAACTAGGGCGACAGACTCCTGAGGATCAGGCCTGACAGCAGGGCCGGACCTTCGTCGCTGTGGTCCAGGCTGTGCTGGAGCAGCAGCGGATTGAGGTAGGGCCGCATGATCAGGTGGACGGCCTTCGATGCCTCGTCCAATGGCGTCCTGCGTTCGAAATCGCCGCTCGCGCGGCCGCGCTCCAGAATGCCCTGCAGCATCGCGTGGATACGGCTTTCATAGGTCAGTGCCACCGGCCAGCGCTCGGTGGCAGCCGCGGCCGCGATCTCATACAGACGGCGGTCCTGGTTGAACAGTTCGAGGCTGGCCTCGACGGCAGTGCGAAACATGCGCCGCAACTGCTCGGGCGGGCTGTCGGTGGCCTCGACGACGGCAGCGACCTGCTGCTCGATGCCGTGCAGGCAGTTCGCGCAGATCGCCTCGCCGATCGCCTGCTTGGAGGCGAAGAATTTGTAGATGTACGCCTTGGAGAAGCCGATCGTCCGGGCCAGATCGGACACGGTGGTCTTGGCGTAGCCGTAATGGCTGAAATGTTCGGTCGCCGCGGCCACGATCTGGCTGCGGATCTCATGCTCTTCCGGACCACGCTCGGCGGTCGGGTGCCTGGTATCGAGATTCATGGGCTCAGTCTAGCCAGATGCTCGAATGGCCCACAACAAGTGACCGAAACGGTTACATGCCTGGATGCATGCCCAGGTGTCAGGCCGAGCCTTCCACGGCGAAGCGGGGCAAGCACACTGCCAGCCCGGTGCCCAGACGACGCCAGTTGCCGGCTCGTTCCGGGTGGTGACGCACGCACCCGCACTCTGTTAACTTTCCGAAATACACAAAAGTTGACAGAGTGCACCGCGGCGCCGCGCCGCATGCGCTCCCCCACCCGCCTCGCCGATCCGGTCGCGATGCCGCCCCTGCGTGCCTGCACGTGGAGTGGCGACGCCTGCCCGCCCGGCGCACGGCCCGCAGACGATCCATGCCGACGATGACCGCTTCTCCGTTCCGCAGCACCACCTCCGTCCTCTCCCCGCTGACGCTGGCCGTCGCCGCCACGCTGGCCGCAACGCACGCTCACGCGGCCCCATCCGGCCAGGCCGTCACCCTGGATGCGGTTCACGTCACCGCCACTGTCTCCGAGGAAGTCGAGGCCGCGCGCCGGGCCCTGGCCGACGTGCCCGGTGCCGGCAACGTGGTCGACATGGCGCAGGTGCGCGCTGGCCGGCTCAGCAGCAACGCCGACGTGCTGGCGCTGCAGCCGGGCGTCCACGCGCAGTCGCCGGGCAACGAGGGCGCGAAGATCTCGATCCGCGGCTCGGGCATCAACCGCGGCCCGGGCGCGCATGCGTCCGGTGTGTCGGTCAGTCTGGATGACCTGCCGCTGACCGCCTCCGGCGGCACGCCCTACGAACTGCTGGAACCGCTGTGGCTGGGCCGGGCCGAGGTGCTGCGCGGGGCCAACGGCTTCGAGCGCGGCGCGCTGGCACTGGGTGGCGCGATCGACTACGTGAGCCGCAGCGGCCGCGACGATGCCGGCCTGGAACTGCGCTACGAGGCGGGCAGCTTCGGCTACCGCAAGCGCCATGCCGCGTACGGCGGCATGCAGGGCGATGTCGATTACTACCTGGCCTACACCGACGTCGAGCACGACGGCTACCAGCGCCATGCCGCCAGCAGCGGCCGCGGCGCGATGGCCAACATCGGCTGGCAGCTCACGCCCGATCTGGAAACGCGCTTCTTCCTGCGCTACCGCGAGACCGACCACCAGACCCCCGGCCGCCTGACCCGCGCGCAGATCCGCAACAGCCCGCGCGACGCAAACCCGTCCAGCATGGCGATCGACGCGCAGCGCCCGCAGCCGGGCAGCACCTGGATCGGCAACCGCACCACGCTGCAGCTCGACGCCGACTCCACCCTGCAGGCCGGGCTGGTCTACCACCGCTATCCGATGGACCTCAACGAAAGCCTGTACCGGCAACAGCTGGACTACGCCACGCTCGGCGCCACGCTCGACTATGAGCGCCGGCATGCGCTGTTCGGCCGCGACAGCAGCACCCGCGTCGGCCTGCGCATCGTCCATGACCTGGACGCCGACGTGCGCGAAACGCTGCGCCGGCCGAACAACGGCTACCCGGCCGGCACCCACACCCGCGACTTCATGCACCACGGCACCGACAGCACGCTGCATGTGGCCAACACGCTGTCGCTGAGCCCGGCGCTGCGCGTGCAGACCGGCCTGGCCGTGGTGCAGACCAGGCGCGACGTGCGCGTGACCTGGCCGGCCAACAGCGACCGCATCGCCGACACCGCGTGGGATTACGCGCCACGGCTGGGACTGGACTGGCAGCTCACGCCCGCCACCCAGCTGTTCGGCAACCTCAGCCGCTCGGTGGAGACGCCGCATCCGTGGTCGATGATCTGGGGCTCGGGCCAGACCTTCCCGGCCGGCAACGGCCCGTCCACCGGCCGCCAGCGCGCGCCGGTGGCGCTGGACAACCAGACCGCGACCACGCTGGAACTGGGCGCGCGCGGCGACGGCCCGCTCGGCCGCTGGGAGCTGGCCGTCTACCAGGCCAACGTGCGCCACGCGTTGCTGACGGTGGAACTCCAGCCGCTGCCGAACCTGATCGTCGCCGAATCCAACGCCAGCCCCACCGTGCACCGCGGGCTGGAGGCCGGGCTGGACAGCCTGCTGTGGCAGCGCGGTGGCGAACGCCTGTCGCTGCGCCAGGCCTATACGTTCAGCGATTTCCGCTACCGCGACGACGCGCGCTTCGGCGACAACCGCATGCCCGGCCTGCCGCGCCACTACTACCAGGCCGAACTGCGCTACGCGCACCCGTCCGGCGTACATGCCGGGCTGAGCACCGAGTACGCCTCCAGGATGGCGGTCGACTACGCCAACAGCGCCTGGGCAGACGGTCATCTGATCTTCGGCGCGCGCGCCGGCTACGAGGCCCCGGGCGGCCGCTGGCAGACCTGGCTGGACCTGCGCAATCTCGGCGACCGCCACTACGCGGCCACGGTGACGCCCGGCTACGACGACGGCGGCCGCGACGTCGCCCGCTCGACCCCGGGTGAAGGCTTCGGCGTGTACGCGGGCGTGAGCTGGCGCTTCCGCTGAGGCTGCCGCACGACGTTCCCCTGGTGGGCTGTGGCAACGCCAGCGGAACGTCGACCGCGATCCGCACCCCGCAGCCTGGACCGTCCACTGCAGGATGCCTGCCCGATGCCGGCGCCCGCTTGCCGGTCACCACATCCGGACACTGCCGATGGAAATCGGACAGGGCGTCAGGGCTGCGTCTACCCGCCTCGCGGGACGTCATCGTCGAACGCAATGCGGTGGCGGCAGCGTAGCGGGCTTCGGTGATCATCGGCGGGCTCCGGTCGGCAGGGCCCGCCGACGCGGCAGGTCGCTGTGATCGGCTCTCCGTCGAGCGGGCCAGCCGCGCTGACGCCCGGCACGCAGCGTCGCCATACCGCCATCACCCGCCGAGGCTGTACGCTCGCCGCACCCTCCCACACCGACCGGTTCTCCCATGGCTTCCAGCCTGCTCGCCCTGCTCGACGATATCGCCACCGTGCTCGACGACGTATCGGTGATGACCAAGGTCGCCGCGAAGAAAACCGCCGGCGTGCTCGGCGACGACCTGGCGCTGAACGCGCAGCAGGTGACCGGGGTGAAGGCCGACCGCGAACTGCCGGTGGTCTGGGCGGTAGCCAAGGGCTCGTTCCGCAACAAGCTGATCCTGGTGCCGCTGGCGCTGGCGATCAGCGCCTGGATCCCGTGGGCGGTGACGCCGCTGCTGATGATCGGCGGCCTGTTCCTCTGCTACGAAGGTGCGGAGAAACTGCTGCACCGCTTCCTGCACCGCGGCGAGGACAAGGAGGCGCAGCACGCACGCCGGGTCGAGGCGCTGGCCGACCCGGCGGTCGATCTGGTCGCGATGGAGCGCGACAAGATCAAGGGCGCGGTCCGCACCGACCTGATCCTGTCGGCCGAGATCATCGCGATCACGCTGGGCACCGTCGCCGATGCCGAGATGACCACGC
>Ga0075364_10000261_pt1 | contig 25565 bp, 21 predicted proteins | sample EndMetdeltDD1764_FD_71517 | JGI IMG/M metagenome (GOLD analysis project Ga0075364, IMG submission 71517) | Populus endosphere microbial communities from Tennessee, USA - Endosphere MetaG P. deltoides DD176-4 | ecosystem: Host-associated > Plants > Roots > Endosphere | place: USA: Tennessee... | reverse complement strand
TCGACGATGTTGAGGATCAGGTTGAACGGCATCATCCACTTGCCGAACGGCGCGGTCAGGAACTCGTGGGTGAAGCCACCCAGGCCCTTGGAACGCAGCGCGAAGAACAGCATCAGGAAGAACACGCTGAACGACATGCCCAGGGTGGCATTGACGTCGGCGGTCGGCACCGGCTTCCAGTAGGGCACGCCCAGCAGCTCAAGCGGCTTGGCGATGAAATCCGCCGGCACCATCTTCAGCAGGTTCATCAGCAGGATCCAGAAGAACAGGGTGATCGCGATCGGCGTCACCAGCTTGCTGGTCCCGTGGTAGGTGTCGCGCGCCTGCCGGTCGACGAACTCCAGGCAGATCTCCACGAAGGCCTGCCACTTGCCCGGCACGCCCGCGGTGGCCTTTCGCGTGGCCAGCCAGAACAGGAACACCATGAACAGGCCCATCAGCACCGAAGTGATCAGGGTGTCCACGTGCAGCGTCATGAAGCTGCCCTCGCCGACCGAACCGGTCAGGTTGTGCAGGTGATGCTGGATGTAGCTGGTAGGGGTCAGTTCCGCCTCGCCCGCCATAGGTCCCGGCTCCTGTAGTCGATCTTATCGGCTGGCCAGGGCCAGCATCTGTGCAACGAGTGCGACCGCCGCCGCGATCAGCATCGGCAGCGGGGGCAGGCCCCATGCCACGACACCGAGCGCCATCACGCCGATCACCACCATCCATTTCACCGCCATGCCGGCCAGCAGGCGCGTCACCGCGAGCCCGGCACCGCCGACACCCCCGCCCAGCGCGACACGCGCCGCCAGCCAGATCGCCAGCGTCACCGCACCGCCACCGACCAGCGCCGCCGCCGACCAGCGCGGACCCGCCGTCAGGCAGAGCAGCGCGACCAGCAGTGTCGCCACGACCTGCCAGGCAATCGCACGCCCGGCTTGTCGCCGGCCAGCGGCAACGGAGTTCAGCACGTGGCGGTACCTTGCAGGTAAGCGGATGCGAGGCTGCACGCAGGTGCGCCTCACCGAGCCGCAAAATTATAGCAGGGGGACATTTGTAGGGACAACCGCCGAAGGTCGGCGTCCACAGCGCGGAACTCGCTGGCCCGGGCGTGGTCCCATCAAGGCGCAGGCGGCTTCCTCGTCGGTCCGTCGCGCCAGCCCCGGTCCGCCGGGGCTTTCTCGTTTCGTGCGCCAGTGCACGCTATCGGCTTGTGCGAACACCTTTTTCACGAAGCGTCGATCAGCGCATCACGGGCCGTGGACTGGAGGGATCGGAGAGTGGCGCCCTGACCCACCTGAGAGACCTCCTCGATGCGACGCCCTCTGCTCCTCCTGTCCACCGCCTCCCTGCTGCTCGCCGCCGGTGCCGCCGCCGCCCAGGAGAATGCGGACCGCTTCACTCTGCGCCTCGGCGCGATGAACGCCGACGCCAGCACCACCTTCAGCGCGCGCACCGAGTTCATGGGTGAGCCCTACGAGTTCTCCGAGAACTTCGACTTCGGCAGCGACGAGATCGTGCCGCGCATCGACGGCGTGTTCCGCCTGAGCGAACGTCAGCGGCTGGTGTTCGACTACTTCAACTACAACAAGGACCGTCGCGAAGAACTGGGCAGCGACGTCTCCTACGACGACATCACCATCCCTGCCGGCAGCTTCGCCAAGGCGGAGATGAAGTTCGAACTGGCCAGCCTGCTGTACGACTATTCCGTGGTGAACACCGAGACGGTGAGCGTGGGCCTGCAGATCGGCGCCGAGTGGGCGCGCGTCAAGGGCAGCGTGTACGCCGAGGCCGGCACCGACACCTGGCGCGACAGCGCCAGCGAAAACGGCTACGCCCCGGTGGTGGGCCTGCGCCTGACCGCCACGCCGAACGACAAGTGGCTGTTCAACCTGCAGGGCCAGTACCTGGATGCGGGCTGGGGAGATTTCGGCGACTACGACGGCAGCATCAGCCGCGCCAACGCGATCGCCGAGTACCGCTTCACCGACAACTTCGGCCTGTTCGGCGGCTACGAGTGGTACCGGCTGGACGTCAAGCACATGGGCGGCGACGGCATCGTCGGCTGGGACCAGCGCTTCCGTGGTCCGGTCGTCGGTGTGACCCTGGCGTTCTGACACCCGCCCGGACCGTCGCGGCAGCGCGGCGTCCTTCTCGAAACCCCGAGGCCACAGGCCTTGGGGTTTTCCTTTTTGGGTGGCCTGTTGCCGCTGCCGGTGCGGCATGCGCGCCGGCCGGCCCCTGCCTCCGGGATTGCTCTGCTCTCCCCGCGCAGGCAGCGCAGCGCCCGCTGGCGTGCGGATGCCAAGGTGGGATGCGGGACGCTCACATCGACCACGCGCTCCTTCAAGGCGCCGGGATCCCGCAGACCGCCCGGAACTCCTCTTCCACGTATCCGCTGCGGAAGCAGTGGTGTACGCACGCATCGCCGCACTCCGGCGCTTCGAAGCACACCGCTCCGCTCGGCACCTGCCGCACACGATCGATGGGACAGCGCGCGGAGCGCGACTGCCTGGATTCCCGACCTGGAGAAACGCGGCAGTGCGGCGTCCTGTCGCGCCCATGAGTGCATGAGCGCACCGCGCGGCTGGGCTGCATGACGCCACGACCACGTGCGCCGGGCGCACATGAACGGCAACGGACGCCGCACACCATGTCGCTGCAAGCCGGAGCCGCGGCGTATCCCACGTCCGCGTCCGCTGCGCGGAGGTGGATTCCGCTCGCTGTGATCCGGCGCGGCACCCGACCGGTCTGACACGGAGGTCGCCTGGCGCAGCGCGTATGGGCCGATGGCGGCTCCAGCCATGGCCGGACCGCCGCAGATGGCGTTGCAGCCGGCGTGACGCCGACGCCGCTCACCGCACCGGCGCAGCAACCTTCGCCACGCCGGAAAGCGGAAACCCCGGCCTGCGCCGGGGTTTCCTTGAAGCATCGATGATGCGATCCCGCTTACTTCTTCTTCGGGATGTACAGATCGGTGATGGTGCCGTCGTAGACCTCTGCGGCCATCGCCACCGACTCGCTCAGCGTCGGATGCGCATGGATCGTGTGGCCGATGTCCTCGGCTTCCGCACCCATCTCGATCGCCAGCCCGATCTCGGCCAGCAGATCGCCAGCATGCACGCCGACGATGGCGCCGCCGATCACGCGGTGCGTCTCCTCGTCGAAGATCAGCTTGGTGAAGCCCTCGGTGCGGCCGATGCCGATCGCGCGGCCGCTGGCGGCCCACGGGAACTTGGCCACACCGACCTTCAGGCCCTTGGCCTTGGCCTCGGTCTCGGTCACGCCGACCCACGCGATTTCCGGGTTGGTGTAGGCCACCGACGGGATCACCCGCGCCACCCACTCCTTCTTCTCGCCGTGGGCCACTTCGGCTGCCAGCTTGCCCTCGTGCGTGGCCTTGTGGGCCAGCATCGGGTTACCGACGATGTCGCCGATGGCGAAGATGTGCGGCACGTTGGTGCGCATCTGCCGGTCGACCGGAATGAAGCCGCGCTCGCTGACCTGCACACCCGCCTTCTCGGCATCGATCTTCCTGCCGTTCGGCGAACGTCCCACGGCCACCAGCACGCGATCCCACACGCCGCTTTCCAGCGCCGGCTTCTCGCCCTCGGTGGCCGACTCGAAGCCGACGGTGATGCCCTTCTTGTCGGCCGAAACCTTGGCGGCCTTGGTCTTCAGGTGGACTTCGATGCCCTGCTTCTTCAGACGGTCGGCCAGCGGCTTGACCAGGTCCTTGTCGGCGCCCGGCATCAGCTGGTCCATGAACTCGACCACGGTGACCTGGCTGCCCAGCGCGGCATACACGGTGGCCATTTCCAGGCCGATGATGCCGCCGCCGACGACCAGCAGCTTCTTCGGCACCTCGGCCAGTTCCAGCGCATCGGTCGAATCCATGATGCGCTTGTCGTCCCACGGGAAGTTCGGCAGCTTCACCGCCTGCGAACCTGCGGCGATGATGCACTGCTCGAAGCGCAGCAGCTGGGTCTTGCCGTCGTCGCCGGCGATCTCCAGCTCGTTGGGCGACACGAACTTCGCCACGCCGGTGACCGTGCGCACCTTGCGCTGCTTGGCCATGCCGGCAAGGCCCTTGGTCAGCTGGCCGACGACCTTTTCCTTGTACTCGCGCAGCTTGTCCAGGGTGATCTTCGGCTTGCCGAAATCGACGCCGAAATCGCCGGCGTGGGCGACCTCGTCGATCACCGCCGCGGCATGCAGCAGCGCCTTGGACGGGATGCAGCCGACGTTGAGGCAGACGCCGCCGAGGCTGGCGTAACGCTCGACCAGCACCGTGTCCATGCCCAGGTCGGCCGAACGGAACGCCGCGGTGTAGCCACCCGGGCCTGCGCCCAGCACGACCACGCGGCATTCGATGTCGGCCGGCTTGCCGGTGCCCAGCGCGGGCTTCGGTGCCGGCGGCTCGGCCGGGGCGCGGTGCGACGGCGCGACCGGCGGCTTGCTGGCCGGCGCGGCGGCGGCAGGCGCGGCAGCGCCCTCGGCGGCCAGCACCACGACCACGGCACCCTGCGACAGCGTGTCGCCGAGCTTGACCTTGATTTCCTTGACCACGCCAGCCGCCGTGGACGGCACTTCCAGCGTCGCCTTGTCCGATTCCAGCGTGACCAGGCCCTGGTCCTTCGCGACGGTGTCACCGACCGCGACCAGGATCTCGATCACCGGCACGTCGCTGTAGTCGCCGATGTCCGGGACCTGGACCTCGACCACGCCACCGGAAGCGGCGGGGGCCGCCGGCGCGGCGCCGGCCGGAGCCGCCTGCACGGGTGCGGCAGCCTGCGCCGGAGCAGCGGCAGGTACCGGGGCTGCAGGTGCGGCGGCCGGTGCGGACGCCACGGCGCCCTCGCCTTCCAGCACCACGACCACGGCGCCTTCCGACAGCGTGTCGCCGAGCTTGACCTTGATTTCCTTGACCACGCCGGCCGCCGTGGACGGCACTTCCAGCGTCGCCTTGTCCGATTCCAGCGTGACCAGACCCTGGTCCTTGGCCACGGTGTCGCCGACCGCGACCAGGATCTCGATCACCGGCACGTCGCTGTAGTCGCCGATGTCGGGGACCTTGATTTCGATGTTCGCCATGATTCGTGCCCTCCGGTTACAGCAGCACGCGGCGCATGTCGGCCAGCACCTGCGCCAGATACGTGGTGAAACGGGCCGCGGCGGCGCCGTCGATCACGCGGTGGTCGTAGCTCAGCGACAGCGGCAGAGTCAGGCGCGGCGCGAACTGCTTGCCGTCCCACACCGGCTGGGTGCTGGACTTGGACACGCCAAGGATCGCCACTTCCGGCGCGTTGATGATCGGGGTGAACGCGGTACCGCCGATGCCGCCCAGCGAGCTGATCGAGAAGCAGCCGCCGGTCATGTCGGCCGGGCCGAGCTTGCCGTCGCGGGCCTTCTTGGCCAGATCGCCCATTTCCTGCGCGATCTGCAGCACGCCCTTCTTGTCGACATCGCGCACCACCGGCACGACCAGGCCGTTCGGGGTGTCGGCGGCGAAGCCGATGTTGATGTACTTCTTCAGCGTCAGGTTCTCGCCGCTGGCGTCGAGCGAGGCGTTGAAGTCCGGGAACTGCTTCAGCGCGGCGGCGCTGGCCTTGATCAGGAACGCGAGCATGGTCAGCTTGACGCCGGACTTGCTCTTCTCCTGCTCCTTGTTCAGCGCCACGCGCAGCGCTTCCAGGTCGGTGATGTCGGCCTGGTCGAACTGGGTGACGTGCGGGATCATCGCCCAGTTGCGGGCGAGGTTGGCACCGGAGATCTTCTTGATCCGCGACAACGGCTGGGTCTCGGTCTCGCCGAACTTGCTGAAGTCGACCTTCGGCCACGGCAGCAGGTTGAGGCCATTGCCGCCACCGGCCGGCGCGGCACCGGCCGAAGCCTGCACGCCGCCACTGAGCGCGGCCTTGACGAAGCGCTGCACGTCTTCCTTGTCGATGCGGCCGCCGCGGGCGCTGCCGGTGACCTGCGACAGATCCACGCCGAGCTCGCGCGCGAACACGCGCACCGCAGGGCTGGCATAGGGCACGTTCTGCGGCAGCACGCTGTCGGCGTTGAACTCGACCGGCGGGGTGCGGGTGGCACCGGCCGACGGGGCCGTCGCCTGGACCTGCGCGATCTCGCGCTGGGCCAGCTTGTCCGGGGTGGCGGCGACCGGCGCCGGCTCGACCCGGGTCGCGGTTTCGGCGGCCTTGACCGGCTCGGCCGGCCTGGACGCTTCGGCCTTCGGCGCCTCGGCCTTGGCGGCCGGGGCGTCGTCGCCGGCGGCTTCGATGATCGCGACCAGGCCGCCTTCGGACAGGGTGTCGCCGAGCTTGACCTTCAGTTCCTTGATCACGCCGCCGAACGGCGCGGGGACTTCCAGCGTGGCCTTGTCCGACTCCAGGGTCACCAGACCCTGATCCTTGGCGACGGTGTCGCCGACGGCGACGAGGACTTCGATGACGGGGACGTCGCTGTAGTCCCCGATATCGGGAACGCGCGCTTCCTTGAGTTCGGCCATTGCCAAGGCTCCGGATCTAATGCGTGGGGAAACTCCTATTGTGTCCATCCGCGCCCCCCCCGCCAACCTCTGCGATGCATGTCCGCACCATTCGGCGCCGGATGTCCTGCGACAAGTTGCTGCGGATACCGTTTTGCCGGCGAGATCGGCGACGATGTCCCATGGACACGGCCGGCGCCAGACCGCAGTCGCCGGCCTGCCAGTCAGCGCTGCAGATGCGCGCGCAGCACCGACCAGGCGTCGAAGAGGCGCTCGGCGTCGAACGCCGCGTTGGCCGGGCTGGTCGAGGGCAGGCCCAGCAGCATTTTCCCGTCCGCTGCGGCCGCCAGCGCCGGATCGCGGCGGGCGCCGCGTTCGAACTCGGCCGCCGCCTTGGCGCCATTGAAGGCGATCGCGCGCAGCGCGGGCAGGCGTCGCAGCCGCTGTGTCAGCGGGTTGACCTGCGCGTCCCGGATCGCGCTGTCCAGGCTGCCGGCGCGCGCACAGCGCCCGATCACATCCCACAGGCCCACACCCGCCGCCTGCAGCGCGGCGAGCCGCGCCGGGTACTCCAGGGCAGGGTCGACGCCACACAGCCGACCGAACAACGGCCAGAAGCGGTTGCGCGGATGAGCGTAGTAGCGGCCGGCAGCGAGCGAGGCCGCGCCCGGCATCGAACCCAGGACCAGCACCCGGCAGTCGTCGGCGATGTGGGGCGGCAGCCCCTGCAGCGTGGCGTCATCCATCCGCGGCGTTCTACCACGGTGCGGCACCCGATCCACGCGGATTCATGCGGCCTGCACTGCATCGCGTTCACGCCACGTTGAGTTCGTTGAACAGGCGTGCGGGCGCAATGCCGCGTCGCTGCTGCGCCTTCGGAAAGTTCCCTGAATGCCTGCGCGGCGTGTACACCGCGAGCATGGAGCGATTCATCCAGCGCGGACCAGCATGGCCGCGCCCACTCCCCGATGGGCGTAAAAAAACGAGAACAGGAGATACCCCATGCGTTCGATCCGAATCCTGAGTCTGGCCCTGGTTCCGGCGCTGTTCGCCGCCGCTCCCGCGTTCGCGCAGGACGGCACCGATACCGCCTCCGGCAAGCGCTTCGCCGTGGTCGGCGGCATCGCCCACATGAAGCCCGACGATCCGGCCAGCGGCCTGAAGGTCGATGGCGGTCCGGCGCCGACCCTGAGCGCCAGCTGGTACGCCAACGACAACGTCGCGGTGGAGCTGTGGGGCGCGGTCGACAAGTTCGATCACCGCGTGCGCAGCACCAGCACCGGCAAGATCGGTACCGTCGAGCAGCAGCCGATCGCGCTGAGCGCGCAGTACCACTTCGGCCAGGCCGACAACACCTTCCGCCCGTTCGTGGGCCTGGGCTACTACGAGTCCAACTTCAGCAACGAGCGGCTGGACGTGGCCACCATCGGCGGCGCGCCGCTGGGCGTGGAAACCGCCAAGGGTGCGATCGGCACCGTCGGCGTCGACATGAACATCAACTCGACCTGGTTCGCCCGCGCCGATGCGCGCTACATGCATTCGCGTCCGGAGACCACCGTCGGCGGCGAGCGTACCGGCAGCGAGCTCAAGCTCGATCCGTGGACCGTCGGCATCGGCCTGGGCGCACGCTTCTGATTCCAGTCGTCTGCCGGCAGAACGAAAAACGGGCCCTTGCGGCCCGTTTTTCTTTGCCTGCCAGCGATGCGGCGGCGCCCTCAGAAGGCCGGCAACACCGCGCCAGCGTACTGCTGCTCGATGAAGGCCTTCACCTGCGGGCCGGTCAACGCCGCGGCCAGCTTCTGCACGCGCGGGTCGTCCTTGTTGTCGGCGCGCGAGACCAGGAAGTTCACGTACGGCGAGTCGCTGCTCTCGATCGCCAGCGCGTCCTTTACCGGGTTCAGGCCGGCATCGAGCGCGTAGTTGGTGTTGATCAGGGCCAGATCGACCTGCTCGAGCACGCGCGGCAGCATCGCCGCATCCAGCTCGCGGAACTTCAGCTGCTTCGGGTTGGCGGTGATGTCGCGCAGGGTCGACAGCGCGTTGGTCGGGTCGGCCAGCTGGATCACGCCGGCGGTGTGCAGCAGGATCAGCGCGCGGCTGTTGTTGCTCGGATCGTTCGGGATCACCACGTCGGCCCCGTCCGGCAGCGCCTCCAGCGAGGCGAACCGGCGCGAATACGCACCGAACGGCTCGATGTGCACGCCGGTCACGGTGACCAGCGAGGTCTTGCGGTCGCGGTTGTAGGCGTCCAGGTAGGGCTCGGTCTGGAAGTAGTTGACGTCGATCAGCTTCTGCGCGACCTGGTCGTTGGGCTGCACGTAGTCGTTGAACACGCGCACGTCCAGCTGCACGCCCTGCTCGGCGAGGATCGGCTTGACCACCTTGAGGATCTCGGCATGCGGCACCGCGGTGGCGGCCACGCTCAGGCGTTGCCCGTCGGCATCCGAACCGGCGCCGCCGCAGGCGGACAGGGCGAGCGCGGCGGTGCCGGCGAGGAGGAAGCGGATCAGGGTCATCGGGGGGATCGTCCTGTTCGGTGGAAGGAAGGTGGCGGCGTACGCCGGCTCAGCGCCGGCTGTAGTGCGCGACCAGGCGGTCGCCGAGCATCTGCAGGATCTGCACCAGCACCAGCAGCAGGACCACGGTGACCAGGGCCACGTCGGTGTGCGAGCGCAGGTAGCCGTCGCGGTAGGCCAGGTCACCGAGGCCGCCGGAGCCGATCGCACCGCCCATCGCGGTGAAGCCGATCAGCGCGATCGTGGTGACCGTGGCGCCGGCGATCAGGCCGGGACGCGCCTCGGGCAGCAGCACCCGCCAGACCAGCTGCCAGGTGGTGGTGCCCATCGCCAGGCTGGCCTCGACCACGCCGCGGTCGACCTCGCGCAGCGCGGTCTCGACCAGGCGCGCGTAGAACGGCGCGGCGCCGACCACCAGCGGCAGGATCGCGCCGCGCACGCCCAGCGAGGTGCCCATCACCCACAGCGTCAGCGGGATCATCGCGATCATCAGGATGATGAAGGGCACCGAGCGCAGCAGGTTCACCACCACCGCCAGCGCGCCGTAGACGCCCCGGTGCGGATGCAGCCGGCCAGGACCGGTGAGGAACAGCAGCACGCCCAGCGGCAGGCCGATCAGCAGGGTCAGCGGCAGCGAGCCGCCGAGCATCAGCAGGGTGTCGATGCTGGCGCCTCCGATCTCCTGCCACTTGCCGGCGTCGAGATGGCGGAAGAAGCCGGCTGCCGCGGCGATCGGGCTGTGGCTCATTGCAGCGTCTCCACGTGCACGCCGGCGGCGACGAAGGCGGCCTGGGCGGCATCGGCGTTGCCACCGACCAGCGACACCGTCAGCTGGCCGTACGGTGTGTCGCGGATCCGGTCGATGCGGCCGGACAGGATGTTGTAGTCGACCCCGGTCTCGCGCGCGATCCGGCCCAGCAGCGGCTGGTAGGTGTCGGTGCCGAGGAAGGTCAGCTTCAGGATGCGCCCGCCGACCGCGGCGAAGTCGCGGTGCAGCACGCCCTCGTCCACATGCTCGGCCTCGGACACGAAGCGGCGCGTGGTCGGGTGCTTCGGGTGCAGGAAGACCTCGGTCACCGGGCCGCTCTCGACCAGGTGGCCGGCATCGAGCACCGCGACCCGGTCGCAGACGCGGCGGATCACGTCCATCTCGTGGGTGATCAGCACGATGGTCAGGCCCAGCTCGCGGTTGATCCGGGCCAGCAGCGCCAGCACCGAGGCGGTGGTCTGCGGATCGAGCGCGCTGGTGGCCTCGTCGCACAGCAGGATCTTCGGCCGCGTCGCCAGCGCGCGGGCGATGCCGACCCGCTGCTTCTGCCCGCCCGACAGCTGCGCCGGGTACTTGTCCGCGTGCACCTGCAGGCCGACGGTGTCCAGCAGCTCGGCCACGCGCGCGGCGATCTCGGCCTTCGGGGTGCCGGCCAGTTCCAGCGGGAAGGCCACGTTGCCGGCCACGGTCCGCGAGGACAGCAGGTTGAAGTGCTGGAAGATCATGCCGATCCGCCGGCGCAGCGTGCGCAGGCCGGCGCCATCCAGCGCGGTGACTTCGGTGCCGTCCACGTGCAGATGCCCGCCGCTGGGCTCCTCGAGCCGGTTGATCAGGCGGATCAGGGTGGACTTGCCGGCACCGGAATGGCCGATGATGCCGAACACCTCGCCCGCCTCGACCCGCAGGTCGAGCGGCTGCAGTGCGGCCACCTGGCGGCCATCGACGGCATACGATTTGTGGACCTGCTGGAACTCGATCACCGCGGGGTGGCCGGCTGCGTCATGGGGGGCGTGAAGCCTAGCAGGTGGGCCCGGGCACTGCCCGCCCCGCTTGGCTGCACCTTATTCCGTCTTGTTCTAAGTCAACCACGGGCGATGTTCAGGAGTGGTCGAGCTGACCGGGACGTGCCGCGCCGACCGTGCGCTCGCGGCGCAGCAGGTACAGACCGCTGGCGACGATGATGGCCGCACCGATCCAGGTGTAGCGGTCCGGCAATGTCTGCCAGAACAGCAGGTCCCAGCCGATCACCCAGACCAGGCCGGTGTATTCCAGCGGCGCGATCATCGAGGCCTCGCCGCTCATGAAGGCGCGGGTCAGCGCGATCTGGCCCAGCGCGCCGGACAGACCGAGCCCGGCGATCAGCAGGCCATGCTCGGCCCGCAGCGGCACCCAGCCGGGAATCGCGGCCAGACCGGCGCCGACCGCCATGATCAGCAGGAACCAGACCACCATCGACTGCGGCGTGTCGGTCCGGGTCAGCAGGCTCACGGTGACCGCGGCGATCGCATAGGCGGTGGCGGCCAGCACCACCATCAGCCCGGGGAACGAGATCAGCCCGTCCACACCCGGGCGCAGCACCACGATCACCCCGACCAGGCCGATGCCGATCGCGGTCCAGCGCCGCGGCCCGACCCGCTCGCCCAGCAGCGGCACCGACAGCGCGGCCACCAGCAGCGGCGCGACGAAATAGATCGTATAGGCGGTCGACAGCGGCATCCGCTTCAGCGCGTAGACGAAGCAGCCGATCATCGCCATGCCCAGCATGCCGCGCAGCAGGTGCAGGCCCCAGCGCCGTGGGATGATCGAGCGTGCGCCGGCGGTTGCCAGCACCCAGACCAGCACGAACGGCAGCGAGGCGGCGCCGCGCAGCAGGGTCACCTGCAGCGGCGGATAGTGCTCGGACAGCAGCTTCATCCCCGCATCCATCAGCGAGAAGCAGGCCACCGCGGCGACCATCCAGGCCACCGCGCGCACGGGAGAACGGGGGTTCGACATGCGCCATTATCGCTCCGCCCACGCACCGGCGCATCTGTCCGGCCGGCCCGCATCGCCTAGAATGGGGCCCGTTTTCGTTCCCGCCGGGAGATCCGCATGCCTTCCTTCGACGTCGTCTCCGAAGTCGACACCCACGAGCTGACCAACGCGGTCGACCAGGCCAGCCGCGAACTGACCACCCGCTTCGACTTCAAGGGCGTGGACGCGAAGTTCGTGCTGGAGGAGAACATCATCAACCAGTCCGCGCCCAGCGACTTCCAGCTCCAGCAGATGACCGACATCCTGCGCCAGCGCCTGACCGCGCGCGGCATCGACGTGCGTTGCCTGGAGTTCGGCGACATCGAGACCAACCTGGCCGGCGCCCGGCAGAAGATCACGGTCAAGCAGGGCATCGAGCGCGACATCGCCAAGAAGCTGCAGGCCACGCTGAAGGACGCCAAGCTCAAGGTCGACAGCCAGATCAACGGCGACAAGCTGCGCGTGAACGGCAAGAAGCGCGACGACCTGCAGGACGCGATCGCCCTGCTGCGCAAGACCGACGTCGGCCTGCCGCTGCAGTTCGACAACTTCCGCGACTGACGTCGCCAGAGCCGCTGACCGGACGGGCCGCACTGCGGCCCGTTTTCGTTCCAGCGGCCGGCAGCGCCCCGCCCGCCGTTGCTGTTGCTGTTGCTGTTGCTGTTGCTGTTGCTGTTGCTGTTGCTGTTGCTGTTGCCGGGATTTTGATCCACCCGAGCCGTAAAGCGGGCCGAGCATCGCAGCCTGATGCGGCCGAAGAGGCGCCCTTGTCTGAGCGAAGCGAGTTTGGGCGCCGTGCCGCGCCAGGCGAGAAGCGCAGGGGACCGGCGCGTAGCGCCGGATCGCGTCCGGCGACGGCGGTTTTGCTTACTTTTGCCAAGACAAAAGTAAGCCGCGCAACAGCGCGGAAGCCGTTGGCTTTGATGCTTGGCCCCGGCCCCGGCCCCGGCCTCAGCGTGTGCTGTTTCGCCTGAAAAGCAAGCCGGAGCGAAATCAAAAGCAGAGCTTTCGCTCTACCCGCTGCACGGGTGGGAGCGAGTCACTTTTCTTTGTTTGTGCAAAGAAAAGTAACCAAAAGAAAGCACAGCCGGTCCGCGAGCCGGCGCGGCTGCGCCGCGCCGGTGCCCTGCGCTTCTCGCAGGAGCGGGGCCTTGGCCCCTGTTCGGGCCGGCCCACAACTCGCTTCGCTCAGACACGTGGGCCTCTTCGTCCCCGCTCCTGCTGCGATGCTCGGCTCGCTTCACGGCGCCGGGAAGATCAACGTCCAGAAGCAGAGCCGGAGGCAAAAGCAGAACAGCGACGGCGGCAGCGGCAGCGGCAGCGGCAGCGGTGATTCTCCGCAGGGGCGCCAGCCAGCGCCGGCGCCACATGGTCAGCGTGCCACCTCGATGAACACCGGGTTCGAGTAGAACCACAGGTCCTGCCACGGATCCTCGCCCTGCACGTCCGGCGCCGGTTCGGCCTGGTCGGTGTTGCTGCCGCGCACGCGCACGAACGCCCCCTGCGCCGGCACCGCGACCTCATCACGCAGCACCAGCCACTCGCCTTCCCGGCGCAGCCCGCCGCGCTCGATACGGCGCACCTGCATCGCCGGCCGGCCGCCCTGCCCCGCGCTGCCGACGATCAGGTCGACGTGGTCCACGCGCGGGGTGTCGCCGTTGCGGTTCGGCTCGGCAGGCTCGCGCACGCGCAGCTCCACGTGCACCGCCTGCGCCTGCGGCAGGTGCAGCGTGCCACCCAGCGTCGCCGCCGCGGCCGGATTGCCCGGCGCGGAGACGCGCAGCTCCAGCGCGTCGATCAGGTCGCCGGTCACCGCGAACATGCGTCCGCCGCGCATGCCGTCGAGGATGTCGTCGGCCTCCGGTCTGGCCCAGACATAGGTGCGGCTGTACTCGCCCGGCTGGAAGTCCGCGCCGCCGAGTTCGGTGTTGCGGTGCGAGTCGGAACTGGCGGTGATCCAGAAGCGCCTGCCTTCGGCCAGCATCGCGTCCCAGACGCTGCCGACCTGCGCGGTCATCTGGTCGAAGCCGCCGATGGTCGGGGCCCCGGGATTGCGGTAGAAGCCACGGTGGCGGTGATCGGCCTCGGTGCCCGGAGCGGCCTGGTGGCCCGGCGCGCCCTCCATCCCGATCACCACCCGCGGCGCGGTGTCCTGCCAGGCGCGCAGCTCGGCCGGAGTCACCGCGCCCCACACGCCGAGGCCGGTGGCGGTGCGCGAAGGATGGTTGACGAACAGCACGGGCGTCGGCTGCAGGCCGCGCATGTGCGCCAGGGCATCCAGCATCGCCTGCTCGCTGTCGCGCGAACCATCCTCGACCTCGCGCCGGTTGTAGTCGCGCTCGATCCCGACCAGCTGCGCATGCTCGTCCGGACCCGGCGCGATGATCAGCGAGGCGTGCTCGGCCGCGGGCACGTCGAACTCCATGCCGTGGAACTGGATCACGCCGGGCACCTCGCGCCTGGCCAGCTGCAGCGCCGGCCAGGCGTGCTCGTCGGTCACCCGCGAATGTCCGGGGCCACCGTGATCGGTGTGGACCATCCAGGCCAGGCCGTTGGCCTGCGCGCGCCGCGCGTTCTCGCTGCGGCTGTACGGCGAATCGCCGCCGCGGATCGGCGTCGGCGGCGCGGTGCTGCGGTCCCAGTCCACGCTCCATTCGCTGTGCACGTGGTGATCGCCGGGCAACCAGCGTCGCTGCGTGTCGCCGGCCCATCCCTGGCCGGCGACGCCGAACGACAGGGCCAGCAGCACGGGAGCGGACAGGCGGGAGCGGCGCGGGGACATCGGCTTCATGCGGAATTCCTGTGGACGGCGAACGGCCGCCAGTACCGGCACGACCGCCACGCATTGCAGCGCAGCGGTTTGAAACGCTGATGACACCCCGGTCGCGTCCGGCGACAGCGCGACCACGGGCCGTCGGCCAGGATGGGTGCCTTCACGACGGAGCCGCCCGCATGTCCAGCATCACGCCCCCGATCGACGCCTGGCCGGCGCACCCGCTGCAGGACCGCGTGATCCTGGTCACCGGCGGCGCCCAGGGCATCGGCCGCGGCATCGCCCAGGCCGTGCTCGGTGCCGGCGGCAGCGTGATGATCGGCGATCTCGACGGCGAGGCCGGCAAGGCCTGCCTGCGCGAATGGGGGCTGCCGCGACGCGCGGCGTTCCGGCGTCTGGACGTGTCGGGCGACCGCAGCACCGCCGCCTTCGTCGCCGCGGCACTGGCGCGTTTCGGACGGATCGACGGCCTGGTCAACAACGCGGGACTGCCCGATCCGCATGCGCCGGCGCTGGATGCCCTGTCGCCGGCGGACTGGCAGCGTCGCCTGTCCAGCCTGCATGGCGCCTACCTGTGCACCCGCCATGCGCTGCCGGCCCTGCGCGGCGCGCCGGGCGGCGGCGCGGTGATCAACATCGCCTCCACCCGCGCGCACCAGTCCGAGCCGCACAGCGAAGCCTACGCGGCGGCCAAGGGCGGCCTGCTCGCGCTCACCCACGCGCTGGCGCTCAGCGAGGGACCGGCGGTGCGGGTCAACGCGATCAGTCCCGGCTGGATCGCGACCGAGGCCTGGCAGGCGCCCGCCAGGCGGAGGCGGCCGCGACTGGGCCGGAACGACCACGCGCAGCACCCGGCAGGCCGTGTCGGCACGCCGCAGGACATCGCCGCGCTGGCCGTGTATCTGCTGGCGCCGGCCCTGTCCGGCTTCGTGACCGGGCAGGAATTCATCGTCGACGGCGGCATGACCCGGAAGATGCAGTACGCCTGAGCGGGTTCCGCCATGCGTCCAGCGTGCAATGGGACCACCTCATCGAAGCCGACCGGTCGCCGCGCCGCGGGACATCGGTGGTGCATCCAAGGGCGCTCGGATGCCGACACCGGCACAGGCACCGGCGCGAGCACACGCACGCAGCGCTCCTGCTGCGACACTGCTCCTTTCCCGCTCCATCGACTGCCCACGCCGTGATCGACACCACCGACATCCGCGACCTGCTGCCCGACCTGCAGGCGCTGCGCCACGACCTGCACGCCCACCCCGAACTGGGCTTCGCCGAGCACCGTACCGCCGGCCTCGCCGCCGACGCGATGCGGGCGCTCGGGCTGGAGGTCGCCACCGGCGTCGGCGGCACCGGCGTGGTCGCCAGCCTGCGGGTCGGCACCGGCAGCCGCAGCATCGGCCTGCGCGCGGACATGGACGCGCTGCCGATGGTCGAGCGTGGCACCCAGGCCTGGGCCAGTCTGCATCCGGGCGCGCATCATGGCTGCGGCCATGACGGCCACACCACGATGCTGATCGGCGCCGCGCGCCAGCTGGCACGCACGCGCCGCTTCGACGGCACCGTGCACTTCATTTTCCAGCCTGCCGAGGAAGGCCAGGGCGGCGCCGCGGAGATGATCCGCGACGGCCTGTTCGCGCGGTTCCCGTGCGACGCGGTGTACGCGGTGCACAACTGGCCCGGCCTGCCCGCCGGCAGCGTGCGGACCCGGCTCGGGGCGATCATGGCGGCGGCCGACAAGTTCGAACTGACGGTGCGTGGCCGCGGTGGCCACGCCGCGATGCCGCAGACCACGCCGGACGCGATCCTGGCCGCAGCGCAGCTGGTCCAGCAGCTCAACACGATCGTGTCGCGCCGGATCGACCCGGTGCAGTCGGCGGTGCTGTCGGTGACGAAGATCGAGGGCGGCCACGCGCACAATGTGCTGCCCGACCTGGTGACCGTGACCGGCACCGTGCGCAGTTTCGATCCCGGCGTGCAGGACTGCATCGAGGCCGCGCTGCGCGAGATCTGCGCCGGCGTCGGCACCGCGATGGGCGTGCAGATCGAGGTCGATTACCTGCGCTATTACCCGGCCACCATCAACACCCCGGACGCGGCGCGCTTCGCGCTGCAGGTGGCCGCCGAATGCGGCCTGGATGCGCGCGAGGCGTCGGCACCGGCGTTCACCTCCGAGGACTTCGCCTTCATGCTGCAGGCCCGCCCCGGCGCCTACCTGTGGCTGGGCCAGGGCCGCACCGATCCGGGCCCGCACGGCGAACGGCCGCTGCACCACCCCGCCTACGACTTCAACGACGCGATCATCGCCGACGGCGTGGCCCTGTTCACCCGGCTGGTCGAGCGCGCCCTGCCGCTGGCCTGAGCGCTGCGGGCAGGCAAAAAAAAGCCCCGCCGGAGCGGGGCTTCTTCTTTCAGGACGCGTCGATCAGAACTTGTAGTTGATCGAGGCCGCCAGCACGTCGCCGACCACGTCGTACTTGCCGTTCACCACGTTGCCGGTTTCCGAGACCGCGCGGACCGACGGATCGCTGGCGAAGATGTGCAGGTAGCCGACGTTGAACTCGGTCTTCTCCGAGGCCGCGTAGCCCAGGCCCAGGGTCACCCACTTGCGGGTGGTATCCGGCACGCGGACGTCGCGGTGCGCGTCGGTGGTCGGGGTCTGGTCGTAGGCCAGGCCGCCACGCAGGGTCACCCGGTCGTTGAGCTTGTAGTCGGCACCGATCGACGCGAACGTGGTGTCGCGGTAATCGAAATTCAGCACCGAATCGGCCTGGTTGGAGGCGTAGTCGATGGTGACCGAGTCGAACGCGGTCGACCAGGCGGTCCGGGTGACGTCGGCCGCGATGGTCAGGCGGTCGTTGACGTTGTGGGTCACGCTGAACGTGGCCGACGCCGGCAGGGTCACGGTGGCGCGGCCGTCGGTGTTGACGAACCAGCCCGGACGGGCCTGGCCCAGCACGCCGGCGACGCCGGTCGGCACCTCGAAGGTGGCTTCGCCGCCGGTGATCTTGTGCTCGACCTTGGAGCGGTAGCTGATGCCGATGTGGGTGTCTTCGCTCGGGCTGAACAGACCGCCGATGGTCCAGCCGAACGCGTTGTTGTCGCCCTTCACCTTCAGGCTGCCGTCGGCGCTGCCCGGCGCATAGCCCGGCACGCGCGACTGGGCCATGATCGCGCCGAAGTCGATCGCGTTGCCCAGCTCGATGGTCATGTGCTCGACGAACACGCTGGCGCCGAAGGACACGTACGGGTTGACGTCGTAGGAGAACGAGGCGCCGAGGTCGACGACCTCCATCTCGGTCTTGGTGCCGCTGTAGCGGCCGACCCAGTCGGTGTCGTACTTGGTGGCGAAGCCGTACGGCACGCTCAGCGACACGCCGAAGTGGGCCTGCTCGCCCATCGGGGTGTAGAAGTAGGCCGCCGGGATCGCGGCGATCTTGCCGGCGTCGCCGCCGTTGCCGCCGCTGATCGGGGTGCCGGTGCCCGGACCGGTCGGACCGGCGTTGCGGCCGGCGCCGGTGAACTCGGCCGAGAAGCTGACCGCGCTCAGGTCGGCCTGGAACTGGCGGCCGTCGAGCTGGCGCATGCCGGCCGGGTTGTTGACGATGATGGACGCATCGCCTTCGCCACTGGCCGAACCGGCGAACGCGCGGCCCAGGCCCTTGGCACTGTTTTCCTTCAGCTGGAAGGCGGCCGCGGCGGCGTCGCCGGCAACCAGGGCGCCGGCGATGCCGACGGCCAGCAGGGTGAAGCGGGTCAAGCCATGAATCGAGTGCATCGTCTAACTCCGTTGACATGAGGGGTACAGGTGAAGCGTCAGCGGAGCGTCCCCCCCGGGACAACACCACGTCGGAGTCCCCTCCCGACATACGACGCCGTACGCGAGTATAGCCACCGCTTAACCCTCCCGTAACCATCCCCCACCCCTGACTCTTGGCAGGGGGCAGACGCGATCCGGACCCTCGTCCATAGTGTGCCGATGTTCGTGTCCCTGCCCTCCCGCCAGCGCCCGGCCGTGCGCTGGGCGACCCCGTTGCTGTTCGCGACGCTCTGGCTGGCCTTCCTGTGGGCGCTGGGCCGCCCCGACGATGCCCGGCGCGCCCTGTGGCTGGCCTGGGGCGCACTGGGGCGCGGCCTGACCGGTGGCGACGCCTGGCTGGCGGCCCTGCGCGACGGCAGCGTGCTGCGCCTGTTCACCGCGCTGTTCCTGCATGCGGACTGGGCGCACCTGCTGGGCAACCTGGCGTTCCTGCTGATCTTCGGTCTGCCGGCCGAACGGGCGATGGGGCCGTGGCGCTTCCTGCTGCTGTTCCTGTGCGGCGGGGCGGTGGCCAACCTGGCGGCGGTGTTCTCCATCGCCAATCCCGACCGGGTCGTGATCGGCGCCAGCGGGGCGGTCTCGGCGGTGATCGGCGCCTATCTGGCGCTGTTCCCCGGCGCCCGCCTCGGCGTGGTGCTGCCGCTGGGGCTGTTCCTGGAGTTCGTGCGCGCGCCGGCGTTCCTGCTGATCGGGATCTGGGCCGCACTGCAGGTCATCTTCATGTACGCCGGGCCGGCCTTCGGTGCGGTGGCCTGGGCCGCGCACATCGCCGGCTTCCTGTTCGGCATCCTGTTCGCGCTGGTGGTGCGGGCCGGCATCGCGCGTCGGCTGCGCCGCCAGAAGGGCTTCTGAGCGCCGGGCGCCACCTTGCATGCCTCCGGCCCGATCCCCATGCTCGGGGATCCCGCACCGCATGGACCACCATGGCCAAGCCGCTCTACAAGGTCACCTTCCTCAACCACGGCAAGATCTACGAGCTGTACGCGCGCCATGTCGGCGGCAGTGCGCTGTGGGGCTTCACCGAGGTCGGCGAGCTGGTGTTCGACGTCCATGACGGCCTGGTCGTGGACCCGACCGAAGAACGGCTGCGCGACGAGTTCGGCAACACGCGCGTGCTGCACCTGCCGATGCAGAGCATCGTGCGGGTGGAGGAAGTGGAGAAGAAGGGCCAGTCGGCGATCCGCGACGCGGCCAGCGGCGAGAAGGTGGTGACGCCCTTCCCGCTGCCGCTCAAACCGCGCTGAACACGCGGGATCCTCAGTCGGCCTTCGGCGCCGGCGCCACGGCGGCAGGCCTGCTGGCCACCACCTCGCCGGCGATCAGCTTCTTCAGCTCGGCCAGCGCCGCGTCGACCGGCTTGTCGCCGGGCAGCGGCAGGCCGGCGCGGTAGCCCTCCTGCCCTTCCTCGTCGCCGACCAGATGGCCCGGCAGCGTGGCTTCGCTGAACGCCGGCGCCTTGGCCGGCGCATCGTCGCCGCCGAACAGCGCCGGATCCGGCGTCAGCTCCACATCCGGGACGATGCCGCTGGCCTGGATCGAGCGCCCGCTCGGCGTGTAGTAGCGGGCGGTGGTCAGCTTGACCGAGTCGCCGTTGTCCAGCGGCAGCACGGTCTGCACCGAGCCCTTGCCGAAGGTGCGGCTGCCGATGACGCGGGCGCGTCCGTTGTCGCGCAGCGCACCGGCGAGCACCTCCGAGGCGCTCGCCGAGCCGGCGTCGACCAGCACCACCACCGGCGCGCCGTTCAGGCGGTCGCCTGCGGTCGCGTCGAAGCGGCTGTCGCTGATGGCGATGCGGCCGCGGGTGGAGACGATGCCGCCGCTGTCGAGCAGGTCGTCGGCGACCTGGACCGCGGCGGTCAGCAGCCCGCCCGGATTGCTGCGCAGATCCAGCACCAGACCGCGCAGCTTGCCGCCGGCCTGCGCCTGCAGGCGATCGACGTGCTGCTGGAAGTCGGCGCCGGTATCGGCCTGGAAGGTGCTCAGGCGCACGTAGCCCAGGCCTGGCTCGAGCATGCGGCTGCGCACGCTGGCGATCTTGATGGTCTCGCGGGTGATCTTCAGGTCGAACGGCTGCGCCCGACCCTCGCGCATCACGGTGATGGTGACCTGGCTGCCGGATTCGCCGCGCAGCGGCTCCATGCCCTCGACCTGGGCGATCGGCTTGCCGTCGATGGCCACGATCACGTCGCCGGCGAGCACACCGGCCTTGGCCGCGGGCGTGCCGTCGATCGGCGCGATCACCTTGAGCGTGCCCTCCTGGGTCTGCTGCAGCTCGACGCCGATGCCGTCGTAGGCGCCGCTGGCCTGCTCGTCGAACGATTCGGCCGCGGCCTTGTCCAGGTAGGCGCTGTGCGGATCGAGGTCGAGCAGCAGGCCGGCGATGGCCGACTGCATCAGCTTGTGGTCGTCGACCGGGTCGACGTAGGCGTCCTTGACCGCGTTGTACACGGCCACGTAGCGGCGGATCTCGGCCAGCGGCACCTTCGAGGGCGACGCCGCCGCATCGGGATCGTCGTTGGCCGCCACCGGTTCGGTCGCACCGGTCTGCGCCGCGTCAGGCGTGGGCGACTGGGCATGGACCTGCAGCGACAGGCACAGGATTCCCAGTGGCAGCAGACGACTTACACGCATGGACGGCTCCGGAGCGCGCGGGATGCGCGTGCTCCGATTATGCGCGAAACCCGCGTAAACGCGGATTGAACCGCCGCCCGCGCGGACGCCACGGTGCGGGAACTTCCGGCCGGGCAGGCGCGTGCGCGGCGTGGCCCTGCGGGAATGCCGCGTCGGCTCAGCGCCGCTGCAGCCAGGTCGTCGGATCGACCGGCTGGCCGTTGCGGCGCAGTTCGAAATACAGCGCCGGGCGCCCGTGGCCGCCGGAACTGCCGACCCTGGCGACCGCGTCGCCACGTTTGACCCGGTCGCCGGCGTCGCGCAGCAGGCTCTCGTTGTGCGCGTACAGGCTCATGTAGCCGTTGCCATGGTCGATGATCAGGATCAGCCCGTAGCCGGTCATCCACTCGGAGAACACCACGGTGCCGTCGGCGACCGCGGTGACCGGGGCTCCCGCCGATGCACCGATCAGCACCCCGCTGCTGGTGCGCCCATCGGGCAGCTTGCCGCCGTAGCGTGCGAGCAGATCGCCGCTGGCCGGCCAGCCCAGGCCGCCGACCTTCGGCGCCGGCGCGCTGGCGGCGACCCGCGGCGGGGTCTTGGTGCCGCCGCCACGCGTACCCTGCTGGGCGGCGGCCTCGCGCGCGGCCCGCTGCTCGGCCGCCTTGCGCTCGGCTTCGGCACGGCGCGCGGCGGCGCGCAGGTTGGCCAGCAGCCGTTCCAGCGACCGCGCGTCCTGGCCGAGCGCCTTCTCGCGCTCCTGCCGGTCCGCATACTGCTGCTCGATCTGCCGGGCCGCGCTCGCGCGTTCGCGGCGGTCGCGCGCCAGGCTGGTGGTGCGCTGCTTCTGCTGCTCCTGCAATGCGACCAGGGTCGCGGTCCGCGCGGCGATCTCGGCCTCGGTCGTCTCCAGCGCGCGCAGGCCCTGGCCGATCTCCTCGATCTGCCGGGCGTGGTCGCGCTGGGCGTAGCGGTAGTACGCCAGCGCCCGCTGCGCGTCGCCGACCCGGTCCTGCGCCAGCAGCAGCTTCAGCGGTGCGTGGTTGCCCAGCGCGTACGACCCGCGCAGCAGCGCGCCCAGCCGCTGCCGGCGCACGTCCAGGTCGCGCCCCATCGCGGTGCGCTGCGCCTGCAGCTCGGCCAGCGCCTGGCGCTCGCGCTGCAGCGCCGCCTCGGTCTCGGCCAGTTCGCGGCTGGAACGGCCCAGGCGCTCGTCGATCCGGCGCAGCCCGACGGCGGCCTCGCCACGCTGGCCCTCGAGCTTGCGCCGCTCCTGGCCGATCTCGCGCAGCTCGGCGCGGATCTTGCGCAGCTCGCGCTCGGTCTTGGCGGCATCCTGCGCGGCCAGCGGCGCGCAGGACGCTGCCGCCAGCACCGCGCAGACCAGCACGCGCCACCCGTGCCGGACCCGCATGGGTCGGCCTTGTCGTGCCTGCGAACGGTGCTCGACCACGCCAGGAGATCCAGTGACTTCAGACAGGTGCGGATTGTAGCCAACCATGGTGAGATGGATTCCACACCGCACCGCAGCAGGAGTTTCCCGTGACCCGTCCCCTTCATCGTCTGGCGCTGGCACTGGCGCTCGCGCTGCCCGTCGCCACCTCCGCCCTGGCCGCCGACGACGTCAGCAAGGTCAACGGCAGCATCACCGCCAGCGCCGGCCAGGCCTACGGCGACCTGGACACCGTCAACGGCAGCATCCGCATCGACGACGGCGTGCAGGCCAAGGACGCCAGCACGGTCAACGGCAGCATCACCGTGGGCAACGACGCGCAGGTCGGCGGCCTGGAAACGGTCAACGGCGCGATCCGCAGCGGACGCGACCTGACCGCCTCGGGCAGCGTGGAAACCGTCAACGGCAGCATCTTCATCGACCATGGCAGCCACATCCAGGGCGGCGTGGAGACGGTCAACGGCGCGATCGGGCTGGTCGGCACCCAGGTCGGCGGCAACGTGGAAACCGTCAGCGGCGACATCACCATCGGCGTCGGCTCGCATGTGCGCGGCGGGGTGAAGGTGCAGCGCAGCGTCGGCTTCTTCAACACCGGCAGCAAGCGGACGCCGCGCATCGTGATCGGGCCCGACGCCGTGGTCGAAGGCCCGATGGAATTCCAGCGCACCGTGCGCCTGTACGTGCACGCCAGCGCCCGCACCGGCGCGATCACCGGCGCCGAGGCGGTCCGCTTCGACAGCGACACGGCGCCGCAGGACTGATCCCACCGCGCGCGGCCCGCGTGCGGGCCGTGGCGCGTCATCGGTGCCTGCCCGGTGGGTCCGGTCTAGAATCGGGATTCCGTCGACCTACCGGAGTCCCGATGTACCGCAAATCCCTGCTCGGCCTCGCCGCCGGCACCCTGCTGCTGGCCGGTTGCGCCAAGAACGAGGAGCCGGCCGCGACCGCCGCCGCGCCGGCCGACGCCGGCCCCGCCTCCAGCCATTCCTTCCAGCCGGCGATCCAGGCCGACGATTTCGCCGAGATGGTCTCCACGCTGGCCTCGGACGCCTTTGAAGGGCGCGCGCCCGGCTCGGCCGGCGAAGAGCGCACGATCGAGTACATCCGCGCGCAGATGCAGCGCATCGGCCTGCAGCCGGGCAACGGCGACAGCTACTTCCAGAACGTGCCGATGGTGGAAACCACGGTCGATCCGTCCAGCACGGCCAGCCTGACCCTGGACGGCAAGCCGGTCCAGCTGGGCTTCGGCACCGACATGGTGGTCGGCACCCGCAGCGGCCAGACCAGCGTCACGCTGGAAGGCAGCGAGGTGGTGTTCGTCGGCTACGGCGTCGATGCGCCCGAGCGCGACTGGAACGACTACGCCGGCCAGGACTGGACCGGCAAGACCGTGGTGATGTTCGTCAACGACCCGGGCTTCCACGTCGACGACGAGTCGCTGTTCGACGGCAAGAAGATGACCTACTACGGCCGCTGGACGTACAAATTCGAAGAGGCCGCCCGCAAGGGTGCGTCCGCGGCGCTGATCGTGCACGACACCGCCGGCGCCAGCTACGGCTGGGACGTGGTCAAGAACTCGTGGTCGGGCGCGCAGTACGACCTGCCGGCCAGCGACGATCCCGAGCCGCGCCTGCCGGTGCAGGGCTGGCTGACCGCCGAGATGGCGCGCAAGCTGTTCGCCAACGCCGGGCTGGACCTGGACGAGGCGTACAAGGCCGCGAACAGGCCGGGCTTCAAGCCGGTGCCGCTGAACTCGCAGCTGTCGGTGAACCTGACCAGCACGGTCACCAGCAAGGAGTCGCGCAACGTGATCGGCGTGCTGCCCGGCAGCAGCCGCGCCGACGAGGCCGTGCTGTACATGGCCCACTGGGACCACCTGGGCAAGCACGAGGGCGAGAACGGCGGCGCGCCGGTGATCTACAACGGTGCGGTCGACAACGCCACCGGCGTGGCCGGCATCCTCGAGATCGCCGAAGCCTTCGCCCACCAGGAGCAGCGCCCGGAGCGTTCGGTGGTGTTCGTGGCGGTGACGCTGGAGGAGTCGGGCCTGCTCGGCTCCAAGTACTACGTCGCCCACCCGACCTTCCCGCTGGACAAGATCGCCGGCGTGATCAACCTCGACGCGATGTCGGTGTCGGGCCGCTCGCGCAACATGGTGGTGACCGGCTTCGGCAACTCGGAACTGGAAGACATCCTCAAGCCGATCGCGCAGGCCCAGGGCCGCACGCTGGAAGGCGAGGCCTCGGTGCAGAGCGGCTTCTACTTCCGGTCGGACCACTTCAACTTCGCCAAGGCCGGCGTGCCGGCGCTGTACGCCAAGGGCGGCGGCGACCTGCTCGACGGCGGCGTCGAGGCGGGCCGCAAGATCGCCGAGGAGTACGGCGCCGACCGCTACCACCAGCCGGGCGACGTGTACCAGCCTGAGGTGTGGAAGCTGGACGGCGTGGTCGAGGACCTGGACGCGCTGTACGGCGTGGGTCGCGAACTGGCCGCCGGCGACCGCTGGCCGAACTGGTACGAAGGCAACCCCTTCAAGGCCGCGCGCGACCGCATGATGGCCGACAGGCAGGCGGCGCCGGCCGCCAACTGAGGTCGGACGCCACCGCGCGACACGAACGGGGCCGCCTTGTGCGGCCCCGTTTTTTTTCGTGCGCTGCCGGCTGCACGCGACGACGCGCCGCGTTCGACGTACCGCTTCCGCCACCGGCGCGTGCGGCCACCGGAAAAACGACACGGGCGCCACATCGGGCGCCCGTGCCGTTCATGCGATCGACTGCCGGGTCAGAACGCGTACTCGGCGGTCAGGCCGACCAGCGCGGTCGAGCGCTTGGGCCCGTCGACCTCGGCACCGGTCGCGACATCGCGCACCGTGCCCGACTTGGCGCGGAAGTAGTCGTAGTGCACGCCGACGCTGAAGTTCTCGGTCGCGTTCCAGCCGGTGCCGACGCCGGCGTACCAGCTGTTGCGGCCACTGCGACGGCCGCTCTCCACGCCCAGCTGCTGGCCGACGCTGTTGTAGTAGTCGCCGTTGTTGTCCGAAGCGCGGAAATAGCCGCCGCGGGCGCCCAGGTACCATTCCGGCGTCAGGTTGACGCGGGCGTTGGCGCCGGCCAGCCAGCCGCGCAGGGCATTGGTGTCC
>Ga0075364_10000260_pt1 | contig 25571 bp, 29 predicted proteins | sample EndMetdeltDD1764_FD_71517 | JGI IMG/M metagenome (GOLD analysis project Ga0075364, IMG submission 71517) | Populus endosphere microbial communities from Tennessee, USA - Endosphere MetaG P. deltoides DD176-4 | ecosystem: Host-associated > Plants > Roots > Endosphere | place: USA: Tennessee... | reverse complement strand
CACAAAAAGAGTGAGAGAACTCCTGGAATGATGATCAGGAATGAAAATAAGAAATACCAATTTTTTTTACCAATAATATTTAACATAATTATTTTTTATAAAAGAGTTGCACAAAGGTTCTCGTAACGACAATCGCTGAGAACATTGAGACAACGACACCAAGAGCAAGTGTCAGAGCAAATCCTCTGATCATACCTGTCCCGAAATAATACAATATCGCACTTGTTATCAAACTTGCAACATTAGAATCACGAATAGACAACCATGCTCTTGAAAAGCCGAGATTAATTGCCATATCACGAGAGCGTCCTCGTCGAACTTCTTCTTTCATTCGCTCAAAGATAAGAATGTTGGCATCAACTGCCATACCGATTGAAAGAATAAGTCCAGCAATACCAGCAAGCGTTAAGGTAACCGGAATTAAACGGAATAATGCCAAGAGCAATAACGCATACACAACCAATGCGCCACTGGCAATGATTCCCAATCTGCCGTACAAAATAATCATAAAGACAACAATCACTGCAAACCCAAGAAGACCGGCAATCAAGCTCTTCTGAACCGATTCTGCACCAAGCGTTGCTCCGATTGCGCGTTGCTCCAAGACGGATAACGAAACAGGAAGCGCACCCGCATTTAGCTGAATCTGTAAAGTCTTTGCTTGTTGCGTCGTGAAGTCTCCAGTAATCACGGCATTACCACCATAAATCGCTTCGTTAACTCGAGGTGCTTCGATGACTTGATTATCAAGAGCAATCGCGACGACTTTTCCAATATTTCGTTTGGTAATATCACCAAACTTTTTCGCTCCGTCTCCTGAAAAAGAGAGTTGCACTTGTGGTTTGCCGGTATTGGTATCAAAGGAAACAACTGCTGATTTTAAATCTGTTCCCGTAAGACTTGATTTCTTTGCGTTTGGTCCAAGAATTTGTAATATACCCAGAGGAAGTGCTGACGATGTCGCGAGTTTTAGCGGATCAACTTTTTCTTGAGCAGAACTACTTGCGCCTTCTTCCCAAAAGGTCAGTTTGGCTGTGGTACCAATCAAACGAACCGCTTCATTCACATCAGTGACGCCAGGAATTTCAGCAATGATTCGATAATCATTATTCACTTTTGAAGTTTGTACAACTGGTTCTGAAACACCGAAGAAATTGACCCGTTTTTCAATAACCACTTTTGCTGAATCTAAAGCCGTGTCTCGTTGCGATTGAGGAATACTCTTCATATCTGCTCGCAAGGTAATGCTTGTTCCCCCTTCTAAATCCAATCCTTCTCGAAGTGCAAAATTTCGCTGAATACCGATTGATTTTAGGGACTCTGAAAGTTTAATGCCTTCAAATTTTTGATGAAAGGAGCCGATTTTAATATCGTAAGGTTGAGAGAGATTGATAACAAGAGAAAAGATCGTTAAGACAACGATAAAAACAAACATCCAATTGGGACGTCTCATGAAAGGAGCCCCTCCTCATCACCAATCAACATCAGGCGAGATCCGCCGAGAATCGTTACTAAGAAGGGATCAGTTCGTTGTTTTCTAAATTTAAACTCTTCCTCAGTCATCGCGGTGTAATTGATTTCAGTACCAAGCCGCATTTCTTCATTGCGAATTAAGATAGCAAGCTCTGGAAGCACAACTGTCCCGACAATCATCAAATCAACATCTTCCGGTACTTCTTTGATCCGTCTGACGAATTTACCAGAAAACATCGCGTACTTGATCTTCCCCAATTTTGCTCTGTTCTCAAGAATCGTTTTCCCAAGCCCGATTGTCTTTGCGCCAATTCTCAGGAGATCATAATAGAATGGATAATCTTTTGCGAGGAAATAATACACTCTGTTTGCTCGTGGCTCTTTATGGAGCACTCCCTTTTTTTCAAGAAGCAACAACTCTCGTCTGACAGCATTAATCTCTTCCTCAGTTCGTCTGACACATTCACGCACGTGATACATCTCATGAGGTTGGGTAAGAAACACTGTCAAAAGCTTGACTCGAGTTTTGGATGTGATTAGGTCTGATAACATATCTGTAGGGACTTCGCAGATTATAGCAAATTTGTATTCATTTTATCTAGGTTGTCTTTTAAATACAAGATGAAGCTAATTGTTACTTAGCTGTAACGGTCGCTCCGATTGGTTGGATTTCAAACCAGATTACGCCCCGATTGAATTTTATTTCTTTACCTGCATCATCAAACAATTGTGTTCGTCCTTCACGATCCGCTTTTTCCCAGGTGCCAGTGATTTCTTTTCCGTCCATAAAGAAGGTTGCTTTACCGGTCCCTTTGTTGCCATACAACATATGCGCGTTATTTTCATAACCATCCATCGCATGGGATTCTTTCATAAAGAGGACAACGATATTTTTGGCGGTAATTTGTTTTTTTGGATTACGATCGATATGTGGCTCTCCTCCATTACTGCGAAGATAGATATTCTTTGCTTTGTCATATTTCCAATCAACGGCGTAGTCAGGATTGTCCCAGAAATCTACATGAATTGTTTGCGCAGCAGGACGTTTATCGACGGGAGCATCTTCTTTAAACGTATACGGCACGAAGTCTTCATCCCACTGTGCGCCAGTCTTATCAACTTGCGTCAATCCTCTCTTCTTGCCAATGTCCCACAGTTTGCTTGTTACCGAATACATCGTATGTTCGGTTGCTACTTCATGACCAAGTCTGCTCTCGTCACGTTTGAATGTGGGAAAACCGATGGAGAATTGACTAAGATCATTGTATTGATTCCATCCATAATCAATAATCTGGCCTAAGGCATTCGCAGGACCAGGACTATTTGCGCCTCCTACGTGCGTATAAAGCGGATAGGAACCGTATTCAGAAATGTAATCGAGGAAATAAGTTCTCGCAGAACGAACGGGGCCAACAATGCCCGCATCACGACAGTAGAAAACGCTGAGTGTCCTCGTTATCCCACCTTCGGCAACTGCTTCATACACGACATCGGCAAAAGAAATTCCTGATTGAGGACGAGCTTCTTGATGATTTTCAATCATCACTCCAAGTGGACGATGTGTTTCCCACCATTTGCGTTGGTCCTTGGAATAGAGAGCACCATTGAGCGGGCATGGTTCGGTCTTTGGAGCGTTTTCATCGAAGGTGAGTGCTTCATAGTCGTTATCAATCTTTCCCATGGTTGTAGGGTTATTAGAATCAGACGAGGGATTTGCAGCAGAAGATTGTTTTGAAAAATACGAGAAAGAGAGGAAGGTAGTTCCCAGGTAGAGAATAATAGCCAAAAGGGCAGTGACTTTTTTATTCATGCATCAACGTGTTTAGCAACTTTTAACGATTTTTGTTCTTCTTCAGAGAGATTATGTTCAATCCCTTTGCCTTTTACCACATTCTTCGCATACCATCTGGTTCCTGAGCGAGAATATAATGCGGTTATCACAACGCCAGTATCATGTGCATCAATGAGCGATAAGATAAAACTCTGATCGCCACCGGTGTCTTTAAAGGGATTGAAACGCAGCAATCCAATCTTTTGAATATGCAATAATTCGTTCTTTTCAATTGTATCACAGCGCGCGATAAGTTTAGCGATTTCTCGTTTTGAAATATTGTGTTCTTTGATAATGCTGCTGATAACATCATCAAGCGACCGTTTATTTACCCCATCCATCAAGACAAGATAATTAGTTCGCAACTTTTGAAAAAAATATGTCAAAACACCAAGCCAAACAAGCGCAATGATAAGGAGAAATAATGTTATCTGAAAAGCCATATGCACATATTAGCCTCTTGACAGCTTGCAAGTCAATAGTGTAATCTAGGCTCATTCATGCCTAAAAAGAAAAAGACTCGCAAGCAGAAAATACACGCAGATTCTCGCCGAACTACAGAATCCGCAGCAATCCCACAAGAACAAATGCAGACTTATTCTGTTGCGAAACAAGAGATTAAAAAACCAGTCTCTCCCGTAGTTTCTCACAATTCCCATGCGTCAATTATCACCAGTGACTATCACTATCTCTCAAAAGATCTTCTCAAAACAGTACTTGTTACTGGCGCGATAATTGCCCTTGAAATTGTGCTGCATATACTGACAAAAGGCGTTTCTTAAAATTATGAACGCGAAGGAGGTGATTATTAATGGCAACAATGTATTGTGTTAAATGTCGACAAAAAAGAGATGTCGAAGATCCAGAAAAAGTAACCATGAAAAATGGTAAACCAGCTCTTAAAGCAAAGTGTCCAGTTTGTGGAACAGGAATGTACAAAATTGGATCAAAGTAGCTCTTACTCCTTGAAGAATTGTGAAATCCTTCAAGGAACACAAAGAAAAAGCCCCGCTTCGTGCGGGGTTTTTTGGTATTACAGGCTGCTCTCCCTTGACAGACATTTTTCATTAATGAAACAATGAGTATATGGTTGAACGAATCAAATACGATATGAATAATAAAGGGCCAATCCGGAGACTATGGACGCGGTGGGCGGATTATTTTGATTTGCGAATTATGACCGGGAAAGTTTTTATCGATATCTTTAATCTGTATCGATTTGTTTTCAAGATCGTTTCAAAGACTATTTCCTTTATTCTGCTGACTATTTATAAATCGAAACCATTTCAATATCTTCGCTCAATCACTCCTTTTGCGATTTCAGATGCTTTTGTTTTATTTGGTAGATATTTGTATCTGTTTCTCTTACTCTTTGTCTTGTCATTTTCCTCAGTCTTTATTTTGCTCCACTTCCTACAAACGTCCGCGTTATTGTTCTTTATCACCTTGCTTCCGTTACTTATCTTCATGACATTCTCAATGGCTGTTATTTACTTCTTCATTGAGAAGAAGGAACATAAAGAAAACATCACCCTTTCTCAAAGCTTTCAAGCCTGTCTGCAACAATTTTTCTCAATGTCGTTACTCTCACTATTTCATGTGTTCTGCACACTTACCTTCCTTATCTGTTTTTTCATGTTTGGCTTTTTATTGGGGACATTCTTTGATGCGCTTACTATTGATTGGAGAGCTTCATTTGTTTACTGGCTGATTGTCATTTGCTTTGGCGTGATTGTTCTTGTGGTAACATTTCTGTTTCAGATCACTAGTTATCAAGCATTTTTCTTCACTGTGTTAGAGAGGAATACTCCCGCCCAAGCTTTTTTACTCAGCAAACAAGCCTTGAAAAGGCATCTCTTCAAATTTTTACTTTACTATCTCACCTTTTCATTTTGCTATCTCCCTTTCGTCTACTTTTCCTTTATCTCATTCTCAGATGCAGGTTTCGCCTTGCTTATCCTCGTTTACAGTCAATCAGTTTATTTCTTTAGCTTTTTATTACGAAGACAGTTAAATACCAAAAATGCTGTTCCAATCCATAAAGCATCTCCAGTGCCCTTTGGTATTTTCTTTTGTATTGGGCTGATCAGTTATATCCTTTCTGCATGGTTTATCATGCAAATCTATCCCAATCTTATCAACACATTTAAACAGCAATATGAAGAAGCGATCATCGTGCAAAATATGACGTCATACAATAACGCTGCCTATCATTACCAAATCGAGTATCCAAAAACCTGGACTGTCTATGGGCAAGATACCGACCAAGTATTACTCGCGGGTAATACCAATCGAACAGATTTAGGCGAGGTATCAGTTACTCTCTCGCTCTACCCAATTGCAGACTCAAACTTCCAAGAAATTTATGCCAGCAAACCAGGGCTTCTGTATTATGATCAAGAGACAAAGGACGTCATTACCAAAGTTTCAAACATGAGTATTCAAGGATTTGATACGGTCAAGTATACTGACACGGCAACAGATGATCCGTTTATTTCATATCAAACACATTACTTAATTAAGAAACAGCAAACTGTTTATGACATTGTTTTTGCAACGAGGAGCAAAGATGTGGAGAAGGAAAATGAGAAACTCTTTGAGAAGATGATTACCTCTTTCAGATTTACTGAGTAGCTTTCCGCTCAGTGTAGTGTGTCAGCTTGTATACTTTTACGACTGAAACATCCCACTGTTTAATAATCCCAGCTTGTCCAAACCCTGCAACTTCGTAGAGTGGATCGCCAAGAGGCTTACACGCTATATCTTCACAAACGACAAAGAGTTGCTCGGTTACGGTCTTACGCTTTGGATCAACGGTATCATTTTCGATCGTCACTGGCTTATGCTTCAATGTCTCAAAGAAATATCGATAACCATGATCAGAGTTACTCTTGGAGAGGAGGGCAAAATTAAACGGCTTATCTCCTGTTTGCTTGATAACAAATTCAACGATATTTTTGGTCTGATCTTTTTGTTTGTTTGGATACTGCAAATCAATAAATGGCATGTGCGATAAATTGAAAAGGAAAAGACTGAAGAACATAATAAGACTTAACACAATCCCTATCACATGCCACTTCTTTTCTTGATAGAGCTGATAAATCTGTGAGAAAAGATTTCCCATAATAAGAAACGGCAAGGGGAACATAAAAGCAAAATAATAATCATGAATTGGTTTTTTATAAAAGCCAAACAGCAATACCCCCAGGAATAGCCACAGGTATACTAACAGAACAACAAATTTATTTTTATAAAAGAAGAGCCAGACAATACCGGCTACGGCAAAGAGAAAAGCAGTGATTCCCCAGATAGGTAAAATTCCCCCAGGATACTGCGAAAATTTCTCGGGAGAAGGAAAAGCAAAAGTGAGATGGGCAAATACTCGGAAGAATACATCCCAAATAATGGAGAGAAAACTCGCATTTGATTCATAGGTCTTCTGCAACGTGTCGGCAAAAATGAAACTGAAAATTGTTTTGGTATTGGGAAATCCATGCCGTGCTTCAAATGCTAAGAAAGGAGCAAACCCAATGAGAAAGCCAAGAGCGAGTAAGAGATAATGTTTGAGTGTAGTAAAAATTTTAATCTTTTCATTGAGCAACCATTCGGCAAAAAAGGTGTAGAGAACGGTAATAAGAATCAGGAACAAGGCAAGATAATGCAGTTGAAGCGCAATCCCTAAGAGAAACCCTGTAAAAAGAAAATACTTCCACGGATTCGCCGTCGCAATGCCTTTAAAGAGAAAATAGATTAACAGCAATGAGAAGAACGGAAGGACATTTGGATTCCATGAAGAATGAGAATAGGTAATCACCAGTGGTGATACTGCATAGAGTGCTGCCGCAAAGAGCCCTGCTTGTACGTTAAACCATCGTTTGCCGACAAAGTAGACTAACCCTACCGTCGCTACTCCAAACAACGCCACCATCACCGCAGGCCCAACAGGATCATAGTTAAAAAGCCATAACCAAGGAGCAATCATGTAGTAATAAGCTGGCCCGAGAAAGAAATCTCCCGCAGAAGCCCGCGGACCAAGAAGCGTAAAGTTGCCAGACAAAATCTCCTTCGCAACCAACACATCTCTTCCCTCATCTCCAAGAAATGTCATGTAATCTGAGATACGATAAAGTCGAAGAAATGCCGCCAAAAGGAGAATTAAAATCAGAAGAATAAGAGGTGCATGTTTTTTCATACCGCTACTTTGTGCTTTTTTAAATACTGGGTCTTCCAAATGAATTTATTGTAGATAAGATAATTGAGTGGAATAACGATAATAATAATTGTTGGGAAAAGAATTACTAACGAAGTTGGAATTGTATAAGAAAGAATCTTCATATTCTCGCCCAAGAAACGTACTGCCAAGTAGACAGAAAGCCCTTGAATACCAATTGACGCAAGCGAGGCGGTATTAAATTTAATAAGCCGCATAAAAAAATTGCCATGCTCTTTTACCTTTCCTGTGTCTTTAAATGTCCAAATATTGTTGAGAATAAAGTTAGAAAGAATCGCGACTTCTCCAGCAATCATCGCAGCAATGTGTTGTTCTACCCCAACAGAAATAGACAATGCAGTGACAATGAACTGAAAGATAAATCCTGTACCACCGACAAAAAGGAATTTGATAAATCGTTTTAATTCATCAAATCGTAATCGCAGGACAACATATAACGAATCAAACATATCCTTGCTAGTAATCTTGCTTGACCCTTCTTTTCTTTCATAAAAAATGATTGGAACTTCTTTGATTTTTGCACCGAGTTTAATCATATCGTGTAAGATATGGAGTTTATATGCATAGTATTTTGAATATAAATGTTCCAAATCTACTTTCTTTAAGAATTCCGATTTCGTCAATTTAAAACCTGAAGTCATGTCATGAATGGAGAAATTCCACCAAGCAACCTGTGCAAAGAGTCCTCCGACTCTACTAATAACTTTACGATGCAATCCCCATTCTTTAGGGATCTCTCCTCCAGGAATATAACGACTGCCAATAACATGATCTGCTCCTTCGTCAAGCGCTTGGACGAATTTAGGAATATCATGTGGATCATGTTGGAAATCAGCATCGAATTCGAGAACAGCATAGGCATCCATCTTGTCCATCGCATATCGCATGGCGCGAGCATAAGCCGCACCCAAACCTTCTTTGTTGCCTTCAAGCAAATGAACATTTTTATATTCTTTCATGTACTTTCGAATAACATCAGCGGTCCCATCAGGAGATTTATCATCGGCAACGAGGATATGCATTTCGTGATTTTTGATCTTTGGAAAAACTTCCTTCTCGAGAACTGGAATCATTTTTTCCATGTTTACTTTTTCGTTATAGGTTGGAAGAATAATAACTATTTTCATAAGCTTCTAAAATACTCAATTGTTTTCTGTAGCCCTTCATCAAGTGAAACCTTTGGCTCCCATTGCAGGAGTTTTTTTGCTTTGGTGATATCGGGTTTGCGTTGTTTAGGATCATCTTCAGGGAATGGTTCGTAAACTATCTCTGATTTTGTCCCTGTCATCTCTTTAATTTTTGTCGCCATCTCTCCAATATTTCGCTCATCAGGGTTGCCTAAATTAATCACTTCTCCTTTTGTCCCAGGAGTTAGCATCGCTTTCACAAAGCCTTCAACCAAATCATCAATATAACAAAAGCTTCGAGTCTGTTTGCCATCTCCGTAAATAGTAAGGGGAACACCATCAATGGATTGGGTGATGAAATCTGAAACAACTCGTCCATCATCCTTGTGCATAAACGGTCCATACGTGTTAAACACCCGAACAATTCGGACATCTAATTCATATTTGCGAAGATACGCAAACGTCAGTGCTTCACTAAACCGCTTCCCCTCATCGTACACCGACCGGACACCGTTTGGATTAACGTTACCAAAATAAGTCTCAGCTTGCGGAGAAACTTGTGCGTCTCCATACACTTCTGATGTTGAAGTGAACAGGAACTTCGCATTCTTTTCTTTAGCTAAGTTAAGAAGATGATAGGTGCCAAATGAATTAGCCCGCATTGTTTCTATAGGGTTACTAATAAAACTTCGCGCGCTTTTTTTGTTTGGAGAAGCAGGAGATGCGAGATGAAAGATAAGATCAATCTCAGCAAATCGACCAGCAATCTCCGTAAAAGGCTCACTCACATCATGCTGGAGAAATGAAAATTTAGGATTATCCAGGAGAGAAACAATATTACTTTTTTCACCCGAAATAAGATTATCAATCACAATGACACTATGACCGTCTGCCATAAGCCGCTTTGAAAGATGTGATCCAATAAATCCTGCCCCACCAGCAATAATGATATTTGCCATGTCACTATAATACTAAACTCAAGGGTTTTTTGGAAGAGTGAGGTTACATTATTACTTAATTCTTACTACCATTACTCTTTCATACAAAAAACGCCTAAAGAAGATCCTTGAAAGGATGGAAGGTAATGTGGTAAAGTATTAGATATTCTATGGCAAAAAGCGCATTAATTGTTGGGGTATCTTCTCAAGATGGATCATACTTAGCCGAACTTCTGTTAGAGAAAGGCTATGATGTTACTGGGACCATTCGACGTACCACAAACTACTATCATCCTAATATCACGCACCTCTATGGGAAAATTAAGATCGAAGCAGCTGACCTGATTGACTCCGAAAGTATTGTTCATGCAGTTAAGAAATCAAAGCCAGATGAAGTGTACAATATTGCAGCGCAATCTATTCCTGGTGATTGTTGGACGCATCCTTTTTATACCGGAGAAGTAACAGGGCTCGGACCGGTACGAGTAGCAGAAGCAATTCGACATTTTGCGCCTGATGCAAAATTTTATCAAGCAACCTCTCGAGAAATCTTTGGAAATATCAACGCCGAATCTGCAACTGAAGAAACGCTTTTTGATGCCAATAACCCCTATGGCATCGCCAAAGCTTATGCACATATGATGGTGCGTTCCTACCGCGAATCATATGATATGTTTGCCTGTGGAGGAATCTTGTTTAATCATGAAAGTCCTCGTCGTGGTCTTCACTTTGTCACTCGCAAAATTACTGCTGGAGTTGCTTGTATTAAAAATAACGTAAAGCAACCTCCTATGAATGAAATCGGTGACCCACTTGTACAAGATAATAAGTTGCATATGGGAGATATTTCTATGAAAAGAGATTGGGGATATGCAAAAGAATATGTCGAAGCAATGTGGCTCATGTTACAACAAGACAAACCAAAAGATTATGTTATTGGTACAAATTCGACCTATTCTGTTGAAGATGCCTGCCGAATTGCATTCGCTCATGTAGGACTTAATTGGGAAGACCATGTTGTAAGTAACCAAAAGTTATATCGCCCAACGGAAATTAAAGAGCTTAAAGGAGATTATTCTTTGGCTAAGAAAGATTTAGGTTGGGAACCAAAAACATCGTTTGAGGATTTGATTAAATTAATGGTTGATGAGGATTTAAAAAGATTTAAATAATAATCAAACTCTTTTTCTCCAATAGCTCAGGATATCTTGCAACGTTTTCTCCATAGGAATTTCAGGCTTCCACTCAGTTAAAGAACGGAATTTGCTTGCATCACAAATAAATTCGGAAACATCCACAGGACGCAATTTTGTCGGATCTTGTTGGATCGTAATATGTTGATCTGTCAGAGCAAGCAACATATCCAGCAATTCTTTGATTTGATACGATTCGCCTGATCCGATGTTATAGACCTCCCCTGTTTTTCCTTTTTCCATCAACAGGGCATACGCCCGAACCATGTCTCGGACATCCGTGAAGTCACGTTTTGCATCGAGACTGCCCACAGACAAAATGGGGTCTTTTTGTTTCTTCTCAATTTCAGCAATTTGTTTGGCAAACGAAGGCAACACAAAATTGTCATTTTGCCCAGGACCAATATGATTAAACGGTCGGACACGAATGATATCCAAGCCATAGGCCAGATGGTATTGTAAGCCCAAGTAATCCTGTGCAATCTTGGAAACAGCATAGGGATTGAGAGGACGAAGTTCTGTCTGTTCATCAATAGGTAAATCCTTTTCCGCAACCAAACCATAAATATCAGCAGATGAAACAACCATCACCCGAGTTTCTTTTAACTCCTGCTCTTTCAATACATCGAGAAGAGAGAGTGATGAGAGGATGTTGTTGGTAATCGATTGTTCAGGGGAATGAAAACTCGTTCCTGTTGCGGCAGATCCAGCGAGATGATAAACCTGCTGAGGTTTATGCTTGGCAATTAATTGGGAAACCTGGTCACGATTGAGCAAATCTACTTTTTCAAAGGTGATTGATTCTTTGTGATCAGCAAACTTTGATAGTCCTGCATCAGAGCGATATGTCCCGATGATTTCTGTGGTGTTTTGGGCGAGAAGATGCTTTGCTAGGTGTTCGCCTACAAATCCTGTGATGCCAGTGATGAGAACCTTTTTCATTCCGCGTCGCTATCTCCCGACCCCCATATAACGGAAGCCTAATTGTTTTATTTTTTCTGGATCAAAGATATTACGCGCATCAATTAAGTTTGGTGTCTTCATCAACTCTTTTACTTTTTCTAAATCCAACTGACGGAATTCATTCCATTCAGTAACGACGATAAGCACATCAGCATCGGTTGCTACTTCATATGCATCTTCAGCAAAATGAATATTCTTTACATCTCCTAAGAGCCTCTTTGCATTCTCCTGAGCAATCGGATCGTAGACTTTCATATGCGCACCTTTTTCGACAAGTTCTTTGATGATGACTCGAGAAGGAGCATCACGCATATCATCGGTGTCTGGTTTAAATGAAAGCCCCAGCAGACCAACAGTCTTTCCAGCCAAATTATTGTCAGCAAGCTTTTGCGTCTTCTTTACAATGCCAAGCATTGCCTCTTCATTGATATTTTCAACTTCTTTTAAGAGATTAAACTCGTAGCCATAGCCTTTAGCAATTGCGATAAGTGCTTTCACATCTTTAGGGAAACAACTGCCACCGTAACCCGCACCGGCATTCAAGAAGGAAGGTCCAACTCGTCTATCAAGGCCAACGCCTTCTAAGACTTTTGGACCATCTGCTCCCGTCTCTTCTGAAAGTTGTGCGATTGCGTTGGCAAAAGAGATCTTGGTTGCTAAGAAAGCATTGGATGCATATTTGATCATCTCAGCTGTTTCAATATTAGTGAGAACTAATCGAGGGGTAGTCTTTTCATCTTCCACAGTGATTGGTTTATGCAATTCAGTTAAGATGTCTCGTGCTTTTTGTGAATCACTGCCGATCACAACACGATCAGGATGCAAGGTATCTGAAATTGCTTGGCCTTCTCGCAAAAACTCTGGAACAGATGCATAATCAAATTCTGCTTTCTCAGGCATTACCTCGGTAAGTAAGGCTCGAATCTTTTTGCTTGTACCAACAGGAACGGTACTTTTGGTAATAAAGACGGTATAGCCATTGAGGTGTTGTCCAACTTTTTTGGTAACGTCATAGACAACCGATAAATCAGCAGAGCCATCTTCTTGAGGAGGTGTACCCACCGCATTAAAGATTACCTTTGATTCTTTAATTGCAGGATCATAATCAAGGGTGAAGAGCAAACGGCCAGCTTTAACATTGCGTTTGACAAGTTCTTCCAAACCTGGTTCGTAAATTGGGATAATACCTTGTTTGAGGTTCTCGATCTTCTTAGGAGTATGTCCGATAACCCATACTTTATTCCCAAGATCAGCAAAGACTGCTGCTGTTACCAAACCTACATACCCATGTCCGATAAATGTAATTGTCATATAACTTCTTTTAGTCCTTCCTCAAACGATTTCATCGTTACTCCAAGCTGTTTTATTTTAGCATTATTTAGCGAAAGATTAAATGGGCGCGCTGCTTTATCTTTAAAGAATTCGGCTCGCGTTGTCTTACTAATCAATGCTTTGTCCACACCAAACTTCTCAGCAATCAACAATGCTGCGTCATAGGGACTCAACGACTGACTACCCACCACATGATACACACCTGAATCTTCTCTTGCAAATAACTTTCCTAAAGCAAGAGCAATATCATCTAGATATGTCGGAGTCATAATGTGGTCCGTTACACCTGCAAGAGGTTGGCCAATCTTGAGTCTGCCGAGCATGGCATGCACAAAATCATTCTTGGGACCAAAGGCATCTTTGCGATACGGATAAGCGATGCGAACAATCTGAAAAGGAATACCTGCATTACGGACCGCTTCTTCTCCTTGAAATTTTGTTTCGCCATACCAATTGAGTGGATGCGGTGTTGCTTCTTCCGTGTAGCCACCTTCTGGCGTATCCTCACCACCAAAGACAAAATCTGTCGAGATATAGATGATTCGTTTATTGGCGGCTTTGCAAGCATCTACAACGTTTTGTGTCCCCATGACATTAATTTTATAGGCATCCCCATCGTTGCCGAGTGCTTTATCTTTTTCGCATCCTTCGACATCTGCTTTGGCAGCCAAATGCAACACAATCGGATGTTCTGTGTCATTGCGGATAACATCAAGCGTCGAAGGATCGGTGATATTAACGCCAGTATCCAAACTAAGATTATCAAAGACGTACTCGTCTTTTAAAACCTCAGCAATGCGTGAGCCAACAAGTCCTGAAACACCAATACCAAATATTTTCTTCATAAATAAAAATTATACACTATAATTTATTTTCTTTCCTAAGAGAATCGACTAACAGTAACATTGCCATGCTTGGAATAACGGTCATTTCTCCTGCAAGTATTTTCTTTAGTGCTTCAGTAAAGGGCATTTTGACAACCGACATATCTTCGTCATCATCAGGATGAGGAGTGCCTTCTTCTAAATCAGTTGCAAAAAACACATGTGCCTTTCCAACCATATTTGCTCCGAGATCAAAAATGCCAATTTTTTTCCACGTCTTCGCCGTAAGACCTGCTTCTTCATGTAGTTCTCGCTTTGCTGTCTCGAGAGCATCACCTTGCTCAGACTCAATTGTCCCGGCAACCACTTCCAATGTAACTGCTTTCAGAGCATCTCGTTGTTGGGAGATTAAATAAATCTCATCTTTGTTATTTACCGCCACGATATACACGACAGAGTTTCGTTCAACCACATCTTTGGTGAACTGTTTGCCGTTGTCTCGTTCCACGACAATTTGATTTATTCGAAAGTATTTTGATTGAAAAACATTTTTTTCTGAAAGAAATTTGGTATCTGACATAATTATACTTTTAAAGGCGCTAATGCCCGTGCTTCAAGGTGATCAATCCCCTTATAAATAAGCTGATGCAACCAGGCTGGATATTTCTTTTGATAATTCTTTTGATAAAAAATCTTCATCGCCGAAAAACGAGCTTTTTGAAGTCGTCTTTTTGATTCAACGTTAGCGTTTGTAATATTCTGTGTTTTTTTCTTAATCCCACTTGCTGCACCACCAATATGCATAATACTGACCTCACCAACATAATACACTTTGTAGCCTAACTTATTGATGTCATAACAAAACTGTAGATCTTCGCCATAAAAGAAATAATCTTCATCCCACCAACCAACTTTTTCTCCGACTTCCCTCGGCATCAACATAAAGGCTCCCTCTAACGCCTCGACTTCATGTGTCGTCGAAAGGTCTTTCCATCCTTGGGTATAGCCGGCAAAGAGTTTGCTGTGAGGAAACATTCGCTGTAAACCAGAGAAATAACAAAATGAATTCCAAGCCGTGGGGAATCCACGATGGCAATTGAAATCAAGCGCACCATCTTTGTTGATCAGTTTACAGGAAGAGACTCCCACTTCAGGATGTTTTTTCATAAAATCCATCATGTAGGTAAGTGTCTTAGGATAAACGATAGTGTCAGGATTGAGAAACAACACATACTTCCCTTTTGCAAAAGGAACGCCTTTATTATTGCCGGCTGAGAAGCCAATGTTGCCGCCGTTATCAACGACATGAAAGGATTTTATCTTGGTAGTTTTTTGATACTTCTTAAACGCCTCGAGTGATCCGTCTGGAGAATCATTATCGGTAACGATGACTTCATATTCACCCGATGCCACTTCTTTGGGATAGTTTTTTTCAACTGACTCGATTGCTTCAATCGTTAGTTGTTTGGTGTTGTAATTGAGGATAATAATAGAAAGTTCGACATGATTCATAAAAACTATTTGAGATGCTCATCTCGTATTTTGAGATAGGCATCGTAATCTTCTAGATAGTCACTTCTATCAGCACGATAATTGGTCGAAGTTGCCGCGAGTAAAATTGCATCCTTTGAGAAGTTGGTAAATCCGTGCCAGACATAATTAGGGACATAGAGTGCGCTTGTTGGACCTTGCATAGGAATTTCCTCTTTACCATTCCCCTTGTCAATAATGGCAGTACAGGTGCCTTGAATCATAATGAAGAATTCTTTCTCTTCATAATGACAATGCTGACCAGACTCTTCAGTAGGATTGGTGATGTAATAAAAGCGTTTAACCTCGAAATCGATGTAGTCTTTTAGTTCTACGGGGCTCATTACAAACTTCGGAGTATCGATTTTTTTCAACTCGTATGCTTGAAAAGGTTTATTCATAGAAAATCTTATTTTGTCGAGGATTTCATTTTTTCGTCTGATCGTTCGAGATTGTCTTGGAATTTATTCATTTCATCTTTCTTTCTATTCCAAATATTCTCGACCCAATTCATATTGTCTTTGTACCATTCAACTGTCTCAGTAAGGCCTTGTTCAAATTTCTCTCGAGGATAATCTGGTTTCCAACCAAGCGCCATGATCTTGCTAGCATCAATTGCATAGCGTCTGTCATGTCCAGGTCGATCTGTCACGTATTCAATATGATCTTCCCCAAAGCCCATGATTTTCAGAATCATTTTGGTTACTTCCAAATTACTTCGTTCGTTATCAGAACCAATGTTGTACACTTCACCAACATTGCCTTTGTGCAGCAAGAGATCTAAAGCTTTCGAATGGTCTTTTGCATGAATCCAATCTCGAATATTTAATCCATCCCCATAGACTGGAACTTTCTCCCCTTTGAGTAATTTGAACACAAAGAAAGGAATTAACTTTTCTGGGAATTGGAAAGGACCATAGTTATTTGAACAATGAGTCACAATAACAGGAACTTTGTGGGTTACCCAATATGCATTACACATCAAATCCCCACCAGCTTTTGCAGCAGCGTAAGGCATGTTTGGCCAAATTGGGGTACTCTCAGTAAAGAGTCTATCTTCATCAAGTCCAAGTGAGCCGTAAACTTCGTCTGTTGAAACGTTAACGAATCGTTCAATATTATTAAAACGTACTGCATCCAAAATCATTTGCACACCAAGGGTATTGGTCAAAACAAATTCCTTTGTACCACCATGAATTGAACGATCGACATGTGTCTCAGCAGCAAAGTTAATCACATGCGTAATAGCATGTTTCTTCATCACTTCATTCAAACGATCTAAGTCAGTGATATCGCCTTGTTCAAACGTATATCGAGGATCATTGGCGATAGGACTGAGGTTATCGGCATTCCCTGCATAGGTTAATTTGTCATAATTAACCAGCGTAAGATCTGGATAAGTCTCCATCATGTGGAGGATAAAATTAGAACCGATAAATCCGGCGCCGCCGGCAACTAATAGTTTCATAATTATTTTAAGAATGGAATCGCAAATGGCTCTTGCAGATACTGCAAGTATTTCATAATTGACTCCCGATGATCAAATGCAAATTCCTCGTCTGAGGGAAGTGTATCGCGATCAAACCATCGAATCTCGCTTACTTCATCGTTGTCGGTAAATTCTCCGCTAAACTCCTCAACGATAAAAATAAAATCAACATTTTGTCGATCTTCCTTTGGCCTGTTTGGATTCCCATTAATGCCAAACAAAAAGATCTTCTCTCCAACCAAACCTGATTCTTCCTTGAGCTCTCGCAATGCACCTTGTGTCAAATCTTCTCCTCGATCCAGAAACCCGCCTGGAATCGTATATTTATTCGCGTTTGATAAATGCTTAGCGCGTTTTACCAAAAGGATTTGTTTTTTTGCATTGACGACTATGCAACCTACAGTGACATGTCGCAGAGATGCTTCGTTTCCATTTTCAAATTTGCAACTTATCATCTGTTTTACTCATTATTTGTACCATACAGACATGGACAAATGCAACAATATTTTAGAGCTCGTCTTTTTTATTTGCCCAGTAATGACCTGCATTGAAGAGACTTTTAAACGTACCAGCATCTGACCAAAAACCGTTTAGCTTAGCCCAGTGCATTTCCCCTGCTTCAATATATTTATTGTTCACATCGGTGATCTCAAGCTGGCCTCGAGCCGAGGGTTTTAATCCAGCAATATAATCCCACAATTTATTATCATAGACATACACACCAGTTACGGCATAATTACTTTTAGGATTTTGTGGTTTTTCTTCAATACGGACAATTTTCTTTGGATCATTTTGATCAAATTCAGCAACACCGAATCGCTCGGGATCAGATACCTCCTTGAGGAAAATACAGGAACCTTGTTTAAAATTCTGAACTGTTTCTGAGATGTCAGCATCCGTTGTATTGTCACCAAGGATGACCGTAACATCGTCATCTCTGGCAAAATCACGAGCGAGCGCAAGCGCATCAGCAATTCCGCCATCGGGTTTTTCTTGGTAAGCGTATTCAAGATGATCAAGGCCTAATTCTTTACCATTTTTGAGAACACCTAAGTAATGCCCCACATGAGGACCACTGGTGACAATCAAGACATCTTTGATCCCAGCTTTGACTAACGTCTCAATTGGATAAAAGATCATGGGCTTATTATAAATAGGAAGCAAATGCTTATTGGTAACGTGGGTTAATGGGTATAATCTGGTGCCGAGTCCGCCTGCTAATACAATGCCTTTCATAGATTATATATTAAAAAGAAAAAGCGATAGGGTAAGTCCTAAGCTCGCTATAAGAATATATTCTATCACAATTTTAACTGGCAAGCTATGATGTAAATGATGATGAAAAAGCGACCACGCGACATACATAAGTGTGGTCATAACAATCGTCATCATCTGGAGCTGTTTATCATACGCAGTCAAAACAATTAATACGAGACCCAACGTGAGGATGATGGTCAAAGACAGATAATACCAAAAGTGTTTTTTGAGCCGATGTTTCATCAGAGCGTTATTCCCTTTCCAATAATTATAGCAGCCAACAACAGAATCGTAAGAAAGAGAATATGATCAACATTATGAGAAACCACCCGGACAATTTTCTTTCGTTCAATGATAATTGCGTCCACAACCAAGACCACAATAAAGAATAAGAGAATAAACAATGAGATGTTTTTTGTTGTAGTTTTGGTGTCAATTAATGGTGAATTCTGAATCGCCGCAACAGCCATTCCTGATGTCGGTTGAGGAGATTCAGGGGAGGCCTGAGCAGGAAGGACATGGGCAATTGGAGCAGAGTTTGATGCTTCACCAGCATTATTAACTGCGAGATATTTACTCCCAAACATTTCAACAACCAAGATCGTATCGGAACCCGTTAAAGAGCCAGGAACGACAGCAAATCCAATATCCTCATAATTTGCCGACAACATATTTTCACGATGCGTCGGACTCGCCATCCAAGCATCGACTACTTCAGGTGCCGTCGTAAACCCTCGTGCCAAGTTCTCCCCTGCATATAAATATTCATATCCTGAATTTTTAATAAACACCCAAGGCGTTGTCCCATCAGGAGCGACATGTGCCCAATAATTATTGGCAAACATATTTTGCGCTTTTGATGCAGCAGCATGAGAGAGTTGATCGTTTAAGTGTAATGGCTTAAGGCCTTTTTCTCCTCGTTTTTGATTGGTCAGTTTGACTAATTCACTAATTGCAATATTAGTTGAAATGCCCAGCACTGATGGATATTCTTTATGAATCGGATGCAAGGAGAAAGAGAGTGTAAGTAACGAAATGATCACAAACAGCAGACTTTGATGATGCAAGACTTTCGGACGATGATTATTCGTGTGATGCGGCAAAAAGAGGTGGTGCAGAAAGGCTCTCATATTGTCCAGTATATCATGTATATGAGGGCTCCACCATCTCACCAATTTCCTTCCCATTGACGGGAATTTTCAGAAGATAAGCAAGCGTATTAGCAATGGTTACACCAACCCGAAGTCCAGTAAACGAACCTGGTCCGGCATTTACTTCGATCCCCGTAAGATCTTTTAATGTCAGTTTATGCTTCTGTAACAATTGCTCTACAAACGGCAGCACCACTTGCGCTCGTCGATGATCAAGCGGTTGTTCAAGAAGATCTTCTTTCTCATCAATTCGTAAACCCACTTTAATATGTTTATTATCCGATGTATCAATTAATAAAATAGTTTTCATAGTACAATCGCTCCTTGTCGCAACACATTCCAGGGAGTGACAGAACAATCAATAACAGTTGATGCTTCTTTCACGGTACATTCACCCGGCACAACGAAATCAACTAGCTTAACCAATTCCTGATCAAGATCTTCAAGTCGATAGGGTGTCTTCTCCCCATGGAAGTTTGCTGAAGGCCCAAGCAATGGGACACCGACTTGTTCAATAATTGCCAAAGCAGTTTCATGATTTGGCATCCGAACACCAAGATTCGATCCTTGCCCTCGGACTAATTCGGGAACTTTTTCTGTCTGACACGGTAACACAATTGTCAAAGCACCCGGCCAATATTTGTCAATTAATCTTTCTTGTACTTTCTGTGGAAGAGATACTAAATAGTCTTTCGCCATCACTGCACCTGAAACAAGAACAGGAGTCGCTTGCGTCTCTGGCCTTTTTCGAACGGTAAACAATCGCTTAATAGCATCTTCTTTATCCATCCGACAACCAATACCAAAAGCCGTATCTGTTGGAAAAATGACAACGCCACCTTGGTTGAGAATTGTTACTGCTTGTTCAATAACCTTTTGCATAGGGTGTATTATAACATCACGCTTTGATGAGTACATCCGCGGAGTCTTCAACTAACTTCACTCGCTTCCCCCATTGAGCTAAGGATTCAAATTGTTGGAGCCATTCGGCGTAGCCTTTTTGTCGTATTTCGTTTTGGAATTGATCAGGTGTTTCCCATTCCAGCCCTTCGACTTCAATTGTGGAGATAAGTACCTTATGTTTGATGGCAATCCGTAAGAACTCAGCGTAGATACCATGGTCTTTTTGCTTTACTTCAGTGATAACATTCTTTGCAAGCGACCTTTCAAAGCCAAACGATCCAGACATAATATCGACATCCACGCCCGCAACTTCTGAAGCAATTGAGTTGACAATCTGCTCAGTAGATCGTTGAATATTCGGATGGGTTTCAAATGCTCGCTTGGTACGAACAAACGAAGTAAACTCTTGGCATGAAGGGAGTAATGCTTGTACATCTCGAAGTTCCCGAGGAAATCGTTTCATCCAATGGAGTGCTCGATCAAAATCTACCACATGAATAAATTGTGCGTTTGTCGAAAGAGCAAGTTTCATCGCACTCAGATAATTATTGCCCAACGGCATTGAAAGATCTTTCCGTTGTACCGAGGTAATAAAACCCTGTTTTTTGAGCAAAGCAATAATCTCGGGAGAAGTCGTCGAAGAAAGACTTACCGCTCCATTCTTTTTATAAAGCTTAAGTAAAGCTTCCCCTTTTTCAGCGAGCAATTCTAATAACCGTCCTTCCGGATCATGCAAAGGACTTGCGAGACAAACGAGTGAGGGAGATTTCATAAGCTAAGCATATACTTCTCATGTAGAGGTGTAAAGAATGAATTCCGCAAAAGATTGAGTGCTAGAAAAAAAACTTTTTTTTTCTTATACTAAGTCAGTATGACAGAATTTGAATCCCCACGTGAGCCAGAAGTAAGAGACAAAGCAATAATCGCTGAGAAGGGCTTTGACGCCTTTATATTAACTGGTCCGAGAAGACAAATGAAACTAAGAGCAGAAGCTTTACATGATCGTGCGACTTTGACAAGAGCATATGAAGCGGTGAATGCACCGACTGAACACAGTTATACTGTCCAAGACCCACAAAAACAATTGACAGAGATTGAAAAAACAGTGCACGATAGAATAAATAATCAGAAGACAGGAACAGCATATAAAGCAGCTTATGAAAATGCCGCAATTGTTGTCGATAGTTACAGAAGCTGGAGCACAAGAGAGGACGGAACGCTCTGGCATGATCCGTACGATCAAATTTTTAGAGAACTAAAGTATATGGAAAATCGTCAGGGTCGATGGATGCGATCGCTTAAAGACATTTTGCAAAAAAGAACTTCTCAACCTTAAAAATCTTAAGGCAAAGATATCTCTCTTTTATCATCACCCCAATAATTAAAAAATAAATCGACTCGATCCTCAGGCAAGAGATTTTCAATCTTTTCCGGCCATTCGATCAAGACGATATTTTCAGAAGAAGCCATCAGCTCCAATAATCCAAGTCCTTCAACATCTTTTTCACTTTCGATCCGATAAAGATCTACATGATAGAAATGCTTTACCCCCTGCAATGCAAATGCTTCACCAACGAGGTAAGTTCGCATAATAATAAAGGTTGGAGAAATGATTCGTTGTGTAATTCCTAATCCTTTTGCAAAACCTTGAACAAATGTCGTTTTACCACTCCCCAAATCACCGTGAAGCGCAACAACAGTTCCCCCTTTGCAATTTTTTGCAAATGATTCTCCGAGTTTTTGGGTCTCTGTAAAACTACTGGTTATTACTTTTTTTTGCATAGGTATTAAGAGAGATTTCGCCGCTTAATAAACACAATTATACCAGAAGCTATAAGACAGAGAGAGCCTACGACAATGATGAGTTGTGAGAGGGGATTGCGTTGTGCAGTAGCATCTTTCACAAGGATATTATTTTTTTTCTTAGTTGGTACAGATTTTTTCTGCGCTGCAGAACTTGCTCCAAGAATTGCAGTCGGTACACCACTAAGATTAATTGATGACGATTTATTCTTCTTTGTCGTCGTTGTTTTACTTGCGTCGGAGCTGCCATCTTTTGTTGGGGTGGGTGTTTTTTCGGAGAGAGATTTTGTTGGCGTTGGGACTTTTGTGGGCGTGGGGGTATGCGTCGGTGTCGGAGTGGTGGTAGGAGTGAGCGTTATCGTCGGCAGCACATCACTATTTATTTCGCCTCGAGTAGCACGGACAAGAAAATCAAATTCTCCTGTACCATCGGGTGAACACCCAATGGTTAGATCCACTCCTGGATCTTTTGTGTACTCATAGCGATCTACAATCTTTCCTGATCCATCAAAAAGGACAATCTTATCCCCACTATTATTTAAGAGAGAACTCAATTCGAAAAATTGATATGCAGGGTCATGACCAGTTTGGATAGTGGTTAATTGCTTCTTCCCACCACTTCCTGAGTCATCACCAAACTGTTCATCATCATCAATCCAATAACTTGTCAGCGCAACTCGATCGGGATTATAGAATTCTACCCATTCCTTGTTTTCAGCACTGGGATGCGGGGAGAATTCATTGATAACGACATCAGCATAAACTTTGTGAGCAAAAACATAAAAAAGAAAAGACACAATGAAGACAATTCGAGAGTTGGATAGTGTTATCATACAAGAAAATTACTAGTTCTTTTTCTTAGTATAATAGATTTTATTCTTGCAAGAAAAGGGGCAATTTAGTTATACCATCCGTACTGAGAGATTGAGGAATAATAATCAGAGAAGTTAAGATCCGGACCATTCCAAGGATCGTTCATAACATAATTTCCTCCTGAACCGCTCTTCAGAACAATAAAATGAGCGCCTCCTTTGACGCCAACAATCACTGGTTCACCGGAAGCGAGTTTACTATCAATAGCTGATTGATTGTTACCCCAACCTCCAGTAAATCTTCCTCCACCCCAGGGGATATTCATAAATGCTGTGTTGGAAAAGAAATAAGAACTATTCCCCGCAATATCAGCTGGGGTAACATTGTTGCCATGCTTTTTCATCACCATGGCAATAGAGCTTAACAGACAACCAACTTCCCAGACAGATTCTGAAGAAGAACCAATATTGTTACTTCCCCAACGAGAATCACGCTGGTTATAATACCACCCGTCAGGACTGGCCTGAGGCGGAAGGATGGATCCTCCTTGGGACGTAGCAAATGACTTAAACGCACTTATTTGTGCTCGAGCTTCTGATAATAATTTTTGATAACGCACTTCATCATTTTTCGTGACGGATAACAAATCTTGCTTGTTCTTTTTATCCTGATCAAGCTGCTTCGTGTAATCTTCCATCTGAGTTTGTAATCCCAATACTTTTTTCTTTTTTGTTTCAAAAATATTTTTTTGATTGGAGTAATCGTTTCGAGCTTGTTGTGCATCGTACATGATGCGTTTGTCATGAGCTTGGACGATCCGCAGATAGTTTGCACGAGCAACGAGGTCTGAGATATTCCCTGTCTCTAGCAAGACATTGAGTGGCTCCACACCGCCTGCTTGATATGTCGCGACAATCCGATTGATTAAGACTTTCGAGACACTATTGAGTGAGCCTTCGAGATTCTTCATTCGCTTTGTTGCTGAATCGATATCCAAACCCAAATCGCTTATTTCTTTTTGTGTTGCATTGATCCGATATTCAGTAAGCTGGATCTGATTATCCATCGTACTAATCTGTGAATTCAACGAACTTTGTTGCGAGCGAGATTCAGAGATTTTCCCTTCAAGTTCAGAGATCTTTTTATTTAAAGAATTAATCTCTTGTGATCTATCTGGTGCAGCAGCGGTAGGGGTCGTTTGCGCAAAAGCAAGCGGATAAGCAGACGTGAGAAGCAAGAGTACTATAACAGCTATATGAATGATTTTTGTATATCGAGTAAGCATAAGCAAATACATTCGTCATTGCGAGGAAGGTAATGACAACTCTATTCTACTTGAGATAGCGGCGAACTGCAAGTGAACTGGCAAGGACACTAAGCACCACTGCGATAAATAATTCAATCGCAAGAAGACCTATCAAGAAAAGGAACGAAACAGGGAATAATGGAATGCCACGTAAGAATGATTCAAGATATGGCGTCGCGTACATCAGTCCAGCAGAAGCGATAAACCAGCCGAATAATGTGCCCACTACTCCATACGAAATCCCCTCAAGAATAAACGGCCAACGAATGTACCAATTTGTCGCACTAAGCAACTTCATGATTTCAATTTCTTCTCTTTTTTGTGAGACTTTAAATCCGATAACCGTCATCATAATAAAGATTGAGACTAACGACAGAACAACAATTAAGACGATACCAATCAGCCGAATGGCATTGGTCCAATTGGTCAGAGACGAAACAATATCTTTTTGATATGCTACTTTATCGATATACGGTGAGCCCTTGAGCGTATCAGAAACAGGACCTAAGTCTTTCAGATCAGTGGTCGAGATTTCAAGCGATGCAGGAAGGATGTCTTCGGTCACCAGATCAAGAAGTAACGGATCATTTCTATTTTGCTCTTTATAAATTTGCAGTGCATCTTTTTTGGAGACATACTTCATACTCGAAACTTCACCCGTCTGCCGTAAACTATTTTGCAATTGATCAATATTTGCTTGTGTCACGTCTGCTTTAAAGAATGCGGTAACTTGTGGCTTGGATTCAAAGTGTTTAATCACCACCGATGAGCCAAAAACGATAAACGCGAAAACTGAAATGGCAAGAAAGGTCACTACCATAATAAATACAGCAGCAATCGACTGATAAGGATTTCTTCGCATGTGTTTCCAACTTGTTTTAAATGTTTTCATAACTATTTCTTTGCTTTTTCTTTCGCTCCTCTTTTATCATCTCTCGTTAACTTCCCTTTTTCAAGAACCAAGACTCTGTTTAAGAGACTGTTAACAATGTCTGCATTGTGCGTCGCCATAATAATGGTCGTACCGGATTTATTAATATCTTGTAACAATTTTACGATTTCCCAACTTGTCGCATTATCCAAATTCCCTGTCGGTTCATCAGCAATTAAGAGGTCGGGTGAGAAGGCAAGCGCACGAGCAATTGCAGCGCGTTGCAATTCTCCTCCAGAAAGCTGGATTGGAAATTTATCTTTATGCTCAACAATCCCAACTTGTGAAAGAATATCATCAACACGTTTCTTGGCTTCCGTCGGATCCATGTCAGCAACTTCAAGAGGAAACAAGACGTTTTCAGCAATTGTTCGATCTCGTAATAATTTTAAATCTTGAAAGACGACACCGATTCGTTTTCGGAGGTGTGGGATTTTATTTTTGGGAAGTTTGTTCAAATCCCATGAGCCAATGGT
>Ga0075364_10000259_pt1 | contig 25575 bp, 19 predicted proteins | sample EndMetdeltDD1764_FD_71517 | JGI IMG/M metagenome (GOLD analysis project Ga0075364, IMG submission 71517) | Populus endosphere microbial communities from Tennessee, USA - Endosphere MetaG P. deltoides DD176-4 | ecosystem: Host-associated > Plants > Roots > Endosphere | place: USA: Tennessee... | reverse complement strand
CTCCAGCGTCGGAGCCGGATCGGCCTCGGCGTCCTGCAGCGCCGGCTCGTCCTGTTCCGGCGTCACCGCGTCGGCCAGCCTCGCCTCGTTCGTCGGCGCCGGATCCAGCTCCCACGCCGGGCTGTGTACCTCGGCTTCGGCGGCGCGTTCCTGCCGCGCATCGTCCAGATCGGGGCTCCAGCCGTCGACAGCGCTCGCATCCGCCTCGTCCGACATCGCGAACGGCGACGACGGCTCGGTGGCATCGGCCTGCGCCGCATCGTCCGGACGATCCTGCATCGCTTCGCCGGTGTCGGTGTCGGTGTCGGTGTCGGCACGCTCCTCGTCGCGCTGCCAGGCATCGCCCGTGGACAGCGGCACGGTATCGCCGGCCAGCTGCGGTGCATCCAGCGCGCCTGCCGGGATCGACAGCCCACCCGGCGCCGCGGCGAGCGCGTCGACCGAGAGATAGGCGCTGAGATCGTCCGCGGCATGCAGGACTTCGTCCCCGCCGTCGAGCAGATCGATGTCCTCTTCGTGCAGATCGCGCGGCCAGCGCACGTCCGGCAGCGTGGCGGCGAGCGCGTGCAGGCGTGCCACCAGTTCCGGCCGGCGCGCGATGCGCGGCGCCGGTTCGCGCAGCGCGGCGATGCAGGCGCGGATCGCCTCGGCCGTATCGCCCAGTGCGGCCACGCCATCGGCGGCCGGTGCCTGCGCGGTCGCCAGCGAGCGCTTGATGTAGGTTTCGGCCGGATCGGTGACCAGCGTGATCTCGGGCACGTCGGTCATCGCGAACGCGCCGTTCATCGTGTGCATCGCGCGCAGCAGGGCGTCGCTGACCAGAATCGGCGCCTCGCCCGCTTCGGCCACCCAGGCGTCGACGGTTTCCAGGTGCGCGGCGACCTCGGCTTCGAGGATTTCGCGCAGCACGCTGTCGACCGACGCCGCGGTTCCGGCGTCATCCGCTGCCGGTGCGGACGCCGCCATGGCGTCCAGCGCTGCGGCCGGTTCGTCGGGACTGGCGGCAGGCGCGTCGGCCGGCGCGTCGGCGAAGACGTCCTCGCCCGCGGCGACGCGGTCGGCCACGGCTTCCAGCGCGGCGATGTCCGCCACCAGCGCGTCCTGCCCACGCAGCGCCGCATTGAACTGCGGCAGCACATCGCAGGCCTTCTGGACCAGGTCCAGCACCGCCGGGCTCGCCGGGCGGGTCCCGTCGAGCACGCGGTTGAGCATGCTCTCGATCTTCCAGCTGAACTCGCCCAGCGCGCGCGCACCGACCAGGCGGCCGCTGCCTTTGAGCGTGTGGAACACGCGCCGGATCGGACGCAGCCGCTCCATGTCGTTCGGCAGCGCACGCCATGCCGGCATCAGCCGCGCCAGGTTGGCCAGTTCCTCGTCGAACTCCTCGAGGAAGACCTCACGGATCTCGGCGTCCATCTCCCCGCTCTGGTCGAAGCCTCCGGCAACCGGACGCGCCGGCTGGACAGCCTCGACGGATTCATCGAATCCGGGCACCTGCACCGGCTCGACCGTGCCGGACACCGGCAGCTGCGATGCAGCCGAATCGATCTCGGCCAGCAGGGCGCCGGCAGCGGCATCCTCGGCGTCCTCGGCGTGCGCCGGCGCCGGCGCCGGCTCATCGGCTTGCGCAGGCGGCAGCAGCGGCGGATCCACCGATTCGATCGTGGCGTGGCTGCCGGCATCGTCGTCGACGGCAGCGGCGGACTCGAAGCCAGCCTCGGGGAGCGCGTCGGCCGCCGGCGCGATGCTGGCCACCAGCGAACTCGAATCGGCGTCGACCTCGACATGGCTGTCGTGGCTTTCGAATACGCGCGCCGGCCGCGATGCCGGCTGCATGCGGATGGTCAGGTCGAGCCACTGGCCCGACGACGCGGCTTCGAACGGCTTCGACGCAGGCTGCACCGTGCCGGCGACATCGTCGACGTCGACCGACGGGGCGATGCCGGGGTCGCCGTCCAGCGACGGCGCCGCGGAGGCGACGGCCTCTTCCGGCGGTATGGACCCGAAGGCCGGCGCATCCTGCTCCAGCGCCGGAGTCGGTTCCAGCCCGGATTCGAGCGCGACCGGAACGATCGTGTCCGGCCAGCCTGCAACCGGCGTTGCCGGTTCGGCGTCGTACTCGGCGGCCACCGGATCGAACGCCGGCGGGTCCCACGTCGGCGTGGTCTCGATGGCGGGCCCGGACTGCTCGGCATCGACCGGGTCGAAGGTGTAATGCAGGGTATCGACGACCGCCGGGATCGCCGGCGTCACCGGCGTCACCGGAGCGAGTTCGATATCCAGCGCGGGCAGCGCGATCGGCTCGCGCTCGGGGCCATCCAGTGCCACCGGCTGCAGGGTCCAGCTGTCGTCTTCCTCGACGCTGGCGAAGGTCTGCGGCGTCTCGATCTCGACCGTGTCCCAGCCGAAGGCCGGGGGTTCCGCGGATACGGTCAGGTGCTCGCTGGGCGCGATGAACGCACTGTCCGTCGGCATGCCGGGGGCGGCGGCGGACGCGACCGGCGCCACGGCGGCGTCCAGTCCGGATGCGGACGGCTGCGCGGCGAACGCCGGCTCGACAGGCGCCACGTCGGCAACGGCGGACTCGTCCACCGGCGGCCAGTAGCCGAGTGCCTCCAGGCTGCTGTGCGCGATCTCCAGGATCTCGTCGCGGTTGGGCCGGCGGTCGCGCAGGGCTTCCAGGTAGTACTCGAGGCTGGCCATCGCATCGGCCAGGGTGTCGAGCTGGCGGCCGCTGGGCACGCGCAGGCGCCCGATCAGCTCGGTCGCCACATAGCGCCGCACGGCGGCCAGATACTCGGCCGGCTGCGGCAGATCGAGGATTCGCAGCGCGCCGGCAACTTCGTCGAGCAGACGCGGCACGTCGTGCAGCCGCGCATGGTCCCAGTTGGTCTCGATGAACGCGACGAACTGCTCGCGCGCGGCGGCGAAATTCGCGATCGCCTCATGCGCCAGCACCTCGATGGTGCGGCGCGCTTCGACCGCGGCGGTGTCTTCCGCCCCATCCTGCTCGGGTGCGCCGAGGCGGGCGACCTGGTCGTCCAGCGAGGCGTCCACGTAGAGCAGCGCGCCGGCGATGTCGAGCAGCGCGCTTTCGCTGGCGGGCTGCTGGCCCTGCGCGATCGCGTCGAGCGTGTCGCGCTGCTGCAGCACGACGTCGCGCGCGACGCCCAGACCGAGCATGCCGAGCGTGTCGGCGACCTTGGACAGCTCGGCGGCCTGCGGCTGCAGGGCCGCGGCATCGCCGCCCATCCGCAGGTGCAGGTCCAGCGCATCCTTGACCCGCAGGAGTTCTTCCTTGACCACGCCGCCGACTGTATCGAGCAGCGAGCGGTTGCGGCCGGCAAGACTGCCGCGGGCGTGGTCGATCTCGGCCTGGCTCGGCGCATGCGCATCGAGCTCGAAGGCCTGGCGCAGCGCATCGATCGCCGGATGCCGGGCGCTCGACTGGGCGACCAGATAGAGCAGCTGCCGGGTCGGTTCCTGGCTGGCGACGCCCTGGGCGGCGCCGGAGCCGGCGTCGCGGATCTGGTGCATCGCGCGCGCGATGCCGGCGAACGCCGCGTGCAGGCGCTCGTCGGCCTCCAGCGCGCCATCGCCCAGCGCAGTGGCGACCGAGGACAGCACCCACAGCATGCGCCGGGTCGATTCCTGCTCGGCATGCTCCAGCAGCGCGTCTGCCGCGGAAGCCAGCGCATCGGGCTGCTCGGGCGCACCGCCTGCCGGCCAGGACAGTAGCGCCGATTCGAACGTCTCCAGCGCATCGGCCGCGCGATCCAGCCGCTGCGGCGCCGGCAGCGCCGAGGCCTCGGCGACCTGCTCGGGCAGCGGCCGGCTCAGGTCCGGGGCGAACAGCACGCTCTCGCTCAGGCCGGCGGCGCCGCGCGCCGCGCGGATCTCGTTGAGCAGCGGCAGCAGCACGATCGGGATGTCGCGGTGGCCGTTCTGCAGCCGCTCCAGGTAATCGGGCAGCAGCACGGTGCCGCGCATCAGCGTCGCGCAGGCTTCGTCGCGGTCGGTCACCGCGCCTTCCTGCAGCGCCTGCGCCAGCAGTTCCATCTCCTCGGCGACCATGGCCGGCGCGTACAGCTCGACCATCCGCAGCGTGCCCTGCACCTGGTGCAGGTAGCCGGCGCAGAAGCGCATGCGGCTGGTGTCCGCCGGATAGTCGACGAACGCCTCGACCTCGGTCCGCGCCTGGCGCAGGGTCTCGTCCAGCTCGGGCTTGACCCATCCGAGCACGGCATGGCTCATCGCGTCACGCAATGCGTTCATTCCCACCTCCGCTCGTGCCGGAGGCATCGCGCCACGGACAGATCGTGCGAGTTCGTCATGCTGCCATCCCCCATCGCATGCCCCCCTCAGGCCGGCAGCTTGAAGTCGGCGACGGAGCGGCGCAGGTCGGCCGCCAGCTGTGCCAGGTGTCCGATCGACTCGGCGGTATGCCCGGCGCCACGCGAGGTCTGGCCGGTGATCTGGCGGACCACGTCCATCGTACGGGTGATGTCCGAGGCGGCGCCGGCCTGCTGCTGCGCGGCACCGGAAATGCGCTTGATGAGGTCGTTGAGGTCGTTCGACACGCGCTCGATCTCGGTCAGCGCGGTGCCGGCGTCCTCGGCCAGGCGCGCACCGGACACCACCTCGGCGGTGGTCTGCTCCATCGAGCTGACCGCCTCGTTGGTGTCGGCCTGAATGGCCTGGACCAGGCTTTCGATGCGCCGGGTCGCGCCCGAGGTGCGTTCGGCCAGGCGCTGCACTTCGTCGGCCACGACTGCGAAGCCACGACCGGTTTCGCCGGCCGCCGCCGCCTGCACCGCGGCGTTGAGCGCCAGGATGTTGGTCTGCTCGGAAATGTCGTTGATCAGTTCCACGATCGAGCCGATCTCCTGCGAGGACTCGCCCAGGCGCTTGATGCGCTTGGAGGTTTCCTGGATCTGGTCGCGGATCTGGTCCATGCCCTGGATGGTCTCGCGGACCACGCCGGCGCCCTCGGCCGCGATGAACACCGAGCGCTGCGCCACTTCGGCCGACTCGGTGGAGTTGCGCGACACCTGCTCGATGCTCGATGCGATTTCGGTGATGCGCTCGGAGGCCGCACCGATCTGCTCGGCCTGGTGGTTGGCCGCCTCGGCCAGCTGCAGCGCGGTGGCCTGGGTTTCCTGCGAGGACGCCGCGACCTGCACCGAGGTGTCGTTGATGGTGGTCACCAGGTTGCGCAGCTCGTCGACCGCGTAGTTGATCGCGTCCGCGATCGCGCCGGTCATGTCTTCGGTCACCGAGGCCTTCACCGTCAGGTCGCCCTCACCGAGCGAGCTGATTTCGTCCAGCAGCCGCATGATCGCCTGCTGGTTGCGGCTGTTGAACTCGACCTGCGCCTGGTAGCGCACTTCCTGCTCGCGCTGGCGGCCGCGCACCGAGCTCCAGATGAAGCCGGCCAGGGCGATCAGGGCAAGCACACCGGATGCGATGCCCAGCCACATGTTCGGGAACAGGCGCGTGTCGCGGATCGAACCGAACGCGGAGAACGCCTCGAACAGCCGCTTGCTGTCGCGCAGCATCGCGCCCGAACCGGCGGTCAGGCTGGCCGCCGCGGCCTGCGCGGCGAACAGATTGCCGGAGCTGCCCAGGATCGCATCCAGGTCGCGGCGCATCTCCTCCCACTGCGCCTGCGACTGCTCCAGGGCGGCGAGCGCGGCGGGGTTGCGCAGCGGCGCGATGCCGAGGTCGGTATTGCCGTCGCGCAGGCCGTCGAGCACCTGCCCGAACACCAGCGCGTCGCGCACCAGCGCGTCGCCGGCGCCCGCGGCACCCGGGCCACCGGCCCGGATCTCGGTCACGCGGCGCGACATGGTGCCGGCGAGCACGACCTGCTGCAGCGCGCTGAACACCTGCGAGGCGGGCAGGCCGCCGGCGGTCATCGCCCGCACGACCTCGTTGAGCTGCGCCTGCAGCTGCGGCACGCGGCCGACGAAGCGGTCGGCGTTGCCGGCCAGCGCCAGCACCGCCGGTTCGCTGGCCGAAATCTGCTCGGCGCTCTGCGCCAGCGGCGCCCAGGTCGCGCCCAGGGTCTGCAGCGGCCCGGACACGCCGGGCTCGGCCGAGAAGCGCGACTGCAGGTCGGCGACGGTGGTGTCGATCCGGCCCTTGGTCGCGCCGAATTCCTTGAACGCCGCGGCGTTGCCCGAGACCGCGTCGCGGCCCTGGTTGGCCAGCTGCTGCGACAGCACCTGCAGGTCGGCCGCGCCGGTGCCCGCGCCGGCCAGGCGGTTGCCCTGCCAGGTGGCGACGCCGGTGTTGGCGCCGAACACGATCACCGACACGGCGAGCACGACCAGCCAGAAGCCGGTGCTCACGCCTCCGATGCGGCTGGTCTTGGGGGAATCCGCTGCAGTACTCATGGGTCAGCCTCGATCTGGATGCAGAACGCCGCTCAGGCGGCGGCCTGCCTGAATTCGGGAGTGCGGGCCAGCCGCGACAGCGAGAACACGGCCCAGTCGATGTCGTCGCTGCGGAACGCGCGATCGACGAAGTGCGCGTAGCGGCCCTGCGCCAGCGGCGCGTGGTCGATCGCCTGGGCGTCGTCGAAGCTGCGCTGGCCGAACAGTTCGTCGATCGTCAGCGCGACATCGCCGCCCTGCTGGCGCATCACCAGCACGCGCTGCCCTTCCTGGAGCACGGTGCGCTCGCCTTCGAGGAACAGCTTGAGGTCGACGACCGGGAACAGGTTGCCGCGCAGGTTGCCGATGCCCAGCAGCCAAGGCTGCGCGCCCGGAACCGGGGTGACCGGCGGCATCGGCAGGATCTCCACCACCTCGCCGAACTGCGAGACCAGGCGCCTGCGCCCGACGCGAAACCCCACGCCACGCCAGGTGTCCGGCCCGAGCTCGCGCGCCGGCAGCTGCACCACGTGGGCCAGGCTGCGGCGTTCGTAGTCGGACAGGATGTCGAACGGCGTCCGCATCAGCGCGACACCAGCTGGTTGATCCGGTGCATCAGCTCATCCTCGCGCGGTGGCTTGACCACATAGTCGACCGCCCCCTGGCGCATGCCCCAGGCGCGGTCGGTCTCCATGCTCTTGGTGCTGACGATCAGCACCGGGATGTCGCTGGTGGCCTCGTCGCGGGTCAGCGCGCGGGTGGCCTGGAAGCCGCTCATGCCGGGCAGCACCACGTCCATCAGGACCAGGTCCGGACGCTCCTTGCGGGCGATGGCGATGCCGTCCTCGGCATTGGTCGCCAGGATCACCTGGTGCCCGCCGCGCTGCAGCCACTGGGTGAAGACCGCCCGATCTGTCGGCGAGTCTTCGATCAGCAGGATTCGAGCCATGTTGTTGCCTGCCCCCCGGTCAGGCGTTGACGTACGTGCGGATTGCGCCCAGCAGTTCTTCGCGGGTGAAAGGCTTGGTCAGGTACTGCTCGGAACCGACGATGCGGCCACGGGCCTTGTCGAACAGGCCGTCCTTGGAGGACAGCATGATCACCGGCGTCGACTTGAACTTCTGGTTGGCCTTGATCAGCGCACAGGTCTGATAGCCGTCCAGCCGCGGCATCATGATGTCGACGAAGATGATCTGCGGCTGCTGGTCGGCGATCTTGGCCAGCGCCTCGAACCCGTCGCTGGCGGTGACCACCTCGCAGCCTTCGCGCTTGAGCAGCGTCTCGGCCGTCCGGCGGATGGTCTTGGAATCGTCGATCACCATGACCCGCAAACCGCCGAGTGCCCCCGCAGGGGCCGTGTTGTCAGTCATTACCCTCATTCCCCCATGCGCGGCGCTCATGCCTTCCGGCACCGCTGCGAAGCCACCTATATCCCAGTCCGGCCGAGGACTGTCAAGACCGGCACCGCGGCGCCCGCCGCTCCCGGCGACGCCATTGCGACTCCCGTCTCAGTTGCGCGCGTGCGCCTGCCCGGCGGGCGCACCGGACGATCGGCTACCATCTGCGGCCGCCCCCCCTTCCGCCAGCGCCGTCATGCCATTGGACGTCATCGTGGTGATGGACCCGATCGGGTCGATCAAGATCGTCAAGGACACCACCTTCGCGATGCTGCTCGAGGCGCAGCGCCGCGGCCACCGGCTGCACTACGTGCGCCCCGGCGGCCTGTCGCTGAAGGACGGCCGTGCCCTGGCGCGGGTCGCGCCGCTGCAGGTCCGCGACGACCCGTCCGGCTGGTACACCCTGGGCGAGTATGCCGACCTGGCGTTCGGCCCCGGCCAGCTGGTGCTGATGCGCAAGGACCCGCCGTTCGATGGCGAGTACCTGTACGACACCCACATCCTCGACATCGCCAAGGCGGCCGGCGCGCGCGTGGTCAACGACCCGCAGGGCCTGCGCGACTTCAACGAGAAGCTGGCGGCGCTGCTGTTCCCGCAGTGCTGCCCGCCGACCCGGATCAGCCGCGCCCCGGCCGAGCTGAAGGCGTTCGCGGCCGAACAGGGCCGGGTCGTGCTGAAGCCGCTGGACGGCATGGGCGGGCGCTCGATCTTCCTCAGCCAGGCCGGCGACCCGAACCTGAACGTGATTCTGGAAACGCTGACCGATGGCGGCCGCCGGCTGGCGCTGGCCCAGCGCTACCTGCCAGAGATCGTCGACGGCGACAAGCGCATCCTGCTGGTCGACGGCGAGCCGGTCGACTACTGCCTGGCGCGGATTCCGCAGGGCGACGAGTTCCGCGGCAACCTCGCCGCCGGCGGCCGCGGCGAAGGCCGCCCGCTGAGCGAGCGCGACCGCTGGATCGCCGCCCAGGTCGGTCCGGAGATGAGGCGCCGCGGCATGCGTTTCGTCGGCCTGGACGTGATCGGCGACTATCTGACCGAGGTCAACGTCACCAGTCCGACCTGCGTGCGCGAACTCGATGCCCAGTTCGGCCTGAACATCGCCGGCACGCTGTTCGACGCGCTCGAGGCCGATCCGGCCTGATGAGCGGGACCCCGGCCGTCACCGTCCCGAGGATCGGCGAGCAGCAGCGGCTGAACGCCACCCTCGCCTTGTCGCTGCTGGTCCACGGCATCCTCGTGCTGGGGCTGGGATTCGCGTTCGACGACGATGCGCCGCTGGTGCCGACGCTGGACGTGATCTTCAGCCAGACCCGGACCGCGCTGACGCCCGAGCAGGCCGACTTCCTGGCCCAGGCCAACAACCGTGGCGGCGGCGAGCATGAGCAGGCGCAGCGCCCGCGCGAGCTGCAGGCGGGTATCGCGCCGATGACCGATCCCGGGCAGATGCCGGTGCCGGCCGTCCAGCAGCAGACCCCCGAGGCCCCCGCACCGCAGGCGCGGGTGGTGGCGAGCCGGCGTGGCGAGGAGCCGGTGGCCCAGGCACAGCCGCGCGAGCCCGATCCGCAACCGGCACCGCGCGCGGTCGGCGCCCGGGCCCAGCGCGACGCGGAAATGGCGCGGCTGGCGGCCGAGGTCTACCTGCGTTCGGAGCTGTACGCAAAACGCCCGACCCGCAAGTTCGTGTCGGCCAGCACCCGCGAGTACGCCTACGCCAACTACCTGCGCGGCTGGGTCGACCGGGCCGAGCGGATCGGCAACCTGAACTATCCCGACGAGGCACGCAGGCGCCGGCTCGGCGGCCAGGTCGTGATCAGCGTCGGCGTGCGCCGCGATGGCAGCGTCGAAAGCGCCCGCATCCTGCGCTCGTCCGGCACGCCGCTGCTCGACGAGGGCGCGCTGCGGATCGTGCAGCTGGCCGCTCCGTTCCCGCCCCTGCCCGACACCTCGGACAACATCGACGTGCTGCACGTGACCCGGACCTGGTCGTTCCTGCCGGGCGGGTCGATGCGCGACGAGTGACGCAAAGCACACGCACCCTCATCCAGCCAAGTACGTTGCTTCCGCAACAATCGCGGAGATGAGGTTACGGAGCCCGGCGCCATCATGCCTCCCTACCCTGGATCGGGAGGCAGACCACCGCCGATGCAGGAAGGGACGTGGCTTCCGGCGGACAATTCCGAGGCGTGCTTCGCCGTTCGACAGGGCGCAAGTACCGCCTGGCTTGTGCGGCAGACTCACTGATCTCTCACAGGGTGAGGACATAGCCGCGTCCTCATTTCGATCGTCTGGCCCTCTCTTGGCCCTGGGAGAAAAGGGGCGGCAGCGTACCCTCTGCCCCGCCCCTCTTGCCTAGGAAGAACGGAAACTGTCCGCTTTCCTATCGGGTTCCATTCCGACGGCCCTGCTCCTCCAGAAAGTCAATCAGCTGATCCCACTCAAACTGAGAAACTCCGCCCTGCCATTCCTGGAAGGGATACTCTTCGTCGTTGATGCCACCATTCACGACACCCACTTCAACAGCGTTCAATCCACGCATCTGCCCGACTCCTGCTTGATCTGACGCATACCCTGCGTCGTGGGGCCGGATCACCGGCACTTTCTTTCAAGACAGATTCCAGCCTGTCTCCGCGTGACTCCCTGCCAAACGTTTGTACTTAAGTCAGTCATGTCGCTTCGTGCTTCTCTTCAGCCGTCGCGACACTAGATTGCGGCCTGCCCTCCTGCACGATCCGCCCGCCATCCATCACCAGCACGCGGTCGGCGCTGGCGATCGTCTCTGGCCTGTGGGCGACGATGACCTTGGTCAGGCGCAGCTGCCTGACCGCATCATTGACCAGGCGCTCGCGCATCACGTCCAGGTGACTGGTGGCCTCGTCGAGGAACAGCAGCTTCGGATCGCGGTACAGCGCGCGCGCCAGGATCACCCGCTGCTTCTGGCCGCCGGACAGCGAGCTGCCCATGTCGCCGATCAGGCTGTGATAGCCCATCGGCATCGCCGCGATCTCGTCGTGGATCGCCGCCAGCCGCGCCGCCGCCTCGATCCGGGCCTGGTCGGCCTGGGCATCGAAGAAGGCGATGTTGTCGGCGATGCTGCCGGCGAACAGCTGGTCGTCCTGCATCACCGCCCCGATCACGCCACGCACGTTGCGCGGGCCGATCCGCTGCAGGTCGTAGCCGCCGATATGGATCGCACCTTCGGTCGGCCGCAGCAGGCCCAGCATCAGCTTGACCAGGGTGGTCTTGCCGCAGCCGGAGGCGCCGACGATGGCGACCGACTCGCCCGGCTCGACCACGAAGCTGCAGTCCTTCAGCACCCAGGGCTCGCCGTCGGCGTAGCGGAACGAGAGTTTCTCGACCTCGATCCTGGCATCGGGCGGCGGCGGCAGTTCCGGCAGCGGCTGCGCGTCCTCCGGCTCTGCCAGCACGATGTCGGCCAGGCGTTCGCCATGCAGGCGCAGCATCCGGAACTCAACCCACTTGTCGATCAGCGCCGACATGCGCCCGGCGAACTGGTCCTTGTAGGCCAGATAGGCGATCAGCATGCCGACAGAGAACACGTTCTGCAGGGCGAGCAGCGCGCCGATCCAGATCACCACGATCCGCTCGATGCCGAACACCAGCTGGCTGGCGCCGCTGAAACCCAGACCCAGCCCGGCCAGCCGGACTTCATGATTGACCGTCTCGACCATCAGGTTGCCGTAGGTCGAACGCCGCCCGGATTCCTCGCCGGCGACCTTCAGGCTCTGCATGCCGCGCAGCGATTCCAGCAGGTGGGTCTGCTGCCTGGCCGCAGCCACCAGTTGCCGCTCGGTGCCATCGCGCACGGGCCGGTACGCCAGCCAGCGGAAGCCCAGGTACAGCGCCACCGCCAGCAGGGTCACCAGGGCCAACTTCCAGCTGTAGACCAGCATCAGCGCCAGCGTGACCACCGCCATCAGCCCGTCGATGATCGCCTCGACGAAGCTGGTGGTCAGGGTGCGCTGGATCGCCTGCACCGAGGACATGCGCGAGGTGACGTCGCCGAGGTTGCGTTTCTCGAAGAAATCCAGCGACAGCCTCAACAGGTGGCCGAATACATTGCCCATCCACTGCAGGCCCAGCCTGCTTGACAGGTACACCACCGACCAGCCGCGCAGCAGGCCAATACCCACTTGCAGCAGCAGCGCCAGCCCGAAGCCCAGCCCGAGCACAGTCAAAAGATCTCGGTCGGCCGAGACCAGCACCTGGTCCACGACCCACTGCATGAAGAACGGCGCGAGTACCACGAACACCTGCAGCGCCACCGACAGCGCCAGGATCAGTGCCAGCGCGCGCCACAGTCCCCTGACCGGCCCGGTCAGCTGCCGCACCGAGATCGACGGCGCGGCCTTCTCACGCACGAAGCCCGGCGCCGGGGTCAACTCCAGCGCGACACCGGTGAACTGTTCGGACACCTCGGTCAGCGACAACCGGCGTTCGCCGAGCGCCGGATCCAGAATCGTCACCTTCGAGCGACCAACCCTGGCCAGCACCACGAAGTGATTGAGGTTCCAGTGCAGGATGCAGGGCAGCCGCAGCTTGCCGAGGTCCTCCAGGTCCAGCCGCAAAGGCCGCGTATCGAAGCCGAGTTGCTGGGCGATATGGATCAGTTGGGAGAGCTTGGCGCCCTTCAGCGACATCGGGAAGCGGCGGCGCAACTCAGGGAGGCCAATCCTGAGGCCATGCGCATCAGCCACCATCGCGAGCGAGGCAAGGCCGCACTCTGCAGCTTCGGATTGAAGAACGGGTCGCACGCTGAAAGTCCTTGAATGGAGCGACGACACGGGTCGACGCGAGAAGACCAATGACGCCGAAATCAGCGCGAAGCGTGGGTAGCCTGCTCGCGGTCGCGCTCGCCGGCTGAGCTGCCGGCCTGGTAGAGAGGTGCTGCCAGCGCCAGTAACATACCAAGGCAGATCAGGCCAACCCAACAGTGAATCCGCCTGCGCGCGACCCAGCGGGTCACTCCGCGCAGGACCAAGCCGATACCTGTTCCGGTGATCAGGCCGAGCGCCAAGTTGCCCGATGCCGCGCCTATAACAAGCCCTGCAACGATGGTCGCCAACAACAAGCCGTCAAGCATTTTTTCTTCATCGAATACTTCCCCTGCTCGCCACAGAGGGTCCGATACCCCACCCTTTGCACGAAGCTCGACATAGCTCCTGATAGGCCGCCCCACCCACTTCGGCCGGCAGTTACTCACCACTCTGTATCGAAGCGGCCGACGCTAGCCGAGCTGCGAATCTAGGAAAGTGACCTTCGATCGTCCGACCTTGACGAGCAACACGAAGTGGTTGATCAGGAGGCGAGAGCAAAACTTCGGCAGGCAAACACAAACATGCACGCTCTGGTTCTCTTGCGCAATCGCAAGAGATGCGAGCCCTCACCCAGCCATTCCTGTCCTTATAAAGACCGAGCCGCAAAAGAGAAGGGACGACCAATAAATAAAAATAAAACCGCATGAAATAAAATAACAAACCAATTATTAATTATTTCAACCATCAATAATCCTCTTCATCAATGAGTTAATGAATCCACCATCACCAAGCAAGCTCATTGAAAACCAAAATAAAATTGAGAACATTAATCCAGCAAGAAGTGACTCGCCGACCGATTCAATGAAACCGTATCCAAATCCAAGAGTGAACATAGCCAGAAATATTGACGCAAAAATCAAACCAGATAATAGGGCCCTTGTAAAACCAATTGGCCTGAATTTGAAGTTAATCATTAAACCAACCGATCATGAGCATGGGAGGGCGGGAGTGCAAGGCAGGTTTACTGCCTTGCACTAATCCACACTTAAATATATAAAAATTACGCTGGGCAGAAATTATCGGCAACCATACCACCAATGAATCCACCTGCCGCCGCGCCGCCGATTCCAAACCCGAGTGCGAAACCCACTACAATCCCACCCAGAATGGCAGTTCCCGTACAGGTGCGACTATCCCAGGTAATCCCCGCGCCACCTACAGTGGCGACCTCTAAATCAGTCAGATTACGCATATCATCCTCAGTCAATGATAACCATTGCATAGGCGTGTCCGGCAGTAGCTCCCAACCAAGCTCCAGCCGGGTTGCCTCCAGTCAGCAGGAATCCAAGCAGCGCGCCGCTCGCGGTTAGAATTACATCACCCGCAGTTCCACCAGGCGTTTTAACCCCGGCACCATTTACCTTATCAATATCTTCAATCGAAATCCCTCTCACTTCGAAACCTCCATATATACACAGACCGCCCTGTGATTGGCATTACAGAAGAACTCCTGCAATTTAGAGATTAATCGTATTTCTCGAATTTAATGAATAGATTGGCTCAAGAACCCATTCAATCAGCCGCCGCTGCTCCCCAAGAATATCCGCTTCCAGCGACATCCCTGGCTTCAGAGCCTCATCCTTGCCATAAGCAATAACTGTCTGTCGCGCGAGCTCCACCGTCACCCGGTAATACGGCTCGCCGGCCTGCACGTTGCCGATCAGGCTACCCAGCTCCCCAGGACTCAGTGCGCTGCGACTGATCTGCGCGACCCTGCCTTTCTGGTGACCGAACTTCTGGTAGGGGAACGCCTGGTAGCGCAGCAGCACGGTGTCGCCCGGCGCGATGAAGCCGATCGCACGGCTGGGCACCAGCAGCTCGGCCTCCAGCCGCCCATCGCCCGGCAGCAGGCTCATCAACGGCTGCCCGGCCTGCACTGCCTGGCCGGGCTTGGCCAGCTGGGTCGAAATCACGCCCGCGACCGGCGCGGCGATGGCCAGCGCACCGCGCGCCTCGGTCTCGATCCGCTCCTGCTCCAGCAAGGCGGTGTCGCGCTGGTAGCCGGCCTCGGCATTGCGGCGCTGCCCGGGCAGCTCGCGTGCCGCCTGCTCGAGCTGCGCAATGCTGCGGCGGGCGGACTGGGCCTGCCGCTGCAACGCCTGCACCTGGCCGGCGTACTCGAGCGCCGTGGTTTCCTGCTGCTTGATCTGCAGCACGCTGACGTAGGCGCTGTCCTCAAGCTGACGCAGGCGGCCGAGGGTCTCCTCGGCGATCCGCACCTGCCGCTCCCGAATCACGACTTCGCCCTCGACCTGGACCAGTTCGCGCCGGGCCGCCGCCAGTTGCTCGTGCAGACCGTCGCGCTGGGCATCCAGTACCTGCACCTGCGCCGCCTGGGTGGTGTCCAGCCCTTCGCGGCGCTGGCGCAGGCGGTGTTCCAGTGCGGCCACGGTGTCGCCGCTGGCCAGGGTGGCACGTGGCACGCGCACCACTGCCAGGGTCTGGCCGGCCTCAACAGTGCCACCCTCGGGCACCTCCACTTGGGCCACCACGCCGGTCTCCGGCGCCAGCACCGTTGCCAGGCCGTGGGTGGGCACCAACTGCCCGGTCACGCTGGAACGCCGGGTATAGGTGCCGAGCACCAGGAACAGCACGACCGAAAGTGCCACGACCACCGCCGCGCCAGTCAACAGCCACAGCCGCAGCGGCTGCGCCAGCACGATCCCGCCCAACCAACCGGCGCGGCGTGCTTCCAAGACTTCCTTGCGGAACAGCGTGGCCGTCATCCTTGCTTCTCGCTCCCTGTCACGCGTTCCTGCGTGATGCGATGTGTTTTGACACAAACCTGCGAGCCACGACAAGCAGGCCATGCGGGCTAGCGCCGTCATTCTGGCTGACCGGATTCATCGCCTGCTCTTTCAGTTCAATCTCTTGCGCCCACACGTCATTCGAATGCGACAGAATTCAACCATGTGCGCTGACAGACGCGAGCGACTCAATCATCGCGACAGTTTCTTTCGCAATTAATGCAAAGGGGTCATGAAGGGGTTTCCCTGACTTCCATGCCGGGTATGAACTGATAGATTCTCTCCCTCGCCGTGGAAAAGGAGAATTCCGCCGTGCGTTTGAGCATCAGGATCCGTAGCGCCCGCACGCAATCCGGGCTTTCGCAACTCAAACTCGCCGAAAGGCTGGGCGTCAGCCGTAGCGCCGTCGCCAACTGGGAAAGCACAACGGCCGCCGTCTCACCGACACTGGAGCGGCTGGCGGAACTGTCCATTGAGACGGCTGTTTCGTTCGAGTGGCTGGCTACCGGGCGCGGTGCACGTGCGCTCGTTCATGAGCCGACGGCACTCCCGGGAGACCACGCCATTGATCCGACCGAGCGCAGGTTGCTGCAAGCCTTCCGCAACTGCAGGCCTGCGCTGCGCGAATCGCTGCTGCTCATGGCAGAAGGGGCATCCAGTCGTAGACGGCGCTGAACGGTCTGCGCGGGAGCGCGCGCCGTCGCTCCTCAATGTGCGCTTGGCAGACTCCAGCCGGCGTGCTCCGCGCAACTGGTCTGCAAGCCGAACCGGCTGTACTCATTCCGCCTGCGGCAGCTCGATCGTGCGCTGCACCTGGCGCTCGCCGGTCAGCATGTAGTCGATCTCGGTCACCTCGCCCCAGAAGCGCACGCTGTCCTCGCGCGCATCGGCCGGAATCGACGCCAGACGCACGCCGTCGGCGTCGCGGCCGATCAGCAGGTCGTCGTGCTGCAGTACGCGCGTGCGGCAGGCCGGCTGCAGCCGCAGCCAGCCATCGCCTTCGGCGGCGAAGCACGCCGAGCCCGCCACCGGCTCGCGCACACGTTCCACCGATGCCGGGCACTCGGCCCGGACCGGCCAGCGCGCAGGCAGCGCATCGTCGGCCAGCAACGCATCGTCCGGCAGCAGATGCCAGGTGCCACGTTCGTTGGCGGCCGCACCCGGTTCCAGCGCCCAGGCACCACCGTAACCGAGCCCCGGCGCGCGCATTTCGATCGATGCACGCCCCTGCAGTCGCCCGCCGGCGGCCGACTCCACCCGGCACAGCCGCGATGCCCAGACCACCAGCTCCGACGGCGCGTGCAGCCGCAGCGACCGGTACGGATAGCCGCTGCCGTCGGCACGCAGCCCGTCCAGCAGCGCCTCGCCACGCAGCGGGGACGGCGGCAGATCGCGCGGATCGGGCTCGTCGATCTGCATGCTGCCGACCAGCGGCCCGCCCTGCGACACGCCGCCGGCATTGCGGAACACCAAGGCACGGTCCTGCCACTGCCAGCGGTAGCGCTGCAGCCGCACGCTGGCGATCGGCGCGGCCGCGGCCAGTTCGAGACGCATCGGTGCGCGCCGGCGCTGCCAGTCCAGTACCGGGGGGGTGCCATCGGCGCCGGCACCGACCTGCGGCGGACGATGATCCACCTGCGTCGACGCGATCTGGCGCCCGGCGGCATCGTAGGGCACCACGCCGGCCCAGGTGCCTGCCTCGCCGTCCGCGTCGTCGGCGATCACGACGGTCACCCGGTGCGGTGCGCCCCATTCGAGCAGGACGTCGGTGTGCTTCGGCTGTGCGCCGGCATCGACCTGCTCGACGCCATCCCAGCGATACGTTTCGACCTGCGCGTCCAGCACGATGCGCTCCACGGCCTCGACCTGGGCCACGGTCGCGCCGATCGGCAGCCGGAACGGAAAACCGGCCTCTGGCTCCTGCACGCCGAAGGTGTCGACCAGGGTCCAGTCGCGCACGGTGGGCAGCGCATCCAGTCCCGGGATCGGCCTGCCATCGGCATCGAGCAGCTCGACACCGCGCAGGCGCACGATCTGCCAGGCCGGCCTCGCGTCGGACTCCGGGGCGTAGCGTCGCTTGGGCGCGAGCTGGCCACCGAGGTGCAGCAGCGGGCGGTACGCATCGCCTTCCTGTTCGGCGACGAAGCCGGCGCTGCGATCGAAGCGTTCGAGCAGGGCAGGATCGGGCATCCACGCCTGCAGCTGTCCGTCGGCCACCGCCTCCAGCGCGAACATCGCAGGGTCGTCGGACGGCACCGAGAACGGCGCCTCCGCCAGCAGCCCGGCAACATGGTCCTCGCGGGAGAACAGGCCATCGTCCTCCAGCATCGCCACCGGGTCGCGCGCGACTGCGATGTCGACCAGGTAGATGAGCGTGTGGGTCGCCGGCGTGCCGTCATCGTGCTCCGGCGTTTCCAGATGCAGCCAGGCCTCCAGCGGCATGCCATCGGCGCGGCTGACCACCTGGCGGCCGTATCCGCTGATCCGCTCGCCCTTCAGCTCCAGATCCAGCAGCGCGTGCGTATCGTCCAGCTGCCGGACCTGCGCATGCCGCGCGACCGGACCGAACTGCGGGCTGTCGTCGCTGGTCACGATCGTCTGCCCCACTTGCAGGCGGGCGGGCAGCGCCATCGGCCGCATGCCCAGGAGCTGGTCCTGCGGCATCAACATCTTCGCCATCCGCGGCTCATCCTTGATCACCGCCTCCCAGGCCCCCTGGTCGACCGCGGCCATGCCGCTGATCGCCCCCTTGGCATCGATGTCGATGCGGAAGCCGCTCCTCATCACATCCAGGTAGTCGCTCAGCTGCGGATCCTCGGGATCGAGCTGCAGCAGGCCGACGGACCGGCCGCTACCAGACTGCCCTCCCCACAGCACGCGGGTCAGCAGCGCCTGGCTGCCGTCGCCGTGCCGGCCCAGGGTGAAGCCGATGAAGCTGCGCAGCGTCGTGCCGCCGTAGCCTTCGACGCTGACGCGGTGACCGACGAAATAGACGCGCTCCTGCGCTGCGGCGGCCGTCGACGGGGCGGCAAAGGCCGACAGCGCCGGCAGCGAGATGGCGATGGCGAACAGGCCGCCGCGGATGATCCTCATCGATGATGCTCCTGGTTGCGGGTGATGCGCTGCGCAGCGCGCAGCCGTGTCGGCGGATGAACCCTGCCGCCGCGCACTGGCGTCCAGCCTGGAGGCCGGACAGACGAACGCCGGCACGGGGCCGGCGTCGTATCGCCGCGGTCACGCCCGCGGCTGCATCGATCAGCGCAGGTGGATCAGCCTTCCCACTTGCCGAGGGCGGCCAGGCCGTTCGCCTTGGCGCGCTCGTAGACGATCTGCTGGGCCTTGGCGAAGTTGCCGCCCGGGTCCTTCGACCACAGCTGCAGCGCGGCGGCCTGCATCGCGCGGCCGTAGGAGAAGCTCAGCGGCCACGGATTGGGGCCCAGGCGGTTCATCGCGTCCAGGTGCGCGGTCGACTGCTCGTCGCTCTGCCCGCCGGACAGGAACACGATGCCCGGCAGGATCGCCGGCACGGTGCTCTTCAGGCACATCAGGGTCGACTCGGCCACTTCCTGCACATCGGCCTGCTCCTCGCAGCCCTTGCCGGAGATGACCATCGAGGCCTTCAGGATGGTGCCTTCCAGCAGCACGTTCTGCTCGTACAGCGAGCCGAACAGCGCGCGCAGCGTCGCCTCGGTGACCTCGTAGCAGGTCTCGATGTCGTGCTCGCCGTCCATGATCACTTCCGGCTCGACCATCGGCACCAGGCCCTGCTCCTGGCACAGCGCCGCATAGCGGGCCAGCGCGTGGGCATTGACCTCCAGGCAGGTACCGGTCGGGATGTCCTCGCCGATGTTGATCACCGCACGCCACTTGGCGAAGCGCGCGCCCAGCCTGTAGTACTCCTCCAGCCGCGCACGCAGGCCATCCAGGCCTTCGGTCACCAGCTCGCCGGGGAAGCCGGCCAGCGCCTGCGCGCCCTTGTCGACCTTGATGCCCGGGATGATGCCGTGCTCGGCCATGTACTTCGGGAATGCGATGCCCGACCTGGTCGACTGGCGGATGGTCTCGTCGAACAGGATCGCGCCGGAGATGTAGTCGCCCAGCTTCGGCGTGGTCAGCAGCAGCTCGCGGTAGGCGCGACGGTTCTCTTCGGTGTTCTCGATGCCGACGCCGGCGAAGCGCTTGCCGATCGTGCTGGTGGACTCGTCGATCGCGATGATGCCCTTGCCCGGCGCGACCATGGCCTGGGCGGTGTCTGCAAGCTGTTCGATGCTCATGGAAGTCCTGATGGCAGCGGCGGGGGAAACGTGAAGTATAGCCGTCCCGCGCATGACCATTCCGTCAGGGAATGGCTGCGGCCGGTTCAATCCAGACTTGAAATACCGGCGTCCGGCGCTGTCATCGCAACGCGCATCACCGCGCGAAGTCGCCGCTTCAGCCGGCTCCGGCGCCAGCATCGAACGCATCGAGCAGGGGCTGCCAGCGCCCGGGCTGCGTCGCGCGCGAGCGCACCATCAACTCCACATGCCGATGCAGCCCTGGCAGTTGCCACGCCATCTCGCGCGCGACCCGGAACACCTCGTCCGCGGCCTGCGGGTCGGCCTGCAGCCAGTCGTGTTTGCCGACCAGCGCATGCGCGCCGCAGTCGTGCATCGCCATGGTGTAGCGCGCGACCTGTTCGCTCAGACGCCCGAGCAGTTGCCTGTCGGACGGCTCCAGATCGCCGGCACGCAACGCGTCGGCCGCCGCGGACACTCGTTCGAGCCGGTACAGGACGTCCGACACGGTGATCTGCAGCGCTGCCCCACGACCTCGCCCGGCGGATCGTGGGGCAGCAGTCGCAGCCGCGCAGCGACCAGGCCGACCACCTCGCGTGGAAACTGGCCGGGAATCATCTGCAGCGCGATCCGCGCCCGCACCAGCACGTGATCGCTGCCGGCCAGCAGCGTGGCCAGCACCTCAGCGCACAGCAGCAGCCGGCCGAGCGGCGAGATCGCGCCGCTGGCGGCCGGATAGCCGGAACCATCGACCCGTTCGTGATGCTCGCGGATGGCCACCGCCAGCGCCTCGTCATAGACGCCGCCGGCTTCGCGCACCAGTGCGCAGCCGACCACCGGATGCACCGACAGCGCGCGCCAGGCGTCGAACGACATGCGCCCGGCCGGCGGGTGCAGTACCTCGGGGGCGAGGTAGAACTCGCCCAGGTCGTGCATCAGGCCCGACTCGGCGGCATCGAGCAGCCCGCCTTCGCCGCGTCCCAGGCCGATCGCCAGCCAGATGTTGATCATCGCGACCAGAGCGGCGTGCGCCAGCGCGGCCGGACGCTCCTGCGCGAGCGCGGTCAGCAGCATGCCGGGCCCCTTCAGCAGCCGCGCCTGGCCCAGGATCGCCAGCACCTGCTGGGAATCGGGGCCGAGCAGGCGGGCCACGGCCGGATGCTCGTCCAGCACCCGGCGCGCGCACGCCAGCACCTCCATCGCGCCGAGCGTGTCGCGGAACGTCAGGGAGGATTCGAGCGGGCGCAGCAGGCGCCGCGCGATCAGGCGTTCGCGGATGCCGGAATCGACCGCCTGCCCGCGCGCCCACAGCAGCACTCCGCGCTGGTCGCGGATGTCTTCGCAGGCGATGAGTTCGCGTACCGGCGCTGCCTGGATCAGGCGATCCAGGCAATGCGGGTTGGGACGTTCGGGGAGGAGGTCCTCACTCCCCGGAATTTCCTGGTCCGTCAGACTCCAGAGCACGGCTCCATCCCATGGCAGGCCACGGCCTGCGGCGGGTGGATCCGGGCTCCGGCGGGACCGTCAGAGCTCGCCCAGGCCGGACGCGCGTCCGTCGGGGCCCACCTCGAGCAGGCGCAGCGTGTTGGTGGCGCCGTGCGTCTCCATGTGCTCGCCGCTGGTGAACACGACACGATCGCCGCCGGACAGCATACCGGCATCGACCAGCACCCGGATACTGCCGCGGGCGGCTTCGCGCGGGGTCAGGCCGCGGCTGTCGAAGTTGATCGGGAACACGTCGCGCATCAGGGCCATCTGCCGGCGCGCGCCGTCGTGGCGGGTGATCGCGTAGATCGGTGCCTTGGCGCGGAACCGCGACAGGTAACGGGCGGTACCACCGGACTCGGTCATCGCCACGATCGCGCGCACTCCGATGTGCTGGGACAGGAACATGGTGCCCATCGCGATCGCCTGGTCGGCGCGCTCCAGCCCACGGGCGGCCTTGCCGAAGTCGGTGTCGGTCTGGAACTGGCGCTCGGCGCCCAGGCAGATGCGGGCCATCGCCTCGACCGCCTTGACCGGATACGCGCCGGCCGCCGTCTCGGCCGACAGCATCACCGCGTCGGTGCCGTCGATGACCGAGTTGGCCACGTCCAGCACCTCGGCGCGGGTCGGGATCGGGCTTTCGACCATCGACTGCAGCATCTGGGTGGCGGTGATCACCACCTTGTTCTGCGCCAGCGACTCGCGAATGATCTTCTTCTGCAGGCCCGGCAGCTCGGCGTCGCCGATCTCCACGCCCAGGTCGCCGCGGGCGACCATGACCACGTCGGAGGCCTCGACGATCTCGACCAGGTTGTCGATCGCCTCGGTGCGTTCGATCTTGGACACCAGCGCGGCATCGCAGCCGTGCGAACGGGCGATCTCGCGGGCGTCGTTCATGTCCTGCGCGTTGCGGCAGAACGAGACGGCGATGAAGTCCACGCCGATCTTGGCGACGATGCCGATCAGCTCCTTGTCGCGCTCGGTCAGCGCACCCAGCGACAGGCCGCCGCCCTGCTTGTTCAGGCCCTTGCGGTCGGACAGCACGCCGTCGTTGAGCACGGTGTTGACGATGCGCTCGCCCTGCACGTCCTCGACCTTGAGCTGCATCAGGCCATCGTCCAGCAGCAGCACGTCGCCTGCCTTCACGTCGCCCGGCAGGCCGAGGTAGCTGACGCCGACCTGGGTGGTGTCGCCGGCCGGCGCGTCGGGCGAGGCGACCAGGTCGAAGCGGTCGCCCGCCTTCAGCTTGATCTTGCCCTCGGCGAAGCGCTCGATGCGGATCTTCGGGCCCGGCAGGTCGGCCAGGATGCCGACCTCGGCGCCGACCCGCTGCGCGGCGGCGCGGACGTCCGCGGCGCGCTTGGCCTGGCCGGACGGGTCGCCGTGGGAGAAGTTCAGGCGGACCACGTTGACGCCGGCACGGAACAGCGCATCGAGCACGCCCGGTGCGTCGGTGGCCGGCCCGAGGGTGGCAAGGATCTTGGTGCGGCGCAGGTGGTCGGTCATGAGGGCTCCCCGGAAAACCGGTGAAATTACCATGATCCGGCGGCGCTGTCGGCAGCGCTGTCATTGTCGCCCGGACACCATGCGCGACAGCATGGAGACAGCTGCCGGCGGGCCGCGCGACAGGCCGGCCTGCCGATCACGCGCAGCATCGCCGGCACGGTGTACGGCCAAGGCACAACGCGCGCGGTAGGATGGCGGCCCACCCAACGCCATGGACCCGACCACGATGACCGCCGCCTCCACCGCTTCCAAGCTCCAGCAACTGCGCGACCTGTCGGTCGTGGTGGCCGATACCGGCGACTACGACGCGATCCGGCGCCTGAAGCCGGTGGACTGCACGACCAATCCGACCCTGGTGAAGAAGGCGCTGGACCTGCCGGTCTACGCCGACCTGATCGACCAGGAGCTGGCCTGGGCCCGGACCCGGCCGCAGGCGGACAAGGCCGTGGTCGACGAAGTGGCCGACCGCCTGACCGTGGGCGTGGGCGCGCGTCTGAGCGCGCTGATCCCGGGCCGGATCTCGACCGAGGTCGATGCCGACCTGGCCCACGACACCGCCGCCACCGTCGCCAAGGCGCACAAGTTCATCGCCATGTATGCCGAGCGCGGGGTCCCGAAGGACCGCGTGCTGATCAAGATCGCCGCGACCTGGGAGGGCGTCGAGGCCGCGCGGGCGCTGCAGGCCGAGGGCATCGACTGCAACCTGACCCTGATCTTCAACCAGAGCCAGGCCATCGCCTGCGCCGAGGCCGGCGCGTTCCTGATCTCGCCGTTCGTCGGCCGCATCCTGGACTGGTACAAGGCCCAGGGCCAGGTGCCGGCGAGCATCGACGAGGATCCGGGCGTGGTGTTCGTGCGCGGCGTCTACGACGAGTTCAAGCGCCGCGGTGCGGCCACGGTGGTGATGGGCGCCTCGTTCCGCTCGACCGAGCAGGTGCTGGCCCTGGCCGGCTGCGACCGCCTGACCATCTCGCCGGACCTGCTCGAGCAGCTCGATGCCGACAGCGGCACCGTCGAACGGAAGCTGGCGCCGGTCGCGCGCGAGCAGCGCACCATCGCGCCGGTGACCGAGGCCTCGTTCGCCGCCGATCTGGCGGCCGACGCGATGGCTACCGAAAAGCTGCGCGACGGCATCGCCGCGTTCGACAAGGATCTGCAGGCGCTGCGCGCCGACATCGCCACGCGCCTGGCGTGACCCTCAACCGGCTGCTGCTGGCCGCCCTGCTGCTGGGGCTGGCCGGCTGGTGGTTCTCGCCCTCCTCGCCGCGCGGCGTGTCGCTGCCGTCGGGGCTGGGAGCGGGAACCGCCGGTTGCCCGCCGCCGCCGGTCGTGCGCGCGGGCGCCGAGCCGCTGCAGACGCCGGTGCCGCCCGGCCTGGGCGGCTTCGCGTTGGCCGATGCCAGCGCGAAGCCGCTGGCCGGGTTCAGCGTCGATGCGCGGGTGCTGTCGCGCCGGGACTACCACCAGGGCCGCGAGGCCGATTATTCGCCGCTCGATCTGGCCCTGGGCTGGAACGGCATGACCCGGGACGAGGTCCTGGACCAGCTCGACATCCGCCAGGGCGGCCGCTTCTACAGCTACCGCTGGAGCGACCAGCCGCCGCTGCCGCTGGCGGAGATCGTCCGCTCCAGCGCCAACATGCACATGATTCCGGCCGACCTGGCCGTCGCCGAGGCGCTGCAGGCCGTCGCGCAGGACGACCGGGTGCGGATCGATGGCTGGCTGGTCGAGATCCAGGCGCAGGATGGCTGGCGCTGGCGCAGTTCCACCCGCCGCGACGACAGCGGCGCCGGCGCCTGCGAAGTGATCTACGTCTGCTCGGTCAGCCGGCTCTGAGCCGCCACGGCCGCACGCCGCATCGAAGTCGAAGGAACGACACCCCGATGAACACGCTGTCCCGTCTCCTCGCCCTCGCCCTGCTTGCCCTGTCGTTCTCCCCGGGCGCCCACGGCCGGTGCCCGTCGGCGGAGGCCTGGGCGCAGGCGTTCCATCGTGACCACGCCGATTTCCACTCCGCGGCGCGCATCGGAGACCTGTCCCGGCTCACGCCGCGGTTCGCGCAGTTGCTGCAGCGCGAATGGGCCTACGCAAACGGCGAGGTCGGCCACCTGGACCATGACCCGTGGCTGGGCGCGCAGGACGGGGAGATGGCTGCGCCGCCGTCGTTCACGCTGATCGCCGATGACGGCCATGGCGTCAGCGTGGCGATGCGCTATCCGTTCGCGCTGGATGATCAGGGCCCGCGCACGCCGCACGAGGTCCGCCTAGTGCTGGTACGCGACGCGGCGCGCTGCTGGCAGCTGGACGATCTGGTCACCCCGCGCGGCGACTCGCTGGCGGCGCTGTATGCGACGCCGGAGGCGCCCGGCCGATGATCCCTGCAGCGACCACCCACAGCCCGACCCTGCGCACCCTGCTGCCGATACTGCTCGCGCTGCTGCTGGCGCCACGCCCGGCCGCGCTCGCCGGCGATGCCGCACCGACGATCGATGCCGGTGTCACCACGGTATCCAGCGCACGCTGGCCCGGCGATACGCCCGGAGCCGTCAGGGCGATCGTCGTCGATCGCGGCTACGAACATGTGTCCAGCGAAGTCCACGTGCAATGGCTGCAGCCGGACGATGCCGCCGGTGTTCCCGGCTGGCAGGTCGCGTCCAGCCGCATGCTGGTGCCGGCCGGCATGCATCACATCGACAGCACGCACTGGAGCAGCGCCGGTCCGCACCTGCGGCTGGCACTTGCCGGACACCGCACCTACGAATCCGGCATCGAGGTGCGCTGCGTGTTCGAGCTCTCACCCGACGGCGTTGCACGTACGCTCGCCCCCTGCGGCGACGACTGAGTCGTGCGCCGCTCTGCCAGGCGCGTCCGGTACCGACAATGCCCCGCTCCCAACGGGCCACGTCGATCACCGGCAGCGTCCACAGCCCACGCATCGCCGCCCGCACCAC
>Ga0075364_10000257_pt1 | contig 25641 bp, 20 predicted proteins | sample EndMetdeltDD1764_FD_71517 | JGI IMG/M metagenome (GOLD analysis project Ga0075364, IMG submission 71517) | Populus endosphere microbial communities from Tennessee, USA - Endosphere MetaG P. deltoides DD176-4 | ecosystem: Host-associated > Plants > Roots > Endosphere | place: USA: Tennessee... | reverse complement strand
CAGGAGGAGGCCAAGCTCTCGGTGGCCGGCTGCCTGACCCTGCTGGACCGCAGCCGCGAGGCGGCGCTGGTGGTCGACGTGGGCGGCGGCTCGACGGAGATGTCCTGGCTGGATCTGGCCGCCGACCGCGAGTCGGAGATGCCGCAGATGCGCGCCTGGCTCTCCATTCCCATCGGGGTGGTGACCCTGGCCGAGCGCTTCCCCGAGGGCGAGACCGCCACGGAGGCCTGGTTCCGCGCCATGGTCGACTGCGTGAAGGCCGAGATCTCCGCGTTCAACCGCGCCGATTCCATGCGGCCGGTGTTCGACGCCGACCGGGCCCACCTGATCGGCACCTCGGGCGCCATCACCAGCCTGGCCGGCCTGCACCTGGGGCTCGCCCGCTACGATCGCAACCGCGTCGACGGCATCTGGATGGAGCGGTCCGAATGCGAGGCGGCGGCGGGGCGGCTCCTGGCCCTGAACGCCAAGGAGCGCGCGCAGCAGCCCTGCATCGGCCCCGACCGCGCCGACCTGGTGCTGGCCGGCGCGGCCATCCTGCAGGCGGTGCAGGAGCTCTGGCCCTGCTCGCGGGTGCGGGTCGCCGACCGCGGCCTGCGGGAGGGCATATTGATGTCGCTCATGTCCCAGCGGGGCGTCCGACGGCGCCGGCGCCGGCGCGGCGGCCGTGGTCAGGCTTTGGCCCCTGTCGCGGCGGGCGCGGCATGACCGAGCCTCCGCGCAAGCGCATGGTCAAGCCGCCCACCGGCGGCACGGCCGAGGGGCGCGGCAAGCCCGCCCGGCTGAAGACCGCCAAGCAGCGCACGCCCTCCCAGCAGGCCTGGCTGGAGCGGCAGATCAACGATCCCTTCTCCGCGGCGGCCCGCTCCCACGGCTACCGCAGCCGCGCGGCCTACAAGCTCTCGGAGATCGACGATCGCCTGCGCCTGCTGCGGCCCGGCGTGCGGGTGATCGATCTTGGCCTGGCCCCCGGCGGCTGGACCCAGGTCGCCATCGAGCGCGGCGTCACCCACATCGCCGGGGTCGACCTGTTGCCGGTCGATGCCCTGCCGCCCGCGCAGATCCTGCAGATGGACTTCACCGATCCCGCGTGCGGGCCGGAGCTGATCCAGCGCCTGGGCGGGGCCCCCGACGTGGTGCTCTCCGACATGGCGCCCAACACCGTCGGGCACCGCGAGACCGACCACCTGCGCATCATCGGCCTGATCGAGGCGGCCGCCGAGTTCGCGATCCAGGTGCTGCGGCCCGGCGGCGCCTTCGTCACCAAGGCCTTCCAGGGCGGCGAGACCGCCAGCCTGATCCTTGGCCTGAAAGCCCACTTCACGGACGTGCGTCACCTCAAGCCCAAGGCCAGCCGCGCCGACAGCTCCGAGGTCTATATCGCCGCCACGGGGTTCAAGGGGCGCTAGCGGCGGCGTCACCCGCGTTGACTCCCGCCCGCTTTCCGCTGATACCGCGCCCGCAAAACGAGGTGTCTCCATGGAGATTCGCGAAGGGCTCACCTTCGACGATGTTTTGCTCGAACCGGGGGCGTCGGATGTGATGCCGACCCAGGTGGATGTCTCCACCAGGTTCACGCGAGAGATCAGGCTGAACATACCGCTGGTGTCCGCCGCCATGGACACCGTCACCGAAAGCCGGCTGGCCATCGCCATGGCGCAGAACGGCGGGGTGGGCATCCTGCACCGCAACCTGACGGTCGAGGAGCAGGCCGACCAGGTGCGCGAGGTGAAGCGCTACGAGAGCGGGATGGTCATCAATCCGCTGACCATCGGCCCCGACACCCCCTTGAGCGAAGTCCGCCAGCTCAAGGCCAGGCGCAAGATCTCCGGCTTTCCGGTGGTCGACGAGACGGGCCGGCTCTGCGGCATCCTCACCAACCGTGACATGCGGTTCGAGACCCGCGACGACACCCCGGCCAAGGCCCTGATGACCAAGGACAACCTGGTCACCGTGCGCGAGGGCGTGACCCAGGCGGCCGCCCGCGACCTGCTGCGTCGCCACAAGATCGAGCGGCTGATCGTCGTCGACGACGACAACCGCGCCGTCGGCCTCATCACCGTCAAGGACATGGAGAAAGCCGAGCTTCACCCCAACGCGGCCAAGGACGCCCAGGGCCGCCTGCTGGTGGGCGCCGCCTCCACGGTGGGCGACGCGGGCTACGAGCGCTCCATGGCGCTGGTGGACGCCGGGGTCGACGTGGTGGTGATCGACACCGCCCACGGCCACAACGCCGACGTGGCCAGGGCCGTGGCGCGGATCAAGCGCGAGACCAACCGCGTGCAGATCGTCGCCGGCAATGTCGCCACCTACGACGGCGCCCGCGCCCTGATCGACGCCGGCGCGGACGCGGTGAAGGTCGGCATCGGCCCAGGCTCCATCTGCACCACGCGGATCGTGGCCGGCGTGGGCGTGCCCCAGCTCACCGCCATCGCCGACGCCGTGCGGGCGGCTTCGGCCGCGGACGTGCCGATCATCGCCGACGGCGGGATCAAATATTCCGGCGACCTCGCCAAGGCGCTCGCCATGGGCGCCTCGGTGGCCATGATGGGCTCGGTCTTCGCCGGGGTCGACGAGGCGCCGGGCGAGGTGTTCCTCTACCAGGGCCGCTCCTACAAGTCGTACCGCGGCATGGGATCGCTCGGGGCCATGTCCCGCGGCTCGGCCGACCGCTATTTCCAGAAGGACGTCACCGACAGCCTCAAGCTGGTGCCGGAGGGGATCGAAGGCCAGGTGCCCTACAAGGGGCCCATCGCGCCGATCCTGCACCAGATGGTCGGCGGCCTGCGGGCGGCCATGGGCTATGTCGGCGCCGCCTCCCTGGTGGAATTCCGCACCCGCGCGCGGTTCATCCGCATCACCGGTGCGGGCCTTCGGGAGAGCCACGTGCACGACGTGATGATCACCCGCGAGGCGCCCAACTACCCGAGCCCGGTCTGACCGGGCCGGCGCTGCGGCCTGGCGTCCCGCCGGGCCGGCGAGGGGAGGCGAAGACATGATGGATCCCGTTCCCACCGAGCTGAAGCTGCTCGGCGCGGCCGTCGTCATCGGCCTGGTGCAGATCTTCCTGGGCGTCGGCGCGGCGACGCGGGACAACGGCTCGGCCTGGAACGTGGGACCGCGGGATGTCCCGGTCCCGCCTGGCGTCCTGGCCGGCCGGCTCGACCGGGCGCTGCGCAACTTCCTCGAGACCTTCCCGCTCTTCGCCGCCATGCTGCTGGCGGACGTGATCGCCGGGAAGCTGGGCCACCTGACGCTGTGGGGATCCTGGCTCTACGTGGTCGCCCGCGCCGTCTATGTGCCCCTCTATGCGATGGGCGTTCCCATCGTCCGCTCGCTCGTGTGGATGGTCAGCCTGGTCGGCTTCGTCATGGTGACGGCGGCCCTGTTCCAATGAGGCCCAAGATTGCGTGACGCCGGGCGGCTGGCCGCCGCCATCGAAGTCCTGACCGATATCGAGGATCGCCACCGCCCCGTGCGGCTGGCCCTGAAGGCCTGGGGCGAGGCCTCGCGCTACGCTGGCGCCAAGGACCGCGCCTGGGTCTCCGGCCTGGTGCTCGACGCACTTCGCCACAGGCGCTCGATGGCCTGGCGGATGGGCGCCGAGGGCGCCCGCGCCGTGGTGATGGGCGTGCTCCGCTTCGCCTGGGACTGGCCGCTGGAGCGCATCGCCGAGGCCGCCGGCGAGGCGCCGCACGGCCCAGGTCCGCTCACCGAGGACGAACGCCAGGCGCTGACGGACCCACGGGACCTCGCCCAGGCGCCGGCGCCGGTGCGTGGCGACTATCCCGACTGGCTGGACGCCTCGCTCGAAAGGGCGTTCGGCGAAGCCCGCGCCGCGGAGGCCGCCGCGCTCGCCCAGCGCGCTCCGGTGGACCTGCGGGTCAATCTCCTGAAGACCGATCCGGAGCGGGCGCTGAAGGCGCTGCTGCCCCTGCACGCGCAACCCGCCGGCGTCCTGCCCACGGCCATCCGCGTGCCCGCGCCGGAAGCGGCGACCCGTGCGGGCGCCGTGGAGACCGTCCCGCAGTTTTCCAAGGGCTGGTTCGAGGTGCAGGACCTGGGCTCGCAGATCGCCGCCGCCTGCGCCGGCGAGGTGAAGGGCAAGCAGGTCCTGGACCTTTGCGCCGGGGGCGGGGGCAAGACGCTCGCGCTCGCCAGCGCCATGGGCAACACCGGCCAGATCTACGCCTATGACTCCGACGCCCGGCGTCTCACCGACACGGTGCGCCGGGGCGAGCGCGCGGGCGTTCGCAACCTGCAGGTCCGTTCTCCCATCCAACCCGAGCCCCTGAAGGGCCTGGAAGGCCGTATGGACCTGGTCTTCGTGGACGCGCCCTGTTCCGGCTCGGGCTCCTGGCGGCGGCATCCCGACACCAAGTGGCGGCTGACGCCCGAGACCCTCGCCCGCCGCATGGCCGACCAGGACGCGGTGCTGGACCTGGGGGCGGGCTTCCTCAAGCCCGGCGGGCGGATGATCTACGTCACCTGCTCGGTGCTGCCGGAGGAGGACGAGGATCGGGTCGCCGCCTTCCTGGATCGCACGGAGGGGTTCAGCCTCCTGCCGGCGACGGACGCGCCGGCCCTGCAGGAACACCTCACATCGGAAGGCTATCTGCGGCTCACGCCCAGGACCGCGGCCACGGACGGATTTTTCGTCGCTGTCCTGGCCCGCCGCGATGACCGCAAGCCCAAAGCCAGCTAACGGAGCGCCATGACCGACAAGCCTGAACCCGGCCACGAACGCATCCTGATCGTCGACTTCGGCAGCCAGGTGACACAGCTCATCGCCCGGCGCCTGCGCGAGAGCGGCGTCTATTGCGAGATCCATCCCTACGACAAGGTCGAGGCGATCCTCGACGCCTTCGCCCCCAAGGCGGTGATCCTGTCGGGGGGGCCCGCCAGCGTGCACGAGGACGACAGTCCCGCCGCGCCGCAGAGGATATTCGAGCTCGGCGTGCCCGTGCTGGGCATCTGCTATGGCGAGATGACCATGTGCGCCCAGCTTGGCGGGGCGGTGGAGGGCGGGCACGATCGCGAGTTCGGCCGCGCCGAGATCATGATCGAGCGCGCATCGCCCCTGCTCGAGGGCCTGGGCGAGATCGGCGACCGCGAGACGGTCTGGATGAGCCACGGCGACAAGGTCACCGCCATTCCGCTGGGCTTCGAGGTGGTCGCCGCATCGGAGGGCTCGCCCTTCGCCGTGATCGCCGACGAGGGCCGCCGCTTCTACGGCATCCAGTTCCACCCGGAAGTTGCGCACACCCCGCGCGGCGCGCTGATCCTGCGCAACTTCACCCACAGGATCGCCGGCCTGAAGGGCGACTGGACCATGGCGTCCTATCGCGAGGAGTCGGTGGCCCGCATCCGCGCCCAGGTGGGGGAAGCCAAGGTGATCTGCGGCCTGTCCGGCGGGGTCGACAGCTCGGTGGCGGCGGTGCTGATCCACGAGGCGATCGGCGACCAGCTCACCTGCGTCTTCGTCGACACCGGCCTGTTGCGGAAGGACGAGGCCAGCCAGGTCGTCACCATGTTCAAGGATCACTACAACATTCCGTTGGTGCACGTTGACGCCTCTGATCTTTTCCTGGGCCAGCTCGCGGGGGTGAGCGACCCCGAGGCCAAGCGCAAGACCATCGGTCGGCTGTTTATCGAGGTCTTCGACAAGGAGAGCGCGAAGATCGAGGGCGCGACCTTCCTCGCCCAGGGAACGCTCTATCCCGACGTCATCGAGAGCGTCTCGGCGCGGGGCGGGCCCTCGGCGGTGATCAAGAGCCACCACAACGTCGGCGGGCTGCCCGACTACATGAAGCTCAAGCTGGTCGAGCCGCTGCGCGAACTGTTCAAGGACGAGGTCCGCGCCCTGGGCGTCGAACTGGGCCTGCCGCCGGCCTTCGTCGGCCGCCACCCCTTCCCGGGCCCAGGCCTGGCGATCCGCATTCCGGGCGAGATCACCCGCGAGAAGGTCGCCGTGCTGCAGCAGGCCGACGCCATCTACCTCGAAGAAATCCGCAAGGCGGGCCTCTACGATTCCATCTGGCAGGCTTTCGCGGTCCTGTTGCCGGTGAAGACGGTCGGCGTCATGGGCGACGCCCGCACCTACGAGGACGTCCTGGCCCTGCGCGCGGTGACCTCCACCGACGGCATGACCGCCGACTTCTTCGAATTCCCCTGGGAGGTCCTGGGCCGCTGCGCCACCCGCATCATCAACGAGGTCCGTGGCGTCAACCGCGTCGTCTACGACGTGACCTCGAAGCCGCCCGGCACCATCGAGTGGGAATAGCGGGGCTTATCCGCTGATCAGCGGCGGCCTCGTGAACGTGGTCTGCTCAATCCCTGGCTGACGTCGCCCACCTAGTCCGTTGGGAGGGCGCCGCCTAGCAGGACGATGGCGCCGCGCGCGGGGAGGCTCATCTCGTCGAAGGCGCCAACGCCAACGGCGCGGATCGACCCCAGCGGCAGGAGTGTTCATGATATGTTCTTGACGGCCAGCGGGGGTTGCAGATAGGATCAGCGCGGCCTGTGACGCAGGCGCACCTGACGCGAACACATAGGTTCGCAGGGCTTGGGGTGGCGGAATGGGCGCGAATCTCAACTGGCTGGCCGTCCAGGGGGCGGACAGAGCTGATCTGCTGGAGCGGCTGGGGTTCGTTGAAGCCGGGCTGTCGAGCGATGAATTGAACGTCCCGGTGGCCTGCGCCACCCTGCCGAACAATTGGGTGGTGATCGCCTCCTGGGGCATGGGGCTCGATCTGGACCGGCTTTTGCCTCGCGCTTCAATCGGCACGCTCGCTCTTGGCGCCATGATGGACGACCGGGTGATGTTCAGCCAGCTCGGCGCGTTCCGGGAGGGTGCGCCCGCCTGGGCCGTGACGCACGATCCGGAAAAGGGTCTGGACGACCTGACCGTACACGGCGAACCGCCGACGGTGCTGGCGCAGGTGAGGACGGAGCTCGACCTTGAACGGGCGCGGGATGGCTTCGAAGACGCCGATTACGTCTTCGAGGCGCCGGTGAGGCTCAGCGAAAGGTTGTGCGGATATCATCCTGAGGCGCCGCTTCCGGTAGGATGGACGATCCTGGAGCCGGTCGGCCGGCGGCCACGGCCGTCACCGGACTTCCGCCTGGCCGATATCTTCAAAGCCGAGTTGCTCCCGCAACTCGAAAGCTCTGGGTGGATGATGGCCGCCCGCGATGCGGCGTTCCGGGGAAGGGTGTGGGACGTGACCCGGGTTCTCGACGGACGGCGGCAATGGTTGTCCTTCCGCTGGCGGGAGGACCGCGCAGGCCCTTCATTCGAGACATTATTCATCGTCCTCGACGGCCCGGCATGGGGCGGCCGCATTCTCGTCACGGGCTCCGCCGGAGCGCCGCAGGTGCTCGCGCCTCCCCCGGGCAGCGCCTTTTGGCGGCGTGTGTTCGGCGGCGCCAGCAGGACCGAGCCAATGTCTCCCGAAGATCAGATGGTCGAGTTCGCCGGCCGCGTGGGGCAGGATCTCGCAGTCTTGGACCACTTCCTCGCCACGGGCGAACTGGAGGGGAGGATCAGGGTCCACTTCGGGTCGGTCGAGGCGTTGCGCTGACCAGTCGTCAACAGGCCGCAAGCCGGCCGCGGCGACATGCGCTCACCAGTAGGGTGAGACGCTGTAGTAGTTGTGGATCATTTCCCGCCATTCGATCTCGTCCGCGACTTCCTTGTCTGAGACGTGATGTCCGGCCGCGATCTGGTCGTGCGTGAACGGCACGACGTAGGCGTGCTTGGCGGTGTTGTAGTCCAGCGCCGCCCAAGGCACGGGATAGTAGCGCTCGCCCGCGCCCAGGAAGCCGTCGAAGGACATCAGGGCGTAGGCGATCTTGCCGCTCTTCTTGTCGATCATCAGGTCGGCGATCTTGCCGAGCTTGTCGCCGTCGGCGGAAAATACGGTCTGCCCACGGACCTTGCTGTCGACAATCAAATGATGGGTGGATGTCATGGCGATGTCCTCTCCGTTTTTCGATCCTTGAGGCACTTTAATCCATACGAAGATGGTCGCCTTGATTTCACTCAACTGGCGATGGTGAGACCCCGCCGCCCCGTGACCTGAGCTCAGCGTCGCAGGGCCGAGAGCCGGTCGGCGGCGGCCATGGCGGCGCGATAGCCCGTGGCGACCGCCAGGTCGTAGGCCTTCCAGTCCTGCATGCCGACGTCCTTGATGGGCGGGACGATGTCGATCACGTCCTCGTTCGCCTGCGCCATGGCGGTCACGCTCGGCAGGGTGGCCGAGCGGATAAGCACCGAGACGATCGGCGGGCCGCGGAGCCAGGCCCCGGATACGAACCAGCGCCAGGCCGAGGGGCGAAGCTCCAGGTCGCCGGGCTTCAGGCCCGCGGCGCTGGCCACGTCGACCCCGATGGTGACCCCGTCGTGCTGTTCGCGCACCAGGTCCGCCGGCAGGTTGCGCACCAGGGCGCCGTCGACCAGCACGTGGCCCTTGTCCACCACCGGCGGCAGGATGCCGGGCAGGGAGAGGGAGGCGCGCAGGGCGCGGCGGAGCGATCCGCGGCGATGGACGTGCATGCCGCCGGTGGTCAGGTCGGTGGATACGCAGAGGAAGGGGCGCCACAGGTCGCTGATCTGAACGTCGCCGAAATGGGTCTTGAGGCGGTGGTCGACGATGTGGCCGCGGGTGAGGGCCAGGAGCGGGAAGGCGATGTCCGACAGCGGGCTGGACCGGACGAAGGCCTCGCGGATCCGGCGGTCCATCTCCTCGCCGTCCCAGCCCATGGCCAGGCCGGCCGCGATGACGGCCCCCATCGAGGTGCCGGCGACGAAGTCGATGGGCACATCCAGCTCTGCCAGCGCCCGCAACACCCCGATGTGCGCGTAGGCCCTGGCGCCGCCGCCCGACAGGGCCAGTCCCACCGAATTGCCGGTGTAGATGCGCGCCAGGCGCGCCAGGTCGGCTTCGTTTCCCGCCCGGATGTGGAACAGCCGCGCCGCCGGCGCCGCGTCCAGCCAGCGGCTGGAGCGCCGCGCCGTCCGCGCGCCGGCTGGGTGGAGCAGTATGGCGTCGACCAGGCCCTGTCCGATGATCGCCGGCGCGGGAATCCGGACGGGTTCGCTCGGCGGATGGTCCGTCGCATCGCCGACGAGGATCAGGCGGTCGATCTGGCGCCCGCAGTAGGCGGCGTAGTCGACGTCCTTCCGCTCTGCGGCCATGAGGATGAAATCGTTTTCCACCTCGAGGGCATGGAGGGCGGAGGGCGAGCCGCCCTCGGCCTCGGCGCCCAGCACCGCGACCTCCGCGCCGAGGGCGCGCATGGCCCGGGCCAGGTGCTCGGCCAGATCGCGCATGCCGACGCCGTCGGACACCGCCACAAGGCCGAGGATCGAGCTCTTGCGCGGCGCGCTGGAGCCGTCGGTCCGCAGCCGTCCCAGCGCGCCTCTGGCGACCTCGGCCAGAAAGGCCGGCTTGTCGCGCAGCAGGGCCTGGGCGCGCTCGGCCGGGATCGCCTCCAGCTCGCAGTCGCGCAGGGCGGTGATGTTCGACCGATGCAGGCCATCGCTCAGAAGCTGGGCCGCGCCGATCAGGGCGCCCGGCCGATGGACCGTCAAGAGGCGCCCGCCGCCATCGGCGCCGGGCTCGGTCTCAGCCAGGCGTCCGACCTTGAGCCTGTAGAGGGCGCGAACGGACTCTCCGGCGTCCACCAGGCGCGCGCCGCCGGGCAGCGACATCAACGAGGCTTCCTGGGAGAAGACGTCGTTCAGGTCGTCGGGCGGCATGAACCAGTTTCCCTGTTGTCGCGAAGCCCCGGCTGATCATTTCATCAATGCCTTGGTGGAGCCATGCCGAGCGGGCGGGACCATCTCGACGAGGTTTCGAAACCCTATTAATAGTTAGCGTAGATTATGAGAGCGGTGGCCGGGTCGCACCCAGCCAACACGCCAAAGCGGGAAGGAACGAGAATGTTGAAGGCCAGTGACTTGACCCCGCGGATCGGCTCGGAGGTCTTCATCGACGCCGAGACGCTGGTCGCCGGCGCCCACGCCGACGAGCTTCGCGAATTGCTGGTCCGGCGCGGGGTGCTGGTGATCCGCGGCGCTCATCTCGACGACGCGCAACTCGAGAAATTCGCCTCGACGATCGGCAAGCTGCGGGAGGGCGCGCTCTACGAGCCCGAGGGCATGCTGAAGATCAAGCACATCATCGGCAGCTATTTCTGGCACTTCGACGGCGCCTACACCGCCGTCCCGCCCTTCGCCCCGGTCCTGACGCCCCGGGTGCTATCGCCGACGGGCGGCGAGACCGAGTTCGCCAACACCTACGCCGCCTTCGAGGACCTGCCCGCCGACGAGCAGGAATACCTCTCCACGCTGGAGGTCGTGCACTCGATGCAGGCGGCGATGATGAAGGGCGTTCACAACCCGACCTGGGAGAACATGGAGTCGTGGAAGGGGCATCAGCGCACCCTTCCGCTGGTGTGGCGCCACCGCTCCGGCCGCCGCTCGCTGGTCCTGGGCGCCACGGCCTCGCACGTCGTCGACATGCATTTCGCCGACAGCTACGACCTGCTGAACCGTCTTCTCGCCCACACGACGCAGGACAAGTACGTCTATCGCCACCACTGGCGGATGGGCGACCTCGCCATGTGGGACAACAGCGGCACGCTGCACCGCGTGCGCCCCTTCGATCTCAGCAGCGGGCGCGAGCTTCACCGCTACTCGGTGGCGGGCGTCGAGCCCCTGGTCACGGTCTCCGAGCTCACCGCAGCCTAGGCCTGGGATCTTGCGCCGGGGTGGCCGCCCGCGCGCTGGGGAAGAACCAGGATCAAGGCCACGACCGCCACAGCCAGCAGCAGCGAGGCTAGCGGTCGACTGATGTCGAGCCCTCCCTTCGCGGCGGGCTTGTCGAAGAAGTCGCCGACCGTCGCGCCGAGCGGCCGGGTCAGGATGAAGGCCGCCCAGAACAGCAGGACGGCGCTCACCCGGGTCCAGAAATGCAGGGCGGCGAGGACCGCCAGGGCGAGGGCGAACACCGCCGCGCCGCCGGCGTAGCCCAGGCCTCCGTCCGCCGCCCAATCGCCGAGCGCGGTGCCCAGGGTCTGGGAGAAGGTGATGGTGACCCAGTAGAAGGTCTCCTCTCGCGGACCCGTGACGCTGTTCACCGAGACGCTGCCGAGCGCCAGACGCCAGGCGAGGAGGGACGCCAGGACGCAGGCCAGCAGGAGCAGGGAGCCGCCGGCGTAGCCGATCCCGAGCGAGCGGGTGCTGAAGTCGGCGAGCGTGGTGCCGGCCGTCGTCGAGGCGACGATGGTGGCCCAGTAGAGCCAGGGGTTGAAACGGCGGGCGCGGATCTGCACCAGGACCAGGACCAGGAGCAGAAGCCCGAAGATCGCGGTGCCCACCAGATAGCCGTTCAGCCCCGACTTGCCCGCCTCCGAGGTCGTCTCACCGAGCCAGCTCATGGAGACGGTGTCGCCGCCGGTCTCGCCCAGAGTCGTGCAGAGGATCTTGATGATCCAGAAGCCGATGGTGACCGCGGGAACCTTCGCCAGGACGTCCTTGGTCGGCGCAGTCATGGTGGCTCCAGGGGCGTGGGATTGGGGGCGGGGACCATCCCCGCTCTTTATGACTCCTTGATAACCCTCAAGGGGGTTCCGAATGGAGCCCTTATGGTCTTTGCCAGTATCAGCGTCGCCATTCGACCCACCGGGAGAATGGCGTGTCCGACCTGATCTACCTGGCCGCTGGAGTGATCGTGCTCCTGCTTTTCGCCGGCTACGCAGCCCTGCTGAGGCGGGCCTGACCATGCTCATGATCCTGCTCTACGCCGCCGGCGGCGTGGCGATCGCGATCTACATGGTCGCCGCCCTGCTTCGGCCCGAGAAGTTCTGAAGGCGCCGCGGCGCCTGGCGCCTGCCGCGCGCACACCTGACATCTAGAAGGAGACCTCGCCATGGATGCGCGAGGCTGGCTGGAAATCCTCTTCACCATCGGCGTCTCCGTGGCGCTGGCCTGGCCGCTGGGCGTCTACATGGCCCGGGTCTGGACGGGGGAGCGCACCTGGCTCGACCCGGTGCTGCGCCCCGTCGAGGGCGTGCTCTACAAGGCCTTCGGCGTCGATCCGAACAAGGACCAGACCTGGCTGGCCTACGCCGTCTCCATGCTGGCGTTCTCGGCGGCGAGCTTCGTGGCGCTCTACCTGATCCTGCGCTTCCAGAACCTTTTGCCGTTCAATCCGCAGGGCTTCCCGGGAACGTCGCCAGGCCTCGCCTTCAACACCGCCATCAGCTTCGTCACCAACACCAACTGGCAGTCCTATGCGCCGGAGACGACGCTCTCGACCTTCTCCCAGATGGCGGGCCTGACCTCCCACAACTTCCTCTCGGCGGCGGCGGGCATCGCCATGGCGGCCGCCGTCGCGCGCGCCTTCGCCCTGAACCGCGGGGAGGGGCTGGGCAACTTCTGGGCCGACCTGACGAGGATCAGTCTCTACGTCCTGCTGCCGTTCTCGGTCCTGCTTGCGCTCGCCTATGTTGCGCTGGGCGAACCGCAGAGCCTGGCCGCCAGCGCGATCGCCCACACGGTCGAAGGGGCCAAGCAGACCATCAGCCTCTATCCCACCGCCAGCCAGGAGGCGATCAAGCAGTTCGGCACCAATGGCGGGGGCGTCTTCAACGCCAATTCGGCGCATCCGTTCGAGAACCCGAACGCCTGGACCAACCTCATCGAGATCGTATCGATGAACGTCCTGGGCTACGCCTGCGTGGTGGCCTTCGGCCGCATCGTGCTGGCCCGCAAGGACGCCCGCGCCCTGGTGGCGGTGATGGCCATCTTCGTCCTGGGCGCCGCCGCGGCGATATACGCCACCGAAACCCAGGCCCCGCCGGCCATGCACGCGGTCCATGCGTCCACGGCTGTGAACATGGAAGGCAAGGAGGTCCGCTTCGGCGCGCCCTCCACCGCGGTCTGGGCGGCGGCGACCACCGGCGCCTCCGACGGCGGCGTCAACGGCATGCACGACAGCTTCATGCCGCTGGGCGGCGCCGTGGCGATGTTCATGATCCAGCTAGGCGAGATCCTGCCCGGCGGCGTGGGCTCGGGCCTCTATGGCATGGTCGTCATGGCGCTGATCGCGGTGTTCGTCGCCGGCCTGATGGTCGGGCGCACGCCGGAGTACCTGGGCAAGAAGATCGAGGCGCGGGAGGTCAAGTTCGCCATGCTGGCGGTGCTGATCCTGCCGCTGTCGATCCTGGGCTTCGCCTGCGTCGCCGCGGTGCTGCCGGTCGCCCTCAAGGGTCTGGAGAACGCCGGGCCCCATGGCCTGTCGGAGATCCTCTACGCCTACTCCTCGGCGACGGGGAACAACGGCTCGGCCTTCGCCGGCCTGACCGCCAACACGCCCTACTGGAACAGCACCCTTGGCCTGGCCATGCTGCTTGGCCGCTTCGGCTATGTCGTGCCGGTGCTGGCCATGGCCGGCTCCATCGCCGCCAAGCCCAAGCTGGAGCCCAGCGCCGGCACGCTGCCGACCCATGGCGTCCTGTTCGTCTGCCTGCTGATCGGGGTGATCCTGATCATGGGCGGCCTGCAGTTCTTCCCCGCCCAAGCCCTCGGCCCGGTCGTCGAGCACTTCCAGGTGCTCCACGCGATCGCCGGGCGCTGACCTCTTCGGAGCCTAGATTCCCATGTCCGTCGCAACCGTCCATCTGGGCGACAAGCGCAGGTCCGCCGTCACCGGCACGGCGCTCAACGCGAGCGTCATGAGCCGCGCGATCGGCGAGTCCTTCGTCAAGCTCGACCCGCGCAAGCTCGCCCGCAATCCGGTGATTCTGGCGACCGAGGTCGTGGCGGCGCTCGCCACCGCCTCGACCGTCAACGCCTTCGCCACCCATCAGAACCCCTGGTGGGCCCTGCAGGTGGCGCTCTGGCTGTGGTTCACCGTGCTGTTCGCCAACTTCGCCGAGAGCATCGCCGAGGGCCGGGGCAAGGCCGCCGCCGACGCCCTGCGCGCCCAGCGCGTGGACGTGAAGGCCAAGCTGCTGCCGGATCCGGCGACGCGTTCGTGGACCGCAGCCTCGGCCGCCAAGCTGAAGAGCGGCGACATCGTGCTCGTCGAGACCGGCGACATGATCCCCTCCGATGGCGACATCATCGAGGGCGTGGCCTCGGTCAACGAGGCGGCCATCACCGGCGAGTCCGCGCCGGTGATCCGCGAGAGCGGCGGCGACCGCTCGGCGGTGACGGGCGGCACCACCGTCGTCTCCGACTGGATCAAGGTGCGCATCACCGCCGACGCCGGGAACACCTTCCTCGACCGCATGATCGCCATGGTCGAGGGGGCCGAGCGCCGCAAGACGCCCAACGAGCTGGCGCTCACCGTGCTGCTCGCGGGGCTGACCCTGATCTTCCTGATCGCGGTGGCGAGCCTGCTGGGCCTTGGCCAGTACTCGGGCGTCAACCTCGACCCGCTGGTGCTGGGCGCGCTGTTCATCTGCCTGATCCCGACCACCATCGGCGGCCTGCTCTCGGCGATCGGCATCGCCGGCATGGACCGACTGCTGAAGCACAATGTGCTGGCCACCTCGGGCCGGGCGGTGGAGGCTTCCGGAGACGTCGACACCCTGCTGCTCGACAAGACCGGCACCATCACCCACGGCAACCGCATGGCCACCGAGGTCATCCCCGCGCCGGGCGTTCGGCCGGAAGCGGCCATGCGTGCGGCCATGATGGCCTCGCTCGCCGACGAGACGCCGGAGGGCCGCTCCATCGTCGATCTCGCGCTGGGCCAAGGCCTCGTTGGAGAGCCGCCCAAGGGCTCCACGCCGGTGCCGTTCAGCGCCACGACGCGGATTTCCGGCCTGGACGCGGGCAAGGACAGCTGGCGCAAGGGCGCGGTGGACGCGGTGCTCAAGCTGGTGGGCCTGACGGCGTCGCAGATGCCGGCCGACCTCGCCCAGGCGGTGGACCGCATCGCCCGCGCGGGCGGCACGCCCCTGGCGGTCGCCGAGAACGGCATGCTGGTGGGCGTCATCCACCTCAAGGACGTGGTCAAGGCCGGCGTGAAGGAGCGCTTCGCCGACCTGCGGCGCATGGGCCTGCGCACGGTGATGATCACCGGCGACAACCCGGTGACCGCCGCGGCCATCGCATCGGAAGCCGGGGTCGACGACTTCCTGGCCGAGGCCACCCCTGAGGACAAGCTGCGCCTGATCCGCGCCGAGCAGGGCAAGGGCCGGCTGGTCGCCATGTGCGGCGACGGCTCCAACGACGCCCCGGCGCTGGCCCAGGCGGACGTGGGCGTGGCCATGCAGACGGGGACGCAAGCCGCCCGCGAGGCCGGCAACATGGTCGACCTGGACAGCGACCCGACCAAGGTCATCGAGATCGTCGAGGTGGGTAAGCAGATGCTGATCACCCGCGGCGCCCTGACCACCTTCTCCATCGCCAACGACGTGGCCAAGTACTTCGCCATCATCCCGGCGATCTTCGTGGTCTCGCTGCCGGCGCTGGGGGCGCTCAACGTCATGCACCTGGCCAATCCGCGCAGCGCGATCCTCTCGGCGGTGATCTTCAACGCCCTGATCATCATCGCGCTGGTGCCGCTGGCGCTGACGGGCGTGAAGTACCGCGCCATCGGCGCCTCCAAGCTCCTGCAGCGCAACCTCTTGATCTACGGCCTTGGCGGCGTCGTGGCGCCCTTCATCGGGATCAAGATCGTCGACCTGCTCATCACCGCCATCGGTTTGGCTTAAGGCTAAGGCTGGAACAGACCCATGCTTTCCGACATCCGCCCCGCCATCGTCTCGACCGTGTTGTTCACGGTCCTGCTGGGCCTTCTCTATCCGCTGGCGATCACTGGCGTCGCCAAGGTCGCCTTCCCCTGGCAGGCAGGCGGCAGCCTCATCCGCGACGCCTCCGGCCAGGTGGTCGGCTCGGCGCTGATCGGCCAGGGTTTCGCAAGGGACGAGTACCTGCATCCCAGGCCCTCCGCGGCGGGGGTCAGGGGCTATGACGCCTCGGCGTCCTCAGGCTCCAACTACGGCCCGCTGAACCCCGATCTCGCCAAGCGCGTAGCCGGCGAGGCCGCGACGCTTCGGGCCTCCACCGGTCACCAGCAGATCCCCGACGACGCCGTCACCACCTCCGGTTCGGGCCTGGATCCGGACATTTCCCCGGCCTACGCGCTCCTGCAGGCCGACCGCATCGCCAAGGCCCGCGGCGCCTCGCCCGACGCCGTGCGCGAGGTGATCAGCGCGCACACCGACCCGCCGGCGCTTGGCTTCCTGGGCCAGGCTCATGTCAATGTGCTGGTGACCAACCGGGCCCTCGACGCGGCCCTGCCCGAGGGAGCGGCCAAGGCCTCATGACGCCAGACGAGCCGCGCCGCCCTGATCCCGACGCCCTTCTCGCCGAAGCGGCGAAGGCCGGGCGCGGGCGGCTCAAGGTCTTCCTCGGCATGGCGCCAGGGGTGGGCAAGACCTACGAGATGCTCGCCCAGGCTGGCCGTCGGGCGCAGGACGGCGGCGAGGTGCTGGTCGGCGTCGTGGAGACCCATGGGCGGCGGGAGACCGAGGCCCTGCTCACCGGCCTCGAGGTGCTGCCCCGCTCGCCCATCGAGTACAAGGGCCGCACCCTTCTCGAGTTCGACATCGACGCGGCGCTCGCCCGCAAGCCGGCGCTGCTGCTGGTGGACGAGTACGCCCATTCCAACGCCCCGGGCTCGCGCCACCCCAAGCGCTGGCAGGACGTCGATGAGCTGCTCAACGCTGGCGTCAACGTCTGGACGACGCTGAACGTCCAGCACCTGGAAAGCCTGGTCGACGTCGTCTGGAAGATCACCGGCGTGCGCCAGCGCGAGACGGTGCCGGACTCCGCCCTCTCGCGGGCCGACGACATCGAGCTGGTGGACATCACCCCCGACGAGCTTCGCCAGCGCCTCTCGGAGGGCAAGGTCTACCTGCCCGAGACCGCCCGCATGGCGGCGACCAACTTCTTCAAGCCCGAGAACCTGACGGCGCTGCGCGAGCTGGCCCTGCGCCGGATGGCCCAGACGGTGGACGACCAGCTTGTGGTGGCCATGCGCCAGCGGGGCGTGGAGGGCCCCTGGGCGGCGGGCGAGCGCATCCTGGTGCTGATCGCCGCCGACGGGGTCGCCCAGAGCCTGGTGCGGGCCGGCCGGCGGCTGTCGGACATGATGATGGACGCGCCCTGGACGGTGGCCTTCATCGAGCGGCCCAACCACAGCTCTCCCGATGCGGCGGGCGCGGCCCGCATCTCGGCCGCCTTCAAGCTCGCCGAACAGCTCGGCGGCACGACGGTGGTGCTCACCGGCGACGACCTGATCGGCGCGGTCCTGCAATACGCTCACCAGAACAACGTCACCCAGATCGTTGTCGGCAAGTCCAACGCCTCGCGCCTACGGGCGCTGATGGGACGGGCGCTCATCCCGGCCCTTTCCGAGAGGATCACCGGGGCCGCCCTGCACATCATCACCGAGGAGGCGCACGTCGAGGCCGAGCCGCCGCGGAAGATCGCGCCGCCGGCGGCCCTGCTGGCCTGGCGCGGCCATTTGGTCTCGATCGGCCTGGTGGCGGTCGCCGGGGGCTTCGCGAGCCTGGTCGACCAGTTCTCCCACGGCGCCAACCTGGCGATGATCTTCCTGGTCAGCGTGCTGGCTAGCGGGCTGGCGTTCGGCCTGTGGCCGGCGGTCACCGCCGCCGCCGTGGCGGCCTTCGTCTACAACTTCTTCTTCCTCGAGCCGCGGCTGTCGGTGCGGATCGGCCACCCCACCGACGTCTTCACCTTCGTGGTCTTCTTCGCCGTCGCCATGACCACCGGATGGCTCACCGGCCGGATCCGGGACCAGGGCCTGGCCACCTCCCGCCGCGCCTCGGCCATCACCGCCCTGCTGGCGGCCAGCCGACGGCTTTCCGCGGCCTCGGGCCGGCAGGCCGCCGCCGAGGCGCTCGCCGAGCAGCTCGCGGCCGCCACCGGCGGGGGCTCCATCGTCTTCCTGCCGGGGGGCGAGGACGTGGTGGCGGCCGCCGCCTCGCCGGTGATGCCCGAGCTCGGGACCGCCGACCTGGCCGCCGCCCGCTGGTCCTGGCGTCATGGCGAGCCCGCCGGCGCGGAGACCGGGACCCTGCCCAGCGCCACCTGGACCTACCGCCCGCTGCAGGGCGTCCGCGCGCGCTCCGGCGTGGCCGCCGTCGAGCCCAAGGCCCTGCACGCCGAGGAGGGCGAGCGCTTCGTCGCCTCCCTGCTGGACCAGGGCGCGGTGGCCCTGGAGCGGGCGGAGTTCGCGGCCGACGCGGCGGAGGCCGAGGCCCTGCGTCGCTCGGACAAGCTGCGCTCGGCGCTGCTCAACTCGGTCAGCCACGACCTGCGCACGCCGCTGGCCACCGTCCTGGGCTCGGCCACGACCCTGATCGAATATGGCGAGGCGCTCGAGGCGCCGGTCCGGTTGGATCTCCTGGCCAGTATCCGCGAGGAGGCCGAGCGACTGAACCGCTATGTCGGCAATCTGCTGGACATGACCCGGCTGGAGGGCGGGGGGCTCAACATCCGGTCTGACTGGCTGGATGTCCGCGACGTGCTGGGCGCCGCCCTGGAACGGGTGTCGCGCCGGCTTGGACAGCGGAAGGTGACGCGGGATTTCCCCGCCGAACTGGCGCTGGTGAAGGCCGATCAGGCCCTGCTCGAACAGGCGCTGGTCAACATCCTGGAGAACGCCATCGCCTACAGCCCCGACACCTCGACCATCGAACTGGCGGCCTACGAGGACCGCAACAACGTCGTGCTCTCCATCGAGGACGAGGGCCGCGGCATCCCCACCGACGAGCTCGAGCGGGTGTTCGAGAAGTTCCGGCGCATGGAGGAGTCCAGCGACCGTGGAAAGGGCGCGGGCCTGGGCCTGGCGATCTCGCGCGGCTTCGTCGAGGCCATGGCCGGGCGGATCGCGGCGGCCTCGCCCATCCACGACGGTCGGGGAACGCGTATACTGATCAGCCTGCGCAAGGAGCCGGCGCAGGCCGGGCCGACCCAACTGCATGTCCATTAGAGCCCGCATCCTGGTGGTGGACGACGAGCCGCAGATCCACCGCTTCCTCGCCCCTGCGCTCAATGCGGCGGGCTATGAGCCGGTCCGCGCCGACACCGGGCGCCAGGCGCTGGCGGAGATGGCCCGCAGGCCTCCCGACGCGGTGGTGCTGGACCTTGGCCTGCCGGACATCGACGGCCAGGAGGTGCTGACCCGCGCCCGGAATTTCTACCAGGGACCGATCGTCATCCTCTCGGCGCGGGACCGGGAGATGGAGAAGATCGAGGCGCTCGACGCCGGCGCCGACGACTATGTGGAAAAGCCCTTCCGCGTGGGCGAACTGCTGGCGCGCCTGCGGGTGGTCATGCGCCGCCAGGCCCAGGCGACCGAGCCGCCGCCGGTGATCCAGGCCGGCGACCTCATCATCGATCTTCCGCGGCGGCTCGTCACCCGCGGCGGCGAGCCGGTTCGCCTCTCGCCCAAGGAGTATGACCTGCTGGCCAAGCTGGCGGAGGCCGACGGCCGGGTGCTCACCCACAAGGATCTTCTGTTGTCCTTGTGGGGGCCGGCGCACCTGCAGGACATGCAGTACCTGCGGGTCTTCATCGGTCAGCTTCGACAGAAGATCGAAGCCGACCCGGCCGAGCCCAAGCTGGTGCTGACCCAGCCGGGGATTGGCTACCGCTTCATGGCCGACGCGGTGCGCTCGCCCGCGGGATAGGGGGACGGGCGGCCAGGTAGGCGGCGACCACCTCGACGAACAACTCCGGCGAGGCGGGCCGCTCGCGGGTCGCGTGGGTGAAGTCGACGCCCAGAACGCAGTCGCATCCCTCCGGCGTCGAAACCGGCCAGAAGTCGAAGCGAGCGCTGTCGTAGGGGTAGGTCTCGCCGCGGGTGGCGATGCGGGCGCTCAGGGCGCCGCGGGCGGCCTCCCGATCGGCCGCGGTGAACGACGGATCGCCGGCGGTGGCGGCCGCTTCGACCTCGCCCGCGCCCTGCACGAAGACGGCGGCCGGGGCGGCGAAGATGCGGTTCAGGGCGGTGGCCGCGGCCTTCAGGATCTCGGCCTCCGGTCGGGACTCGATGATCACATGGGCCAGGGCCTGCAGGGCCTGGGCGCGTTCGGCCGCTTCGGCGGAGGCGAGGGCGCGTCGCCGCGATTCCGCCGCGACGGAGCTGGCGATCGCCGCGATGACCAGCAGCAGCGCCGCCGCCCAGATGTCGGAGGGCTTGGTGATGGCGAAGGAATAGTAGGGCTCGGTGAAGAAGAAATCGAAGGCCGCCACGCCGGTCGCGACGGACAGCAGGGCCGGCCCCCAGCCGAACTGGGTCGCCGCGATGATGACGGGCAGGACGTAGACGAGCGTGAGGTTCGGCGCGGCGATCAGGTGGCGCACCACGAAGGCGAGCACGGTCGCAAGGGCGACGAAGAGCAGGGGCAAGCCGTAGCGGCTGACCACCGGCAGGGCAGGGGGCGCCCCGGCAGGCGCCGCGGGTGCGGCCCTCTGCGGGGCGATCAGGTCGTCGGCGAGGGAGTCTGACATCTGCCGCAACTTCGAAGACAGGCCTTGGTCGGCCCAGGCCTAGGTTACGTCATCGCGGCATAAAGGATCGATGGGATTTTGCGCAGGTGCGAGCAGGAGACGGCCCGCGCCGAGGCGCGGGCCGCTCGAGAATTCGATCAGGCGGCTTGCAGGCTGCCGGCCGAGGTCTTGCCGCTGCGCTGGTCGCGCTCCAGCTCGAAGCCGAGCTTCTGGCCTTCATGGAGCGAGGCCATGCCGGCCCGCTCGACGGCGGAGATGTGGACGAAGACGTCGGTGCCGCCGTCATCAGGTTAAATGAAGCCGAAGCCCTTTTGGCCGTTGAACCACTTCACGGTGCCAACTTGCATGGTTGTCCCTTCCCGGACACGAGTTCTCACGCCCGATATCGGGCATTGAGATCAAATTTTCGGAGCGGGTCGTGTGGCGGGTCCGGGTTCGAAATCTTGGATTTCTATCGGATGGCTGCCGAGCCAAAACGAAATTCGATTTGTCATCGATATCGGTTTTTGGCTTCTAAGGCAATGAAAACCGAAAATAATCTCAAACGCGAATAAATATGTTACAAGAAGATTATGAGAACGATCACAGATAGGGCGGTGCTCACAGTCGTGCGCCACGAAGGCGGCTGGGCCGTCGAACTTGACGGCGAACTGTTCGGCAAGTCGACCGACCGCGACATCGCCAAGGCCGCCGCCCACCGCAAGGCGCGCGAGATGCAGGATTCCGGCCGGCCCTGCCAGGTGCGCATCAGCGGCGAGACGGGATTCTACGCGGGATCGTAAGCCGTCCGGCTGCGTTCTAAGCGGCAGGAACGAGCCTCGGCGCGCACGCGCCGGCTCCGGGACGGTTCCTGGATCTTTTTCGGCCCTTCGCCGTTCCGAAGAAAGCTGCCCGTAAATCGGCCGCGGGCGGGCCCGCTCCGCTCGTGCAGTCGGCGGAAGGTATGTTTGCTTGGGTCGTTCCCCCTCTTCACAGACAGGTTCCGAGGCCAAATTCGGAATCTCCGGCCTGGATGACGTCCTTGGGGGCGGCCTCGACCGCGCCAGGGCCTACCTAGTCGAGGGCAGCCCGGGCGCCGGCAAGACCACCATCGCGATGCAGTTCCTTCTACAGGGCGCCGGCGCGGGCGAGCGCTGCCTTTATGTGACCCTCTCGGAGACCGAGGACGAGCTGCGCGCGGCCGCCGCGTCCCACGGCTGGTCGCTGGACGGTATCGACGTCTATGAGCTAGTTCCGCCGGAAAGCCTGCTCGACGAGGATCAGCAGCAGAGCCTGCTCTATTCCTCCGACCTGGAGCTGGGCGAGACGACCAAGCGCATCTTCGCGAGCTTCGAGCGGATACAGCCTTCGCGCGTGGTCTTGGATAGTCTTTCCGAGATACGGCTGCTCGCGCAGAGCTCGCTTCGGTACCGCCGCCAGATCCTGGCGCTGAAGCACTATTTCGCCAAGCAGAACGCCACCGTCCTGTTGTTGGACGACCTCACCTCCGAGCCGAACGACAAGACGGTCCACAGCATCGCCCACGGCGTGGTGCGCCTGGAGGAGCTGGCTCCCGACTACGGGGCCGAGCGGCGGCGGATGCGGATCGTCAAGTACCGCGGCAAGCGGTTCCGCGGCGGCTACCATGACTTCGTCATCGACACCGGCGGCGTGCGCGTCTTCCCCCGCCTGATCTCCGCCGAGCACAAGACGACGTTCGTGCGCGACCTCGTGAAGACGCAGACCGCCGAGTTGGACTCCCTGCTGGGCGGCGGCATCGAGCGGGGCTCGGCCGTCCTGATCCTGGGGCCGGCCGGGACCGGCAAGTCGTTGCTGACCCTTACATTTGTCCAGGGCGCCGCCGAGCGCGGCGAGCGCTCGGCGCTCTTCGTCTTCGACGAGGAGCTCAACCTGCTGATCGAGCGCGCCAAGGGGTTGGGGATCGACCTGCAGGCCATGGTCGACGCCGGCCACCTGGTGCTCGAGCAGGTGGACGCCGCCGAGCTGACGCCGGGCGAGTTCTCCGAGCGCGTGCGCCATTGCGTGGAGGTCAACGGCGCCAAGACCGTGGTGATCGACAGCCTGAACGGCTACCAGGCGGCCATGCCGGGCGAGCAGGCACTGGTGCTGCACATGCACGAGCTGATGCAGTATCTGAACCGCCAGGGCGCGACGACCTTCCTGACGGTCGCCCAGCATGGCCTGGTCGGCGAGATGAAGTCGCCGGTCGACCTGACCTACCTTGCCGACACGGTGGTCCTGCTGCGCTACTTCGAGGCCCAGGGGCACGTGCGGCGGGCCATCTCTATCGTGAAGAAGCGCACCGGCGCGCACGAGCACACCATCCGCGAGTACCAGATCGGCGCCCATGGGGTGACTCTGGGCAAGCCGCTCACCGGCTTCCAGGGCGTGCTCCGCGGGGTCCCGACGATCATCGGCGAAGAGGTCGATCTGCTCGACCAACGAGACGCATGAAGCGGACGACGCTTTCGGAACGGGGACTTGTTCTGGCGCCGCGCGGCCGCGATGCGGCGATCGCCGCCAATATGCTGACGGAGGCCGGCTACGGGGCGATGGCCTGTGTCTCGCTCGGCCAGCTCATCGGCGAACTGGACAAGGGTGCAGCCTTCGTCGTCGTCACGGAGGAGGCCTTCGCTTCCACCGACCTGCACGCCCTGGCGGGCTGGATCGGCGAACAGGAGGAATGGTCGGACCTGCCGTTCATCCTGCTGACCGTGCGCGGCGGGGGACTGGAGCGGAACCCGGCCGCGGGCCGTCTCCTGCAGCTCCTGGGCAACGTCACCTTCCTGGAGCGGCCGTTCCACCCGACCACCCTTGTCAGCCTGGCGCAGTCGGCGGTGCGTGGGCGTCGTCGCCAATACGAGGCGCGGGCCAGACTCGAGGTTCTGCGGGTGCTCAACGACACCTTGGAGCGCCGCGTCAGCGAAGCGGTCGCCGAGAAGAACCTCTTCGCCGACATCGTCGAGGGCACCGACGCCCTCGTCCAGGTGGTCGACCCGGACTTCCGCTGGCTGGCGGTCAACAAGGCCTCCGCCGATGCGTACGAGCGCATCTATGGGGTGCGGCCCAAGGCCGGCGACCGCATGCTCGACGTGTTCGCCCACCTGCCGCAGCAGCGCTCGGAGATGGAGGCGGCGTGGGGCCGAGCCCTGGCGGGCGAGGAGTTCACCGAGATCGCCGAGCTGGGCGATCCGGCGCAGGAGCGCCGCGCCTATGAGATGAAGTACAACGCCCTGCGGCGGGCCAGCGGCCGGCGGGTCGGGGCCTATCAGTTCGCCTACGACGTGACCGAGCGCATCCGCGAGCAGAGGAAGCTCGCGGCGGCCGAGGAACAGCTCCGGCAGAGCCAGAAGATGGAGGCCGTCGGGCAGCTCACCGGCGGGGTGGCGCATGACTTCAACAATCTGCTGACACCCATCACCGGGGTGCTGGACATGGTGGGCCGCCGGTATGGGGACGATCCCCGCACCGCGCGGTTGGTGGAGGGCGCGCTGCAATCGGCCGAGCGGGCCAAGACCCTCGTGCAGCGCCTGCTGGGCTTTGCGCGGCGCCAGGCGCTGGAGACCCGCCCCATCGACCTGGGCGATCTCATTCGCGGCATGCGCGACCTCATCGCCAGCTCGGTGGGCCCGGCGGTCGAACTGCGCATCATGAACCCAGGCGAGCTGCCGGCCGCCCTGGTGGACCCCAACCAGCTTGAGCTGGCGATCCTGAACCTGTGCGTGAACGCGCGGCACGCCATGCCGGTCGGCGGGGTCATGACCATCGCCGTGGAGCTCAAGATCGTCGGGCCCGCGGGCCTTTCGACCCTGGAGCCGGGCGGCTACCTGCGCCTGTCGGTGATCGACACCGGGGTGGGGATGGACGCCGAGACTCTCGCCAAGGCCGTCGAGCCCTTCTACTCGACCAAGGGCGTGGGCAAGGGCACGGGGCTTGGCCTGAGCATGGTGCATGGCCTGGCCGCCCAGCTCGGCGGCGCCTTCGTCCTGACCAGCGAACTGGGCAAGGGGACGCGCGCGGATCTCTATCTGCCGATCGCCGAAGGACCGGCGGTGGCCCAGCGCCATGGGACCGGCGACGCCCGCCCGGGGGGACGGCGTCTGTCGATCCTGCTGGTGGACGACGAGCCGCTGGTGCGATCAGGCGTGGCCGAGATGCTCCGCGAGCTCGGGCACGCGGTCGTCGAGGCCGGCAGCGGACCGGAGGCCCTGGCGACCCTTACCGCAGGCGAGGGCGTGGAAGTTCTGGTGACCGACTACATGATGCCGCGGATGAACGGCGCCGAGCTCGCGCGCCGGGCGCGGGAGGTGCGGCCCGACCTTGGCGTCCTGGTGATCACCGGCTACGCCGGAGGCGATGTTGAGCTTGGCTTCCCCAAGGTCGCGAAGCCGTTCCGCCAGGCCGACCTCGCCGCCGCCCTGAGCGATCTGGACCCCGACGACAACGTCGTGCGCCTGCCGCATCGACGCTGACGCCCGGCGATGCGCCGCCGGCGGCGCTTTCCTCAAGCCACCCCCAAATTAAGTGGACAGCGTGTCCGCTTTGGCTAACGTCGCGCTCGAAACCAGCCCGCGTCGGCGCCGCCCGCCGGCGGGAAGACCAGAGGGGATCAGGCGAAAGATGTCCAACGCCGCGGCAGCAGTGCGTTCCGTGAACTGGGACCCCTACAACCAGGACTACTATTCCGATCCCTATCCGACCTTCAAAAGGCTGCGCGAAGAGGCGCCGGTCTATCGCAACGACGAATATGGCTTCCACGCCGTCAGCCGCTACGAGGACGTCGCTTCGGTCCTGGGCGACCGGGACCGCTTCATTTCCGGCCGCGGCGTCGTGCTGGAGCACATCAAGACCAACATGCCCGTCCCCAACGGCATGTTCATCGCCGAGGACCCGCCGGCGCACACCATCCACCGGTCGATCCTGACCCGCGTCTTCACGCCAAAGAAGATGGCCGCGCTGGAGCCGCAGATCCGCGCCTATTGCGCAAACGCCCTGGATCCCCTGGTGGCCGGCGGCGCCTTCAACTTCATCGACGACCTGGGCGCCGAGATGCCGATGCGGGTGATCGGCATGCT
>Ga0075364_10000256_pt1 | contig 25654 bp, 23 predicted proteins | sample EndMetdeltDD1764_FD_71517 | JGI IMG/M metagenome (GOLD analysis project Ga0075364, IMG submission 71517) | Populus endosphere microbial communities from Tennessee, USA - Endosphere MetaG P. deltoides DD176-4 | ecosystem: Host-associated > Plants > Roots > Endosphere | place: USA: Tennessee... | reverse complement strand
ATCGGCTTGTAGAAGCCGAGGTCGCACAGGTGGTCGGCCTCGTCGAGGACAGTGATCTCGATGTCGCCGAGCGTCATGCAGCGACGATCAAGCAGGTCAGTCAGCCGACCCGGAGTGGCGATGACGACGTCGACGCCGTTCTTGAGCGTGTTGATCTGCTTGTTGATCGGCACACCGCCGTAGACCGTGGTCAGGCGCAGGCCCATCTTCTGGGCCAGCGGCTCCATCGCGCTGCGGACCTGCGTGGCCAGCTCGCGCGTGGGCAGCAGGATCAGGGCGCGAGGGGCCCGGGGACGGCTGGTGCGACCTGCGAGACGGGCCAGGACCGGGAGGCCGAAGGCCAGGGTCTTGCCGGAACCCGTGCGGGCGCGGCCGAGGACGTTCTTGCCGGCTAGGGCGTCGGGGATGACGGCCATCTGCACGGGGCTCGGGTTGACGATGTCTTGGCGGGCAAGCGCGGTGACAATCGGCTGGGGAAGGGAAAGGGTGGAGAAGGTGGGCAGCACAGCGCTGCCATCAGGCTGATTCAAGGAACTCACAGACGTTCGGGACGATGCCCGCTAAACCATTTCACGCGGGATCGCGCTACTTCGTCGGGCCGGAACAGCGCAGAAGTGCGCGTTCACGTATTCACATACTACCAGTCGAGTCAGTCGGTCGACGATTCGTCGCCGTGTGACACCAGACTCAGGGAGGAGGCTCAGGCCAGCAGGTCGGCGTAGTCGCTGTGCTTCTCGACGAACCGCGCGACGTACGGGCACTCGGCGATGATCTTCTTGCCGCGGACCCGGATGTCGTCGAGCGCGCCGGAGACCAGCACACTCGCCAGGCCCTGTCCCTCGAACTGCTCGAACACCTTGGTGTGCGGGAACGTGACGACCTCGCCGTCCTCGCGCGCCTCGGTGATACCGGCGAGGATGCCGTCGACGAGGATCTCGTAGCGCTGCTTGTCGGGGTTGTGGACAACCTGATTGCTCATGAGGGCTGCAACGCTCAGACGAGCGCGGCGATTCCCACGACGCCGACGGCCACGCCCAGGGTCAGCGACACCGTGACCAGCACGATGTGCACCGTCAGGAACGTGGTGGCCTTGCCGGACTCGTCGCGGGCGCGCGGGTCCTTGATGACACGGCGCAGGAACTGCGGCCAGACGATGAGATTCCAGAGTCCGGCCACGATGAGCAGGACGGAGACGGCGACGGGAAGATCCATACGAGTCATTCTTCCAGCGTCTCCTCCCGCGCGGTGAGTGAGCCACCCTTCGGCCGTCCTCGAGCCGCGGCGGGCGGCGCCTCAACCATGTGTCAGACGACATCACGTTGCTGCTTTCGATCTCTGGGTTGGTCCCGGACGACATCCCGCAGGCTCGTGCTTCAGCTGCCATCCACCGTCAGTACGAGATCAGCGAAGGCTGAGCCCGCCAGGTACCGGAGGAAGAGGAGTTCCGCGTCCCGCGAGAGGGAGGTGCTATACCTGCGCACTGCGCCCTCGCCGGATTCGGCAGGGATGGGACGCAGGTCCACGAGGTGCAACCGAGTGGGCGATCCTGCCTCTTCAACCTCGAACGGATCGTCCACCCAAAGCGCCTCGTCGTGGACCCGTAGCCCCGCGAGCGGAACGACAAGCTCGCCGCCGTGAGCCGTGAGAACAACCGACCCCAGCGCTCGGATCTCCTGAAAGTCCTCCGACGCTTCGACGGGGATTTGCGCGCCTTCGCTGACAGAGAACGTCGCCCCGCCAGACGCCTCGACCGTGAAGTCCGGTTCCTGACTCATATAGGCGACCAGCGAATCGCGCACCATCCATGACACGGTGGCGCGGATCATGGTCGGTGTCCGCCGGACTTCTCGCCGCCGCACCCGGAGGGTGAGCCCCTCACAAGTCGACGACGAGCGTGTCGCTGAGCGCGCGCGAAACACAGACGAACATGCAGTCGTTCGCCTGACGGTCCCCTTCGGAGAGAATCGAATCGCGGTGATCGGGAACGCCGTCGAGCACGCCTACCTCACAGGTGCCGCACGTGCCCACGCCGCACGAACTGAGTATGTGAGCACCGGCCCCACGTAGGGCCTCGAGCACGGTTTCGTCGGGGCCGACGTCGATGAGGGCGCCTCGGCGATCCAGCCGAACTTGGAAGCCCGTGGATCGCGCCGGTGCCGCCAGGGGGGCAGCCTGGAATAGCTCCGTGTGAAGCGCGTTTGGATTGCTCCACGATCGAGCCTTCTCGTGAAGGTCGTCGAGCAGTTTCGCGGGTCCGCAGGCGTACACCAGCGTGCCGCTCTGACGTTGCGCGAGGGTGGCGTCCAGGTCGTGACGACCGAGTTCGTCCCGCGGATGGATGACCACTCGATCCCCGTAATCGGCCAACTCATCGACGAAGGAAATGGAGTCTCGGGTACGCCCTGTATAGACCAATTTCCACGGCAGCTTCAGCCGTTCCGCGGCCGCGATCATCGGTAACAAGGGAGTGATGCCGATACCGCCCGCGATGAAGATGTAGTCGTCAGCCGAATACAGCGGGAAATTGTTGCGCGGACCCCCGATTTCTACGATGTCTCCGACATCGAGCGAATCATGCACAAACAGCGATCCACCCTTCCCATCGGTTTCGCGAAGGACGGCGATCTGATACTTCTGCGTGTCCCATCGGTCGCCACACAGGGAGTACTGGCGAACGAGCCCGTTCTCGAGGTGAAGATCGATGTGTGCACCCGGCGTCCAATCCGGCAAGCGCCCGTGATCGGGGCGCGCCAGAGTGACGCGGATGACCCGGTCGGTGAGAAGCTCCTTCGCCACGACGACGGCTTGACTGACCTGCCCTCCCTCCGGCGCGCTCATATGCACCTCGCAGCACGCGGACGGCGCACGCCGGATGTCGCAGCGATGGTCCTCACCGGGCATGGTCCGATCGGACTGGGGGATGGTGACCCGTTCCAGGGCAATGCATGAGTCATAACGTGCCTCCTTCGGCAACAAAACGTGGGGGGATCTTTTCGGCCTCTGAGCCGCTCACCACTGGACGGCGAGGGGAATTGACTCGAAGATCTGCATCCTGTTGTTGGGTTCCATGACGATGTCACCCGCGAGCTCCATCGACGCGACTCGACGAGCAATCGTCGTGACCATGCTCTCGGCTTCTAGCCGTGCGATGTGCTGTCCCACACACTGATGTATCCCGATTCCGAAGGCCAGGTGCCCGGACGTGTCTCGATCCAGGTTGAACTCGGCCGGGCGTTCCCACCTACGGGGATCTCGATTGGCTCCCAGTATTGAGAGGAAGATCTTCTCTCCCGCGGGGATCGTGACGCCTCCCAGTTCCACGTCGGTGGTTGCCGCCCGAAACATCGCTGTGATCGGAGTTTCAAGGCGCAGTGCCTCATCGAAGGCGATACGCGCCAGAGATGGATCCTCACGCAGCCGTTGGAACTGATCAGGATGACGCGCGAGTCCGGCAAGCACGGCCGAGATGCCGTTGACCGTCGTGTCGACCCCCGCCGCCAACAGCGCGAACACGATGTCACTCGCTTGCTGATCGGTGATCTCGCCCCGATCCTTTGCGTCCCAGACATCGCTGGCGATCCTGCCGGGCACGAGGGCTTCTCGTCGTGTGTTCTCCGCAATCCATTCCCAGATCGGGGGAATTTGGTCCTCCATGTGATGCGACAGCTCATTAGGCGGGCCGGACAGGTTGAAGAGGTACGCGCCGAAGAGCGCGAGATCTACCTGTTCGTAATTGCGGATTCCCAGGGCTTCGAGAAATACCCGTTGCGGGAAGATGTGAGATATGTCGGCGACGCCGTCGATCTGGTCACGACCGACTAGTCCGTCGATCAGCGCGTCCGCCTCGGCCATCCAAATAGGACGCAGTGCCCGCAGTTTTCGTGGTCCGACGACCGTACTCGCCATGCGCCGGATTGAGTCATGCCGTGGCGGATCCGCTTCGAGGATCCCGAGCGCTTCCTGCGGGTCGGGTCCCTTTTTGATGTTGACCAGACCGATGCCGGAACCCACCTCGAACGTCTGCCATTCCCGAAAAATGTGATCCACGATGTCAAAACGACCAGTGGCGTAGACCCCGTACTTTTCCAAATAGACGACTTCGCCCGCTTCGCGCAACTCGTCGTGCGCCGCTATGTGGTCGCTCGTCGACGCATCCGAGTACGGGTCTATGGACACGACACGATCACGAGGGATGGTGAACAAAATTCCGCCTTTGCCACAGAGAATGAGATCTTCGACACAATTCGTCGGAATCGTATTCCATCACACACATCGTCGGTCAGCGGGCGCTGCCAGCGCGCGTCGAGACGCTGTGATGCCGCAGCGTGGGGCTGCTCGGCCAGCAGGACAGTGAGCACCGCAAACCACAGAGCCAGCACGCTCAGCCCGAAGTTCTCAGGGGGTGCTGAGGTCTTTGCCGAACACCGCGGGGCCGAGGATGATCACCGGCCAGTGCCACAAGTACCAGCGAGGCGGCACCGCTCCGCCGCTGATACATGCTGGAGTCCCAGCCCTTTTGGGACGATCGTCCCGTGAGCGCACTCACACCCGAAGCGCCCGCCGCGCGGGCTACGGTGGAACGATCCTGCAGCACACCCCTCCCCGACGGGATCCATCGGTGCCGAAGTCACGAGTCGTCCCTCTCCTCCTCACGGCGTGCGTCGGACTCGGGCTCATGTCCGCTTGCACCAGCGACCCGCCCGACAAGACGTCCGGGCCGGAGCTGGTGTGGGCCGACGAATTCGACGGCGCATCCGGCGCTCTGCCCGATCCCGACCGCTGGGGCTTCGAGACGTTCGGCGACGGCTCGGGCAACCAGGAACTTCAGTGCTACACAAGCGTCCCAGGCAACACGTCGACCAATGGCGAAGGGCAGCTGGTCATCACGGCGATCAAGCAGCCGGGTCACCAGTGCGTCGACGGTCGCACCAACGACTACACGTCGGGACGGATCACCACACAGGGCAAGTTCACCCATCGGTACGGCCGGTTGGAGGTACGCGCGAAAGTGCCGCCCGGAGTCGGCACCTGGCCGGCCTTCTGGGCTCTGGGAGCCGACAAGCCCGAGGTCGGCTGGCCGGCAGCCGGCGAGATCGATGTCGTGGAGTACGTCGGACGCCTCCCACGCGAGGCCTCGGGGGCTGTGCACGGGCCCGATGCTGCGGGTGAGCGGTGGTACCTCACCCGCAAGAAGCAGGCGCCGACCGACCTGAGCGATGCCTACCACGTCTACTCCGTCGACTGGTCACCGTCGAAGATCGTCTGGCGACTCGACGGGGCGGTCTACGGATCGGTCACGAAAGACGACGTCGAAGCCGCGGGCGGCCGGTGGGTCTACGACCACCCCTTCTACCTGCTGCTCAACCTGGCAGTGGGCGGCGCCCTCGGCGGTGAAGTGCCGCCCACGACGACGTGGCCGCAGCAGTACCTGGTCGACTACGTCCGCGTCTACGACCGCTGAGATCAAGCGATCGGCTGGTCAACCGGCCCGGCGGTACGACGCCAGCTCGATCACCGGTCTGACCACCTCGACCGGCGGCGTCGGGCCGTCAACCTCGACCGGCGGGACCATCGCAATGGCTCGGCGCGCGCTGCGACGCGGCAGGGCAGGCAGCCGGCCCGCCAGCATCCACAAACCACCCAGCGTCAACAGGTTGAGTCCCACCCAGAACTGCAGGATCATCGATTCGCGCTGGTACGCCATGCCCACCAAGAGGCAGACCAGTGACAGCAGCGCTATCGCGAGGTGCGGCCTGAACAACTGGCGGACACCGCCGGCCCGCTTGCTGACGGCACCCTTCGGCGTCACCTTGAACCCCAGCGGCTGCTGCCGGATGACTCGCACAAGCGCCACGAAGTAGATCGGCCAGACAGCGATCCCGATCAGACCTCCAGCGATGCGGACGCCACCTTCGACGTCCGGGCGTACCGAATACCGCTGCAGCCAGATCCTGATGATCTGCCGGACCACGAACAGAGGCGTGGCCCAGATCAGCAGTCCCGTGATGGTCAGCTTGCTGATCTCGATGCCGCCCAAGAAGTACAACGCCAGCAACAGCGTCCCCAATGCCCCCGCCAGGCCGCTGAAGTAACCCTGCTGGATGCTGAGGTACAACAGCCGGTGGGGCAACCGCATCGTCTTGAGCAGGTCACGCGTATGGGTCTTGAGAATGTGCATGCAGCCGTAGGCCCATCGCGTCTGCTGGTTGAAATAGGCCCGCCAGTTGTCCGGGCCCTCCCCGATGGCCAACGGCAGCGGCACGTACTCGCTCTCCCAACCCCGCGAGTGCAGGCGCATCCCCGTCAGCAGGTCCTCGGTGAGGTGACCGGCGTACAGGCCGATGTCCTGCAGCGCGGCGACGCGGACGATGTGGTTGGCGCCCAGCATGTTGGCGAGGTGTCGGCCTGCCAGGCCGCGCAGGACTGGTCCGTAGAACGTGTACTGCTGCTCAGCGGCACCGCGCGCCACGAAGTTGTCGTCGGCGTTCCCGTAGATCTGCGGCGTGACAACCCACCCCATCCGCGGATTGCGGAAATGCCCGAGCGTTGCTGTCAGGAAGTCGCGGCGAGGGATGAAGTCGGTGTCGATCTGGGCCACGATGTCGTACGTATGACCGTGGCTGTCGTACCACGCATTGTGATTGCCGCCCTTGGTCTTTTTGGTGAACGGCCCGGCCGGAAGGTTGTACTCACGCCGACCGTGGCGTGTGAAGTAGCGGACACCCAACGACGCAGCCAGGGCGCGGGCATCAGGGTCGTCGCCCTCGTCGAGCAGCCAGACCTCGTGCGGATAGTCGACGTCGAGCATGGCCGGCAGGGTGCGAGTCAGCAGATCGATGCCCTCGACACCCGGTACGAACGTCGTAATAAAGGCCACCTTGAGTCCCGGCTCCGGCTCGGGGGCCGCGACGATTGGCTTGATCTTGCGCGCGACCACCCACACGTAGACGTCCATGAAGATCCGGTGGCTCAGAACCAGCGTCAAGATCGCGTAGATCAACAGGTCCAGTCCGCGCCACGGCCCGCTGAAGTTGGTCGGGATATGGGTCGGCATGAACCACCAGCCGTAGAAGACAAGCAGACTGGTCACGCCGGCCAGCATCAGCAGCCAGTAGACAAGGCGTTCGCGACGGGTCATCGGGGGCTCCTCAGGTGGGCGGTCATGGCGTCATGTCGTCGGCGAGTTCGATCTTGAGGATCGGCGCAAGGGTCCGGCTGTAGGTGTCGGTGATGTGACTGGCGTCCCGGTAGACCAACGCATTGCCGACGATCGTGGGGCACACCGTCCCGCTGCACATCCAGGGCGACGGGTCGAGGACCGATGCGCCCGACTCGGCGGCCGCGTCGCCGGAGGCCTCCCCACGCCCGGTCAGATAGCTGAAGGCGGTGTCCGAGGTGATTGCCGACGTCGCCACCACCGAGCATCGCGAGATGTCCTGCGGGTGATCGGCCAGACAACCGGGGACGTCCCGCGCCGGGCGCGGTGTGTCGGTGATGAATGCCACGCGCCGAGCGGACGATTCGAGGGCCTCGATGGTCGATGCCGTCTTGGATCCCCAGACGTCATCGGAAAACTGGGGCCCGGGCAGGGTGTCGGCCTGGCTCGCGACCACCAGGTCGGGCTGGAGCTTGTCGATCGCGGCCATCGTCTCGGTCCGCCACCGTCCGCACTCGGTATAGGACCGACCGATGTTCTCGTTGTAGAGCACCACGTCAGCTACGGGGCAGGCAGCTTTGGTCCATGCCACGAGCCGCCATCCGCTCGTGGTGGCCAGTTCGTCCAATGCACCGAACCACTGCTGGGCGTGCGAGTCGCCGAACAACACCATCGTGCGACTCGCCTCCGCGTCACCGAAGACACATGAGGCCCGCTTGACCTCGAGAAAGTTGAGATGGCAGCCATCGAATGTGGTGGTCGGCCGATCCTCGGCGGCTTTCGTGAGTTCCGGGTCGAGGTTGTCAGGAATACCGTCGGCCGCCACCCCCGCCGCCAGTGCCGCGTCGAGACGCTGTGATGCCGGGCTGTCCAGATCGAGGGCAGCTGCCACTCTGCCGCTTCCCTGAACGGTCGGCGCCAGGGCGACAGCGCTGAGTGACAGAACCATGACAACGGCCGACATCATCGCGGCGACACCGAGCCAGCGCTTGAGGCCGAAGCGAAGCCGCAGCGTGGGCTGCTCGACCAGCAGGAACGTGAGCACCGCGAACCACAGCGCCAGCACACTCAGCTCGAGGTTCTCCAGGGTGCTGAGGTCTTTGCCGAACACCGCGGGGCCGAGGATGATCACCGGCCAGTGCCACAAGTACCAGCCGTACGACACATGTCCGATGAACTGCGTGATCCGTCCACGCAGCACCCGGACGACACCCCACGGCGAGGCGACGATCCCCCCGGCGATGACGAGGGCGGCGCCGCCTACTGGGATGGCGGCCGCCGACCCAGGAAAGGCCGTCGACTCGTCGAACGTCGCCGCTGCCCAGAGGATCATCGCCATGCCTGCCCAGGTCGCGGCGGCCGCTACGAAGCGGGGCATCCACGCGATGACCGGCAGCAGCACGGCGATGAGGGCGCCGGCCGCGAGTTCCCACGCCCTCGTCTGCAGCGAGTAGTAGGCCAACGGTCCGTTCGAAGCCGTCATGGTGATCGACTCGTGCAGGCTCACCACGATCACGGCGACCAGCGCCACCGCGATGACTCCGCGCCGCAGCGCCGGCCACACACGCCGCGTCACGACAGCCAGGACGAGGATCAGCAACGGCCAGATGACGTAGTACTGCTCTTCCACCGCAAGCGACCAGAAGTGCTGAAACGGAGACGGTGTCGCGTCCGCCTGCTGATAGTCCACGCCTTGATCGGCGAGCCGATAGTTCATCGCGTAGAACGTCGCGAACAGACCGTCCCAGGCCGTTCGGGTCGACTGCAGGCTTGGACCCCACACCCTGGCCACCACGATCGTGACCGCCACCACGATCAGGGCCGGAGGCAGCAGCCGGCGGATACGGCGGGCGTAAAACCCGCTGATCGACACCCTCCCGGTCCGCTCGACCTCACTGACCAGGTGAAGCGTGATCAGGAAGCCCGAGACCACAAAGAAGACGTCGACGCCGACGAATCCTCCGTCGAGAACCGTGACTCCGCAGTGGTAGAGCACCACCAGCGTCACGGCGACCGCTCGCAGACCCTGGATATCCGGGCGGAACGACCGGCGCTTCGCAGCGGCCGCCTCCGACTCGTAGTCGGTCTTGTTCTGGATCCCCTCACCAAGGGCGTCGAGCCCCGGGCCCGGAGCGGTACTCATGGTTGCCATGTCAGGCGCCGGCCCTGTGCGCCGCACCGACGCGGTGCGGGGCCGCCGCCACACGATGCGCCGCCGCCACCCTGGTAGGCGAGCGAAGCCTCCACTGACGGGACGAACGCCGCCTGGCGCGCACCGCGCGTGGGGCAAGACGCACCACCAGCGGCAACAGCATGTAGAGCTGAAGGCCCCAGAGCGCCAGGAGCGGCCAGATCGTGAGAACGTCCCCGCCGTCGCCGACGTACCGCGCGACACCGCCCCAGACCACCAACTGAGCCGTCACGAACCACAACCGGGCGATCGCCGCGATGCGCTTGGGAACGCCGACCTTCTTTTTGGGCGCAGACCCCGTGGCACCCGTCGGCACCCACGCCTGCACCTGGTTGCGAAGCGCGTCCGTGACGGCCAAAGCGTGGCAGAACGTGTTGATCATGCAGACGCGGAAGATCATCGGGCTCCACCCACGGGCCAGCATCGGGAAGATGAGCCACGTCGAGATGAGAGCTGGCACAACCGCCAGGTAGTGCCAGGAGTCGAGTTCCTGCGGATAGAACCACAACATGATCGAGGTGGGCAGCACGGCCGTCAAGACCATGGCGGCCGATGACATGTAATACAGGAACGCCGCCCAGAAGCAGACCCGCTGACGCCAGCCGAAAGGCGCGTCCCGAAAGAAGCTGCTGGTCATCAGGAGCATCGAGCTGCGACACCACCGGTACTGCTGATTGGTGAGTGCCGCCCAGGTGTCGGGGGCCAGGCCTTTGGCCAGCACCAGCGGCACGAACCGGGTGCGGTAGTCGGCCACCCAGATCTTGACGCCTGAATGCACGTCCTCCCCCAGCGGGACCTTGGCGAATCCGCCCGCTGCGACCACCGCTGCTCGCTTGTACACGACGTTGGTCCCGGCGCAGATGGCCGCCTCGTACGTGTCCCGCGCCGGCTGGATCCAGCGGAAGAACAGCTCCTGCAGAGCACCGGCGTAGCGGGCGAACTCGTTGACACGCGAGTCCACGTCGAAATACTGGGCGGTCTGCACGACGCCCGTGCGGCTTGCCGCCATGTACGGCACCGTCTCGAACAGGAAGTCCTCGCGGGGGGCGAAGTCTGCGTCGAAGACGGCGATGAACTCGCCGTCGGTGGAGTCGAAGGCGTTGATCATGTTGCCGGCCTTCTTCCACTCGCCGCGATTGGCCCGCACGACGTAGTGGAAGCCCCACCGCTCGGCGAGATCGCGGGTCTGCGGATCGTCCGCATCGTCGAGCACGTGGATCTCGAGCCGCCCCGGCCATTCGACGGTGCTCACGTGGCGGAACGTGTTGTTGAGGACGACCGGGTCCTCACCGCAGCACGGCAGGAAGACATCGACCGACGGCCACTCCACGCGCCCCTTGCGCCACTGCTCGACCAGCGTGATGTGACCCTCCAGCGTGATCCGGCGGCGTCGAATGCGCAGCCACAGGTTCACGATCAGAGGCGGCACCGTGAAGGTCAGCAGGATGAGCCCCAGCGACGTCGCGACGCTGTGGACCATGACCGCGACGAAGGCGTACACCAACACCGACTGGGACAGGAAGATCCACACAAACGGCCAGCGCCGCTGAGGACCGAGGTAGCTGTACTTCTCCTCGTCGCTCGGCGGGGACGGTAGGTGGGTCGACGCACCGACCACGGCGGGGCGACGCCTGAGGGTGGAGCCAATGCTCATCGCGCGATCCTTCGATGGTGCGTGCCTCAGGACGGACCGTCGTCCGGCGCCGCATCCCCGGATCACGCCCGCCGTCGGCAACATGGCGGATGGGGAAGCCTGCTGCTGATGCGATTGACATCAGGGTGGGGCCACGGTGCCACCCGGCCACAGAGACATTGGTCCCAGCGCCGAAACGTTTTACCTGCGCTTCATCAGCGCGACACGGGAGCCCTCGAAATGACCTCGGCGGAACGCGAACACGAGATTCTAGTCACACGAAACCGCAGGTCAGAGGACGTTCTACGTCAGTGAGAGGTCAAGATCGAGAGCGCCGAGGTGAAGAAGCCGAGGCCATCGGTCCCGGGACCTGTGAGGCTTTCGACCGCATGCTCGGGGTGTGGCATGAGGCCCACCACATTTCCCCGCTCGTTGGTGATACCGGCGATATCGCGCATCGATCCGTTGGGGTTGACGTCGACATACCGGACGACCACCTGCCCCTCACCCTCGATGCGCTCGAGCGTCGCCGCATCGGCGACGAATCCGCCCTCGCCGTTCTTGAGCGGGACCGTGATCTGCTGGCCGACCTCGTAGTCGGACGTCCACGCGGTCGACGCATTCTCGACCTGGAGCACCTGGTCGCGGCAGATGAACGTGCGATGATCGTTGCGAATCAGCGCCCCCGGCAGCAGATGCGACTCGCACAGGATCTGGAAGCCGTTGCAGATGCCGAGGACGGGCATCCCGCCCTGCGCTGCTGCGATGACCTCGGTCATCACGGGAGCGAAACGGGCGATGGCGCCGCAGCGCAGGTAGTCGCCGTAGGAGAAACCACCCGGCAAGATGACGGCGTCGACGCCGTGAAGGTCGTGGTCACCGTGCCAAAGGGCGACGGGGTCACCTCCGGCGAGCCTGACGGCGCGCTGGGCGTCGGTGTCGTCCAGGGACCCGGGAAAGGTGACGACGCCGATCTTCATGCGTCGACGCGAACTGCGTAATCTTCGATGACCGGGTTGGACAGCAGCGTCCCCGCCAGTTGGTGCACCTCGGCGAGGGTCGCCTCGTCAGCCACCTCGACCTCGAGCTCGAAGCGCTTGCCCTGACGGACATCGCTCACCGCGGTGAAGCCGAGCCGTGGCAGAGCGCCGTGGACAGCCTTGCCCTGCGGGTCGAGAATCTCTGGTTTGGGCATGACATCAACGATGACGCGAGGCATGCTCGAATCCTACTGGACCCCGCAGGCGGTGGATCCGCAACCTCATTGCCCCGGATGAGGTGGCGGATCCACCTACCCCGGGGCGGGCTAAGACAACTCGCGCTTAAGGATCTTGCCGGTCGAGGTCATCGGCAGCTCGTCGAGGAATTGCACGATCCGCGGATACTTGTACGCCGCGAATTGATCCTTGCCCCAGGCCACGAGATCGGCCTCGCTGACGTCGTCATGATCCTTGTTCTTGACGACAACGGCCTTGATCTCTTCGCCGTGCTGCTCGTCGGGCACACCGATGACCGCCACCAGCGACACGGCCGGATGGCTCATCAGCACCTCTTCCAGCTCGCGCGGGTAGACGTTGTAGCCGCCGCGGATGATCATGTCCTTCGACCGGTCGACGATGTAGTAGAAGCCGTCGTCGTCCTTCTTGGCCAGATCACCCGAGCGGAACCAGCCGTCTTGGATGGCCTCGGCCGTGGCCTCGGGGCGGTTGTAGTAGCCCTTCATGACGTTGTGTCCCTTGATCGCGATCTCACCGATCGCATCGGGACCGGGCTCGATGTCGGACCGGTCATCTGCGATGAGCTTCATCTGCACGCCCGGGATCGGCTTGCCGATCGAACCGACCCGCGGCTCTTCGCCGTAGACCGAGAAGGACGCCACCGGCGACGTCTCCGACAGGCCGTAGCCCTCCAGGATCGTGACGCCGAACCGCTCCTTGAACTGCTGATGGATCTCACCGGGCAACGCCGCACCGCCTGCGGCCGCGACGCGAAGATTGGCTGCCAGGGCGGTGACATCGACCTGCTGCCCGTCCGGTGCGGCGTCGAGGGCGGCCAGCAGACCCCAGTACATCGTCGGGACCCCGGCGAAGAAGGAGACCTTCTCCTTGAGCATCAGGCCCAGAGCCGCGCCGGCCTCGAACCGGGGCAGCATCACGACGGTGCCGCCGAACGCGAAGCCCCCGTTTTGGATGACGGTCTGGCCGAACGAATGGAACAGCGGCAGGACACACAGGTAGGTGTCGGGGTTCGCCTCGTCGGCACCGAAGAGATCCGCACCGGACAGGGCGTTGTCGCGCATGTTGCGGTGACGCAGCTCGGCACCCTTGGGCTGGCCCGTCGTGCCGGACGTGTAGAGGATCACCGCGGTGTCGTCATCGTCTCGCTCGACGGTCTCGAAGGTTGTCGGCTGCTTGGCCACCAGCGGTGCGAAGTACTCCGGCGGGCTGAGTGGCTCGGGCCATTTGGCGTCCATCCGAATGAGAAAGAACTCGGTGCAGGTGTCGGTGGCCTGAAAGCCCTCCCACGCATTGTCGCCGATCGGTAGGTCAGGAGTGCCCTCGAATGCGAAATAGGCCTTCGCATCGGAGTCGGCCAGATGGTAGGCCACTTCGCGCGGGCGGAGCAGCACGTTGAGGGGCACCACGGTGCCGCCGGCCTTGAGGATGCCGAAGTAGATGATCGTGAAGTACGGGAGGTTCGGCGATGACAGCGCGACTTTGTCGCCCGGCTCGATCCCTCGCTCCACCAGTAGGTTGGCTACCTGGTTCGCGGCCGCGTCGACCTGCGCGTAAGTCAGTTGAGTGTCACCGAAGACGATCGCGGTGCGGTCGGCGTACTTCGCGGCAGAGTTCTCCAGCAGGGCAGCAAGACTGGCCACTTCAGCTCCTCGGGTGTGACGACGGTCTCTTCAGACTACTGCGAGGTAACACCCCGTGCCGGGCGGCCGATCAGAAGGTTTCGCCGGTCAATCGCTCATAGGCCTGGACGTACCGCTCGCGGGTCCGGTCGACGATCTCTGCGGGCAGCGCCGGGGGCTGGCTGTTGCTGGCTCGGTCCCAGCCGCTGTCGGCCGAGAGCAGCCAGTTGCGGACGTACTGCTTGTCGTATGCGGGCGGAACGGGTCGTCCCGGCGCATAGGCGTCGGCGGGCCAGAACCGCGACGAGTCCGGGGTCAGCACCTCGTCGGCCAGCACAATCGTCCCGTCGGAACGCGCTCCGAACTCGAGCTTCGTGTCGGCCAGGATGATGCCGCGTTCGCGAGCGAGGGTCTCGGCTCGCGAGTAGATCGACAGGGTCAGCTCCTTGAGCGCCGTCGCCCGCTCGCGGCCGATGGTCTCGGCGACCTGGTCGAACGACACGTTCTCGTCGTGTGACCCGAGATCGGCCTTGGTCGCGGGGGTGAAGATCGGCTCGGGCAGGCGGTCGCCGTCGACCAGACCGGCCGGCAGCGGGACCCCGCACACCTCGCCCGTGGCCTGGTAGTCGAGCAGACCAGATCCCGTCAGGTAGCCGCGCGCGACACACTCGACCGGAAACATGTCGAGCTTCTCGACGATCAATGCACGGCCTCGGACACGCTCGGGGACGGTGGTCGAGACGACGTGGTTGGGGACGAGGTCTTTGAGCTGGTCGAACCACCACAGCGACATCCGAGTGAGGATCTCACCCTTGTCGGGGATCCCGGGCGTCAGGATGAAGTCGAAGGCCGAGATGCGGTCGGAGGCGACCATCAGAAGATGTCCCCCACCGCCCGACGGATCCGTGACCTCGTAGAGATCGCGGACCTTACCGCTGTGCAGATGGGTGGCTCCGGGGATGTCGAGTGGCACGAGCCCCAGCCTAGAGCAGCACCAGCGCCACGATCGCACCGACGACCACCAGGACGGCTCCCGTGCCCAGGAGCAGCTTGACCACCTGACCGGCCTCGCGCTCGGTGAGGTCGAGGCGTGCTCGCGTCGGGTCTGCCGGGTCGATCAGCACCGCGATCTCGTCACCTACTCCGTACGGCAGCGACATGGGGCCGGGGACACGCAGCCGGCGTCCGTCGGGGGCGCCGTACTCGATCCGCGGCGGCCGAGAGACTCCATCACCCAGATCGAGGACCGTTCCGGGTACCCGCCGCCAGTCTTGTGGCAGGTGCGATACCGCTCCGCGACGACGCAGGCCCCACCAGATCAGCCACGCACCGACGGCGAGCAGCCCCAGCGGGACGAAGGAGACGGACACCTCCTGAGCCTAAGCGCGAAGACGGCGGACCGCCTCGCGGCAAAGCTCGCCCCCGATCCGTGAGTCCTAGAGGATCGAGCCCGGCCTGTATCCGGCTGCGGCGGGGTTCTCGGCCACCAGCTGCTCGATGTGCGATACCACCGCGTGCACCTGGCTGACGGCCGCTCCCGTGAACTCGATCGGCGTGGCGACCAGGCTCGCGAGGTCGGCCTCCGACAGCCCCAACCGCTCGTCGGCGGCGAGACGCGCGAACAGATCGTTCTCCGCCGCACCCTTCTCGCGCATCTCGAGGGCCACGGCGACGGCGTGCTGCTTGACCGCGTCGTAGGCCGACTCACGACCCTTGCCCTGGCGGACGGCGGCCATCAGTACCTTCGTGGTCGACAGGAAGGGCAGGTAGCGGTCGAGCTCGCGCTGGACGACTGCCGGGAACGTGCCGAACTCGTCTAGGACGGTCAGGAACGTCTCGAACAGCCCGTCAGCGGCGTAGAAGGCGTCCGGCAGCGCGACCCGACGCACGACCGAGCACGACACATCACCCTCGTTCCACTGGTCGCCGGCCAACTCGCCGACCATCGAGACGTACCCACGCAGGATCACGGCGAGCCCGTTGACGCGCTCGCACGACCGGGTGTTCATCTTGTGCGGCATCGCGCTGGAGCCGACCTGGCCGGGCTTGAAGCCCTCCGTGACGATCTCGTTGCCGGCCATCAGGCGGATCGTCGTGGCGAGGTTGGACGGCGCCGCCGCCAGCTGAACGAGAGCCGTGACGACGTCGTAGTCCAGCGAGCGCGGGTAGACCTGACCGACGCTTGTCAGCACCTTGTCGAAGCCGAGATGGCGTGCGACGCGCTGCTCGAGGTCGGCGAGCGCGGACTCGTCACCGCCGAGCAGGTCGAGCTGGTCCTGCGCCGTGCCGACGGGGCCCTTGATACCCCGCAGCGGATACCGCGCGATGAGATCGTCGAGACGCTCGAGCGCGACCATCAGCTCGTCGGCGACGGTCGCGAACCGTTTGCCCAGCGTCGTGGCCTGAGCGGCGACATTGTGGCTGCGACCCGCCATGACCAGCTCGGCGTGCTCGGTCGCGAGCCGCCCGAGCCGGGCCAGCGTCGCGATACCGCGATCGCGCAGCACCTCGAGCGAGGCCTTGATCTGCAGCTGCTCGACATTCTCGGTGAGGTCGCGCGACGTCATACCCTTGTGGATGTGCTCGGTACCCGCGAGTGCGGCGAATTCCTCGATGCGAGCTTTGACGTCGTGGCGAGTGACCTTCTCACGCTCGGCGATCGAGGCGAGGTCGACCTGATCGACCACCGCCTCGTAAGCCTCGATGACGCCGTCGGGGGTCTCGACACCGAGATCCTTCTGTGCCTTCAGGACCGCGATCCAGAGTCGTCGCTCGAGGACGATCTTGTGCTCGGGCGACCAGATGTTCGCGACCTCGGGCGAGGCGTAGCGGCTGGCGAGGACGTTGGGTGTGGTCACGGTTCGATCCTGTCTTGATGCGTGCTGTCGTGCGCCGCCGCGAGGGCGATGTCGGTGCGGTGGTGGCCTCCGCGGATGGAGATGAGGTCGACCCCCTCGTACGCCTTGCGCCGGGCGTCGGCGAGGTCGTCGCCGATCGCGGTGACCGACAGGACCCGTCCGCCTGATGTCACCAGCCGTCCGTCCACGACGGCGGTCCCGGCGTGGATGACGTCGACCCCGTCAAGCGCGTTGGCCGCGTCGATGCCGTCGATGACATCGCCGCTGACCGGCGCGTCGGGATAGTTCTCGGCTGCCACCACGACCGTGACGGAGGAGGCCTTCTCCCAGTGCGGCAGTCCGACCTCGGCCAACGTCCCCGTGGCTGCTCCATGGAGCAGGGCCGAGAGGGGGGTCTTCAGCATGGCGAGGATCGATTGCGTCTCCGGGTCGCCGAAACGTGCGTTGAACTCGATAACCTTGAGTCCACGACTCGTCAGGGCGAGTCCGGCGTACAGCAGCCCCTGGAACGGGGTCCCCCGGCGAGCCATCTCCTGAACGGTCGGCAGCAGGACCCGGCGCGTCACTTCCGCGACCAGGTCGTCCGGCGCCCAGGGCAGGGGCGTGTAGGCGCCCATGCCACCGGTGTTGGGGCCCTCATCGCCGTCGTACGCTCGCTTGAAGTCCTGGGCCGGCTGCAACGGGAGGACCGTGTCACCGTCGGTGATCGCGAACAGCGACACCTCGGGGCCGTCGAGGAACTCCTCAATGACCACCCGATCGCAGCCGGCGGCGTGGTCGATCGCGGCCTGGCGGTCGTCAGTCACCACAACACCCTTGCCGGCAGCCAGCGCATCATCCTTGACGACGTAGGGAGGGCCGAAGGCGTCGAGCGCGTCGATGACCTGTTCGGGCGTCTCGCACACGTGGGCCAGCGCGGTCGGCACCTCGGCGGCGGCCATGACCTGCTTGGCGAAGGCTTTCGAGCCCTCGATCTGGGCGGCCGCACCAGATGGACCGAAACAGGCGATGCCGGCAGCGCGGACGGCATCGGCGACACCTGCGACCAGTGGAGCCTCGGGCCCGACCACCACGAGGTCGATGCCGAGTGTCGTGGCCAGCGCGGCGACGGCGGCACCGTCGAGTGCGTCGACGTCGTGGAGCCTCGCCACCGCAGCGATACCGGGATTGCCCGGGGCCGCGTGCACCTCGGAGACCTGCGGGTCGCGGGACAGGGCGAGGGCAAGGGCGTGCTCACGGCCGCCGGTGCCGATGACGAGGGTCTTCACGGAAGGCCACTGTAGTCGGCGTGACGGAGTCGCCCGAACGGCCGAGGGCCCCATCCCTGACGGATGGGGCCCTCGACGCGGGTCGTGCGGTGGTGTTACTTGCGGATCTTGACCTTGACCGAGTCGCTGTCGCCGTTCAGCGTCACCGATCCGACCTGCGTGACCTTGAGGGTCGCGTTGCCGGCGGGCAGCTTGTTGGGCAGCTTGACCTTGACCTTGCCCGAACTGTTGACCTTGGACGTGCCGACCTTCTTGCCCTTGGCGTAGACGTTGACCGTCGTACCCTTCTTCGCCTTGGCACCATCAACCGAGATCGACGCGTAGACGTAGACCGTGCTGCGGACCGAGGGCTTGGTCGGGTGGATGCGGTAGATGTCAACCTTGCCCTTGAGCTTGACGACGTTGACCGTGATGGTGGCCGTGGCAGTGCCGCCGCGACCGTCCTCAACCGTGTACTTGACCGCCGCATTGCCCTTGAAGTTGGTCGCGGGCGTGAACGTCAGGTTGGGGGCCGTACCGGTGATCGCGCCACCGACGGGCTGGATGTCCTTGTACGTCAACGTGTTGCCGTCGACGTCCGTCGCATTGAGAGTGATCGGGACCGCGGTGTTGACCTTGGTCGAGACCGTGCGGTCCGTGGCCACGGGAGCGTTGTTGCGGAACTGGTACGTGGTGTCATCGAACGTGAGGGCCGAGACCGTCGCAGTGCCAGTGGTGTTGAACACGCCGAAGCCCTTGACACGGTAGTTGGGCTTGAGCGCGTCCACGATGGTGCCCAGCGGAGTCGCCACCCCCGCGTTGACGTCGGTCGCCGGCGTCGGCGCGTCGATGTCGGTGCTGGAGATCCAGTTGCCGGTCGGTGCGCCTTCCGGTGTCAACGTCGTGAGCTTGTCACCCGCGATGTTGTCGCTGTACACGGCCACCTTGAGCGTGACCGGGCTGCCCGTGGACGTGATAACGGAAGCGCTGAGCTTGCTCAGGTCGGCGACGTTGCCATTGGTGGTGCCGAGGTTCTCAGCGGTGTTGTTGCTGTAGCCGCGGACGAAGGCCGAGTCGCCGGTCAGCTCCAGGCCGGCGTTGATCACCTGGAACGTGCCGGCACCCTCGTGGTGGTAGCCGGAGGAGAACGGTGCCCCGGTCGGCGCGATCTGCGACTCGCGGACGTCCGTGGTGGTGGTAGCTGCCTGCGCGGACGGCGCGAAGACAAAGGCCGAGGTGACAAGCGCGCTCACGGCGGCGCCCGCCCCTACGCGGCGCTTGGTGATGGTCTGAGACATGGTGCTTAACCCCTTGCAATCAATCCCCCCGGACCCCCCGGGGATTGCCGGTGTTCGGCGTTTCCCGTCTCGTCTTGTGTCGAGACAGGTTGGCAACATTGCAACACATCAACCTGAGAACTCCGCAACTCACTCGCGCGGTGAGACGTTTCAGAGCAGGTCGTGGCGCACAATCGACTGCTCGCGGTCGGGCCCGACCCCGATCGTCGAGATACGCGCACCGGAGATCGCCTCGAGCGCGAGAACGTAGTCCTGCGCCGTCTTCGGCAGGTCGTCGAACGTCCGAGCCCCGGAGATGTCCTGCGACCATCCCGGGAACATCTCGTAGATGGGCTTGGCGTGATGGAAGCCGGTCTGGGTCATGGGCATCTCGTCGACCCGCTCGCCCTCGACGTCGTACGCGACGCACACCGGAATCTCGTCCCAGCCGGTCAGCACGTCGAGCTTGGTGAGGACGAAATCGGTCACGCCGTTGATGCGCGCCGCATAACGGGCGATCGGGGCGTCGTACCAGCCGCAGCGTCGGGGGCGTCCGGTTGTGGTGCCGAACTCGGCACCGTTCTTGCGCAGGCGCTCGCCGTCGTCGTCGAATAGCTCGGTCGGGAACGGTCCCTCGCCGACCCGTGTGGCGTAGGCCTTGACGATGCCGATGACACGGGTGATCTCGGTGGGGGCGATACCGGAGCCGGTGCACGCGCCACCGGTCGTCGCCGACGACGAGGTCACAAACGGGTAGGTGCCGTGGTCGACGTCGAGCAGCGTCGCCTGGCCGGCCTCCAACAGCACGGTCTTGTCGGCTTTCAGGGCGTCGTGCAGCAGCAGCGGGGTGTCGGCGACCATCGGGCGCAAACGGTCGACGTACGACAGCAGCTCGTCGACGATCTCGTCAACCTCGACCGCGCGACGGTTGTAGATCTTGGTGAGGATCTGATTCTTCAGGTCGAGGGCGCCCTCAACCTTCTGCCGCAGGATCTTCTCGTCGAACAGATCCTGGATGCGGATGCCGAGGCGGTTCATCTTGTCGGCGTAGGTCGGGCCGATGCCGCGTCCCGTCGTGCCGATCTTGCGGCTGCCGAGGAAGCGCTCGGCGACTTTGTCCATCGTCCGGTTGTAATCGGCGATGACGTGCGCGTTGGCGCTGACCACCAGCTTGGAGGTGTCGATCCCCCGTTCTTCGAGACCGTCGATCTCCTCGAACAGCACCTTGAGGTCGACGACGACGCCGTTACCGATGACGGGGACACAACCGGGGCTGAGGATGCCGCTCGGGAGCAGGTGGAGGGCATACTTCTGGTCGCCGATCACCACCGTGTGCCCGGCGTTGTTGCCGCCGTTGAACTTCACCACGTAGTCGACCCGGCTGCCCAGGATGTCCGTGGCCTTGCCCTTGCCTTCGTCGCCCCACTGGGCTCCGACGATGACGACTGCGGGCATGGGATGCACCACCCTCACACATGCGACAAGCCCCGTTGTTGCGGGGCTCTTACCGGGACACCTTAGCGGAATCGGGGCGTCCGCGTCGCTCTACGAGCTCTGGCGGGCGCGATAAGCGGCGACGGCGGCCCGGTTGCCGCACGTCGTGCTGCAGAAGCGCCGAGAGCGGTTGCGCGAGAGGTCGAGGACGATGCCTCGGCAGTCGTCGTCGGCGCAGACGTCGAGCCGCGACATCTCGTCGGCCCGAATGACGTCGGCCATCGCCATCGCGGTCTCGACAGCGACGCGCACGGCCAGCGGCTGGTCGTCCTCGGTCGCGTGGAAGTGCCAGTCGAAGCCGTCGTGACGTTTGAGCTGGGGGCGCGCATCGCCATCGGCCAGCATGCGGTTGACGAGGCCGACGGCGGCGTCCCGGTCGGACGTCAGCAGCTCGCGCAGCAGGGGGCGGAGCGCCCGCAGCTCGTCGAGCTCGTCGAGCGTGCCTGCGTGGAGCCCCGTGTAGCCGTTCTGCCGGTAGAAGTCCGCGACGTCGTCGACCGTCGTCAGGGTGTCGGGATCCTCGGCTGAGTTGGCGAGGACCACCGCGGCCATGAGGACCAGCTCGGTGTCATGAGCGAAAACCATGTTGACACCTTACATCCGGCACCTCTAGTGTCACATGTCATGGCAACGTTGACCCATGACATCGCGGGGGCACGCGTCGCGTCCGGCATCGGTTTCGCCGTGAGCGGCGCAGCGTCGTTCGCCATGTCCGGCCCGCTCGCTAAGGGCCTCATCGACGCGGGATGGACCGCCGGCTCCGCGGTCACCGTCCGGGTGTTGATCGCCGCTACCGTGCTGGCGGTGCCCGCCGCTGTCTCGATGCGGGGGCGATGGCACCTGCTGCGCGGCAATCTGGGGCTGATCGTGGCATACGGGCTGATCGCGGTCGCCGGATGCCAGCTCGCCTACTTCAGCGCCGTCGATCACCTGCAGGTCGGTGTCGCGCTGCTGATCGAGTTCACCTGTCCCGTCGCCGTCCTGGCCTGGATGTGGTGGCGGCACCAGCAGCGCCCGTCCCGCCTGACCTCAGTGGGCGCAGTCCTCGCGATCGCCGGTCTCGTCCTCGTGCTCGACCTGACGTCCGGCGCCGATCTCGACATCGTCGGCCTGGCGTGGGCCTTCGGATCGATGATCTGCGCGGCGGTCTACTGGATCCTGTCCGCCGACGAGGACAACGGACTCCCGGGCATCGCGCTCGCCGCCGGGGGCATGACGTTCGGGGGCGTTGCGCTGCTCGCCGCGGGAGCTTTCGGCATCCTCTCCTTCGACGCATCGCGCGAAGACGTCGAACTGGCCGGCACGGAGGTCGATTGGTGGCTGCCGCTGCTGGTGCTCGGCGCTGTGACGGCCGGGCTCGCATACGTCCTGAGCATCGAGGGCAGCCGCCGGCTGGGGTCACGACTCGGGTCGTTTGTCGGGCTCGCAGAGGCGGTTTTCGGGGTCGCGTTCGCCTGGCTGTTGCTGTCAGAGACTCCGCTGCCGGTCCAGCTGCTGGGTGGTGTCCTGATCCTGCTCGGCGTGGTCGGCGTCAAACTCGGAGAGCCGCGTATCGCCGAGACCCCATCCGGCGGTGGCACCCCGTAAAGTGCCCAGATGACGTCTCTCCTCGCTATCGCCAATGCCGACGCCGGTAGCGCGGACGACCTCGCGGTCGAGGAGGCGATGGCCGCACTGGTCGGCGATGTCGATCTCGTACGGACATCCAGTCCCGACGAGCTGTCCCATGCTCTAGCGGATCGACCGACTCTCGACGCGGTCGTCGTACTCGGAGGTGACGGCAGCCTGCATGCGGTCGTCCAGGCGCTGCGAGACGCCGGACGCCTGTCCGCCGTTGCGGTTGGTCTCGTCCCGCTGGGCACCGGCAACGATTTCGCTGCCACGTTGGGCCTGCCCGCCGGGCATGTCGAGTCGGCACAGGTCGTCGCCGCGGGCCGCACGCGGTCGATCGACCTGGTGGTCGACGCGAACGATCAGGTGGTGGTCAACGCGGCCCACATCGGCATCGGTGCCGAGGCGGCCGCAGCGGCCAAACCCTGGAAGAAGGCCCTGGGCCCCGTCGGCTACGCCGTGGGGGCGGCACTCACGGGGCTGAAGGGGCTGACGACGCCGGGGGCGCGGCTGCGGATCACGGTCGACGGCGAGACCCTCCCGCGCAAGGAGCCGGTGATCCAGGTCGCCGTCGGCAACGGCCGCTACGTCGGTGGCGGCGCGCCGCTGCTGCCGCAGGCAGATCCGTCAGACGGGCAGTTGGACGTGTCTGTGTCGTACACGGAGTCGCCGCGTCGCCGCATCGCCTACGCCTTCAGCGTCCGTCGCGGAGAGCATCACCGCCGCGACGACGTCGTCTACCTGCGCGGTACCAGCGTCCAGGTCAGCGGCGACGCCCTGCGATGCACCAGCGACGGTGAGCTCACCGAGCCGGCGGGGCACCACGCCTGGCGCATCGAGCCCGGCGTGTTGACCATGTACGTCCCCTAACCCCCGGGGTGCCGGTTTACCACGCTGGCAGGGGAACCCTGTTCCGGGCGCGGAGAACTCGCCGTGCTCGGAACGAAGTCGCCGCGCCCGGAGGGCTCAGCTCGTCGGCGCGACCAGCTCGGCGTACGCCTCCGGGCTCGACTCGTGCAGGAACTCCCGGCAGCGGTGCGCCTCGCCGTCGTCGCCGAGACGCTCGGACGCCTCGGCGAGCGCAGCCAGCGAGCGGAGGAAGGGCCGGTTGGGCTGGTGCTCCCACGGCAGGGGGCCGTGCCCTTTCCAGCCGTTGCGGCGCAGCAGGTCGAGCGAGCGGTGGTAACCGGTGCGGACGAATGCGTATCCCTCGAGGTCACGGCCCTCGGCCAGGGCGAGCTCTGCCAGCGTCACCCAGGCGAGAGCAGAGTCGGGGTGCAGCGACGCGACGGTCTGGGGGCTGTCACCGGCGGCGAGCTCGGCGGCGCCGGGATCCTCGGGTAGCAGGGTGGCGGGCGGTTCACCGAAGAGATTCGTCATGTCGCCATCCTGTCACCCGCCCCTGAGGAGGTTTACCACGCCAGCAGGGCAAACAACGTCCGGGCAAGGAAAACTTGCCGCGCCCAGAGCAGGTTTGCCCTGCCAGCGTGGTAATCCGCCCCTGGTGGGTCAGAGCTTGGTGCCGGCGCTGCGCAGGGCCGAGCAGGCCTCGGCGACCCGGGTAGACATCCCGGCCTCAGCGGCCTTACCCCAGGCGCGAGGGTCGTACTGCTTCTTGTTGCCGACCTCGCCGTCGACCTTGAGGACGCCGTCGTAGTTGGCGAGCATCCAGCCCGCGATCGGCCGGGTGAAGGCGTACTGGGTGTCGGTGTCGACGTTCATCTTGACGACGCCGAAGTCGACGGCCGCCGAGATCTCCTCAGGCAGCGAGCCCGATCCGCCGTGGAACACCAGATCGAAGGGCGAGTCCTTGCCGTACTTGCTGGCGACCGCCTCCTGGGCGGCCTTCAGGATCTCTGGCTTCAGCGTGACATTGCCGGGCTTGTAGACGCCGTGGACGTTGCCGAACGTCAGCGCCGTCAGGTAGCGCCCCTTCTCGCCCAGGCCGAGAGCCTCGGCCGTGGCCAGCGCGTCCTCGGGCGTCGTGTAGAGGTGCTCGCCCATGCCGCCCTCGACACCGTCCTCCTCGCCGCCGACGATTCCGATCTCGACCTCGAGGATGATGCGGGCCGCCGCAGCCTCGGCCAGCAGGTCCTGCGCGATCTGCAGGTTCTCGTCCAACGGCACCGCCGAGCCGTCCCACATGTGCGACTGGAAGTACGGCAGGCCGCCGGCGTCGACGCGCTCCCTCGAGGCCGCGATCAGCGGACGCACGAAACCGTCCAGCTTGTCCTTGGGACAGTGGTCGGTGTGCAGCGCGACGTTAACCGGGTACTTCTTGGCGACCTCCTGGGCGAACGCCGCGAAGGCCAGCGATCCGGAGACCATGTCCTTGACCGTCGGACCCGACAGGTACTCGGCGCCGCCGGTCGAGATCTGGATGATGCCATCGCTCTCGGCCTCGGCGAATCCTGCGAGGGCGGCGTTGAGTGTCTGCGACGACGAGACGTTGATCGCCGGGTAGGCGAAGGACTCGCGCTTGGCCTTGTCGAGCATCTCGGCGTAGACCTCGGGGGTGGCGACGGGCATGCGGATCTCCTGGTGTGCGGTGTGGGTGCGGGGCCAGTATTCCAGTCGCGCCGTGCGGCGTCTCGTGACCCCGGTCTCAGGCGTCGAGTGCCTTTACCGCAGCCCGGGCGGCGACCTGGACGGGACTCCAGACGGAGGCGAAAGGCGGCGCGTACGCGAGGTCGAGCATCACGACCTCATCAACCGTCAGTCCGGCGGCCAGGGCGGTGCCCGCGACATCGATGCGCAGGGCAGCGTCTTCGGCGCCGACGATCTGCGCACCCAGCAGCCGGCGCGAACTACGGTCGGCCACCATCAGCACGGTCATGGTGCCGGGGTCGGGCATGTACCCGGCGAAGTTCGACGTCTGGATCGACACCACTACCGGGTCGAAGCCAGCGTCCGTGGCCTGTTGCTCACCCAAGCCCGTACGCGAGATCTCGAGCGAGCAGAACTTGGTGATCGCCGTCTGGACGACGCCCGGGAACGACAGCCGGGGCGTCGTTGCGCGCAGGTCGGCGACGATGCTGTCGGCAGCGACCATGCCCTGCTTGTTGGCATGGGTGCCCAGCGGGATATGGATGAGCTCTCCGGTGACACGGTCCTTCGTCACGACGCAGTCACCCGCTGCCCAGATGCCGTCGAAGCCATCGACGCGCTGTTGGTCGTCGACGACGATCCCGCCCTTGGCGCCAAGCGGCATCCCGGCATCGCCCGCCATCGACGTCCGAGCCGTGACGCCGAGGCCGAGGATCACCAGGTCGGCAGGCACTTCGCCGTCGGCCGTGCGGACCGCGGTGACCCGGCCGGAGGCGTCGAGGG
>Ga0075364_10000255_pt1 | contig 25673 bp, 35 predicted proteins | sample EndMetdeltDD1764_FD_71517 | JGI IMG/M metagenome (GOLD analysis project Ga0075364, IMG submission 71517) | Populus endosphere microbial communities from Tennessee, USA - Endosphere MetaG P. deltoides DD176-4 | ecosystem: Host-associated > Plants > Roots > Endosphere | place: USA: Tennessee... | reverse complement strand
GAATTGCTGTAGAAGTCGTTGTCTTTGTTCAAAAAATTTGCAAACACCTTGCGCTGCAAGTAGACACCACCAATAACCCCGTTGCGGCTGATAAATATCGTTCCAATAGTCCACAATACCGCATAGCCTACGGCCATTAGGAATATGCGCAAGGCGTGGGTTGAAACCTCGTCCAGATCTTTTGAAAAGATTGCTTCAATGCCAAAGGCAATTTCCAATGGGATGAACACATTGAACAATGCCAGGGCAGGAATTTTAGTCAGAAGACAAATCGCCACACCGTACCGGTCGACGAAATTAGCCCTCCAGAATAACCGGTGGATCATACGGTTAACAGCCCTGTCGCGGGCTTTGCGGCCGCTACTCATTGCTCAAGTATAGCACCAAGCCCGCCCGCTATTGCGGAACGTCAGCACCGCCTGCAAACCCTGCACCTCGCAAGCGCTCGGCATCAACAACGCGCAAACTCTCAATTATCGATATCTGCGCGCGCAGCGTATCTTCGTCGAACACCATCAGGTCACCGTCGTCAGGCCGGATTGAAACCATTACAATTGCGACCGTATTACCGAGCGGACGATACAGATAGAGACTTGTACGATCGGATTTGTTGACTCCACCGGAATAGTACACTTTATCTGTGTCTTTGCGACACGAAACAAGCTTCGCAAGGCCAGGCGTAGGCCCGCACTTCTTGCCTAAAGAAAATCCGGCTCGCTGTCGTAACTGCATGCCAATAAGCCGATCGCCTTTCTTGTAGAGAATATCCACACTGGAGGGCTGCGCAGCGTCAGTGCCCATACGCGTTGAATACTGAACCCAGCCCGCAGGCAGGGTTGCCGGGAGCAATGGGCTGAATGGCAAACGTTGATATGCCGTAGACTCGAGTATGCGTTGCTGGAGCTCTTGTTCTTGCAGAGCGGTCACGGATTTACCGGCAAACGTATTGTTGCCGGACAGGTGCCGGGAAACTTGGCGATGGGGAACCTCGGTCAACTGCCGCAGGTAGCCAAGGGCTTCATCGTGGGAATATACGCCGGTAATGGCGATGAGCGTACCGCCACGTACCATGTACGCCTGAATGTTATACGAATCTTTTTGCCGCTGGATACCATACACGGGGCTGTCAGCTACAGTACCGATAATTCCACACGGGGTAGCTTCCTGCTCACTCACGTTGTACAGATCCGGACATGCTGCCGCGTCAAATCCGGAGTTCTCGGCCTTGAGTTCTACAAGCTCAATTTCCCCCGGGGAATACGGCATAAACTTCACGCCATACTGCCATTGCGGGTCTACCCTAACTGGCAGCGATCCGGCATTATTTTGGGCCAGCGAGTCAGCGCTGGGCAGCCAGATTGTGGGAACGCCTGCATAATTTCGCTCGGGCATATAGAAAACCAGCAAACCCGCACAGAAGCTAAGGCAAACAACCAGAAGCATTTTGGGGCCGGGGCGCACCTCTGCAATAAATTGGAGAAAGCGGCGCCGCAGCATAGCCTCACCCTACCACTTAACGACGAAGTAAGGCTTGTGCAGATACACCGCGAAACGCGGGCGCCTGTGCGCCAGTTTTATCAGATGTGTATGTTGGTGTTCGACCGACCGCGTGGCAACGTCCACGCCGCGTGAATACACGTTGTAGCCTTTTTCTTCATAATCGGCAGCCAGATTCATGATATCGAGCCGCTCAGCGTCATGGAGTTCCTTGAGGCTTTTAACGTGACGCTTAGGGATCACCAGCAAGTGGTCGACCACGTCATACAATTCCCATAGATCATACTGAGTGAGGTTAGAGACGATGTAGGAGTGCTCGGTCGTGAGTATAGCCTTACTCAGCGTCTCCGGGTTGCAAAAGGGGCACTCTTGAACCTTCTGACGCTTGCGGTACTGCTTAACCGTTTTGCGGTAATGATGCAACGTCTCTCCTCATGCCATCCAAATGGCATATGTTTAAAGCACAGATCACATAATACTACATTTTCAAAAAATTACAACAAAGACATATCTAGTAATGTTAGTCTGAGGGGCTTTCAAGCTGCTTGTGCACAGCCGCCCAATTGAGGCGCTGCAGAATGGTATTGGTGAGTGCGGCGTCGGCAGGATGCGTTATGCGGTTGCTCATGTCTACACCCCGGGCCGCATAGGTGAATGTCCAGGGCAGGCGCTGCAGGTGGGCGTCGCCAATGCGTTTCAGACAATCATCATGAAAGGCCGTGCATCGCTTTCCTATTTCACTCCAGGACGCCAGGGTGTCAGCAGAAACAGTACCAGTCTTCAGCGTAAGATCAATGGCCGCGCCGCGCTGAGTTTCGCCTACCCCCTGGTCGAACATGGCGTTGCCCATTGAATACACGATCAGCTTACCTTTATATACCTCTGCAGGCTGTACCCAATGGGGATGTGATGCAAGCACCGCATCTGCTCCGTTATCAATCATGGCATGGTATAGGTTCTCTTGCGCGGCAGTGGGCGTTGCCGAATATTCTACTCCCATATGCGGATAGGCGATTACTGGCATGTACTTACTGTATTGCTTCATCACGGCCAGCGATGCCGCAGTTGGCGTCGTACCCAGGCCATGATATCCGCAGAGTGCCATAGGTATCACAACATCTTTTGATGGCTCAGCACTGCCGGCGGCCAGCCTAGAAGGTAGCGCGATTATTTCACATACATCCGACAGAATGTTCGGATCGTAGTGCCCGAAATATTGAATATTTTGCGCTGCTAGCGCCTGCCTTGTCGCAGCGATGCCTGGTTGACCGCCTTGGTTTGCCGTATGATTGTTGGCTAAGGAAAAGGCCGTGAACCATTTAGCCGCCTCAGGAAGATATGCTGAAGGACAATTAAACAGCAGTAATCGTACCTCAAGCGAATATGGCTGGTTGACACCGGGTACCGAAGGACACTCCAGGTTTGCTATCCACGCGTCATAGGCGCCTCTATTAAATTCGTTCAGACGTGAAAATGGGTATGCTTCTTTGAGTGTGCTCGCTTGGGACCACTTGTTGACCGCTCTACCCCAAAACATGTCACCCATAAATAATATTCTTGATTCGATATGCCCGTTACGAACAGTTACATCCGTCTGACTGGTCTGTCCATTCTTGTCGCCGACGTCGCTTGCCCGACTGCCAGAACGAGCGTACCAAGTCAGGGCCGCCGCAAACATGACTACAGATATGCAGGCGCCCGCTACCACACGCTTCATAGTTATTGTCATGCCATGGTGCTATCAGCCAAAGCCGGATAGGTAAAATAATTCTTGCCGGTCTTGTAGGCTTCGATATAGCCGAGACACGGCGGGAATGGGTTATCAGGAATATCATCTATGTCACGCCATTCCCAATATTCCAGCTTATCTGGCTCCATGATCGCAGGCTCACCGGATTCCCACTCGCCGATGAAGCCGATATCCACATAGTGTCGCGGGTAATACGTCAGAAAGTCAGATACGCACAGTACCCGGATATTCTTAACCTTTATGCCACATTCCTCTGCCAATTCCCGCAACACCGCTGCTTCTGCGGTTTCGCCGTGTTCAAGATGGCCGCCCATGAACCCGCTTGTACCGGCACCGAACGAACCTTTCCTGCGGCCCCATAGAATTTTGCCGTCTTTTATAACCATCATCCCCACACCTACTCTTGCCTGGTCCGTACTCATCAGTCTTGCTCCGTTTGGTTATCTTCATGCAGGCCTGGATTCGCGCCACTCACCGTACCATCCAGGGTACCAGTTACCTCGTTGATAATCCGTGTCAGCGGGTCGTCGCCGGGCGCGCCTGGGCGCACTTCAATCCGTTCCCGTGCTGTGCTTTCTTCTATGTCCGCGCGGGTTGAATCTTCAGCTATCAATGCGGCAAAATGCCGGCTCAACGGCGCTTCTTCACTAATATCAGTGATATCCCTGGCTGAAGTACCAGTGGCTTGCAGCGCATGCCGCAGGAACGTTCCACCCTCGTAGGGCTTCCAGCGCTCCCAGCCCGTCGATGACTCTTGCAGCATTTGTTTGCCGAGGCCGGGCGATATAGCCTCCATGCGGGCGAGCATTGTATCGATAGCTTTTTTACTGCGCCGGGCTTCTAGGATTGCTGGCGCCAGCCCTGGATCATGCGCACACAACACTTCAAGGCCCACAGATCCCAAAACATTAACATCGACCGAACCTTGTTGGCGATACTTGGGATGGACATAGCCGACGCCGCGCACTCGCAGCGGACTGTCGGTAGGGTAGCCCAATCCCCTATTGTCGTGTACATTTTTACGGTAATCGGCGGCTATCAGCGATGAAAAAGAACGCTCGGCCAGACCACCCTGAGCCTTGCCTTCGGCGTTGCGTGACTTAAATCCACGTTGCACGATCTCACGGTATATCTCCTCACCCGCTTCATCAAGATAGACATCGTGCTCAGTTAAACCATAAGCATTGGCATTACAAAATACAAGACTGGACTCAGGTTGTCGGGAATCGTATCGAGGTGGCCGAGCAAGCAAAATTAAACCAAGCGAGGCACTGTAGTGCGCCCGCGTGGCATAAGATCCAGTGATACTTCTCTTATTTTCGAAGCTTATCCCGTACGCCGCTAATACCTCTTTACTATCAGGACTTTGGCCATCGACTACACGGTATGGTGCAAATGTCATTCCTCGCTCGTGCAGATACGTAGCAATTTCATCTACGTTGTGAACGACACCGCTCGGGGGCAGTTGTTCCAACAATATTTCCCGCTGTTCGACCACCTCGAAATGCATTTCATCTTCCCACCCATCATATGGAGGTTCAATAGTCGCAGCCCTGCCATCGGGATACAGCTGTTTGGCCGTAAAGGTCATTGGTGGCTCCGAAAGCCCTTCATGCATATGGCTCATACTAGCATCGAATTATGACAGGTTATCATCGCCGCGCATAGTGTCAGCGACGTCGCGTAGCACTCGTGTAATTTCGTCTTCGTCGGAAGCAGACATGTGCCGCACCTCAATATGCTCGCGGACCTCCCCTTGTTCAGGCCTGGACGACTGACCCGACGTATCCGAGGCGGCCGCATTAGCAAAATGCCTGCCCATCGGACCCTCCTCGCAAATGTCCAACACATCACCCGTGGAAGTGCGGGTAGCACGAAGTGCGTGCCGCAGCAGTAATGAGCCGTCATCGGGTATGATTCGGCCTAGCCCTACCGATCTGGAGCGTACTAAACGACGGCCTAAACCGCTGGCGATTGCCTCCAAACGCGCCACTAGCGCATCGATGCCATCCTGGCTCTGTCGCGCCTCAAGAATAACCGGCGCCAATCCTGGATCATGAGCACCCAGTACTTCCAATGCAACTGCGCCAAGAGCAAAATGATGCTGCAATCCGCCCTCATGAATATATTTAGGGTGAATGTGCCCCAGACCGATCATGCGATGCGGCTTGGCCGCATAGGGCTTACCTTGCTGCACATGTACCGCCTGGTTGTAGCCACCTTCCGTCAGGATCGCAAAAGACTCTTCCGCCAGCTGGCCCTGCCAATGCCCCATCTCGTCCAACACCTTAAAACCACGCTTGGACATATATGTATCCGTCACCTTGCCAGCTTCGTTATGCACAACAGTCACCTCGGTGAGACCGTTGGCATGCCCGCCCTCATGCACTACGCTCTGATTTATTTCGTCGGTACTTTTACTATCCGGCCTATCAATAACCGACAGGCCAAGTTTACCTAGAAAATAGGCCGCAGAGTACGTAGGAGTAGGCCCAAGCTGGGAGACACCGAGTGTCGCATCGTGCTTAGCGAGCGCGGCACGGGCCTCACGGTCGCCTGAATTGGTAACAATAGCGTAGGGGTTAAGAGCCATCCCCAACCCGCCGAGATGGTTTACTACCCCTGGAATATCAACACCTGATTCATCATGTTGCAGATGCGCCAGCAGTGCTGCACGATCGCCATGTGCACGCTGACGCATCGCATGCTGCCATCCCGGATGGGGTTCTTCTATTACATGCAATGTACCGTCGGGCGCCTTCAATTTAGGTACGAAAATAATCGGAGGTTCAGTAACAATTTCAGACATAATTTATTCAGTATATACCACTTGGCTGCTGCTTAGAGCCACTCCACACCGCCGGCCAACAAATACTCAAAACGCACGCAACAAAAAATGGCCACACAGAGTGACCATTTTTGTTTTTTGTGACTTACGAGTGGTTAGTCTTCTTTTTTGCGGGTGGCCGGGCGCATAGCGCGAGCTACCTTCTCGAAGGTGCCGCCAGCTTTCTGGACAGCTGCAATAGCTGCTTCAGATGCCTTCTGTAGTTTGACATCGTGCTTCTTGGTAACGTCACCGTTAACCAGCAGTTTGACAGTAACAAATGCGTTACTTACCAGACCTGCTTCAGCCAAAGCGGCAGCGTCAATAGTCTTAGCCTTCAAAGCGTCGAGCTGACCAGTGTACACCACCTCAGCGGGAACCTTAAACTGGGTGAAACCGCGCAGCTTAGGTAAACGCTGCATCAATGGGTTTGAACCACCTTCGAAGCCTGGCTTCTTCTTGGAACCAGTACGTGATTTCTGACCCTTGGTACCACGACCAGCGGTCTTACCCTGGCCAGCGGCAATGCCGCGGCCAACGCGCTTAATACTCTTGTTCTTGGAAGCTTCAAGTTCGTGATACTTCATCTACTTGGTCTCCTTCTTCACCTTAGCGGCAGCCTTCTTTTCGGCTGCAGCAGGCTTATCCTTGGTGGTGATCCACTGATCAGCAGGAACGATGCTGCGCAAAGCCTCGATGGTAGCGTAGGCAATGTTTGCCTTGTTGCTTGAACCGAGAGACTTACTCAGAACGTTACGTACACCAGCGACTTCCAGGATAGTACGGACGACACCGCCAGCGATCAAACCAGTACCCTTGGCAGCAGGCTTGATGAGGATGCGAGCACCACTAACCTTTGATTCGGATTCGTGGGCGATTGTGCCATTCTTAACATTTGCATTGATGAAATGCTTCTTGGCAACGTCAGTAGCCTTGGTAACGGCTGCGGTAACATCAGCACCCTTTGAGATACCAATACCAACGCGACCCTTACGGTCACCTACAACGACAAGTGCGCGGAAACGGAAGCGGCGTCCGCCCTTTACGACACGTGCCACGCGGTCAATGTGAATGACGCGCTCGTCAAATTGCTTTTCTTCTGGAGCTACCTCTGGGCGACGGCCACGTGGACCCTGACCGCGACCACCACGACCACCTTGTGGACCGCCACGGTGACCTTGCTGGGCATGTGGCTGCTGCTGGGTTTGAGGAGCTGCGGTTGCTGTATTCTCAGCCATGATTAGAACTCCAATCCTGCTTTACGAGCTGCGTCAGCCAAGGCCTTGATACGACCGTGGTAGACGTGGGCGCCGCGATCGAATACGACAGCGGTAACCTTGCCAGCCTTAGCTTTTTTAGCGATTTCAGTACCAACCCACTCAGCGCGTTCGGTCATCGTACCCTTGGCAGTCTTAGTGCCAACAGTTGAAACGTAAGCTACTGTTTTGTGTGTTGTGTCATCAATAACCTGAGCAATGATGTGACGGTTAGAGATGCGGACGCTCAGACGGGGACGTTCAGTAGTGCCCGAAACTGTAGCGCGAACGCGATTCTTGCGAAGCGTACGGTTGAGAAGCTTGTGTGCTAACTTGTTCATGACTTTACCTACTTGTCCTTACCTGACTTACCACTCTTACGCAGAATGCGCTCGTCAGCATATTTAATACCTTTACCCTTGTAAGGTTCAGGCTTCTTGAGGGCGCGAATTTCAGCGGCGATCTGGCCAACCTGCTGCTTGTCGATACCAGTAACAGTAATCTTGTTCTGCTCGACAGTAGCAGTAATGCCTTGGGGGAGCTTGAAAATAACGTCGTGTGAAAAACCGAGGTTGAACTTAAGGTCAGTGCCTTGTGGTGCAACACGGTAACCAACACCGTTAATTTCCAATTGCTTGCTGAAGCCCTGGCTTACGCCAACGACCATGTTATTCACGAGTGAACGCATCAGACCGTGCTTAGCCCGGTTTGCTGCTTCATCGTTTTCGCGGGTAACGACTGCCTGGTCGCCGTCAACAGTGACGGTAACACCCGGCATCGTGAACTGCTTCAGCGTGCCCTTAGAGCCAGCTACAGTTACGAAATCGGGGTCGACAGTGATTGTCACGCCACTTGGGATCTTGATAGGTAGTTTTCCTATACGACTCATCGATATTCCTTAACTTTTTTAATAAACCTTACAAATTAATTCGCCACCAATGCCTTGCTGCTTGGCTTCCTTACCAGTCATCATACCCTTAGAGGTAGAGACGATAACGACACCACGGCCACGCATAACAACAGGGATGTCGTCAGCGCTTGCGTAGTAACGACGGCCAGGCTTGCTCAAACGGTCGATCTTGGTGATGCGAGAGTTCTCTTGCTCACCATTGATGACAACTTTTAGAGTTTTGCCGATAGTTGCGTCAGTTACTTTAACGTCGTCAACAAAACCGTTCTTCTTCAGTAAGGTAGCGACAGCTTCCTTGACTTTAGAGTGAGGCATAGTGACTTCGTGCTTGCGGACGTTGATCGCGTTGCGGATGCGGGTCAGCATGTCGGCGATTGGGTCGGTTGAAACGATATTACTCATCTTCCAGATTCCTTTCTACCAGCTGGCCTTAGTTACGCCAGGGATTTCGCCCTTGCTTGCGTGTTCGCGGAATGAAATACGGCTCAAGCCGAAGGTACGCATGTAGCCGTGTGGACGGCCGGTCTCAATACAACGGTTCTTCAGGCGAGTTGGGCTTGAGTTGCGAGGCAACTTGGCCAGACCTTCCTGGTCACCGAGAGCCTTGAGCTCAGCGCGCTTGGCAGCGTACTTAGCGTGCATCTTCTGGCGCTTTAAGTCGCGGGCGATGTTAGACTTTCTAGCCATTACTTGGCCTCCTTTTCAAATGGCATACCGAATTTTTCGAGCAGTGCCCTTGCGTGAGTAGGTTCCTGACACTTGATTGTGAAAACTGCCTGCAGGCCGTGGGCCGTGGTAGTCTCATCAAAGGTCAATTCAGGGAAAACTGACTGGTCAACCATACCGAGGCTAAAGTTACCCTGGCGGTCAAAAGCTGATGCCTTAACGCCGTGGAAGTCGCGCAGACGAGGCAGTACGACGGTGATCAGACGATCCATAAATTCGTACATGTGGTCGCCGCGAAGTGTTACCTTCAGGCCGATCTTGTTGCCTTCGCGCAGCTTAAAGCCGGCGATTGACAGCTTAGCTACGGTCTCGATTGGCTTCTGACCGGTAATTTTGGTCAACGTGTTGCGGGCAGCTTCGATAACTTTCTTGTCATCCTTTGCCTTACCCAAGCCAACGTTCAAGGTGATTTTTTCGAGCTTAGGAATCTGGTGTGCGTTGGCAAGGCCAAGCTCCTTCATCAGCTCGGCAGCGAATTTGCTGTTGTACTGCTCACGAAGCCGTGTGGTCGTGACGACGGTTGCTTTCTTATCTGCCATATTACTTAATCTCCTTGCCGCTGCTCTTGAATACGCGGGTCTTGCTACCATCTTTAGCTATGTCGTAACCGATACGGCTGGCTTTCTTTGTAGAAGGATCAACGATTGCAACTTTGCTTACCCAGATTGGCTTCGTGATTTCCACGATGCCGCCCTGTGGGTTAGCGCGGTTTGGCTTAATAGCCTTCTTGACGATGTTGATACCTTCGACGGTAACTTTGTTCTCGCGGGGGTGAGTAGCGGTTACTTTGCCGGTCTTGCCTTTGTGCTTGCCGGATACAACTACTACGTTGTCACCCTTCTTGAGACGGATCTTATAAATCTTATCTTCGATTTTCATCTTTGTACCCATTACAGTACCTCCGGTGCTAGGCTGATGATCTTAGCGTAGCCGAGGTCGCGCAGTTCGCGTGGTACGGGGCCAAAGATACGGGTAGCCTTCGGCAGTTTGTCGTCGCCGATAATAACAGCGGCGTTGTCGTCGAACTTGATAGTTGAACCGTCTTTACGGCGGATCTCCTTGGTAGTACGAACAACTACTGCCCTAACCACGCTCTTCTTTTTAACGTTACCCTGTGGGTTGGCTTCCTTGACTGTAGCAACAATCACGTCACCAACGCGGGCGTAACGGCGGCGGGTACCACCCAACACTCGGATACACAAAATTTCTTTGGCACCACTGTTGTCACAGACGTTGAGGCGGGATTCTTGTTGAACCATATTACTTTTCCTCCTCAGCGGCCTTTTCGATAACCGGAGTTTCAGCCTCTACGTGCTTAACACCAGCCTTTTCGACAACGCGGTCCAGCTTAAAGTGCTTGCGTGCACTGATTGGGCGAGTTTCGCTGATAACAACTTTGTCGCCTTCTTGTGCTTCATTATTCTCATCGTGGGCCATGAACTTCTTTGTAACCGTGTATTGCTTGCGGTACAAAGGGTGGCTCAGGCGCACACGTTCGGTGACGACAATTGTCTTGTCAGTCTTCTTCGACGATACAATACCAGTAATCATCTTTCCCATTACATGTTCTCCTTTGCGAGTTGCTCACCCAGTACCGTCAACACCCGAGCCAAGTCCTTGCGCTTGTGGCGAATAACGCGTACGTTTTGGACTTCACCTGTGGATAGGCGACGCTTAAGTTCTGCTATTTCCTCGCGCAATTTCGTGCTCTCAGTGGTGAGGTCTGCGGTAGATAACTTACGAATTTCTACGATTTTCATCTTACGCGTCCTCCTTCACCAAGAATTTAGTTTTCACTGGCAGCTTGTGGGCAGCCAAACGCATAGCCTCACGCGCTACTTCTTCGCTAACGCCCTGCATTTCAAACATGATAGTGCCTGGCTTAACCTTAGCTGCGAAGTATTCGGGGCTACCCTTACCGCTACCCATCTTTACGTCCTGTGGCTTCTTAGTCACGGGCAAGTGTGGGAAAATGCGGATCCAGATTTTACCACCACGCTTGATATAGCGGGTCATAGCCTGACGAGCAGACTCGATCTGGCGGGAAGTAATGCGTTCGTGGCCCTGAGCCTGCAACGCGAATTCGCCAAAGGCGATGTAGTGGCCCTTTGTTGCGGGGCCGTTGATGCGGCCTTTGCGGACCTTGCGGAATTTAGTTCGGTTCGGTACTAACATTAGTTCGCCTCCCCTTTATAAATCCATACCTTAACACCGATGATGCCGGCGCCAGGTTGCTTAGCAGGAACGAGTGCATAGTCGATGTTTGCGCGGATAGTGTGCAGTGGCACTGAGCCCTGTACTTCCTTTTCGCGGCGTGACATCTCTGCACCGTTCAAACGGCCTGCAACCTCGATACGGATACCAAGTGCACCAGCACGCATAGTAGCGGCAGCAGATGACTTGATAGCGCGGCGGAAGCTCATGCGACGCTCCAACTGGTGAGCGATATTCTCGGCTACCAGCTTGGCGTACAATTCAGGCTTCTTGATTTCTTCGATGTTAACGCGGGTCTGAACGCCATAGATCTTCTCGATAGCAGCCTTCAGCTCCTGAGCGCCTGCACCACCGCGGCCGATTACTACACCAGCCTTAGCGGTTGAGATAGTAACGGTAACGAGGTTTGGTGAACGCTCGATGTCAACTTTGTTGATAGCGGCACGTGAGCCAAGCTTGTTCTGGATCATGCGGCGAACCTGAAGATCCTGAGCTAAATACTTAGCATACTCGCGGCCACTTACGAACCATTTGCTGCGCCAGTCCTTATTGGCCTGAAGGCGCATGCTAATTGGATTTACTTTCTGACCCATTACTTAGCCTCCTTCTTAGCCTCAGCTTGTGCAGCTGGCTTCTTAGGCGCACGGGCTTCACCGTCTACGGTCACAAAAATGTGGCTGGTGCGACGCTGGAATGGCAACGCACGGCCGTGTGACGCAGGGCGGTAACGCTTAAGGCGCGGACCCGATGTTACGCTGATTTCTACGATGTTAAGGGTACCTGGCTTGAGGTTGTGGTTGTGCTCGGCGTTAGCCTGAGCGCTCTCGATAACCTTCTTGACTGCCAGGGCAGCACGACGTGGCGTGTGCTCAAGGATGGTTACGGCGTCACTTACAGTGCGGCCGCGAACCAGTGCAGCTACCACGCTGATTTTGCGTGGGCTGATGCGTACACCCTTTGCGATTGCTTTAACTGCCATAGTGATACCTACTTCTTACCCTTCGCTAACTTACCACCGTGTGAACGGAATTTGCGGGTTGGTGAAAATTCACCAAGCTTGTGACCGACCATGTTTTCAGTAACGAATACTGGAACGTGGACCTTGCCGTTGTGCACTGCGAAGGTGCGACCGACAAACTCAGGAGCAATGACACTTGAACGTGCCCATGTCTTGATGATAGTCCGGTCCTCATTGCCTAACGCAGCCGCTTTCTTGGCAAGCTTAGGGTCGATAAATGGTCCTTTTTTCAGTGAACGACTCATATCTTCTCCTACCTACCTTATTTTCTCTTGGCCGCGTGACGGCTTCTTACGATCATGTTGCTGGTCGACTTGCGACGGCGGGTCTTGTAGCCCAGAGTCTTCTGACCCCAAGGCGTACGAGGTGCCTTAGCCATACGGTGACGACCACCGTCACCACCACCATGAGGGTGGTCAACAGCGTTCATAACAACACCGCGGACGGATGGGCGAATACCCTTATGACGTGAACGGCCAGCTTTACCGATCTTGATGTTCTGGTGCTGTTCGTTGCCGACAACACCAAGGCTGGCGGTACATTCCTGGTTAACCAGGCGAACTTCACCACTTGGGAGGCGCACCTGTGCGTAATCACCTTCCTTAGCCATCAGCTGAGCGCTGTTACCAGCTGAACGCACGATCTGTGCACCGCGGCCTGGCTGCAGCTCAATAGCGTGGATGATGCTACCGACAGGAATGTTCTTGAGTGGTAAACGGTTACCGTTTTCGATAGGCGCTTCTTCACCACTGGTGATAGTCTGGCCTACCTTCATATCCTTGGCAGCAAGGATGTAGTGATATACGCCCTTGTTGTCCTTGATACGTGCGATACGGGCAGAACGGTTTGGATCGTACTCGATGTGTTCGATGGTTGCCGTTAGGCCTGCTTCAAAATTGAAGTTAACCAAACGGTAGAAACGGCGGGCACCACCACCCTTGTGGCGGGTAGTAATGCGGCCCTGGTTGTTGCGGCCGTTTTGGCGGCGCTTAGCGACCAGCAATGAGCGCAATGGCTTCTTGGTAGTAATCTCAGTGGTGTCCTGAGAGGTCATACCACGACGGCCGGGAGTGGTTGGGTTGTAAGCTTTAATGGCCATGACCTACTTCTCCTCCTTCTTAGCAGCCTTTTTGTCGGCCTTCTTGTCAGTCTTCTTTTCTTCTTCCGGTTCAGCGAAGAATGGCAGCTTGTCGCCTTCTTTCAAGGTAACGTATGCCTTCTTGATGTCAGAACGCTTACCCATAGTTGGGCGACCGCCCTTACGGACAGTGCGCTTGGTCTTACCCTTAACAACAATGATGTTAACGGTTTCAACTGTCACGCCGAACTGAACGGCTACTGCCTTAGCGACTGTATCTTTGTTAGCGTTGCCAGGTACTTCTACGACGTAGGTGTTGCGGGCTTCGCTTAACATGTACGTCTTTTCGCTGATGCGCGGGCGAAGAGTCATGAACTTGTCCATTATTTCTCCTCCTTCTTAGCAGCAGTCTTGCTAAGCCATTCGGTGGCAATCTCGAGCGCTTTTTCGGTGATGACGATGACATCGCTGTTCAGCAGGTCATAGACGTTCAAGTAAGTAGCAGATACTACTTTCACGTTTTGCAGGTTGTTGGTTCCGCGTGTAGTGGTCTCGTCTTTGTGGTCGAGTACCAACAGTACTGAACCGGTAGCCTCGATTTTGCCGAGGAACTTAACGGTTTCAGCAACCTTGCCATCTTTGTTGGTGAATGATTCAACAACCTTGATGCGGCCTTCGGTAGCTGCAAGGCTTAGTGCTTGGCGTACAGCCTGGCGCTTAGCGGCTACGTGCATCTTCTTGGAGTAGTTCTCCTCGCCGGTTGGGCCGAATACGATACCACCGCCACGCCAAATTGGGTTACGGCTGGAGCCGAAACGGGCACGGCCAGTACCCTTTTGCTTCCAAGGCTTCTTACCACCACCACGAACAAGACCGCGGGTCTTGACCTGTGCCAAGTTATCGCGGCCGTTTGCTAGGTATGCAGTGTAAGCGAGCTTGAGGAGCTCGTGGTTTTCTGGCATGACAGCAAAGACATCTGATGCCAGCTTGGCAGCAGTGGTAGCGTTAGTGCCGCTTTTTGTGTATGTTGGTGCGGTTAATGCAGCGGCCATTATTTAGCCTCCTTGATAACGACGATACCCTTGCGAGGGCCAGGTACTGCACCTGTTACGCCGATAATGTTGTTAGTGGTGTCTACCAGAACAACTTTCAGGTTCTTAACCGTTACCTGCTCAGCACCCATCTGTCCGGCCATCTTCTTACCCTTGAAAATTTTCTGAGGGTACATAGAACCGATTGAACCGGGGCGGCGGTATGAGCGGCCACCGTGGGTCTTACGACCGCGGTGGAAGTTGTGGCGCTTGATGGTACCAGCCCAACCCTTACCCTTTGAAGTACCGGTAACGTCGATTTCGTCACCAACTGAAAAGACCTCTGCGTTTAGCTTTTCGCCAACCTTGAGGTCTTCTGTTAGTTCGTCGACACGGACTTCGCGAATAATCTTGGGGGTAGCACCTGCTGCCTTAAAGTGACCCGCTTGAGCCTTGGCAATATTCTTGCCGTCCTCAAAACCGAGCTGGACTGCCTGGTAGCCATCCGTCTCAGAAGTTTTGACTTGTGTAATAACACAAGGACTAGCGGAAAGCAGGGTAACAGCTTGCACAGCACCGTCTTCAGCGATGGTACTGGTCATGCCTACCTTTCGAGTGATTAATGCTTTCATAGTATCTCCATACGGGCACTTGGCCTCCCGTATCTCTCTTATCCTGTGCCGTTCGTTCTTAGCGTGAGTATAAAAACGCTCGGCTCTGGGCGGTTTCACCTCTGTTATTCGAAGGACCTTCCCAAATCACCAAGTACAGGAAATTTGTTATACCGTTACATCGTAACAGATGTCGTCACCTCTTGTCAATATGTAGACAATTCTACATTAACGTTCTGTTTTTCAAGCAACTCCGATGCCTTGCTCTGCGGCTTGTTCGTGTATTTTGTCGTGAAGATATTTTGCAGCAACATCCAATATAGCCTGTCCGCTGGGAGTGGGTATGACGAATACTGTGCGGACATATTCCAGGAACCGTGAGGAATCGGTTACCGTCATACCGGGCCGGCCTAGAATAACCGGCGCCAGCCAGTCAAGCAAGGGTACCTGTACTATCCCGGGATCATATGCGGCAGCATCATTGAGTGACTGCCGGGTTTTAATTTGAATCGGCAGCTTCGTAAGGTCGGGTAGTGCGAACTGGTACAAGTCATGGTTGAACAGCTGATCGTCATCGTTCCTAAAATTAGTTGATTCTTCCCGTAAGCCTGCAGGAAAGGCAAAAGACCGGCCTCCATGGCGGGCTAGCAGAGCGGCGGCTATGACTTCGCTCAGAATACCTGCATCTTGCATGAAAGGCATCACATCTTTTACGAGCGATTTATATGCTAAGGTGGCTGACTCGTCGCTCACAGGTGCCTTCCCTAAACGGTCTGCAAAAGCAGGGAGCGCAGCCCGCAGCATCGCGGTGTGACTCCACTCGGCCTCACCCGGCATTGTCGCGCCAACCCTAACGCGCTTCATACGACGCCACGATGGTACACTGGCCGCATACGCTGCATCAAGTTCCCCACGAATGACCTCGAGCTGACGTCCAAAGTTGCCATCACCTCTGCTTAACAGAACATCGATACCTCGCCAGGCGACTATGCTAGGCCTATTCTTGGATAAGCCGTAAAACTTCCGCACGATCGTCGTGGGAGTACGTTCGGCGGGACGATAGGGGTGCATCTCGGGGTATGTCTGCAGTATCTCAAGACGCCGCTCATCGAGATTTAACGGCTTTTCAGCTTCGGGGACGGACTCCAAATCTGCCTCTGCCGCCGCACCAACCATTGTCCCGGCGACGCGTTCAATGATGGGTACCATGTCGACGTCTACTTGCTGTTCCGGATGGTCAGCGGCAGCGCCCGATATGTCCTCAGGCATTTGCTGTTGTGTCCAGGATTTGCAGCTGATTCATCCGGCTATTAAACCACGCTGCGCAGCGGCAGCACAAACTCGTTGTCATGATGCCGCGGGGGCCCTTGCCTCCCTTAAAATGCGATCATCCAAATACAATGCAGCCTCGTGCAGCATGGCGTCTCCGCGCCTGGTGGGCTCGACAAATGCCTGGCGTACATAGTCCAGAAATGCAAGCGGACTGTGTGCTTGCCGCGGATGTACGCGGCTGTAATCCCTCCCCAGAACAGGCCGGGTGAGCCACTCGTGCAGATGAACACGTACTATGCTGCTGTCATATGTACCGCTGTCACTATTGCCGGTCAGTTTGACTTGCAGCGGAACCTTGAGCGCCGCGGGGTTGGGAAGTTGGTACAAGTCATGGTTGAACAGCTTACCTGAAGAACTTTTATAGGTTGACCTTTCTTCCCGCAAACTGGCAGGAAAAGCGTACGCTTCCGGATCAATCTTTGCCAGCAAGGCGGCCACTATAGTCTCGGCCAGGGTTCCTGAGTTTTGCACGTAGGGCATTACGTCCGCAACCAGCATTTGATACGACTGCCGTGCGGCCTGGGGGCTGACCCCACCGATCACCAATCGGTCCCGGAATGCCGGTAGTGCCGCCCTTAGCATTGCCGCATCGTACCACATAGCCTCGCCCCTGGGCTGCATATTCATGATCCGCGGTGTGTGCCGTTCTGGTCGGTACTGGTTGCAAAACGTATCAAGGCGCTCCCGGAGGTGTTTAAACCGCTGCTCGATGTCAGCACCTCCATCGCATAACAGCAGATCAAGATCGCGCCACATTGTTCGAGGCGAATTCTCCTCAAGATCGCCGTATACCTCCCATATGTGCTCCGGCGGTACTTTTTCTATAGGGTTACAGGGGTGGAACTCAATCGTGTCATCTACGGCGTCTGCACCCTCGGGCTCGGTTTCGTTGAAAGGCATTGGCACAGTCTCAAGATCAACTGAATTGCCGATCATAGTACTGGTTACTACGGCTATTAGCCGAGACATGTCCCCACTGGGCTCAGGAATTCTTTCCGGGCCACACAGTCCATTCATGTCCATATAGTACCTAGAAGTTTACATACAGGCCGTATGGCGCAAAATAGCCAAAGAGCATGGCTACTAGCAACACGGCGTATTCTATTTTACGGTCGATCTGGAAATGCTCATGCAGGGTGAATGCAATACCTATCAGCAGTCCTATCGGAATACCTATGTCGATACTGTCGCCGTTACTCGCCTTGACCCATACAGACCCCAGAAGGAGGTACAAAACCATCTTCAGGAGATATACTCCCTCAAAGCTGGATACTGAAGCGCGTGTTTTTGTTTTACGCGCAGGTTTTTTTGTTGCCATTACGGCTATTTAAGCATGTTCGCTTTTATCGGACAACTTAAAACGGCTAGCCGGTCTTGGCTGCATACAATTTTTCAGTAGCGGCGTCGAGACAGATAGGCCAAATCATGGGCACCAATCCTTTCAGCCGGATGGTATGGGTGCGTTGCCACGGATAGTCGGCTCAAGCCCTCTTCGTCAATCGATGGGCTTAAGGGGGCACCAGGGCCTGGCTGCCCTTCACCCATAGTACTGATTACGGTAAGAATACCTTCGGTGACAAGATCGCCACCCGCAGCCGCTTCAAACTGTGTCATTATGATACTTTTTTGTTTTCAGCAGCGCTTTTGCGGGCTAATAATTCATGGATATCATCGTCTGCCATGTAGTAGGATACGGTTCCGTTCTCTCGGGTAAAACGGTGGAGAGCCATACCCTGTGAGCGCGCATACGTCCTAAGCGCTATATCCTTACGACTAATCTCTGTATAGCCCGCCGCGGGTGCGGGTGGTGCCTGCAGCAATGGGTATGAATCGAGAATCTGTGTCACGTGATCGAGTGTGGGCGTAAGTTGGGCATCACCGAAAAGCGTGCCAAGCAGCCCCTTGAGTGTTGAGGTGCCGACGCCAAGCATGCGGGCGGCTTCTTGCTGGGGAACTTCGGTATCGCCACCGAAGGCTTCTTTGAATTCGTGCAGCCCCGACTGGTTTGGCCAGCCACTGGGCGCCAAAGGATTTGGCGGAGTATCGTAGTTTGCCGCGGGCTCGGTTTCTTCCACCTCAAGCGCAGCGACTGTCTGCGTATCCAAATCTACTCCACCCTCGAGCGCAGCAGTGCCGATGGTAGTCATCACCACGTCAAGTACTTCGGCAGGGCGGACATACCGCTCCTGCCTGCGATCAATGGTGCGTGGCCGTGGGATAGGGGCATCACTGCGCGGATCAGCCTCCAGCACCTGCCCGGATGTCTGGGCTCCAAGCAAATGCAGGGCGTGATATTGGCGGTCGCCCAGCTCGTCGTCGGCAAAATCATATAGATGGGCACGGATCGGTTTGCCGTCCCTACCTCTAATAATATTCCCCTGGGCATCACGCATGATGCGAAGCGCTCTACCCGATGTCTGGGTAGCGTCCACTTTGCCAGCAGGCCGGCGGTATGACTCCAGGTTTATTACAACCTTGGTATGGTCATTGTCGTAACCCATACCAATAGCCTTCACCTGTGTTATGACATTGATCTTGCGCCCTTCAGCAGCGTCGAAAACCTGATCGCGTATCCTGCGGGTCTGTCGTTTTGAAGTACCCCCCACGAAAGCTGGCATGATCGGCCTAAGATCCAGTGGGCCATTAGGTCCTTGCACATACATGCCGCGCAGGCGCGTTGCTACCCGGACCGCCTGTTCGATATCGCCGCCGGGCTTGCATCGGATAACAATGCCGATGCCCTCGCCTGGCACTTCAGCATAGCCGCGCTCCAGCTCAGTCTTAACGATTTCGATAACTTTGTCTTCCTTAGCCTGCATTTGAGCCGCACGAATCGCTTCACGGCGCTCTCTAGGATCCGTTGGAAGTGTGTTGCGGTTGATCTTGGCAGCTACATGCAACAGATGGCCAGCAACAGGCGCCAGCAACCCGCCGTATACCGCTTCGGCTAACTGCATTTCAGCAATCTTGTGCTTGAAAATCTTGTAGGCGCTTCGGCGGGCCTCGGCTTCAAGATCGTCATTGTCGTCAAAGTCGGGGGTCGCAGTTGCGCCGATCATAACTTTGTCTTCGCCATATTCTGTTAGTTTTTTGCTGGTAGTTTCGCCCAAAACGGTATGTGCTTCGTCGACAACTATGGCATCGTAATCAGGTAATTCGCCTTTTTCTAACAAGTTCAAGAAAGAGGGTACGCACATGACGACCACGTCTTTTTCTAATTCCGCGCTGCGATCACCATCACGAATACTCTCGTCGTACTGGCCTACATCCATGTCCGGGGCAAACTTGCCAAAGCCACGTTTGCCGTCACGCCCAACCGTTTGTTTTTGGATACGATTAGTGGGCGTCAGCACAAGTACCCTAACTGGTTCGTCCGGATCTTCGTCGTGCTTAAGCATGGCGGCTGTTTCGACCATCACACGAGTCTTACCTGTACCTGTCGGCTGCTCGACAAGCCCTGACTTGCCGCCCTTTCGGGTAGTGTGGGGTGCATTGATTACAAAATTGCGGGTACCGACTGCAACATCCTGCTGGTGTGGCCGCAATCTGATGCCCTCTTCTGCCGCGAGCATCACTTGGTCGTCAATATAGGCCTCGACACCCCTAACCATCGCTGCACGCTTACGCTCCCGGGACAGTTCTTTGCGAAGCTGAGCAGTCTCGGCTTCGTTCGGGCGCCAGGCCGACATTTCCTCGTCGGATATCTCAATACCGAGCGATGTAGCTAATCCATAGTTTCGCTCGCGCATACGCTGAATGGCCGCTACGGTGGACAGTATGATCATTTCCCGTTCATCGTACCTGCCTGATTCATGGTTAGCCGGCAATGACACATCACCAACCAATGACTCTATTATTTCTCTATCGAAGCAAGCAGCCTCCACAGATGCCGCCCCCTCGTAGGCAGCGTTCATCTGCCCATCCTCTACAGCGCAACCTTGGCCATTCATTGTTTGTACAACCTCATAAATATACCTTGTAACAGGGTCTACTACCCCTCTGTCGGTGGACTGAGCAGTTTGTTCTGGTGTCATATATACGTATCTTAATCTAGCTTTCTATGAGCTGTCTAATTTTTGCAATTATGACATAAATTGTTCTATACGGTCAAATAATATTTGTCTAATCTTATGCAAACATGAGTGATTTACTATAAGAAAAAGTATTTACTCATACCTAAGTTTGGACGTATAGTCATATATATGGGCATCGAACAGTCAACGTTCGGCGCTCGCCTCGACACTGACCCACCACCTGACAGAGTGACGAACGCCTTATATGCAGTAATACGCACCATGGGTACTGCTTCTATCGAATTGTCACCGTCCACATCAGCACTTAACGAAACTAAACCGCCTACTGGGCGGTTTATTAATAGGCTTTTAGGCACAAAATTGTGCTTGCCCTTGGAAGAAAGCTTCATTGTGGCTGAAACTTGGGCACGACAGCCTGGACGCAGTAAACTTGCATTATATGATTCAATTGCGGAGACAAGCATTGGCAAGCACTTCCCCGAACTAGCCGTGCCGAAAGAATTTGTTAACGACCGGCCAAACGTGCGTTTCTTGCCCCCAGCCCTCCGCTACTACCGTAGCACCGGTCGACTACCCGATATGGCAGCGCTTCGGTATATTCTAGCCAACGGCCTGGATACCGAGCCAATCACGGATGCCCGCCAGGCTGCAGCTATCATTTACGACGTACAACATAACTTCCCCAGCAATGCTACGCGCGAAGACAAAGCCCGGATACTCGGTGATGTCTTTCAGAATCTCATGGGCAACCTCGAGCTTCATCGACTGGCCGCCGACCCTGAAGGTACTGTGGTTCGTTTTTCAGACACCCCCGAAGAAGATCTGCAGCCAATGGGAGTTCCTATTCCTGCTACTAATCTGCCGTTCCTGGGACTGCTTCACCCGGATATACGTGATAACTATCAAGGACGGTGGATGACATGGTGGCATAGGCAGGATATCGATCCCGAGGACAACACCAGTCACAACCTATTTGGCAGGCAGCGGATTGCTTCTACACTTGCTGATCTTGAGAAAAACCACACTATAACGCTCGACATGGCATGCGAAGCGGCCATCGTTGCTATCCGCAATGACACGGACGCCGCGATGGCCGCTTGATACTCGCGCTAACGGCGATGATTACATCTTGATTGTTGTCCGTGGACAAAAAAATCAACTACAGAGATGTAGTTTACTACATCTTGATTTCGACGTCGCAGCCTGCAGGCAAAGACAGGCTCATAAGTGAGTCGATAGTCTTTGGCGTAGGCTCAGTAACATCGATAAGGCGCTTGTGGATGCGCATTTCGAACTGCTCACGACCCTTTTTGTATACGTGAGGGCTCTTAACTACCGTGAAGGTGTTGCGGTCGGTTGGCAGTGGGATGGGGCCAGCAATCGTTGCACCGGTGCGCAACGCTGTGTCTACGATCTGCTTCGCAGCCTGGTCGATAACCTTGTGGTCGTATGCCTTAAGACGGATACGAATACGCTGTTTTTGATCTTTTTTAGCTTCTACCATGAGAATACTACTCCTATTGTGGGCGCTGTAACCTCTGTGTACTCTACGGCATCACCGAGTTCTCAACGCAATTAGTAAATATGTTGTATATTATACCGTCTAGACTTTTATTTTACAAGGCAATCGGACCGCCTCACCTGGAGACGGTCCGATAAGTACTCAGTCCAAGATAGTGTCTACGCTACTTGGGCTACCGCGCCAACTTGGCCACCGTATGGGTTTGCACCCTCCATATACTCCTTGGCAATGAATGGCTCACCCTCACGTAGGGCTTCCAAATTCAATAGACCTGCACCGAGAGCCTGCGCGTGCGCGTAGCGTTCACCGACGGTGTATATAGTGTCGTATCTTTCAGGTGGCTCCATCATTTGGCGGGCATCCGGTGTCACTTCGCCGCCTGGCCAAACTTCTTCGGCCGCCAGTGCACGTGCATGGCGTTCATTGTATGTGTCCGCATCGACTACGTCTACTGGCACGCCAAAATCTTCACCAGTAACCTTATACATGTTAACTTTGTCACCAAGCCTTTCGGCCGCGTGGCAGTTACCGTTGCTGTTATTACCGCCCATATGTTTCTCCTTTATGCTTATGGTTATGTATTTATAATTATACTCCTTTGTCAATGACCTGTGTCACAAAAAAATCACAGCAAAAAGACGCCCCGAGAGGCGTCTTTTTATTTGGTTGAACCGAGACTATTTAACGATCTTGGTAACAACACCAGCACCAACGGTGCGGCCACCTTCGCGAATAGCGAAGCGCAGACCCTGGTCCATAGCAATAGGTGCCAACAGCTTAACCTTGAAGGTTATAGTGTCACCTGGCATGACCATTTCCTTGTCAGCTGGAAGTTCAACTTCACCAGTGACGTCGGTGGTGCGGAAGTAGAACTGAGGCTTGTAGCCCTTGAAGAATGGTGTGTGACGACCACCCTCATCCTTGTTCAGAATGTAGACTTCAGCATCAAATTCAGTGTGAGGTGTAACGGAACCTGGCTTAGCAAGAACCTGACCACGCTCAATGTCGTCGCGCTCAATACCGCGCAACAGAACACCTGCGTTGTCACCAGCTTGACCTTGGTCGAGCTGTTTCTTGAAAGCTTCGATACCGGTTACAACAGACTTGCGAGTGTCGCGGACACCGACGATTTCAACTTCGTCGTTGATCTTAACGATACCCTGCTCAATACGACCGGTAGCAACAGTACCACGGCCCTTGATTGAGAAGACGTCTTCGATAGGCATCAGGAAGGCCTTGTCGAGGTCACGCTCAGGCTGAGGGATGTAGTCATCCATTGCCTTAACGAGTTCCATAACAGCGTCTTCGTTTGCTGCGTCACCTTCAAGTGCCTTGGCAGCAGAACCACGAACGATAGGACAGTTCGGGTCGAAGCCGTTCTTTTCGAGAAGTTCCTTAACTTCCTCTTCGATGAGGTCAACCAGCTCAGCGTCGGCGAGGTCCATCTTGTTGAGGAAGACGACGATCTTTGGCACACCAACCTGCTTGGCAAGCAGAACGTGTTCGCGGGTCTGAGGCATAGGGCCGTCAGCTGCTGAAACAACGAGGATAGCACCGTCAACCTGAGCGGCACCGGTGATCATGTTCTTAACGTAGTCGGCGTGACCAGGCATGTCGACGTGTGCGTAGTGGCGCTTCTCTGACTCGTATTCCTGGTGAGAGGTAGCGATGGTAATACCACGCTGGCGCTCTTCAGGAGCGTTGTCGATTTGGTCGTAAGCAATTGGCTTGTTTACGGCGCTAGGAAGCTTTTTAGCGAGCACAGCTGTAATAGCTGCAGTAAGTGTAGTCTTACCGTGGTCAACGTGGCCCATGGTACCGACGTTAACGTGGGGCTTGCTACGGTCAAATGTATCTGCCATGTAAAATGACTCCTTATCGTTAGTATATTACCGTATGAAGATATTAACCTCACACGAGTGACCAGAATATTGTAACCTAAAGTGTTACCGGTGTAAACACTTAATATATGAGCCCTCGCCCGTTAGGCCAAACTTGCGCGTTGTAAGTCATTGATAAAGGCGTCAAGCCGCTGCCTGGTCATGCCTGGCATGCAAACAATATGGCTCCAGCCATCATAGGTGGCAAGCTGCCAGGCATCGACAATGCGTTGTGCTGGCGTCTTAAAGACCACTGTCATGGCATTTGGATTGCGCCAGGCATCATAATCTGTCCGCCCCATCTTATCTACGGCATAGTCTGCAAGGTCTACCGCATCTTTTGCGCGCCGTGCAAAGCCCTCGACTCCCCATCTCTTAATTGCCGACCACATAAAGAGAGGGGCTTGAGCGTTGCGGGAGCCGGTAATAGTCGTGTCTGCCGAGCCGACGTACATTCCGCTCCGGGCAACCTTCTTACGAACACTATCCCTGGTCACAACGATTCCGCAGGGCATAGGTGATCCGATGAACTTATGTCCGCTGATACTGATACTGTCAGCGCCGTCCTGTATGTCGAATGGCACATGTGGCAGGAGCATGGCGGCAGGGATGCCAGCTAATGCGGCGTCACTGTGGATGTAGCGTGAGCCAACCCCTGCTTTATCCAGTGCGTGATGGATACGTGCCACATCGTCCTTGGCTTCAGTCATTGTCGTGCCTATATTGGCAACCACTATCGCTGGCCGCCCAGCGTGCTGGCCGACGGCGCGACACAAAGCATCGTAGTCTATTTCACCGCTAGGTTGTGCTGCAACTACACCCGTAGGTATGCGCAAGACGGAAGCCGCCTTATCGACACTGTAGTGTGAGGCCGCACTAAAGTACACACGCGCCTCGGGATACAGCTCGCGAGCCAGATACATCCCATAGAGATTTCCTTCGCTGCCGCCACTGGTTACATAGCCCCAACGATCATCCTGCGGAGCGCGGAACATATCTGCAAAAAAATCGATAACCTCCCGCTCGAATTCCTTAGTCTGCAGTTTATAGAGCGCATCCTCATACGGATCACCGATGTTATTGAGCATGTAGCCAAAAAATGGATATACGGCTTCATAATTGAAATCTGTAGCCGTGGGAAACCCGATTGAGCTGAGCGAGTATTGATGGATGGCGCGTAGATGGTCTTGGAGCTGCTTTTCGTACATTGAATCTGTATTTACTGTCATAGGATCGGCATATTGTACCGAAACTAGGGGCAATAAGACAAACTGTTTATGCTATATATGAAAAGAGCAGGAATAGCATAAAACGGGGTCTTCGCGTGAGGACCCCGTTTATCTCTTGCAGCTTGTGCTACCGGCTATTTTGCGTTCTTGGCAATGATAGCGTCAGCAACATGACTTGGCACGTCTGCGTAGTGGTCAAGCTCCATGCTTGAGCTGGCACGACCTTGGGTCATGGAGCGCAGACTGGTGGTGTAGCCGAACATTTCACCAAGTGGTACAAATGCGGTAATTTCCTTAACACCGGAACTGAGGTCTTCCATGCTTTCGATACGGCCACGCTTGGAGTTCAAGTCGCCGATCACGTCGCCCATGAACTCCTCGGGAGTTACGGCAACAACCTTCATGACTGGCTCCATGATAACGGGGTTGGCTTTCTTGAAGCCTTCCTGGAAGCCCAACGATGCAGCGATCTTAAAGGCCATTTCGTTGGAGTCAACTTCGTGGTAGCTACCATCGTAAAGCTCTACCTTAACGTCAACAACTGGGTACCCGGCAAGCACGCCGTTCTCCATGGCCTCAACGATACCCTGCTGGACAGGCTTGATGTATTCGCTAGGAACAGCACCACCCTTGATAGAGTTGATGAATTCAAAGCCCTTGCCTGATTCATTCTGGCTAAGGCGAAGCCATACGTGACCGAACATGCCGCGACCACCAGTCTGACGAGCAAATTTACCTTCGGCTTCGACAGCGTCTTT
>Ga0075364_10000254_pt1 | contig 25686 bp, 19 predicted proteins | sample EndMetdeltDD1764_FD_71517 | JGI IMG/M metagenome (GOLD analysis project Ga0075364, IMG submission 71517) | Populus endosphere microbial communities from Tennessee, USA - Endosphere MetaG P. deltoides DD176-4 | ecosystem: Host-associated > Plants > Roots > Endosphere | place: USA: Tennessee... | reverse complement strand
GGTTTTGATGATAATACCGTGTTTAGCCGCACGACTCATGCCAGAGATGATCGCAATAGGTGCTGCCAAAATGAGCGGGCAAGGGGTCGCCACGACAAGCACCTGTAAGAAGCGTAATGAGTCACCGCTGAATGCCCAGGCGGCAACGGCAATGCCGAATGAGACTAGGGTGAACGGTATGGCATACCGATCGGCCATACGAACGAAGGGCGCTTTACTTTTAGCAGCGGCACGCACCAATTTGATGATCTGTTCATACTGACTGTCTGCGGCCGTGTGCAGGGCCTGAGCGGTCAGTGAACCATCTAGATCGATGGAGCCACTCAGGAGCATCTCACCAGCCTTACGGACCTGAGGCAGACTCTCCCCGGTTAGACTCGACTCGTCAAAGCTGGCGATGCCCTCCAGTACAGTGGCATCGACAGGCACGACCTCACCAGCCTTAATGATCAGTTTGTCGCCAACATGAACCTCGCTGACCTTAACCTCAATCTCTTTGCGGCCACGTAAAACACGTGCTTTTTGCGGCGCCCGCGTGAGTAGTGCGTCAAGTTCTTTGCGGGCCCGATGTTCAGCGTAATCCTCCAGCGACTCACCGCCCGTCAACATGAGGATGATAACCATGCCCGCCCAGTATTCCTGCATGACAATTGCCGTAATGATTGCCGTCGCAGCTAGGATGTCGACACCGTATGTGCCGTGCCGGACGTCCTGAATCATGCCCCAGAGCAGTGGCCCGAGCTCGACCACCATAACACCAATTAATACCCAGTGCGCCAGCGTATCAAGGCCAGCCAAGTCGAGGCCAAGTGCTATTGCCGCACCTGCTATTCCGATTGCGAACAAAGAATATCCGCGGATAAAGCGCCAAAGTTGTTTCATAAGAGTCCCTGCTTACCTTCTTATATCAGTATACATAACATGCCTTCCGATAGCAGGGGCCTAGCAGAGAGACTTTCCGGTTTAACGTGCGGGGAGCTCTTGGATAAGATCTAGCGCAATGATGCCCGAGGAGAGTTGGTAATCACGCAGCTTTGAATCCTCGGGTGCGCCAGGCCACAGGGGTTGAGTAGAAGCATTGAGCCAATAGCCGGCCAGCCAATGGAGCGCGTCCTTGTGCAGGCGATGGGCGTGATGCTTTGCCACGTCCAGCCCGAATTTCCGGGCATTTACGAGTAATGCCCCGACATCGATTCGCGTGTCTCCAAGCTGGGCCCAGTTCCAGTCGACTAATCGTACTTGTTGACTCTCGGCATTCCACGCGCAATTATCTGCACGAACGTCGTTATGCACGAGCGTATCTTGAGAAAACTTAAATAGTGCGCTTTCCTGGGCTGCTTGAGCCATGTCGAGCGCGTCGGCGATATCTTGGCGATCTGCCATTGTAAGCTTTTCGAGAAGTATTTGTTCGGCTTCAGGGTTAGCTGCCAGCTGCCGCCACCCATCATCGGCTTCATCGATAGTTTTGATGGCAAAATAGGCACGCTCGGTGGAATTGAGCGGTAAAAGCGCCAAGTTATCCATTGCGGCGATAGTGGCCGCTAGTCGTTCTTGTGTCCAGGTATCGGTCCAATCCCAATTATCGACAGAAGTAAGGGGTTCTAGGGCAAACGCGGAAGCATCGCCATTGCTGGCTAGCAGCGCAGGAATGTGGTTATAGCTATATTTCGCCAATATTTGATAGGTTTCTACTTCTTTCGCCGCCCACTTTTTCGTGTTGTCATCCACGCCTATCTTAATAAATACCTTCCTGCCATCCGGGAGGGTAACAATCCCTCTGCGGGCATGCGAAAAGCCGCCTTCAACCTTATGTAACGTATTAAGACTCTTTTCTATATCGCTCCATGAATAAGCAAGTAGGTGCGTGTCGTTCATATGGCTACTATACCAAACAAAAACACCCCTCGCAGGAAGGGTGTTTAAGCAATAATCATATTGGGGCGAATGATGGGGTTCGAACCCACGGCCTCCGGAGCCACAATCCAGCGCTCTAACCAGCTGAGCTACATCCGCCACGAATGGCACTATTTTAGCACTTTTTAAGGGGTAAAGCTAGTGCAATTGCTTGGTGCCCCGGGTTGGACTCGAACCAACGGCCTAAAGCTTAGAAGTCTCTTGCTCTATCCAGCTGAGCTACCGGGGCAGATCGGTATTGTCCGTAGTGGTGCGGGTGGGGGGAATCGAACCCCCGTCACCAGTTTGGAAAACTGGGATAATAGCCGTTATACGACACCCGCAGCTGTCGGATAGCCACCATTATAACAGATACGCAGACAAATAAACGAGCAAGTTAGGATAGTTGTGTTTAATGCCATTTTGTGGTATTATTGGATTAAATTGTTTAGAGGAGTACTACTAGATGAACGAACCCCACTTGACCGGTGCTTTCCCAATGCCAGAAATGCAACCCCCGGTGATCAGCGCGCCCGTTGAAACTGATCCTGTTATAAGCCGTAGGGTATTACTACGCACAGGAGCCGCAGCCGCAGCTGGATTTCTGCTTCTTTCAGGCTGTAGTGGGGAAGATGAACCTGCTATCGACAACGCAAACAGCCCGGCAAATCCATCGTACTCACCCCAAGCACCAGAAACACCGTATGCTACAGGCCCAGCCACGCCATACGCCACAGAGGGCTCATATCCCACAGAGGGCGCAACTCCTTCAGAAAGTGGTGCAACCCCCACTCCATCTACTACCGAAACAGCAACCAACCGCCCCAAGCCTGAGGCAGTCGGTCACACCATGGAACTCAAGTGGTCCGAACAGACAAACGACAAGCTGGCAGCCGAAATCCGTAAGAAGGGCCTAGTAATTACTAGCGATCCAAGCATGGCTGGTTTGGACGAGTCATATTTCCCCACGGCCACTGTTATCGGTTTGCCTAAGAAGGCTGCCAAGGGCCGCAAACTGGGCGTCGCTGTAGTATCGACCTCTCCTGACGGTGAAGGTGGCGACAAGGTCTACAAGGCACCCCTGCCAACTGGCAACGTGACCAAGCACGGCAAGACCGTTGCCCAACTCCCAGCGGCTGTTAGCAGCAAGAGCGGCGAAGTTCACCCATACCGTTTCCGCCGCGGCGCTGAAGAGCTGACCGTAGTATTCTATACGACCGACAAAAAGGGCAAGAATGCCAAAGTAGTTGATCCAGTTGTTCTTAATCCAAAGATCAATGTGAACAACGGTACTTACGCCAACGCCAACATTATCTAGGTCACTTCAGCTTAAAAGGAAACCACTGCACGTTATCAACGTAGGCAACCGTGCCCGGTCCGGGCGTGATGTAGACCTGCAACCGTGCCTGCCGCACCTTCGATGATGTGGGTGTGTACGTGAAATTGATGTTTTCTACGAATGACTCTTTTTCGGATGATTTCCACTGTCCCGAAATCCAATGTCCATCTTTGCCGTACTCATCTATGTAGTAGCCCACCTCACCTCTGACTATATCTGCCACATGGAGAAAAGACTTGATCATGTACGTTTTGTTAGAGCTAACGGTAATCGGTGGCGAATACAGATGGGCTGACTCCGCCCCTGAAACAAGTTTAATGGCATGACCTGGCTCAGGAAGGCTGCCATTCTCCGCATCATCAGCCGTTACTAGCTCGGGTGTATCGGTGCTCCACCTTTCCATGCCGGCATTAAATGAATTATTGGGGAGCAGATTTACATTACTGCGGATCAAAGTCTCGGAGACGGTCCCTGCTTGTATATTCATTTTTTTTGCGTATGCCGCAATAGCTTCAAGGCCTTTGGAGCTGTATTCGTGCTCCTCTGGGTCTGAGCTTGGATTTTTTTTGATGTCGTGGAACACCAGAACCAACCAGCGCTTTTTCTTGATTGCAGCATCAATGTAGTTTTGAACCTTTTTAACACTGACGCCTGCCTGTACTTGTTGCACCTTGATAAGGTGCTCGTTGTATGGCCAGGGATTGTCGCCAATATCATGGAACCCCCTGTGTGAACCGTACTCACGCGCAGCCGCCGCCAGAACTGTATTGTTGTAGTCGCCATATGGAGTCGCAAAGGCGTCTACTGCCAGACCATGATCAGTGAGGGTTTGTTTGCTATCACGCAACTCCTTGACTTGCTTGCTGGCAGGAATTTGGCTCATGAGCGGATGGGTGCTGGTGTGCGATCCAATCTCCCATCCGTAGTTGTTTTGTAGTTTGACGACTTTTTCCCAAGATAAACGCCCCGGCTTGCCAACGTTGGCTGTATCTACGTAGCTTACTGCGGGGAAATTGTAGCTTTGTAGAATTGGCGCCGCCAGATTATAAGCACTCGCAAAACCGTCATCAAATGTAAATGAGATACGTGGCTCAGGTGTGACGTTATTGACGCTGGTTGTATGCACTATCTGCCCCTGTAAAAGTACGAAAATAAGTATGCTGAAAACAATAGGTTTGCTTAACCTGTGAAAAACAAATAGAAGTACCCCCCGCATACGCTTATCTTATTCCTTGGTTAATACGCGCTGCAATTCTTTTATGGCGGGGGTGGGGTTCATGTCGGCAGTCCACAGAAAATCCTGACCGAACTGTATAGTTCCGTCGTCATCTTTGTAGGTGTTATATCGATCACTCACCCCCCAGGTGGTATAGCCAATACATGAAGGCTCACTAACGCAGACTCCAAGCAGGTCGGCATACTGTATCGCCTGGATAAGGTCTCCATCGTAAGAGTAGACGTCAATCTCCGATATACGGGACTTTAGGCCCATGCCTGCTAACTGCTGCATGCGCTGACGAAGCTTCTCCGCGCTGATTCTATCGTTTTTGTGGTAGATGTGCGATTGAAAGCCTACCCCGTCCAGCGGCACCTTCTGCTGCTGCAGTTCACTGATTAATGCAATTAAGGCGTCCCAACGGTCATCATCCATCTCGAGGCCCCATTCATTTATGAAGAGTTTGGCATTAGGATCGGCGCTGTGCGCGGCTCGCAAAGCTTCGGCAATGTACTGCTTTCCCATAGCTCGATACCATATATGAGGACGGAATTTTTCCCAATCATCACCGTCAAGTGGCTCGTTGATAACGTCCCAGGTGGCGATTTTGCCCTTGTAGCGGCCAACGACCGTCTTTATGTGATCAAGCATGATAGCTTTGACCTTACTTTTGTCGGCTGCAGTTGTTGTCGGCAGACTGTTTATCCACGGAGGATTTGCCTCCCCAAATACAAGGGGATGGCCATGGACTTTCATGTGGTGGCGGGCGGCTAACGCTACCATAGCATCAGCCTCCTGAAATGTATACTTGCCAGGCTGAGGGTGCACAAATTGCCACTTGAGCGCGTTTTCAGTAGTTAGCGATCCGAAATTGCCCCCGAGCGCCACCTCAGCATACTCACTATCTGTTGATAGTGGGCCAAGCGCCATAGCCGCTCCTATAGTCAAGCCAGGACGTTTGCGGCTGGCCAGTTGTTGGAGCCCATCAGTGATTGTGGTTTTAACAGAGAGCGTGGAGCTGTCTGCTACCACGAGACGGTCATTCCCATTGTTGAGTAATCTTAGCTTGGCGAGCTGCCAGTAATTGCTTCCATCCAACCCAAACCAAATGTTTCCGTCGCTGAACACGTCTTTGACCTCAACGCTTGTAAGCTGTTGCTCGTCCACGGTGATATCTAACTTATCCTTACTATATGTAAGCGAAAAATCGAGACTTTTACCGGCATTCGCCACCGGGAAGGTTTTGTCGAAGGTCGGACTTGCAGAGCCAGTACCCCAAACAGTTATCTGAATGCCGGCGTCTGTGAATATCAGTCTGACGCTATTCCGCTCAATGCGGAACTCATCTGCGATAATCGGAGCCTTGCCATAGAGCTGGATATTTGCTGTTCCATTTCGGTTCTGAATAGTGCCTTCAAGCCCAAAGCTGTAGGCATTTTCCAAATGAGTGCCATATAGATTTACTGGAGCGTTCGGTGCGCCTCCGGTGCCATCCTGGTTAACGATCACACGTCCAGTCTGTTCTATGTGCAACTTGCCATTCTGATGACTTACGCCCGGCATATAGCCCCACTGCCCGTCCAGGAGGTTAGCGGGAGACTGCACGGATGCTTTCTCCTGGTGAATAGTTGTCTGTGATGTTCCGGCCTTTTGCATATACAGCAAAATACCTAGGGAAGCGAGTGCAATAAGAAGACAAGCTAAGCCGGTATTACGCAGGAAGATGGGGGACGGTCTTTTAACGGGCACGGCGTATCCTTTCAAAGGATCAATTATAAGGCTTAAATCTATAAAATGCTATTTTGCGCTTTTGTCTATGAAATAACTCACAATTATGCATAAAAAGGTTGTTTGGTATTAGTCCAGGTGCTACGATAAAACGTGAATCCAGGTGAGGGTTTGTTGTACTAACTGAAACGACTTATTGTGTTCTATTCCGTTGCTTCTTTATACCATCATGGCAGCCTGCAGGACCTAATTACGTTCCTTGCGATAGTCAGTACCGCTAGTTGGGTAGTGGTACTCTTAACGACGCTTGTGCGTTTCGGTTATCAAGGAAATTACTATCGCCGGACCCGGCGCTTAATCCGAGAGGGTAAAACAGATGACGCTTGAACAGGCTGTGTTTTATATTTTTGCAGCAGTAAGCACGCTGTATGTCGTCCATTTTGGTATATACCTAGTGGGCGCTAATTTTTATGATATATGGCAATTTCGGCGAAAACACCAACAAGCATTAAGGCCTAAATCATCTGTTGAGCCGCTCGTTTCAGTGCTTATACCTGCTCACAACGAGGAGAAAGTGATCATTCGCTGTCTCGATTCTGTCTGTGCAAGCACGTATCGCAATTTGCAGATTATAGTAGTCGACGATGCCTCCAAGGATGCTACTCCTAGGCTTGTCAAAGATTATATTAAGCGACACGCCGACCGCGACATAGCGCTCGTGCGCCGACACAAGAACGTAGGTAAGGGCGGTGCGCTGAATTATGCCTTACGCCGTAAGGCTGGCGGTGAATTTGCCATGACACTTGATGCCGACTCCATTTTGGAGCCACAGTCAGTCGCTAATGCGGTGTCGTATTTTGACGACCCTAAGATTGTCGGCGTGGCTGCTAACGTCAGGATTATTGAAGAGCACACCATCCTCGGCATTCTACAGAAATTTGAACACATGATTGGCTACCGTTCCAAGAAAACCTACTCGCTTACCAAAAGCGAGTTTGTTGTTGGTGGAGTTGCATCTACATACCGGATGGACGTGCTCCGCGAAGTTAAATATTACGACACCGACACGCTTACCGAAGATATCGGTCTGAGTATCAAGATTATCAATCACAAGGGCAACCGCCACAACCACATCATTTACGCAGCCGACGTTGCAGCCCTAACAGAAGGTGTTGAAAGTTTCCGGGGATTGTTGAAGCAACGTTTCCGCTGGAAGTACGGCAGTTTGCAAAATGTTGTTAAATATCGTCATTTGCTATTCAACGCCAACAAGCGGTTTACACGCCGCTTGACGTTTTACCGGCTACCACTAGTTATATTGAGTGAGATGGCTATCCTGTTCGCCCCCCTTATATGGGGATATGTACTCTTTATCACTTTCAGTGAACAGACCCTACAGCTGATTGTCGGTGCCTACATTACCATCACTGCCTACACCCTTATCAACTTATGGTTTGATGAACATATCCGTGGGTGGCACCGTCTCCGCCTGGGTGTGTACGCACCGGTAATGTACTTCATCTTTTACGTCATGGATCTTATCCAATTTGTCGCCGTCATCCGCTGCTTGGTGCGCGTGCACCGTCTAGCAAATGGACGTGATCAAGTGAGTACCTGGGTATCCCCTCAGCGTGCTGGCCGACAGGTAGTGGCAGGGTAGGTATGATCAGACTAAAGCGGTTGGCAAAGAACCCTCTGGTGATCATTGTGCCGCTGGTCGCGGTTGCGCTATTTAGCTGGAACGCGTACGTAAAAGCATCCAACAAGCCAAATCATGCCGAATACAATCTGTTACAGAACGGCAGCTTCGATACATTTGACGACCAAGGGAGGCCACACGGCTGGAGCGTTGAGCATAATGATTCGATTACCTACAGACTTAGCCGTGAAAAGGGCTTTGGCAGCGGCGAAGCCCTCGGGATAAATATCCGCAACTACGAACAGGGCAGCCTCGAACTGCGCAGCCCGATCGTGTCAGTACAGCAGGGTGCCCACTATTTATACAAGGGATACTACACATCAGACGTCCCGTTCTCGTTACTCGTACGCTATATATACAAAGACGGTACAACGCAGCTGCGATTGGTTAAAGAATACGAACCCTCCAAGGACTGGTCGACCTCAAGTTTGACATTTTCAACTGACGATGAAATAAATGCAGTACAAATATTGTATCGCGTCGCGAGCAAGGGCAATCTGCGTTTTGACAGGGCCTATGTCGAAGAGCGTTCGGACACTCTATATGTTGAAGAGTCTGACACAGGCATGCCCAACCTGATCAATAATGGCAATCTGGCAGTGGCATCTGCGAGTGACCCAAATGAACCCGACGGTTGGACGCCATTTAAGGTAGGCGACCATACTGCCGTTCCTCTCTATATACATGATGATCATAGTGCATTTCTACGCACCACCGTCAGTGACTACAGGAGTGGAGAGGCAAAGTGGGACCACAAACCAATACTTGTTGGACATGGAAGTTATAGCCGTTTTTCCGTAGACTATCGGAGCAGCGCCCCTGTATATATAGTGGCCGAGTACGCCCTTGACGATCGCACCCGCACCTTTGTGCGCCTCACTGACCTGCCCCCAGCAGATGAATGGACCCGCACCTCAGTGTCTTCAGAGGCGCCCCCACGCGCAGTCGAGGTTACTTTTCATGTGGTTATAGCTGCACCCGGCACCGTCGACACCGATAATTACGCCGTCAATGACATGACCAGGCAAGGGGTGCGTCTCTTTAACCGTCCGTTAGTGTCACTCACTTTCGACGACGGCTGGAGCTCAGATTACACAACCGTTGACCGCATTCTCAGCTATTTAAGCTATAAAGGCACGTTCTATATTAATCCCGATGCGCTTGATCAACCTCAGTTTTTAACCTCATCACAACTCGATAAGCTAGTTGACCACGGCCATCAGGTTGCGTCTGGTGGATATGAGTATCTTGACCTAACAACACTGAATGCACGACAGCTGGACCGCCAATTACGCCTAGGGAACGAATACTTTACCCGTGAGTATGGCTTGTCGCAGGTGGATTTTGCCCCGCCAAAGGGAGAGTATGACCCCGAAATACGCAGTAAAGCAATGGAATACTATCGCAGCGCCAGAACTACCGACGAAGGTATAAATACCAAGCAAACCCTTGACCCCTACAGTCTCCGCACACTATATATGGACGCGCATACATCTCCGCAGCGGCTTGAAGATGCTTTGCGTGAGGCCACACGCCAATCAGGCTGGTTAATACTGGTATACAAGCGAGTGGAGGATGGGCATCCTAATCGCACCACTGTTACTGCTAGCAGTTTTGCCGAGCAGCTCGAGCTCATTCGCAGGAGTGGGATTACTGTTAAAACAGTCGAAGGCGCCCTGGACGAGATACGTGCTCAGCAATAAGCGTCATTAAGCTTAAGCTTTTATAATAGGGTATTTACAAAAAGTCAATAAACTGGTACAATGTGGCAATTGAGTTGGTCTATGTGTGGGCTTAGCTCAACAAATTAATAAACGGAGATTCAGGGATGTACCAACAAGTTCTGGGTGACAGCACCGTATTGCCAACAACTGGCGACGGCAACGTAGCTCTTATCGCTGGCAGTATTACACTGCTCGTAGGCGCCGCAATTGTGGTTACTACTGTTTTGCGCTTTGCCGCAAAGCGTCGCGCTCAAAAGGCGTAACTTCTTGAATCACTAAGGCGCCGTATAGGCGCCTTAGTTTTAGGAAATCATTATGAAAAAGAAACGCGTATTGTTGTTAGTAGGAGTGGGCCTGATCGCAATCGGGTTATCTTTGACTTTGCCCGCTTACCTTCGTCAGAAGCAATCTCAGGGAACACCTAAGGTAGCTGCTGCGGCAGTATTTAACGATACTGAAGAGCGGGCTTCTGTTGAGCAAACCGCCGAGACCTATATTGAGGGCAAGCCGGTTCGCCTGCAAATCCCAAGCTTGAATATCGATCTGCCTATCGCGGACGGTACATTTAATGAGAACACCCGTGAATGGACATTGTCGCGTGACAAGGCCCATTATGCATTATCTACGCCATTGCCCAATAATTCGCATGGCAATACCTTTATGTACGGTCATAACCGTCGCGAAGTATTCCGGTCACTTGCAGGGGTTAAGCTCAATGAGCAAGCCATAGTTACCACCGGTAACGGCCACAAATTTGTATATACATTTGTTGGCTCGTATGAAACCACCCCCGATGATGATACCCCCTTCCGCTACAGCGGAAAGCCAATGTTAACTATCCAGACCTGTTCCGGCGCATGGTATGAAAACCGCCAACTGTTCATGTTTGACCTGAAGGAAGTGAAATAATGGAAGTATTACTGTACTCACTGTTCGTGGCTGTCGGACTTATCAATGTAGTGCACTTGGGCCTATACATCGGCGGTGCCAATTTATATGATATTTGGCAAATGCGCCGCAAGGCATCGCAACCGAAGCGTCATAAGGGCATACTCCCACTCGTATCTGTTATTATCCCCGCGCATAATGAAGAGGTAAGTATTGCCCAGTGTCTTGATTCTGTACGTCGAAATTCATACCGCAAGGTCGAGGTTATCGTACACAATGACCGCAGCACTGATGCTACCCGCCAGATCGTCGTGGCTTATCAGAAGAAATATCCTAACTTTGCGCTTCGTCTTATCAACCGCCGCAAGCAGAGCGGTAAGGCAAACGGTGTAAATTACGGTATTAAGCACTACGCTAAAGGCGATTTGATCATGACCCTTGATGCGGATTGTATCCTCGAGAAGCGCGCCATTCGTAACGCTGTTGACTACTTTGCTGATGAAAAGGTAGCTGGTGTCGCCGCGAACGTACGCCTGGCAGACCGCCCAAGTATTTTGGGTATCCTGCAGCAGTTTGAACACATGATTGGCTACCGTTCCAAGAAGTTCTACACTATGGCCAACTGTGAGTTTATCGTTGGCGGCGTTGCCTCTACATACCGCAAGGATCTGCTCAAGCGCGTGAAGTACTACGACACAGACACCGTTACCGAAGATATCGGCCTGAGTATGAAAATTGCCGCCGAAGGCAACCGTGAAAACCGTATTGTCTATGCTGCCGATGTCGTAGCGACTACTGAAAGCGTCCATGATTTTAGGTCGCTGGTTAAGCAGCGCTACCGTTGGAAGATGGGTTGTTTGCAGAATTTGCTTAAATACATGCACATCACCGGCAAGACGAGTGACTTGCATACCAAATCTTTGACCTGGTACCGCTTCCCAATGGCTTTCTTGAGCGAACTAATTCTGATTGTGCAGCCGGTCATACTCCTGTATGTACTTATTCTAAGCCTGCAATATCACACACTTGGGCTGTTCCTGGGAGCCTATATAACAATTACCGGATACGTCTTATTGACTATCTGGCCAGACGAACATTTAACGACGCGCCGTAAATTGAGCCTCAGTTTGTATGCTCCCGGCCTGTACTTTGTATTTTTCATCATGGACGCAGTACAGCTAGCGGCAATCGCCCGCTGTCTGTTTAACGTCCGTTTGCTAACTCGCCAGGCTGTTGAACATACCTGGATATCACCTAAGCGAACCGGCCAGGTCCGCGCTTCATAGGAGCTATATTATGTCATTATTTAGTTTATTCCTCTGGATAGTAACCATTTTCGGTCTCATCAATTTCATCCACATTGGATTGTTTATCGCCGGCGCTAATATATATGATATTCGTCAGATTCGTCGCAAGCATCGTATAAGTAAGCGTGATCCGAGTGATATCTATGAGCCGTTGGTAACGGTATTAGTGCCAGCGCATAACGAAGAGGCGGGTATTGTCCGAACTATTGATACTATCAACCAGAGTACGTATCGAAACATTGCCATCGTTGTTATTGATGACGCGTCAAGCGATAAGACCTCACATTTGGTACGCCGATACTTGCGCGAACACGCCTCCAAGACGACTTCACGGCTTGTCGAGCGTGGCGGGCAGATGGTGCGCGAATTTACGCGCACCGGAAACTTGCCCCCTATTTGTTTGCTGACACGCCCCGTTAACGGTGGCAAGGCGGCCGGCCTGAACTACGCTCTGAAGTATGCGGTTCAGGAGGGGATTGTCATGACTCTTGACGCCGACTCAATGCTCGATAAGCATGCAATCGCTAACGCTGTCGAATACTATCGCGATGAAAAGGTTGTGGGTGTGGCCGCCAACGTAAAGATCATGCAGCAGCGAACAGTGTTGGGTATGCTGCAGAAATTTGAACACATGATTGGCTACCGTTCCAAGAAGTTCTATACGTTGACCAACTCAGAATTTATTATCGGTGGCGTTGCTTCAACGTACCGATATGAAACACTAAAACGAGTTGGCTTTTATGATACAGACACGGCCACCGAAGATATCGGCCTGAGCATGAAAATTGCCGCCGAAGGCAACCGTGAAAACCGCCTCGTATACGCTGCTGATGTTGTTGCGAGTACGGAAGGCGTCCAGACCTACGGCTCCCTCTTGAGGCAGCGTTACCGCTGGAAGATGGGCAGCCTGCAGAACCTGCTTAAGTACCGTGGATTGTTTGGCAACACAAGCAGCCGTTACAGCCGGATGCTTACCTTTTATCGCATCCCAATGGCTTTCTTGAGCGAACTAATGCTGTTGTTACAGCCGCTACTTATCGGCTACCTGCTTGGGCTGAGCCTCATGCACCAGACGATTGGTATCTGGATTGGTGGATATATCACGGTTACGATCTATGTGCTGTGGACTATCTGGCCAGACGAACACCACACCCCAAGGGAGAAAATCACCCTCAGCCTATACGCCCCAATGATGTATCTATGCTTCTTTATCATGGATAGTGTCCAGCTGAACGCCATTGTCCGCTGCGCATTTAACGCCCGCAAACTGACTGAACGTTCCGAAAACCATACTTGGGTTTCCCCTGAGCGGGTTGGAGCAGCCGCATAATATAAGAAAACCGAACGTTTTCCTTATAAGTTGTGGTATAATAAACTTTTAATGTAACTAACCTAACGGAGACCTGATTGATGTTTTACAAAGCCCTGCGCTTCAAGAAAGTGACTGTACTCAGTTTTGTCGGTCTGACAAGCATCCTGCTATCATGCCTGAGTCCTGCACTTGCCTTTGCAGCTATTACGCACCCTACAGCAAAACCCTACATTTCTTTTACTTTTGACGATGGCCTAGCCAGCGTTTACACACAGGCAGCTCCAACGCTTGCAGCTCACGGCCTGGTGGGTACTAGCTATGTAACAACTGGCTGTGTTGGCATGACTACCACGCCCAACAACTGTGAAGCCGACGGCTCCGCACCATATATGACCTGGGAACAGGTACAAGCAATCCAAAATACCTATGGATGGGAAATCGGTGGTCACACCGTTACTCACCCACAGCTGGCTACTGACAATCTGACTGATGCACAGTTGACCCAGGAAGTTACTGGCAGCAAGCAAGCGCTTGCAGCTCACGGCATCAACGCCAACGCCCTAGCAACACCTTATGGGGACTACGATGCTCGTGCTTTGGCAGAGATTGCCAAGGAATACACATCCCACCGTGGTTTCCACGATGTAGACGCCAACGCATGGCCACTTAACGACTACCTGCTCAACAACATGCAGGTACAGGGCGGTGTAACCGTTGCACAGGTAAAGACTCGCATCGATCAGGCGATTGCCAACAATGAATGGCTCATCCTTACCTTCCACGATATCAAGCAGAGCGGCGCTAGTAGCGACCCTGAAGACTATCAGTTCTCTACTGCTAACCTGGCAGAGATTGCAGCTTACGTGCAAACAAAGCAGGCTGCACAACAGATTTCTAACGTAACTGTCAGCAAGGGCCTTGTTGCCAGCAGCACAAACCTATTGGCCAACAGCAGCTTTGACCAGGGAATCGCAGCTGGTTGGACAACCAACAACTCAGCTGTCGTTACTCAGGACACGGGCCGTCACGGTAGTGCAGTTGCTGGTAGCACCACTGGCGCTACGAATGCAGCCAAGCTTGTTGCAACTAACTCTAACGCATATCTATTTTCACCTATGGCTACTGTAGATAGCCAGCAGCAGTACATGGTTAAAAGTTTCTTGAACCTTACTAGCCGCACTAGCGGTGAAATTGGTTACTACATCGACGAATACGATGCCAATGGTAACTGGATCAGTGGCCAGTGGAAGCACTCCGAGACAGTGCCTTACGTTAAGTCTGTTAACCTGGCTTACACACCTAGCTCTGCTGCCGTAAAGAAGGCAAGCCTGCAGATTTATGTTGACGCTAACTCAGGTATTACTGCCTACGTGGACAACGTACAGTTCTTCTCGCTAACTCAGGAGACTACTACGCCACCACCATCCACCAACCCAGTTAACGTAATGCCTAACAGCACATTCGATAACGGTATTGGTGACGGTTGGACTACCGACAACCCAGTTGCTATCCAGCCCGACTCCAACAACAACGGCAGCACTGAAAACCCAGCCAAGTCAGTTAAGCTGACCGCAGGCACAACTAACGCGCATCTGTTTGCACCTAAGGTCAATGTTGATAGTACACTTACGTACACCCTTAAGGCGTTCCTGAAAGTCCTTACTCTGACCAGCGGTGAAATCGGTTTCTACATCGACGAATACGATGCCAATGGTAACTGGATCAGTGGCCAGTATGTAACCGGTAAGCGCACCGTCGGTGACGAGACTATCAGCTTTGAGTACACTCCTTCATCAGCTAATGTCAAACGGGCTGGTCTCCAGATTATCCTTGTTGGCAACTCGGGCATCACGGGCTACCTCGATAACGTTCAGTGGTTAGCTCCTGCTGGCAGCACACCTCCACCAGAGACAGACCCAACTCCTGACCCAGATCCAACGCCTGCTCCAACCCCAATTCTTGAAGAAGAATTTACAGATGGTTTGACTGGCTGGACAACCAACACCCCAGCAAACGTTGTTGCTGACGCCAGCGGCAACGGTGGTACGACTGAGGCTCAGAATTCAGTTAAGATGACTGCAGGTGCGGCTAACATTCACCTGTTCTCTAGCAAGATTGCCGTAACCGCACAGGCATACGCTATATCCAGCTTCGTTAATATCACTGCTATGACTAGCGGTGAGCTCGCATTCTACATCGACGAATACGACGCAAGCGGTAACTGGATCAGCGGCCAGTACGTTACTGCCAAGCGCACAGCCGGCAGTGAGAATATTAGCTTCAGCTACACCCCCAGCTCTGCTAACGTCGCTCAGGCTAGCCTCCAGGTTATTGTTACCGGCAACTCAGGTATTACCGCCTACGTTGACGGCATCAAGTGGGCACCTGCTAGCTAGACCCTACGGGTGATATGCATAAAATACCCGGCTCATACTGCCGGGTATTTTTGTATATAGATAACGTTTATGTTATAATAAATATCCTAAATGGAGTACTGTGATGTCAGAAATTGGTGAACTTCAGGGAGTACCCTCCGTGCCTGATCAGACGCCCAATCAATCGCCCAGTGTAGGACGCCGATTATTTCTTTTTGCCGGAGCAGCACTTGTACTAGAGGCTGCCGGATGTGGGCTGTGGGACGATGATGCAGAAAAACCTGGTAATGCACCTAGCCCGGCACCTGATACTCCAGAGCGTCTTACCGAAGGCGAGGTTAACATCTTAACTAAGGGTGATTGGTCACGTATGCCCGGTGCAGTCGCTAAAGACGGCGAATTGACGGTTTCCCGGACAGGACTAGCTCTCAGAAAGGCCCAAGACGACTGGAAGAACAACAATGTACCTGAGTATTTCCCCGTGACACCAGTGAACCCATGGACCCACATTCGTATGTCAAAAGAAGATGGGGATGTTGCTATTGCCGCTAAGGTGAGCAACGTGCAGGGGAGGGCGACGCTGCTATTCCAGGGCGACCCGACGTTCCGATATGACGAACGTATTTTCCAACATGCCGGTGTTGGCGTTGACGTCGAAGGCAATAAAGTGACCGCTAACGTGTGGTTTGGGAGCGGAGAAGAACCTGACATTACTAAAACAATAGACGTGGACGACGGCAGTGAGGTACAGATTGAGTGCACGCAAGCAGGTGATACGATCGTAATCACAGCAAACGGCAAGACGCTCGAATTGCCTAATGCCCGCGTTTTTGAATCTGGTGCGGTTTGGTTTGGTATGGACGCGACAAATACGTGGCAGCTAGACCAACTAAGTGCGAGGGGAATGGAAGGCACCGAGATCGAAGTGACCAACAGCGCAGGCCGTAACTTCGGTAAGTTGAGCCCCACTGGTCTTCAGGCTACAGTAGCAAAGGAGCGACCTGATCTGGTGGTTGGCACGGCTATCGATCTCGTACCACTTACGTATGATGAAAAATACGCCAAGCTTGTTATGGAACAGTGTGGCGGTTTGGCTACTGAAATGCTTGCTAAGCCCCAGAACATCCAGCCCGAAAAGGGCAAATTCAACTGGGCAGACTTTGACGCCTTTGTTGACTTAGCGCAGCGCCATGGCAAAAAAATCCACGGCCATACGCCAGTATTCGGTGAGGCTAATCCAGCCTGGATGGAAAAGGCAGTTGCTAATGGCTCGCGAGCTGAAGCATTACAAATTATGCGCGACCAGATCCGTGCTGTAGTTGCACGCCACAAGGGAAAGATCGCCACCTGGGATATTGTTAATGAACCGTTTGACGAAGACGATTGGGAAAAGTTGCGCCCTCATATGTGGCAGCAGTCCATTGGTGACTCCTATATTGAAGAGGCTTTCAAGACCGCTCATGAGGCCGACCCCGACGCTTTGCTCTTCCTGAACGACTGGGGCTTTGAACACGATCCAGACCGTTGGGAGGCCCTGATTGATCTTATAAAGGGTCTTCAGGCAAAAGGTGTGCCCATTCACGGCATCGGCTTCCAGGCGCACCTCGACCCTGACGATATTCAGGAACTGCTATCATCGAACGTACTCGCGGAGCGTTTCAAGCAACTAGAGAAAATGGGCCTAAAGGTTCGTATCTCCGAGATAAGTGTTGAAGGTGAAGATCCGGCTTTGCAAGCAAAGATGTATGCGAAAGTCATGCGAACCTGCATGAAGGCTAAAAACTGCATCAGCTTTACGATGTGGGGATTGGCCAGTAACGAAACGTACTTTACTTCTGAGCCTGACGGCGATTACGAAATCGGTGCCGATTCCTTTGGCAATGATGCGCCATGGCAAAAGAATCTCGATGGCTCATACACACGCAAGGGGGCTGCGAATGCTCTCTTTAGCGAAGCGGCGTAGCTAGATTTCGCTGAACACCTGGATGCGGGCGCCAAGTGAATTAAGGCGCTCGGCCAGGTCTTCGTAGCCGCGGTTGATGGTGTAGATGTTGCGCAGCGTAGATACGCCGTCAGCGGCCAACATGCCGATCAATAACAGGCTGGCGGGGCGCAGCGCGGGCGGACAAACCACATCAGCCTTATTGAATTTGGTAGGGCCTTGGATGTACAAGCGATGCGGATCAGCCAATTCGACCTGCATACCAACCTTGGTCATCTCGGTGTAGTAGATGGCACGGTTTTCGTATATCCAGTCATGGATAAGGGTGCGGCCACGGCAAACAGCGGCAATTGGCACGAAGTACGGCAGATTGTCGATGTTAATACCTGGGTAAGTAGCAGGGTGGATTTTCTCGGCTAGCGATTTGAGCGTGCCGTTGTGCTTGTGAATGGTCAGATCGACCAGATCAATCTTGCCGTTGGCGGCTTTGTAGCGTTCACTGAGATCAAACTTCAGGCCCATTTTCTTGAGCTTCAACAGCTCCAGGCTCATGAATGAGATAGGTACGCGGCGAATAGTGATACTCGAGTTGGTGGTAACCGCAGCTGAGGTGAAGAACATTGCTTCGATGGGGTCTTCGGTGGGTGAGTAGGTGACATTCTTTTTAATCTTGGGCACACCGGTAACCTTCATAGAGGTACCGCGGCCGAATTCAACCCGAACGCCAAGCTTGCGCAGGAAGAAGGCGACGTCCTGGACCATGTAGTTGGTGGTGCCGAATTCAATGATGGTTTCGCCATCAGAACGGGCGGCGGCGAAAAGGGCGTTTTCGGTCACGGTGTCGCCAGCTTCATAGAGCACAACGCGTTCAGTTGGCTTTTTGTCGACGGTAACTTCGTAGTGGCCTTGGGTTGCTACGACATCGAGGCCGAACTCTTCAAGCGCGTACAAGTGGGGCGCAACGGTTCGTGAGCCGAGTTTACAGCCGCCTGCGTAAGGAATTTTAAATGACTTAAATTCGTGCAGCAGTGGCCCCATCATCATCAGGACGGAGCGGGTTTTGCGTGCTGCTTCTGCATTGATATTTTCAATCTTCAGCTTAACCGGGCGGCGGATTTCGATGCTGTTCTCCGGCCCCCATTTAACCTGTACGCCGATGCTCTCCAGCACCTCGATAATCCGGTATACTTCCTCGATCCGGGGGAAGTGGGTGAAGCGGGTAACACCGTGGTTGAGGAGACTCGCGCAGAGCAGTCCCACAGCCGCGTTTTTACTGGTTTTAAGAGTGATTTCACCATGGAGCTCGTGACCACCCTCGATACGAAGGTTGACGGTGCCGCTGGTGAGGTTGATCAGCTGCTTATTAAGTACGTCGCTGATGCGTCCCAGCGTTTCAACGCTGAGGTTTTGACGTCCGTGCTCCATGCGGTTGACGGCTGATTGGCTGGTGCCAAGTTTTTTTGCAAATTCTGCCTGGGTAAGGCCGCGTTCCTGGCGAATATGTGCAATTAGATGTCCAATTTTTTCGTTGGGTGTATTCATAATACTAATAAATATACCATATAAGGTATATTATGTTCAAGCTAAAAACGTTAGCTCGATGAAGAGAGACTTTGTTAAATCTACATAAAGTATAGCACTTTCGTTTTGACTTGCTACAATTGAGCTATGATCTAGCTACTCTTGCCATCAGCCCAAAATACTTGTTATAAAATATCTCTTAGAGGAGGCTTGCATGGATGATAAAGAAATTGAGGAATTGATCGCTGCGGAAGTTGATCGCCAGCGCGAAGGCCTGGAGATGATTCCCAGCGAAAACCACACCTCCCCCGATGTGCTGAAGGCGCTCGGGACACGTTTGACGGATAAATACTCCGAGGGGTATCCGGGCATGCGCTATTATGGCGGCTGCGAAATCGTGGATAAGGTGGAGAACCTGGCGCGCGACCGGGCGAAGGCCTTGTTTGGCGTGAGCCATGCCAACGTACAGGCATATTCCGGTTCTCCTGCGAACATGGCTGTGTATTACGCATTGGTTGACCCTGGTGACACCGTTATGGGCTTAGAGCTATACTTCGGCGGCCATATGACTCACGGACTCAAGGTTAACTTTTCGGGACGGCTGTATAACTCGGTACAGTATCAAACGGGCCGCGACGGCTATTTAGACTACGACGCAATAGCCAAGCTGGCGCAGGAGCATAAGCCAAAGCTTTTGGTTGTTGGCGCTACCGCCTATCCCCGAATCTACGACTGGGAGCGGTTGCGGGCGATTGCGGATGACTGCGGTGCGTTTATGCTGGCCGATATTTCCCATATTGCCGGCTTGGTAGTTGCAGGAGTACATCCATCACCTGCCGGCATTGCTGACGTTATTACTACCACCACACACAAAACGCTGCGCGGCCCTCGCGGTGCAATCATTATGGCTAATGGCAACCCTTCCAATCCGCTCAAGAAAGTTCCCCGGACCCGCGAAAATCTGCCAACGCTCATCGACCGGGCAATTATCCCCGGCCTGCAAGGCGGCCCCCACAACCACCAGACGGCCGCTATCGCTGTGGCACTGAGAGAAGCTGCCCAGCCGGCTTTCAAGGAGTATGGACAGCAGATCGTCAAGAACGCCCAGCGTTTAGCAGCAAAACTGACGGAGAAAGGCTACGAACTCGTGACGGGCGGCACAGACAACCACCTGTTGCTTATAGACCTGACCAACAAGGGCGTTAAAGGTAAGGATGCTGAGGTTGCACTCGGCCGAGCCGGCATCACTGCCAATAAGAATACGGTGCCATTCGACCCCCGTTCACCATTCGATCCGAGCGGTTTGCGTATGGGTACGCCGGCCCTGACTACGCGCGGCATGAAGGAAGGCGAAATGGATCAGATCGCTGTCTGGATTGACGAAGCTATTTCCTCTAAGGGTGACGACGTGAAATTGGCAGCCCTGCACGAACAAATCAAGGAGTTCGTGAAAGCTTACCCGCTGCCTGGCGACCCGCGTGCTTAGCGCTGCATTTGTGTGAGTACAAGGTCAACACCGGCGTAGACACTTGCTGTACTGGCGCCTAATACAAGCTTGTTCCTAAGCATTAAGTTGCCTAACCGGCGCGTAAGCCCAATAACGCGCGCCGGTATGGTCTCGCGTCGCTGGCGTAGGCCGTGGTATTCCCCCTTGGGGTTGATGGCTAGCTGCCGGGCCAACCTGGGACTCATTTTCATTCTTTCGCCGCTCAGGTCAAATCCTGCCTCGCGCAGCTTTCTGTCCTCCAGTGTGTCCTCAGCAGTTGGTGCTACTGGTGCATCTGGGGCTGGAACTGCGGGACGCAGCACATGGCGCCTGGCGTGGATATCGCGTACCCTGGCTATGAGGGCGAGGGCTTTTTCGCGCTGGGCCTCATCGGAAGTTTTTTCGACCTGCTCTGTACTTGGCAATTTGCGGAGACCCGCTAAAACTCGTTCCATAGTAGCCAGATCGTTATCGTAACGCCTGGTTGTGAGCGGGGCATGGTCGAGCTTGGGGTCTGGCTGTATATCGGCAGAGTGCGAGATTACCGTTTCCCTCAGACTGGTCTGGCCGAGGACACCTGAATAAGCGTATGGCTGGAGGGCTTCTATTTCGCGATAAGCTGTTTGGTTGGCTATTGCCGCCAGGCGGGCGAGTGTATCTCCGGGCGATTCTTGCAGAACAGGGGTAACAGTAAGCATTTCAGGCATGTATGCGATCCTTTCTTTTGACTTTTTGCATGAAAAAAAGAAACCACTCCGGGTAAAAGCGGTTGGGCGCCCAGGCTAAAAAGCATAAGCGGAAGCTCTATTTATACCAAATGTAAGCGGGCAAACGCAATGCTATTGCGGCAGTAATTCAGGCTCTTGTTCCAGAGTAACTTCAAATCGTTGCTGGATGGTTTCGATGATTTTTTGCCTGAATTGCAGTAGCTGGGCAGTGGATTGGGCATGTTCGTTCACCAGGACCAGTGGCTGCGCGGGCCAGGTGCCCATACCGGTCTCCGGGTCATGGAAATCTTTGAATCCAGCTTGTTCGAGCAGCCAAGCGGCGGGAATTTTAATCTGGCCATCACCCATGGGCCACCCGGGGATGCCTGGATGGTCAGCCTGCAACTGTGCAAACTGCCCCTCGTCGACGATTGGGTTGGCAAAAAATGAGCCATTGTTCGCTACTTGTGCAGGGTCGGGGAGTTTGCTCTGGCGAATGGCAATTACTGCGTCGCGGGTAATTTGCGGCGAAGGCGCAGTTACGCCCTGCTCATCAAAGTAGGCTTGCAGCGCTCTGTAGAACGGTGGCTTAGGGTTGCCCCGCAGTAAGTGCAAGGTGATAGAAACGATGAAAAACCTGCCGCGGTCGGTAGTCTTGAAGCGGCTGGTACGGTAGCCGAAGGCACAATCCATGGCTGGAATGGTAACCATTTGCTTGAGCTGGTTGTCGTATGCCTCGATGCTGACCAATGTATTGGCGATTTCCTGGCCGTATGCACCGACGTTTTGCACTGGTGTAGCACCTGCGGTACCTGGGATCAGACTGAGCGCCTCAATACCGGTCATGCCTTTGGCTACGGTTTTGGCAACCGCACTGTCCCAGTCCTCACCGGCACCGATGGTGACGTAATAATTTTCGTTGTCCTCCATCTGTTCCTCGAAGCGCATAATCTTATTGCAGATGATCAGGCCCGGAAAACCTTCATCTTTCCAAATAATATTGCTGCCTCCGCCAATGCACAGTACAGGCAGGTTATTCTGCTCTGCCCAATTGACTGCTTCAATCAGCTCGTGGCGATCGTTTACTTCGGTGAAGTAGGCGGCTATACCCCCCAAGCGCATCGTTGAGTGATTTTTGAGCGGTTCGTTTTGGAGGATGTTCATAGTTCGCATTATACCGCATCTCCCTAGCGCAATAGAGGTATACCGCTTGCACCATTAACAGATAGAGGGTAGTATAAACAATTATGAAAGAGCATGGCCAGGAACAACCGTTTAAGCAATTGGGCGAGCGTCTGAAGACGATTCGCCAGAAGCTTCATGAAAGCGTTGCTGAAGTCTCGGGCGCTGTCGAAATTGACGAGCCAACCTTGCAGCGTATTGAACAGGGGAACGAACGTCCTACGGAAGATATCCTGATGCTGCTCATCAGCCATTTCGGCATGCAGGATGATGAGGCCGCAGGTCTGTGGCAGCTTGCCGGCTACGACCAGCCTCGGTCGCACCGTCACGACCACGACCAGGATGAACAGCAGGGCAAGGCCGCAATCCTGGTGATGGCTGTTGATCCGAGAGTTATTTACAGCGATAGCGTTCAGGTTACGGCTAACCGTAATGGTGTTGTCATGGCCTTCTCTCAATCTGGCGGCACCCCAAACGCGCTTACCACGGCACGCATCGGTATGAGCCGCGAACAGGCTAAAGCTGTCATCCATACGTTACAAGAAGCGCTCAACCGTTCTGAGCCCCGTCAGCTCCCTAGCGGCGACACCACTCAGAAGCCTGAAAAAAACGACAAGCAATAAACGTTGACTCGGCAAGTATTGCCAACTAAAATGAACTCTTTAGCATAAGCGTTACTGTTCGTTTTTGTGGACAGGCGTCGCTACTAAGGGGGCGTAATGGTGCGTTTGCCAATCCCGGGTCAAGACGGCGGGATGTGGGGGAAATTGTTAAATGACTTTCTGGCCGTCGAACATAATGAGGACGGTTCTCTTAAGCTGCGTACTGATACCAGCCTGTATATCAAGCCAAGTGACGGCATACCGCGTACCGATTTAAGCTCCGAACTCCAAACAGCGTTGGATACCATGGTTAGCACCGGCGTCCCCGCCACCTTCACGAAACGTTTAGTTATCAATGAGCCTGGTGCGGGGGCCAGTACACTGGTGTTGCCTGACACTACAGCCTCGACCGGCATCACGTTTGGCAGCGACACGAACCTCTTCCGTTCTGGCGTGGGCCAGCTGCAAACTGCCAGTACTTTTTTTGTGGTTCGTGCTACCAGTGGCGTAGCTGCCCTGGGTGTGACCACCTCGGGAGATAGTACACGGCGCTTTCAGGTAAATACGGACGGTAAGGTGCTTTGGTCGGCGGGCTCCGGCACCCAGGATACGAATATTGTCCGTGATACTACAGGCGGCTTGAAAATTACCCACACCTCCGGCACTTCCGGCTCACCTGCCACGCCTACGCTCAGCCTGGTGCCTCAAGGTGTGACTTCCGGTTCTCCAACAGGTGGGGGTACGATGCTGATCAACCAGGGCGCCAACCCCGGCTCAGCCTTGAACGTCTATTCTACTGCTGGTGCGGGCGCCTTAGGGCGCTTGGTTAATATAACTGCCAGCAATGTTGCTTTCGACAAGCCAGCGCTGCATACCGACTATGCCGGCACCAGTAACGCCTTTGAGATCAGCAGCACAGGTACGGGTACGACAGGTAACGCACTGAATGTTGTGTCGACTAACCCGAATGATTCAGCAGTCGGCATAAACGGAGCTGAAATTACCCGCGGTACATTGAAAATCGTACACAACTATCCCGGCCAGGCCGACCCGAATGCTTCGGCATTGTCATTGCGCGCGAATGGGGTCGGCACTGCCGCACAGGGTATCTATTTTGACGCTGAAAACGGCGGCACCACCGGTAATCTTATGAAATTCCGCAATAACGGTGTCGATAAGTTCATCATGGGCCCCAACGGCAGCCTGTATACAGCACAGAATGTGCAGATTGGGGCTACAGTGGGAGACGTCGGCGGTGGCGTAGGTGTGCTCGGCTTCAAGCAGGCGACTACGGTGCCTACCGCAAACCCCGCCGCGGGCGGTGTGATCGTATTTGCAGATGGCGGCGTGCTGAAGTGGCGCGATCCGAACGGTACTGTGTACGCGGTTGGCGGTAGTGTAGATACGCCGGCCAGTTATGAATTTCAGCCCGAAGACCAGTCATACATTGGATGGGCCTACGACCCAGTAGCTGTGGCTAATAACTCGCAGCTCACGGCCGGGCAGCCTGTACTCATCAAGGTAAAAGCCACGCGCACTACCACCGTGAACGCTATCAGCATCAATGTGAACAATGGCGGCTCCGGGTTTACGGCCAGTGCATCATATGCAGCGCTGTATTCTGTTGCGGGTACTCGGCTGGGGGTAACTGGCGACCTGGCGACCTCGCTGGCAACAACTGGCGCCAAAAGCCTTCCACTGTTGGCGGGCGCAGCGGTGCAGGGCAATACCTTTTACTATGTGTATATTGTCATTAACGCCTCAGTTATGCCCTTCCTTAACAGAGCAGGCAACGTGGGCGTACTCAACCAGAATCTTGGCCCGGGCACATACCGGTTCGCAACGCTGGGCAGCGGCATAACGACACCACCGGCTACCATCGATTTGGGCACCAGCGCTGCGCTGTCTACCTCTTATTGGGCTGCATTGTCCTAACAGGGATGATCTGGTATGCTACAGGGGTACGCGCCCGTAGCTTAGCTGGATAAAGCGTAGGTTTCCGGTACCTGAGATCGGGGGTTCGAATCCCTCCGGGCGTACCAAGCAAAAAGCCCGCAATGAAGCGGGCTTTTTGCTTGGTTTGTTTGGACGGATTTTTAGAACGGTTCGGCGTAGTGAGTGTAGGGACGGAGAAGCGACGAGCCGTAGGCGAGGGAAGCGCTATCCCTCCGGGCGTACCAGGCTTATTATATTAAAAGAAGTTTTAATTTAGACATTTAAAAACATTTTTGTTAATTTCGCCAACTCGTTATAATTAGCGAGTGTTACAAACAGAACTGCCTCTAACGAAACTATTGCCTATTGACTCACGAGTTGATTGGCATGGCGTAAATGAGTATCTTCGCCAGCATTGCAGCGGCGACAGTCTGGATTCTGTATGTGTCTTGCCGTTTCCAACTGATGAGAGTGATACTTACGCAGTACTTGATGGTCACCACAAGGCAAAAGCCGCTTATGTGGCTGGCCGGACTGCTATTGGCGCTGAAGTGTATACGAGTGATGACGAAGTGCGGAATTTCGTAATGACTCAAAGAAGCTGGTGGCCTCGCGATGCAATAACCAAGGACCGGCTGCGTGAGAGATGCAAGGCATGGATTGAAGATGCGAAGCAAAACGGTGCGCCGTCAATCGCCTCTATGCCTGAAGCTATCCGTTATTACGGTGCGGATTACGAAGAAGAAGTCGTCATTGTAATGAGGGATGGCCATCCTGTGGGTTTGCGGGGTCTTGTTTATGCGGCACGCCGTGAACTACGATGGTTCTAA
>Ga0075364_10000253_pt1 | contig 25769 bp, 22 predicted proteins | sample EndMetdeltDD1764_FD_71517 | JGI IMG/M metagenome (GOLD analysis project Ga0075364, IMG submission 71517) | Populus endosphere microbial communities from Tennessee, USA - Endosphere MetaG P. deltoides DD176-4 | ecosystem: Host-associated > Plants > Roots > Endosphere | place: USA: Tennessee... | reverse complement strand
GTGCTGACCCCCCGCCCCTACCGCGCGCCGGAGGCCAACACCCCGCTGGTGGAATATCTGCTCAGCGACCTCTCGGCCGAGATCACCGGCCAGGTGATCCGCATGGACGGCGAGAAGCTCGCCATGTGCAGCCACCCGGCCATCATGACCCCGCCGGCCGTGCGGGAGAGCTGGACCGCCGAGGCGATCGCCCAGGTGTTCGAAGGCGAGTTCAAGGCGCTGCTGGCGCCCTGCGGGCGGGTGAAGGCGACGGCGCCGGCGGGTTGAGCCGGGGGAGCGGCGCTCAGACCTTCGCCGCGGCCTGCGCCTGCTTCGCCTTTTGCTCGTGCAGTGCGGATCTACCCGTCCACCCCCTCGTGCGAACGCGCCATGGCGCGCTTGTAGGCCTCGCGGCCGGTGGTGCGCGCGAGGTAGGCCTGTTCGGCCTCGCCCAGGGTGACGCCGCAGGTCCGCTGGCCAAGGTTGAGGGCGTAGGTCACCGAGATGTCGGCGGCGGTGAAGGCCTCGCCCGCGAGGTAGGGCGAACTGGCGAGCCGCTGGCTGACCAGCTTCAGCCGCTTCTGGAACGACTGCAGCGCCCAGGCCGCGCCCCAGTTCTCCCGCTCGGTCTCGGGGGCCAGGAAGCGGCTGACGATGACCGGCATCATCAGGGTCGCCAGGCCAGCTTCCCCCAGGTGCAGGAACTGCTGGTAGGCGGGGAAGGCCGGATCCCGGGGCGGAGGCGCGAGCGGCGTGGGGCCATAGCGGGCCATCAGGTACTCCATGATCGCGATCGACTCGACCATGACCACATCGCCGTCCTGGATCGCCGGGATGTAGTCGGCCGGGTTCAGCGCCAGGAACTGCGGGTCCCGCTCGGCGGCCAGCATGTCCACCTGCCGCACGCGGTAGGGAAGGCCCATCTCCTCCAGCACCCAGACGACCCGCAGCGATCGCGAGGTCTGTCCGCCCCAAACCGTGATCAAGCGCTGGTCCTTTCGGTGTGTGGACTGGTGCGGGCGGCCGGGGTCGAACCGGCACGGGCCTTGCGGTCCTACGGATTTTAAGTCCGTTGCGTCTACCAGTTCCGCCACGCCCGCACGCTCGCCGGTCCTGCCACAGGGCGCGGCCCGAGGCGAGCCCTCGTCCGCTGGACCCGCCGTGGCGCAACCGATAAGCGGGATGGGAACAACTGAAAGAGCGGGGAGCCGACCATGTCCGTCGCCGACGTCGAAGTCACCGAGCAGCGCTTCTCCCACCATGGCATGACCCTGGTGGCCGACGTGGCGGGGCCGGTGGACGGGCCGCCGGTGATCCTGCTGCACGGCGGGGGCCAGACGCGGCAATCCTGGGGCGGGGCGCTGCGCGAGGGGGCCCGGCGCGGCTACCGCATGGTCAGCCTGGACGCGCGCGGCCACGGGGACAGCGACTGGCACCCGCAGGGCGTCTACGAGATGCAGGACCAGGTCGAGGACGTGACCCTGGTCGCCGCGACGCTCAAGGGGCCGCCGGTGCTTGTGGGCGCCTCCATGGGCGGGATCATCTCCCTGCTCTACGCCGGCGAGCACCGGCCGCTTAGGGGGCTGGTGCTGGTGGACACCGCGCCCCAGGTGGAGCCGGCCGGGATCGAGCGGATCACCGCCTTCATGCGCAGCGCCCCCGACGGGTTCGCCAGCCTGGAGGAAGCCGCCGACGCGGTGGCCGGCTACCTGCCCCACCGAAAGCGGCCCAAGGACAACAGCGGCCTGATGAAGAACCTGCGCCTGCGGGAGAACGGGCGGCTCTACTGGCACTGGGACCCGGCGCTGATGGCCCGGGCCGGCGAATCGCGGGACGCCCATTCGCGGTACACCGACGCGCTGCGAGCGGCCGCGCGCCGGGTGAAGGTCCCCACCCTGCTGATCCGCGGCCGCGAGAGCGATGTGGTCTCGCCCGAGGGGGTGAAGGACTTCCTGGAGCTCGCGCCCCACGCCGAGTTCGTCGACATCGCCGGCGCCGACCACATGGTGGCGGGCGACAAGAACGACGCCTTCAACGCGGCGGTGTTCGATTTCCTCAAGAAGCTGGGCTGAGGCCCAAAGCCAGGATGGCCGGTGAGCGCCAGGCCGGCTCGGAGGCCGTCACCCTCAAGAGGATCGACAGTCCGGAAAATCCCGCGCCGAGGGGATATTGCGAGGTCTGGGAGGGCCTGTTCGACTCCGCGCGGCGCGTGGAGATCCTGGCGCAGGAGGTCTGCGAGGAAGCGCCCGGCACGGTGCACCTCGTGGGCGTGATCGCCGGCAGCCACCAGGTGCGCGGCGTCTTCTACGTGCCCACGGGCCAGAGCCTGGCCGCCCGGACGGTCTACTTCTGAGGCGCGGACTCAGCCGAACTCGATGATGACTTCGTCGGCGGCGACGCTGTCGCCGGCCTTGGCGTTGACGGCCTTCACCACCCCGTCGCGCTCGGCGCGGATGATGTTCTGCATCTTCATCGCCTCGATGATCGCCACCTGCTCGCCCGAGCGGACCTCCTGGCCGAGGGTGACGTCCAGGCTGACCACCAGGCCGGGCATGGGCGAGAGCACCATCTTGGAGGTGTCGGCGGCCTGCTTGGGCGGCAGCTTCTCGTGCAGCTCGGCCGAGCGGGGGGTGAGCACCAGGACGTGGGCCGTGGCCGCGCGATGGCGGATGCGGAAGCCTTCGGCCAGGGGCTGGACCTGGACGCTGAAGGCCTCGCCGTCGAGGACGCCGGTGAGCACGGGAAGGCCCGGCCGCCAGGTCACATCCGAGAGCTTGAGGGTGCGGCCCTCGCCCAGGAACTCGACGCTGAAGGTGTCGCCGCCGTTGGTGGCGCGGGCGATGCGGCGTTCGCCGTTCTCCACCACCACCCACTCGTCGCGCATCAGGGCCGGGGCGGCCCGGCGGGTGATCACCCGGTGCATGTAGAGGGCGGCGGCGGCCATGGCGTCGCGCTGGAAGTCGGTGGGGGCGGCGCCTTTGAAGCCCTCGGGGAATTCGTCCTTGATGTAGTTGGTGGAGAGCTTGCCCGAGCGGAAGCGCTCCTGGTCCATCACCGCCGAGAGGAAGGGCACGTTGTGACCCAGGCCCTCGATGTGGAAGCGTTCCAGCGCCTGGGCCATGGCCTCGATGGCCGCCTCGCGGGTGGAGCCCCAGGTGGAGAGCTTGGAGATCATCGGGTCGTAGAACATCGAGATCTCGTCGCCTTCGCGCACGCCCGCGTCGTTGCGCACGGTCCCGTGGCCAAGCTGGCCCTCGGCGGGCGGGCTGTAGCGCACCAGGCGGCCGATCGAGGGCAGGAAGCCGCGGTAGGGGTCCTCGGCGTAGATCCGGCTCTCCATCGCCCAGCCGTTGATCTTCAGGTCCTTCTGGCCGAAGGCGAGTTTCTCGCCAAAGGCCACGCGGATCATCTGCTCGACCAGGTCCAGGCCGGTGATCAGCTCGGTGACCGGGTGCTCCACCTGCAGGCGGGTGTTCATCTCCAGGAAGAAGAAGCTCTTGTCCTGGCCGGCGACGAACTCGACGGTGCCGGCGCTGTCGTAGCCGACCGCCTGGGCCAGGGCGACGGCCTGGTCGCTCATCGCCTTGCGGGTCTTCTCGTCGAGGAGGGGGCTGGGCGCCTCCTCGATGACCTTCTGGTTGCGGCGCTGGATGGAGCATTCGCGCTCGAACAGCGAGACCACGTGGCCGTGCTTGTCGCCCAGCACCTGGATCTCGATGTGGCGCGGGCTCTCGATGAACTTCTCGATGAAGATGCGGTCGTCGCCAAAGCTCGACTTGGCCTCCGACTTCACCGCCGGGAAGCCCTCCTCGACGTCCTTGCGGTTCCAGGCGACGCGGATGCCCTTGCCGCCGCCGCCGGCCGAGGCCTTGATCATCACCGGATAGCCGATCTCCTCGGAGATCTTGATGGCGTGCTGGGTGTCGTCGATCTCGCCCACGTGGCCGGGCACGGTGGAGACCCCGGCCTTGGCCGCGGCCTTCTTGGATTCGATCTTGTCGCCCATCGCCTCGATGGCGCCGGGGTTGGGGCCGATGAAGACGATGCCTTCCTTGGCCAGCCGCTTGGCGAAGCCGGCGTTCTCCGAGAGGAAGCCAAAGCCCGGGTGCACGGCCTCGGCCCCGGTCTCGCGGCAGGCGGCGACGATCTTGTCGGCCACCAGATAGCTCTCGGAGGCCGGGGCGCCGCCGATGAAGACGCTCTCGTCGGCCATCTCCACGGCCATGGAGTCGGCGTCGGCCTCCGAATAGACGACCACCGTCTTGATGCCCATGCGGCGGGCGGTCTTGATGATGCGGACGGCGATCTCGCCACGGTTGGCGATCAGGATCTTGGAGAACATGCGTTGGGCCTTGGGGTCCTTACCTCATCTCGTTCCGGGGGTCGCGAAGACGCGCCTCAGAGCGGGATGTTGTCGTGCTTCTTCCAGGGGTTGCTGAGCTGCTTGCCCTTGAGGTTCTTGAGCGCCCGCACCAGCCGCCGGCGCGTGCCGTGGGGCATGATGACGTCGTCGATATAGCCGCGCTGGGCCGCCACGAAGGGGTTGGCGAAGCGCTCCTTGTACTCGGCGTCGCGGCGGGCGATGGCGTCGGGATCGCCGATCTCGGCGCGGAAGATGATCTCCACCGCCCCCTTGGAGCCCATGACCGCGATCTCGGCGGTGGGCCAGGCGTAGTTGAGGTCGCCCCGCAGGTGCTTTGAGCTCATCACGTCGTAAGCGCCGCCGTAGGCCTTGCGGGTGATGACCGTCAGCTTGGGCACGGTGGCCTCGGCGTAGGCGAACAGCAGCTTGGCGCCGTGGCGGATCAGGGCGCCCTGCTCCTGCTTGGTGCCCGGCATGAAGCCCGGCACGTCGACGAAGGTGATCAGCGGGATCTCGAAGGCGTCGCAGAAACGCACGAAGCGGGCGGCCTTGCGGCTGGAGTCGATGTCCAGCACCCCGGCCAGCACCTGCGGCTGGTTGGCGACGATGCCCACCGGCTGGCCGTCCATGCGGGCGAAGCCGACGATGATGTTCTTGGCGAAGTCGGGGCTGCACTCGAAGAAGTCGGCCTCGTCGACGACTTTGAGGATCAGCTCCTTCATGTCGTAGGGCTTGTTCGGGTTGGCCGGGACCAGGGTGTCCAGCGAGGCCTCGTCCCGGGCCGGGTCGTCGTAGCTCTGGCGGACCGGCGGCTTCTCGCGGTTGGAGAGCGGCAGGAAGTCGATCAGCCGGCGGACCTGGGTGAGCGCCTCGACGTCGTTCTCGAAGGCGCCGTCGACGACCCCGGACTTCACCGCATGGACGCGGTAGCCGCCAAGGTCCTCGTGGGTGACGTCCTCGTGGGTGACCGTCTTCACCACGTCGGGGCCGGTCACGTACATGTAGCTCGTGTCCTTCACCATGAAGATGAAGTCGGTGATCGCCGGGGAATAGACATCGCCCCCGGCGCAGGGGCCCATGATGACGCTGATCTGCGGGATGACGCCGCTGGCCAGGGTGTTCTCGAGGAAGATGTCGGCGTAGCCCGCCAGGGAATCGACGCCCTCCTGGATGCGCGCGCCGCCGGCGTCGAACAGGCCGATGATCGGGGCGCCCACCTTCATGGCCTGGCGCTGGATCTTGACGATCTTCTGGGCGTGGGTGGCCGAGAGCGAGCCGCCGAAGACGGTGAAGTCCTTGGAGAAGACGAAGACCACCCGGCCGTTGATCTGGCCCCAGCCGGTGATGACGCCGTCGCCCGGGATCTTCTTCTCGCCGGTGTCGAAATCGTTGGTCCGGGGCTCGACGAACATGTCGAACTCCTCGAACGAGCCTTCGTCGAGCAGCAGGTCGATGCGTTCCCGGGCCGTGAGCTTGCCCTTGGCGTGCTGGCTGGCGATGCGGCGCTCGCCGCCGCCAAGGCGGGCGTTCTCCCGCCGGATCTCTAGCTCTTCCAGGATATGCTTCACGCCGAACCCCCTGTTGCGCTGGCGGAACAGCGCATATTGGCGGTCTGCCGGAGCCGCAAGCCGATAATCGGCGTGCGATGATATTCCGGGCTGCGACACGGTTGCGTTTCGCCGATTGTCTCTTAGCGGAGGTTTGGGGCAGAAGCGCCCTTCAAGATGATCCTCACCCTCTCCTGCCCCGACCAGCCTGGCATCGTCGCCCGCGTGGCGGCCGCCCTGTTCGCCCATGGCGCCAACATCCTCGACGCCCAGCAGTACGACGACGAGGAGACCGGCCGCTTCTTCATGCGGGTGGTGTTCGACCCCACGCCCGGCGAGGGCAAGGCGCTGCGATCGGCGATCGCCGAGCTGGCGGACGCCTTCTCCATGGACTGGCGGCTGCGCGACCCCAAGACCAAGCGGCGGGTGATGATCCTGGCCTCGCAGCAGGACCACTGCCTGGCCGACCTGATCTGGCGCTGGCGGCGCGGGGAGCTGCCGATGGAGCTGACGGCGGTGGTCTCCAACCATCCGGCCTCGACCTTCCCGCACACCGACCTGCAGGGGATCGCCTTCCACCACCTGCCGGTGACGCCCGAGACCAAGGCCGAGCAGGAGGCCCAGATCCTGAGCCTCATCGACCTGACCAAGACCGACCTCGTCATCCTCGCGCGCTACATGCAGGTGCTGTCGGACGACCTGGCCGGCAAGCTGGAGGGGCGCTGCATCAACATCCACCACTCCTTCCTGCCGGGCTTCAAGGGCGCCAAGCCCTACCACCAGGCCCATGCGCGGGGCGTGAAGCTGATGGGCGCCACGGCCCACTTCGTCACCGCCGACCTCGACGAGGGCCCGATCATCGAGCAGGACGTCGAGCGCATCAGCCACCGTGACGCCCCCCGCGACCTGGTCCGCAAGGGCCGCGACATCGAGCGCCGGGTGCTGGCCAGAGCCGTGCGCTGGGTGCTGGAGGACCGGGTGCTGCTGAACGGCCGCAAGACCGTGGTGTTCACCGATTGAAGACGAGACGCAGACATTCCTTCTCCCCTTGCGGGAGAAGGTGGCCCGCGACAGCGGGTCGGATGAGGGGTTGAACATCCTCTCCGCCTGCCTGCTGATCAGGCCGATGACCCGGCGCGACCCCTCATCCGTCAGCCTGCGGCTGACACCTTCTCCCACAAGGGGAGAAGGGACGTTGTATTGCGGCATCCGCCCATGACCGACGCGCCCCAGGACTTCGGCGAGTACGACTACATCGTCGTCGGCGCGGGCACGGCCGGCTGCCTGCTGGCCAACCGCCTGTCGGCGGACCCCAGGACCCGGGTCCTCCTGCTGGAGGCCGGCGGCAAGGACGACTGGATCTGGTTCCACATCCCCGTGGGCTACCTGTTCGCCATCGGCGACCCCCGCGCCGACTGGATGTACGAGACGCAGGCGGAGCCGGGCCTGGGCGGGCGGCGGCTGCCCTATGCCCGGGGCAAGGTGATCGGCGGCTGCTCGTCGATCAACGCCATGGTCTACATGCGCGGCCAAGCGGCCGACTACGACGGCTGGCGCCAGCTTGGCCTTTCCGGCTGGGGCTGGTCGGACGTTCTGCCGGCCTTCCTGCGCCACGAGGACCATGTGGACGGGCCTGGCGAGCACCATGGCGCCGGCGGCGAGTGGCGGGTGGAGCACCCGCGCATCTCCTGGGAGATCCTCGACGCCATCCGCGCGGCGGCGGGGGCGGCGGGGATCCCGCCGATCCCCGACTTCAACACCGGCGACAACGAGGGCTCCAGCTACTTCCAGGTGAACCAGCGGGGCGGGCGGCGGATGAGCTCGGCGCGGGGCTTCCTCAAGCCGGCGCTGAAGCGGCCCAACCTGCGGCTGGAGACCCATGTCGAGGTGGAGCGGGTCGTGCTGGAGGGCCGCCGCGCCAGGGGCGTGGTCTTCCGCCGCGGGGACCAGCGCCTCGCCGCCCGGGCGAGCGGGGAGGTGATCCTGTCGGCGGGCGCCATCAACTCGCCCAAGGCGCTGCTGCTGTCGGGGATAGGGCCGGCGGAGGAGCTGCGCGCGATGGGCCTGGAGGTGACGCTCGATTCGCCCGGCGTCGGCGCCAACCTGCAGGACCATCTGCAGATCCGGCCGGTCTACAAGGTGAGCGGGGTCAGGACGCTGAACAGCGACTACGCCAACCTGCTCCGCCGCGCCTGGATGGGGGTGGAGTACGCCCTCTTCCGCAAGGGGCCGCTGACCATGGCGCCCTCGCAGCTTGGCATGTTCGCCAGGTCCTCGCCCGAGTACGCCACGCCCAACCTGCAGTTCCACTTCCAGCCGCTGTCGCTGGACAGGTGGGGATCGGGCCTGCACCCCTTCGACGCCTTCACCGCCAGCGTCTGCAACCTGCGCCCCACCAGCCGGGGGCGCGTGACGCTGGCCAGCCCCGACCCGGCGGACGCGCCCAGGATCGCGCCGGGGTACCTGGCGACCGAGGAGGACCGGCGCGTCGCCGTCGAGGGGCTGAGGCTGGTGCGCCGCATCGCCGCCCAGGCGCCGCTGGCCCGCTACCGCCCCGAGGAATACCGGCCAGGCCCGGCCGTGCAGACCGACGCGGAGCTGCTGGGCGCCGCGGCCGAACTGGCCACCACCATCTTCCACCCCGTGGGCACCGCGGCCATGGGCCCGGACGGCGACCCTCGCGCGGTGCTGGACGGGCGCCTGCGGGTGCGCGGGATCGAGGGGCTGCGCGTGGTCGACGCCTCGGTCATGCCGCGGATCACCTCGGGCAACACCAGCTCGCCCACCCTGATGATCGCCGAGAAGGGCGCGGCGATGATCCTGGAGGATGGGCGGTAGGGTCGTCTTGGAACCACGAAAAACACGAAAGACACGAAAGGCTACTCCCCCGCCGCATCGTCATGGCCCGGCTTGTCCGGGCCACCCAGCCCAAGGCGTCAGCCTCATCTGTTGCGGACCGGCTTTGGGATGGGTCGCCCGGACAAGCCGGGCGATGACGGAGTGGATCAGGTCAATTTTCGTGTTTTTCGGAGTCCGAACGCTCGATGGATCGTGCGAGCCGGGGCCGCCCGGCGCACCGCAGAATCGCCCTACGCTGCCGGGCCATGAAGCGGCTGGTGTTCGATCTTGACGGGACGCTGACCCACGACGACCAGGACGTGGGCTACGCCGAGCGGGCGCCGAACCTGGCCATGGTGGAGAAGCTGCGCGCCTATCGCGCCGAAGGCTTCGAGATCGTCATCTGCTCGGCCCGCAACATGCGCACCTTTGGCGGCCAGGTGGGCAAGATCAACGCCAACACCCTGCCGGTGATCCTCGACTGGCTGGCGCGCCACGACATCCCCTACGACGAGCTGCACGTGGGCAAGCCCTGGTGCGGGGACGACGGCTTCTACGTCGATGACAAGGCGATCCGGCCGAGCGAATTCCTGGCGCTGGACTACGCCGCCATCCAGGCCCTGCTCGCCGGCAAGGCATGACCGTCCGGCTGATCATGTCCGGGGCGCTGGTGGGCCAGGAGCTGGCCGCCGAGTTCGGCCCCCTGCCGCCAGCCTTCCTGCCGGTGGGCGCCCAGCGGCTCTACGAGCTGCAGATGAAGGCCCTGGCGGGCGCGGGACCCGTGCACCTGGTGCTGCCCGAGACCTATCCGGTGCCGGCCTACGACGCCGCGCGGCTGGCGGAGCTGGGGGTCGAGATCGTCCCGGCGCCCGAGGGCCTGAGGCTGGGCGAGGCGGTGGTCTATGCGCTGAACGCCATCGGCGCGGGCGATGTGCCGGTCCACCTGCTGCATGGCGACACCCTGATCGCCGATCCGCCCGTCGAGACCCACGACGTCATCGTCGCCGGCCGCCGGGCCACCGAATACGCCTGGGCCGAGATGGAGGTGGATGCGCAGGGTCGCGTCCTCCAGCTCATCGACACCCCGGCCGGCGAGGACGGCCACGAGGGCTGGCCGATCGCGGCGGGCTATTTCGCCTTCGCCTCGGCGCTGGACCTGCTGCGGGCGCTCACCCGCCGGCGGGGCGACTTCACCGCCGGCCTGAACCACTACCTGGCCAGCCGCGAGGTGCGCGAGGTCCAGGCCGCCGACTGGCTGGACTTCGGCCACCTGACGACCTTCTTCCAGTCCAGGCTGGCGGTGACCACCGCGCGGGCCTTCAACACCGTGCGGATCGACGGCCTGACCGCGCGCAAGTCCAGCGACGACACCGCCAAGATGCGCGCCGAGGCCCATTGGCTGGAGGCCGCCCCGCCGGGGGTCAGGCTCTATTCGGCGCGCCTGCTGGGCTTTGGCCTGGAGCAGGGCCGGGCCTTCTACGAGACCGAGTACGAGTTCCTGCCGGTGCTCTCCGAGCTCTTCGTCTACGGCGCGGTGGGCAAGAAGCCCTGGCTGCGCATCCTCGCCTCGGTGGAGGACTTCCTGCGGGCGATGGCGGCGGTGCGGGGCGATGGCTCCGGGGACCAGGCGCTCGCCGCCCTGGCCGCCGACAAGACGCTGGAGAGGCTGGAGGCGTTCGCGCGGCAGGGCGGCGCGTGCGTGACCCGCAACCTCACCTACGACGGCCGGCCCTGCCCGCCGCTGATCGAGATCGCCGAGCGGCTGGTTCCGGCCATGGACCTGGGGAGCGGGCGGTTCGAGACCGCCATGCACGGGGACCTGTGCTTCTCCAACCTGCTCTACGACAGCCGCAACAGGCGCATCAAAGCCATCGATCCGCGCGGGCTGGTGGACAAGACCCCGACGCTGTTTGGCGACCTGCGCTACGACCTGGCCAAGCTCGCCCACTCTGTGGTCGGCCGCTACGACCAGATCATCGCCGGCCGCTACCGGCTGGACCGCGACGGGCGGGACCTGAGCCTGGCCTTCGAGCCGACGCCCTGCCAGCCGTGGCTGGCGCAGGCGCTGGGCGAGCTTGAGGTGGACGGGGTGCGTGGCCTCTCCGAGCCGGTGATGGCGGTGAGCGCCAGCCTCTTCCTCTCCATGCTGCCGCTGCACGCCGACCGGCCCGACCGGCAGCAGGCGTTCGTGGCCAATGCGCTTCGGCTCTGGTGCGAGCTGGACGCTTGATCGTCATCCCCATGGCCGGGCGCTCGCAGCGCTTCCTCGACGCCGGCTATGACCGTCCCAAGTACGAGCTGGAGCTTTGGGGGTTGAGCGTCTTCGCCCATGCGGTGGCAAGCTTCGAAGCCTGCTTCGCCACCCATCCCTTCCTGTTCATCGCCCAGGCCAGCGCCGAGCCCTTCGTGCGGCAGGCGGCGAAGGCGCTGGGGATCGCCGACGCGCGGATCGCCACCCTTGCCGGCCCCACCGCGGGCCAGGCCGAGACGGTGCAGCTGGGCCTGGACGCCATCGGCTGGGAGGGCGAGCTGACCATCTTCAACATCGACACCTTCCGGCCGGGCTTCGCCTTCCCCGGGCCGCCGCTGGATAGCGCCGACGGCTGGCTGGAGGTGTTCCGCGGGTCCGGCGCCAACTGGTCCTATGTGCGGCCAGGCGATGGGCCCTGGGCGCTGGAGACCGCGGAGAAGCGGCCGATCTCCGACCTCTGCTGCACGGGCCTCTACCATTTCGCCAGGGCCGGCGACTTTCGCCGCGCCCTCGCCGCCGAGCGGGCCGCGCCCCAGGCCGCCGAGCTCTATGTGGCCCCGCTCTACAACCACCTGATCGCCGAGGGCGCGCGGATCGGCTGGCGGCAGGTCGAGCCCAGCGAGGTGGTCTTCTGCGGCACCCCCGCGGAATACGAGGCGCTGCTGCGCCCCTGAGATGGATCAAAGCGCAGGGCGGCGCGGCAAGCTTCACTGTGGGCGAAGCCTGGAGGGACACCCATGCGCATCGCCTGCCTCGCCTTGATCGGCCTTGGCCTCGCCGCCCCCGTCGCCGCCGCCCCGGCGCCCAACCTCGAGGCCCTGGCCGGCCAGATCAGCCGGGAGGCCGAGCTCGCCGACCAGAACCGCCGGAGCGAGGCGCTGAACGTGCAGGTCAACCGCGCCAACGCCCAGGTGCAGTCGCGCAACGCCGCCGCGCAGGCCGCCTACGAGGCCGCGCTCGCCGCCTACGCCCAGGAGAAGGCCGCCTATGAGGCCGCCCTGGCGCGGCACGAGTCGGACGTCGCCGCCTACCAGGCCGCGCAGGCGAAGTGGAAACAGCAGGTCGCCGCCTGCCAGGCGGGCGACGTGGCCGGCTGCGCGGGCGAGGCGATCACCACCGCCGCGCGCTGAGCCCTAAGCCTCGACCTCGCGGGCGCCCTGGACGCCGGCCTGGGCGAGGGCGGCGATAAGCTCCTCGACCGCGGCGGCCAGCTCGGCCGGATCGCGGCCGCGCAGGACCAGGTTGGCCCCAAACCCCTTCTCGCCGAAGAAGGGGTAGCTGCCCAGCGACATGGCCGGGTGCGCCTTGGCCACACCCTCCAGGGGCGCGGCCAGCACGCCCTCTCCCGTCCCCACCACGCGAAGGGTGCGCGAGACGGTGACCTTGCCGCCCTTAAGCCTCGGACCGACGTCTTCCAGCATGGCGCGCATGATGTCGGGCACGCCCGCCAGGACGAAGACGTTCTCCATGCCAAAGCCCGGCGGGCCGCGCAGGGGGTTCTTCACCAGAAAGCCCCCCACCGGCACGCGCGCCATCCGCCGCCTGGCCGGGGTGAGCGCCTCGCCCGTCCACCTGTCCTGCAGGGTGGCCAGGATCTCCGGGTGCTCCTCCAGGGCGACGCCGAAGGCGGCCGCCACCGCGTCGGCGGTGATGTCGTCGTGGGTGGGGCCGATGCCGCCGGTGGTGACCACATAGTCGTAGCGGGCGCGCAGCACGTTCAGCGCCTGCGCGATCTCTTCGATGACGTCCGGCACGGTGCGCGCCTCGGCCACGTCGACGCCGTGGACGCCGAGGTAGCGGGCGATGTCGCGCAGGTTGGTGTCCTGGGTGCGGCCAGACAGGATCTCGTCGCCGATGATCAGGATCGCCGCCGTGACCGGCTTCTCCGCGCTCGCCATCCCCAACGCCCTCGCCTACATCGCAGAACCAGGAGACCGACTAAGCCCGCCATGGACTTCCCGCAACCGCTCACGCGCGCCACCCTGGTGCGCCGCTACAAGCGCTTCTTCGCCGACGTGGTGCTGGGCGATGGGACCGAGATCACCGCCCACTGCCCCAACCCCGGCGCCATGCTGGGGCTGAACACGCCGGGCCTGCCCTGCTGGCTGTCGCGCTCGGACGATCCCAAGCGCAAGCTCGCCCACACCCTGGAGCTGGTGGAGGTGGAGGGCGGCGGGATCGTCGGGATCAACACCCTGCACCCCAACCGCCTTGTGGCCGAGGCGCTGGCGGCGGACGCCATTCCCGAACTTTGCGGCTACGCCAGCCACCGGCGCGAGGTGAAATATGGCGCCGCCAGCCGGGTGGACTTCCTGCTGGAGGCGCCGGGCCGGGCGCCCTGCTGGCTGGAGGTGAAGAACTGCCACCTGATGCGCGAGCCGGGGCTGGCGGAGTTTCCCGACTGCGTGGCGGCGCGCTCGACCAAGCACCTGCGGGAGCTTGCGGAGATGGTGCGCCAGGGCGAGCGGGCGGTCTTGCTCTTCGTCGTCCAGCGCACCGATTGCGAGCGCTTCAGCCCCGCCGCCGACTGCGATCCGCTGTTCGCGCGCACTTTGGCGCAGGTGGCCGAAGAGGGCGTCGAGGTGCTGGTCTACGACTGCGAGGTGACGGCGGGCGGCGTGAAGCTGGCGCGGCCGATGCCCTGGGCGCGGGGTTAGAAGAACCACGAAAAACACGAAAAGCACGAAAGCTCAGCAGCGCGGCGGTGATCGCCCTCCCACAGGCCTCGAAGACTCGCGGACGGCCTGCGGCCGCTCGTTGGCGAAGCTGTGGGCGCGCCCTGGCGGCGGCGCTTTCGTGCTTTTGGTGTTTTTCGTGGTTCCGATCCATTGACGGACGAGCGGCGGCGCCCAGCGACGAGCCGCCCCGTTGAACTTCCCCGCAAGGATTGCGACATAGGCTCCTATGCGGAGCCAGCCATGACCGACACCTTCGACGACCTCGACGTCCGCACCGGCCAGATCAAGCTGCACGGTCCCGAGGATTTCGCGGGCATGCGCCGCGCGGGCAAGCTGGCGGCCGAGTGCCTGGACATGCTGGTCCCGCACGTCGTGCCGGGCGTGGTCACCGACGACCTCGACCGGCTGGCGCGGGAATTCATCCTCGACCACGGCGCGCTGCCGGCGTGCCTGGGCTATCGCGGCTACACCAAGACCCTCTGCATCAGCCCCAACCATGTGGTCTGCCACGGCATCCCCGGCGAGCGGACGCTGAAGGAAGGCGACATCGTCAACATCGACGTCACCGTCATCGTCGAGGGCGGCTGGCATGGCGACACCTCGCGCATGTTCGGCATCGGCGAGGTGGCGCCCCGGGCCAAGCGGCTGATCGACGTCACCTACGAGGGCCTGGCGCGGGGGCTGGCGGCGATCAAGCCCGGCGCCCGCACCGGCGACATCGGCTACGCCATCCAGTCCTATGTGCAGGCCCAGCGCTGCTCGGTGGTGCGCGACTTCTGCGGCCACGGGGTGGGCAAGGTGTTCCACGACACGCCCAACATCCTGCACTTCGGCGCGCCCGGCGTCGGCGAGGAGCTGAAGCCCGGCATGTTCTTCACCGTCGAGCCGATGGTGAACCTGGGCAAGCACTCGGTGAAGCTGCTGGCCGACGGCTGGACGGCGGTGACCAGGGACAAGTCGCTCTCGGCCCAGTGCGAGCATTCGGTGGGCGTGACCGAGACGGGCGTGGAGATCTTCACCGTCTCGCCGGCCGATCTCTTCAAGCCGCCGGTGCAGGGCGGCTAGAGACGAGCTAGCCCGCGCGGACCATGCGCTGGCGCAAGGCGTCCATCACCTTGGCCACCTTCAGGCCGTCCTCGAAGGAGGGCGAGATCTGCTCGCCGGTGCGGAGCGCCTGGACCACCCGCGCCAGGTGGGGCGCCAGCGCCGGGCCGTGCGGCTCGCCGGGCGGCGGGGGAAAGTCGTAGGCTTCGGTCCCCTCCCCGGCCAGGCCGCTTTGGCGGATGCGCTCGGCGGCGGACAGCCCCGAGAGGTCGGGAGCCCTTCGCACCACCAGGCGGGTGTCGCCGGTGAGCTCGATGGCGCCCTGATCCCCCAGCACGACGATGGAGAGCGGCAGGTTCGTGGCGGCGCAGAAGGCCGTATCATGGGTCGCCGTGGCGCCGTTCTCGAAGACGAACCAGGCGCTGTAGGCGTCCTCTGCGGTGGAGGGATGCAGCGCGCCCTCGCGGTCCTTGCGCTGGGTGATCTCGATGCGGGAGACCCCGCCGCAGTCGGCCACCTCGCTGCCGAAGACCAGGCGCATGAAGTCGATGCAGTGGGAGCCATAGGCGCCGATCCAGCCGCCCCCCTTGTCCGCCTCGTTGACCCAGCCGTGGCGGCCGCGCCGAAAGCCGTTGGCGAAGAAGCTCCAGGCCACGTGCCGGGGCGCCCCGATGGCGCCGGAGGCGATGAGCTCCAGCAGCTTGGCGCGGATCGGCTTTGCGCGGGTCTCGAAGTTGAGGAAGTGCAGGACGCCGGCCGCCTTGGCGGCGTCGAGCATCTCCCGCGCCTGGGCCGCGTCCAGGCCGAAGGGCTTGTCGCAGAGCACGTGGCGGCGAAGCTCCAGCGCCCGCATCACGTGGTCCCGGTGCATGAAGGGCGGCGAGTGGATCGAGACCAGGTCCACCGGCGCGCTCATCGCCCGCTCCACGGCCGCGGCGTCGCGGGGGCTGACCACCTCGACCTCGAAGCCCAGGGCCGCATAGGCCGGCGCCATGGCCGCCTCGCCAAAGCCCGTGCCGATCACCGCCACCTTCATCGCGCGTCCTCCGTTTTGTCACGCTAGCGCGTGGGCGAGGCTTGCGCGTCCGGAACATTTGCGGAACATTACAGCGATGGACCGCAACGCCGCCGTTCAGGACGCCTCGCCCCCGGCCGAGCTCTGGGCGGCCGCGCCTGCGTCGGCCAAGCCGCACCACGCCGGCCACCGCGAGCGGCTGCGCGCGCGGGCGGCGGGCGGGGGCATGGCCGCCCTGCCCGACTACGAGCTCCTGGAGATGGCGCTGTTCCGCTGCGTCCCCAGGGGCGATGTGAAGCCGCTGGCCAAGCAGCTCCTGACGCGGTTCGGCTCGCTGGCGGCGGTGCTGGGCGCGGGACCGGCGGCCCTGAGGACGGTGAAGGGCGTGGGCGAGGCGGTGGCGCTGGACCTTTGCCTGCTGCACGAGATGACGTTGCGGTGCGCCCGCGAGCAGGTGGCCAGGCGGCCGGTGATCTCCTCCTGGTCGGCGTTGCTGGCCTATGTGAAGACCGCCCTGGCGCACGAGCCGCGCGAGCAGGTCCGGGTGCTCTATCTCGACAAGAAGAACCAGCTCATCGCCGACGAGACCGCCGGCCAGGGGACCGTCGACCACGCGCCGCTCTATCCGCGCGAGCTGATGCGCAGGGCGCTGGAGCTTTCGGCCAGCGCGCTGATCCTGGTGCACAACCACCCGTCCGGCGATCCCACGCCCTCCCAGGCCGACATCGACATCACCCGCCAGATCGTCGAGGCCGGCCGCGCCCTGCGCATCGCGGTGCACGACCACCTGGTGGTGGGGCGTGACGGGACCGCGAGTTTCAAGGCGCTGGGGCTACTCTAGGCGACGAGCGCGCGCCTAGCGGCGCACGACGCAGCGGAAGCCGATGTGCGAGGTCGGGCTGTCGACCGGCTGGGGATGGCGGGCGGCCGGGCGGTAGCGCTGGCAATAGTTGGCGGCGCAGAGGTGGGAGCCGCCCTTCACCACCTTGCGGCCAATCCGCAGGTTGGCGTGGGCCGGATCGTAGCTTTCGGCCTCGGGGGCGAGGCGCGCCAGCGGCGGGGCGCAGCAGCTTGGCCCCTTCTGCGAGGTCTCCTGGCCGTACCAGTCGGTGGTCCACTCCCAGACGTTGCCGATCATGTCGAAGAGGCCAAGGTCGTTGGGCGGGAAGGCGCCCACCGGAGAGGTCCGCGCGTAGCCGTCCTCCAGGGTGTTGCGCCAGGGAAACTCCCCCTGCCAGTAGTTGGCCATCATCCGGCCGCCTGGCGCGAGCTCGTCCCCCCAGGGGAAGGCGGAGTCGGGCCGTCCGCCACGGGCGGCGAATTCCCATTCGGCCTCGGTGGGCAGCGCCTTGCCCGCCCACTGGGCGTAGGCCTGCGCATCGGCGAACGCGATCTGGACCACCGGATGGTCGAGGATCTCGTCGATCGAACTGTCCGGCCCCAGGGGATGGCGCCAGTCCGCGCCGAACTCGAAGCGCCACCACTGGCTGGGGTCATCCAGGTCCACCGGCCCGGCGGTCGGGGTGAAGACCGCCGAGCCCGCGCGCGCCATCTCAAGCGGCATGCCGGGATAGTCGGCGGGATCGGGCGGGATCTCGGCGAAGGTCCTGTAGCCGGTGGCGGCGACGAAGGTGGCGAACTGGCGGTTAGTGACCGGATGCTCGTCGATCCAGAAGTCGCCGACCCGCGCGGCGCGCAGCGGCCGCTCCTCCGGATAGTGATCGTTGGACCCCATGAGGAAGTCGCCCCCGCGCAGGAGCTTCATCCCGCTCAGCTTTCGCCGGCCGGGCTTTTCCACGCTCGAGCCCCCGCGATCTGGCCTCATCCCCGCACCCCCGGCGCAAGCCCGCTCGGCCCGCTGACAAGTCTCGCACGGCGGGGGGCCTCGCCCCCCGCCTCTCGTCGGTCGTCAAGACACGGGTTCAGTTCGCCGCCAGACTCCCGTATGCCTCGATGTAGCCCATACGGCCGGCGGTTCTGTGGCGCATGATTCGAGCGGAGACCTGAGTGACGACCATCCTCGACGTCGCCCACCGCGCCGGCGTCTCCATGAAGACCGTCTCGCGCGTGCTGAACAACGAGGCCCATGTCAGCGCCAGGGTGCGCGAGCAGGTGGAGGCCGCCGTCGCCGCGCTGGGTTATCGCCCCAACCGCGCCGCGCGCCAGCTCGCCGGCCAGAAGTCCTTCATCATCGCCTATCCTTTCAACAATCCCAGCGCGACCTACATCACCAATGTGCTGATGGGCGCGGCGGTCGCCTGTCGCGACCGCGGCTACCACCTGGCGTCCGAGCCGGTGGACCTCGACGGGACGATGTTCGAGGTGCTCGATCGGCTGATCGACACCCTCAACCCCGACGGCATGATCCTGACGCCGCCGCTGTGCGACATGCCCGAGGTCGTAGGCCACGTGGCGAGCCTTGGGATGCCCCTGGTCCGCATCGCGGGCGGCGGCGACCTGCATGGCCGCGCGATCCGGCTCGACGAGCGCTCGATCAGCCTTGAGATGACGCGCCACCTGGTGGAGCAGGGTCATCGCCGGATCGGCTTCATCCGGCCCCATCCCGGCCATGCCTCCTCGCAGTCGCGCTATGACGGCTACCTGGACGGGCTGGCCGAGGCGGGGATCGCGCCGGACGCGCAACTGGTCCGGCCGGGGCTGTTCGACATCGCCTCGGGCGCGCAGGCCGCCCATGCGCTGCTGGACCTGCCCGCCCCGCCGAGCGCGATCTTCGCCGCCAACGACGAGATGGCCCTGGGCGCCCTGCAGGTGGCCCATGCCCGGGGGCTCGCCATTCCGGGCGATGTCGCCATCGCCGGCTTCGACGATTCGCCGGCCAGCCAGGTCGTCTACCCGGCGCTGACCACCATCCGCCAGCCGACCGTGGGACTGGGGGCGGCGGCGGCGGCCATGCTGCTGGGCGAGACGCCCGACCTCTCGGCGCTCAGGCTCGAGCTGGTGATCCGCGCCTCGACTCTTCGCGATCAGGTTTGACAGCGCTGTCGCCCGGGATATGGCTTCGAGGATGGGGACCTGGACGCAGCTCACGACCCCAACGGGAGGACTTCGATGAGCAGGCCGACACGCCGCTACGGCGCATTCGCGGCGGTGACCGCCCTGTTCTTCGGCTGGGGCTTCATCACCTCGCTGGTCGATCCTCTGGTGGCGGCCGTGAAGAGCATCTTCAGCCTCAGCAACGTCGAGGCCCAGCTCAGCGCCTTCGCCTTCTTCATCGCCTATGCCGCGATCTCGCTGCCCGCCGCACTGCTGGTGGGACGCCTGCGGCAGGTGCGGAGCGTGATCCTGGCGCTGGCGCTGATGGTGCTTGGCTGCCTGATCATCGTCGCCGGCAGCAATGTGGCGCGCTACGAAGGCGTGCTCTTCGGCCTGTTCGTGATCGCCGCGGGCATCACCATCCTGCAGGTCGCCGCCAATCCCCTGGCCGCCGCGCTGGGCTCGCCCGAGCAGAGCCACTTTCGACTGACGCTGAGCCAGGCCTTCAACTCCCTGGGCACGGTGCTGGGCCCGCTGGTCGGGGCGCACCTGCTGCTCCGCGGCCTGGAGACCGCGCCCGGCCACGCGATGGCCGCCCAATCCCGCCGCGACGCGCTCGGCTCGATCGACAGCGCCTTCCTGATGATCGTGGGGCTGATCGTGCTGCTGGGAGTCTTCATCTGGTCCATGCGCCGCAGGATCGAGGCGGCGGCCCCGCCGGCCGCGCCGGCGATGTCGATCGGGCGGACGATCCGCGCCGGGCTCGCCTCGCCCTGGGCGCGGCTGGGGGGCGTGGCGCTCTTCCTCTACGTCGGGGCGGAGGTCTCGATCGGCACCCAGATGGCGCTGTTCCTCCATTCGCCCGGCGTCTGGGACATCCCGCTGCAGAAGGCCGGCTATTTCGTCAGCCTCTACTGGCTGGGCGCGATGATCGGCCGCTTCGCCGGCTCGGGGCTGATGATGGTGGCGCCCGCCCACCGGCTGCTGGCGGGCGTCACCGCGCTGGCCGCCCTGCTGTGCCTGACGGTCCTGCTGCTCGGCGGCACGGTCGGCGGCTACGCGGCGCTGGCGGTGGGGCTGTGCAACTCGATCATGTTCCCGACCATCTTCACCCTGACGCTGGAGCGTTCGACCGCCAGCCAGGAGGCGACCTCGGGGTTCCTGTGCACCGCCATCGTCGGCGGGGCCTTCGTGCCGCTGGCGGCGGGCGCCATCTCCGACGCCGCCGGCTACCAGCGCTCCTTCATCCTCCCGGCGCTCTGCTACCTGGCGCTCTGCGCCTTCGCGATCGCCGCCGGGCGCGCCAAGATCCATCCCTTGCGGGACGGCGAGCCGGCCATCGCCGCCATCCACTAGGGATCAATCCGCCCAGTGGCGTGCGCCGAGCCGGATGGACTGGACCGCCCCTAGCTCGGCCGACGAGCCGCCCAGGGCGAAGCCATAGGTCCCCGGCGCGATCGTCCAGCCGTCCTGCCAGCGCGCCAGCAGCCTGGGGTCGATGGCGACCTCGATTCGCTTGGCCTCGCCCGGGGCGAGCGCCACCTTGGAAAAGCCGGCCAGGCGCAGCAGGGGCTTGCCGGCGGCGGAGACGAGGTAGAGCTGCGGAACCGCCGCACCCGCCCGCTGGCCGGTGTTGCGGACGCTGAAGCTGGCGGTCAGCCGGGCGCCCGTCTTCAGGGTCAGGCCGGAATAGTCGAAGCTCGTGTAGCTGAGCCCATGGCCGAACGGGAACAGCGGCCGCGCGCCCGTGCGGGCAAACCAGCGATAGCCGACGTCGGAGCCCTCGATGTCGTAGTTGGCGCTGAGCGCCTGTCCGGGCTTGCCCTTGCCCGAGATGGTGGGCTCGACGGTGTCCGCGCCGTCCAGCTTCGGACGCGGGAGTTGTTCCAGGCTGGCGGGGAAGGTCACCGGCAGGTGGCCCGAGGGGTTGGTCTGGCCAAACAGCACCGAGGCGATGGCCTCGCCGCCCCGCGCGCCGGGGAACCAGGCCGCCAGGACCGCGGCGGTCTTGTCCAGCCAGGGCATCAGCACCGGCCCGCCGGTCTCAAGCACCACTATGGTGTTGGGATTGGCCGCGGCGACGGCGGCGATCAGCTCGTCCTGGCCATGCGGCAGGGAGAGGTCGGGCACGTCCAGCCCCTCGGTCTGCCACTGGGTGGCGAAGACGATGGCCACGTCCGCCTTGCGGGCGGCCAGCACCGCGTCGGTGATGTATTCGCCGCGGCGGAAGGTGATCTCGGCGTCGGGGGCGAGGGCCTTGATGGCCTTGAGCGGCGCCGAGCGGTGATAGGCCTGGGCGAAGGCCGGGGCGAAGCGGCCCTCGCCACCGAACGGCACGGCCGCGGCCGGGCCGTCCTCTCCTTGGACCTGCGTCGATCCCCCACCGGACAGGACGCCGGTGTCGGCGTAGCCACCGATCACGGCGATGCGCTTGGCGGAGGCGGCCAGCGGCAGGATCCCGTCGCGGTTGCGCAGCAGGACGATCCCCTCGTCGGCCGCCGCCCGGGCGACCTGGCCATTGGCCTTGAAGTCGATCGGGCCGACGACCGGCGGATGGGCGTCCAGGCCCACGGCGTAGATCGAGCGCAGGATCCGGCGGTTCATGTCGGCGACGCGCGCGGCCCAGCGGGGATCGGCGGCGGCCTTCTTCGCGAGGGTCTCCCCGAAGAAGACCGCGGGGTCGATCTGCGCGCCCGACTGCTGGTCCAGGCCCGCCGTCGCCGCCTCGATCCCCGGCACCGCGCCCCAGTCGGACATCACCCAGCCCCGGTAGCGCCAGTCATGCTTGAGGACCTTGTTGAGCAGATAGTCGCTGGCGCAGGCCGGCGCGCCGTTGACCCGGTTGTAGGCGCACATCACCGCGCCCGGCTGGCCCTGCTCGATGGCGATCTGGAAGGCCAGCAGGTCGCTCTCGCGCGCCGCCGCGTCGCTGATCCTGGCGTCGACGAAGTGGCGTCCCGTCTCCTGGTCGTTGAGGGCGAAGTGCTTGACCGTGGAGACCACGTGCATGGACTGGATGCCGGCGATCGCCGCGCCGCCCATGACGCCGGACAGCAGGGGATCCTCGCCAAGGTATTCGAAGGTGCGGCCGCCCCGCGGCTCGCGCATCAGGTTGACCCCGCCGGCCAGCAGGACATTGAAGCCCTTCGCGCGGGCTTCGCCGGCGATCATGGCGCCGGCCCGGCGCACCAGGCCTGGGTTCCAGCTCGAGGCCATGGCCAGGCCGGAGGGGAGCGCCGTGGCGCCGTCCTTGCGCACGCCCGAGAGGTAGGCGACGCCCAGGCTCGCGTCGGTCTCCTTCAGAGCCGGGACCCCAAGCCGCAGAAGGCCCGGGACATAGCCCGCCCCGATGATCGCGTCGGCCGGCACCTCGCCAAAGTCCTTCCAGGGCAGGATGCCGTGGGTGAGCACGGTGCGCTCCGCCTGGGTCATCGCCCGCTCGGTCGCCGCGGCGCGCTGGTCGGGATCCTGCGCCGGCGCCGCAAGCGCCTGGGCGGGCAGCCACGCCGTCGCCAGCAGCGACAGGACGAGCCGTGGGGTTGAGGCGCGCATTCTTGGATTCCTAGAGTTTGAAAGTCGCCGGCGCGCTGGCGACGGCTAGACCTGAGGCTCCCCGATCCGAACGCGCATCTTTCCGTAGACTTCAGCGGCGTTGAAGATCGGGACGGCGGAGTCGTACGCGCCGTCGATTTTGAGGAGGAGGTATTTGGAGGCGCTCTCGAGATACTCCCCGCGGCCGGCGCTGAACGCGGCGATGACCGCGCGCACGGGCCGCAGTTGCTCAGGCGGCGCCGCGGTCAGCACATTGAGGGCGCGCAGCTGGGCGGTGTCCTGGGTCTTGCCCTGCAGGATGTCGACCAGCGTCCTTTGGGCGAGTTCGTGCTCGCCCGCGCCCATCAGCGCCTCCGCCAGCGCGCACCGCACATAATCGTCGCGCTCGGCCGCGATCTTTCGCGCCAGCGTGCGGCCAACCTTGGCCGAGAGCGGGCCCGCGAGCACCAGCCCCTGGGCATTCCAGAAGCGGATGACTGCATTGGTATCATCAAGCCCGCCGACGAAGCGGGGAATGTTCCTGCGATCGCGAGCGAGCACGCGATTGGTCGTGGCGACCAGCGCCTGGAGGGGATAGGCGCCGGGCGCGCGGCTCTGCACATAGCCCTCGGCCTCCGCGCCCTCCGGCATGAAGCTGTTGTCGTGGATAGACAGCAGGTGCGCGTCCAGCGCCTCGCGCATCCGGTCCAGATGGGGCTGCTGAGCGGGATCTGCGGCGAGGTTGGCGACCTCGTGCGGATCTGCGGCGGTGTCGTAGAGCTCTTCCACCGGCTTGGGCCGCCAGAACCGGTCCTGCACCGCGTCGAGCTCGCCCGCCAGATGGGCGCGCTCCCAGGCCTGATAGGCCACCGATTGCCACTCATAGGCCTCGTGCTGGCCGTAGATGCGCTGGGGATTGTAGTTGCGGATATAGCGGTACCGGCCGTCCCGCACGGTGTGCACAAGGTCGTAGCGCTCATCCATGCGGTCGCGCATGCTGAAGACATAGTCCCGCTTGGGCGTCAGGTGCGGTCCAAGGAAGGCGCGCCCCATCATGGTCGCCGGCACCGGGACGCCGGCGAGCGCGAGGACAGTGGGCGCCAGGTCCACATGGCTGACGAGCTCATCGCTCGGCTGCCCAGGCGCGTGCGGCGCAAGGTGACGCCATTTGGCCGGCACGCGGACGATCAGCGGCACATGCAGGCCGTCGTCATAGCAGTAGCGCTTGCTGCGGGGGTGCACGCCGCCGTGGTCCGCGGTGAAGAAGACGAAGGTGTCGTCCGCCAGCCCATCGTCCGCGAGTTCCTGAAGCAGGTGCGCCAGCGCCGCGTCCTGGCGGTTCACCATGTCGATGTTGCGGGCGAGCACTTCGCGCACTTCCGGCCGATCGGGCAGGAAAGGCGGCACGGTCACCTTCGCCGCATCGGTCTGGGTTGGGGTGTGCGCGAACACCATGCTCTCATGGGTGCGCAGGTAGTTGTAGACGCTGAAGAAGGGCTTGCCGGCGGGACGGTTGCGCCAGTGGGCCTTGAGGTCGCAGGCGTCCCAGAAGGACGGCTCGTCGGCGTCGGTGTTGTAGTCGGTGAAGACGTTGTTCGTGCAGTAGTAGCCGGCCGCCCGCATGTGCAGCGGGAGGGGATGGAGCGCCTGGGGGACCGCTGCACGGGCCCGCATCTGATGGGCCGGGGCGCATGCCGAGGGATAGGCCCCCGTCACCAGGGCGAAGCGCGAAGGCGCGCATACCGGCTGGGTGGAGAAGGCGCTGGTGTAGCGGACGCCGTCCCGCGCCAGGCCATCCATGGCCGGCGTCTCCGCGAGCGCATTGCCGTAGCATCCCAACAGCGGCGCATGGACGTCGTGCAGGATCAGCCAGACGATGTTGGGCCGCGGCGCCTCGCCCGCCCGGGATGCGCCGGCCTGCGACGCCATGGCGACCGCCGCCGCCGTGGTCACGACGCCTCGACGTGAAATCTGCATAGCCGATCCTGTCAGATCGCCCCAGCAGGGGGCGACCTCCTCTCCCTTAGGCGCGGTCTGATCGCCCTCCGACGGCGAGCGAGCCAACGCCTTGATTGGTTGGCATGGAGCACGCAAGTGACAACGCTGTCAACGCGCCTCCTCGCCGTCGCGGGAAATGGCGCGCGCTCCCAAGGCCGCGGCCGTGCGCTCAGTCGGCGCGGCGCGACTTCTTGTCGGCGATCAGGTCGCTGCGGGTCAGGCGGCGGATCGAGGCCTCGCGCCGCCGCTCGGCCTCATAGATCTCCCGCTGGGTCTGCATGGCGGTGATCATGTGCACCCGCGCCGCCTCGCGCGCGGCGGCCGCGTCCCTCGCCATGATGGCCTCGTAGATCGCCTGGTGCTCGTGAAGCTGGGAGTCCTTCTCCGCCCGGTGCTCGTAGAGGTTCTTGCGGTTGAGATAGACGTTTGACCTAAGGAAGCCCTCCAGGCTCCTCATGAGGTGCAGCATCATCAGGTTGTGGCTCGCCTCATAGACGGCGAAGTGGAACTCCGCGTCGGCCTTGGCGATGCGGTCGACATCGTGCTGCTCGTGCGCCGAGACCATCTCCTTGAAGCGCGCGCGGATCACGTCGCGGTCCAGTTCGGAGGCGCGCTCGGCCGCGAATCCCGCCGCGGCGGACTCGACGATGGAGCGCAGCTCGAGACAGTCGATCCGCGCCTCGGGCGTGTCCATGAGCTGGACCAGGGGGTCGCGCAGGCTGTGCCCGACGGCGTCGCTGACATAGGCCACGCCCTGGGCCTTGGTGGTCAGCAGGCCCTGGGCGATCAGCTTGTCGAGCGCTTCGCGAAGCGAGGGGCGCGAGACCTCCAGCTTGGCCGACAACTCCCGCTCCGAGAGCAGCCGCTCACCCGGCTGCAGAACGCCCTCCAGGATCATCTGCTGGAGATGTTCGGCGATCGCATCGGCGAGCTTCGCAGGCCGGATCGATGTCGTGCTCATTCAAAAGCCCAGTGGCAGCCCCAGGGACGCATCGGGCGACTGTAGACGGGACCTGGCCGGCGGGCCAGTCGATGGCGCCAAGGAAGAGTCTTGGCCAGAAGGCCTCACCGCGCGCCGCGCACGCCTTGGCCTGGGCGCCTAATCGCCCGAGCGGGGCGCCACCAGGACAGCGCGGAAATCATTGACGTTGGTGTAGGTCGGACCGGTCACCACCAGGTCGCCCAAGGCCCTGAACACGCCGGCGCTGTCGTGCGCGGCGAGCCGCGCGGCCGGGTCGAGGCCGGCGGCCCTGGCCCGCGCCAGGGTGTCGGGGGCGATGATCGCGCCGGCGGCGCCGCTGGCCCCGTCCTCGCCATCGGTGTCGGCCGCCAGCGCCCAGACGCCGGGAGCCGACTCCAGCGCCAGGGCCATGGCGAGGGCGAACTCGGTGTTGGGACCGCCACGGCCGCCGCCGGCATGGGGGTGGGAGACGGTGGTCTCGCCCCCCGACAGCAGCACCCTCGCCCGCCCCGGCAAGGGCCTGGCCTGGCCGGCCATCCAGGCGCCGAGCCCGCGGCTTTCGCCTTCGAG
>Ga0075364_10000252_pt1 | contig 25852 bp, 10 predicted proteins | sample EndMetdeltDD1764_FD_71517 | JGI IMG/M metagenome (GOLD analysis project Ga0075364, IMG submission 71517) | Populus endosphere microbial communities from Tennessee, USA - Endosphere MetaG P. deltoides DD176-4 | ecosystem: Host-associated > Plants > Roots > Endosphere | place: USA: Tennessee... | reverse complement strand
CTGCGCCGGACGCTCTTTCCCTCGCTGCTCGGGGCCTGCGGCCGGAACGTGGTCTTCGGGCAGAACGTGGTGCTGCGCCATCCGCACAAGATCCGCATCGGCGACAACGTGGTCATCGACGACAACTGCCTCCTCGACGCCAAGGGCGATCGCAACGCCGGCATCACGATCGGATCCGGCGTGTTCCTCGGCCGCAACTCGATCCTCTCGTGCAAGAACGGCGACATCGAGCTCGCCGACGGCGCCAACATCGGGTTCAACTGTGAAGTCTTCTCGGCCAGCCGCGTGACGATCGGCCGCGACGCGCTCCTGGCGGCGTACTGCTACCTGATCGGCGGCGATCACGACTTCAGCGATCCCGCCGCGGCCGTGATCGCGCAGGGGCGCCGGTCGACCGGCGTGTCGGTGGGCGCCGGGGCATGGCTCGGAGCGGGCGCCAAGATCCTCGACGGCGTCTCGATCGGCGATCGCGCCGTCGTCGGCGCCGGAGCGGTGGTCCGCGAGGCCGTTCCCGACGGCGCGATCGCGGTCGGCGTGCCCGCGCGCGTCGTGGGGCAGCGATGAGCGCGCCTCAGCGGCCCGACCCGCCGAAGCCGCCGAGCGGCCAGGGCGGCCGGCTGAACGTGCTGCAAGTCTGCGATCACCTCGGCTGGGAGGGATCGCGGATGCACGGCGTCAAGCGGCTGTTCTCGTGGATGATCCCGCGCTTCGACCCGGCGCGCTACAACGTGGCGCTCGTCAGCCTGCGCAAGAAGGACCTGTCGGAAGAGACGCTGGAGTCGATGGGGGTCGACATTTCGTACCTCCACAAGTCGAAGTTCGATCCCGCGACGCTGACGGCGCTGTTGAAGGTGATCGACCGGCAGCGGACCGACATCCTCCACCTTCACGGCTACGGCGCGACGACGTTCGGACGGATTGCGGGGTGGATGCGCGGCATCCCGACAATCCTCCACGAGCACGCCAACCTCACCGACACGCCGTGGTTCCAGAAGATGGCGGACAAGGCGCTGGTGCCGGCCACCGACATCGCGATCGCGGTGTCGAAGAGCACCGCGGACTTCGTGATCGGTCCGCGGCAGATGCCGGCCGAGCGCGTGAAGGTGGTCTACCTCGGCGTTCCGCTGGAGGAGTTCAGCCGTACGCGCACGGCCGACGAGATCGCCGAGGCCCGGCAGGAGCTCGGCGCCGCGCCCGACGAGCTCGTCGTCGGCACGGTGACGCGCCTGCACGATTCCAAGGGGAACTCCTATCTCGTCGACGCGGCGCGGACGGTGCTCGATCAACGGCCGAAGACACGCTTCTACCTGTACGGCGAAGGGCCGCTGCGTCCCGAGCTCGAGGCGCAGGCGCGGGCGCTGAATCTCGGCGACCGGTTCGTCTTCGGCGGCTTCACCCGCGACGTCGCGCGGACGGTCTCCGCGTTCGACATCGAAGTGTTTCCGTCGCTCTGGGAAGGGACCCCGCTCACGGTGTTCGAGGCGCTGGCGATGGGGAAGCCGATCGTGGCGACCGATGCCGACGGCCTGGTCGACGTCCTGACGCACGAGCGCGACGCGCTGATCGTGCCCAAGCGCGACGCGGCGGCGCTCGCCGGCGCCATCGTCCGCCTGATCGATCATCCGGACCAGCGGGCCGACCTGTCCGTCCGGGCCCGCATGACGGGACAGCAGTACGGCATCGCCTCGTTCGTCCGCAAGATGGAGCGGCTCTACGACATCCTGCATGCCGTGTCGCGGCAGACGCGCCGGCGCGGCGTGATGCAGGCCGATCTCTCGTTCCTCGCAGGTGGCGCGTGACGCTGAAGCCGGGCCTGCTCGTCGCGGCGGTCTTCCTCTGCGTCTACGGCACGTTCGCGATCGCCGTGGACGTGCCCAGGGCGACCTACGGGTTCAAGAGCGACGAGGCCACCTACTACATGCAGGGCTGGAGCCTCGTCCTCGACGGCGATCTGACGTATCGCCGGGAGGATCTGGTCCGCGTGTGGCGCGAGTTTCCCGCCGGACCTGCCGGCGTGTTCCTGAAGAAGGGGACCCGGATCGACGGCAGCCCGGATCCGGCGCAGCACCGGCTCTACTACGGCAAGTCCTTCATCTATCCGCTCTTTGCCGCCCCGTTGATCCTCCTCTTCGGCACCAACGGGTTCCTGCTGCTGAACGCGATCTGCCTGTCGCTCGTGCTGCTGTGCGGGTACCTGTTCCTGCACGCGCGGTCGCGCCCCTGGCCGTCGGCGATTCTCGCCGCCGGCTTCGTCATGGCGAGCGTCGTCCCCGTGTACTTCGTGCAGATCATGCCGGAAGTGTTCAACTTCTCGCTCGTGTTCCTGGGCTACTTCTGCTGGCTCTATAAAGAGGTGGCGGCCCCGGAGCGATCGCCGCGCGGCACGCAGTGGCTGTTCGGCTGGAAGAGCGACGCCGCGATGGCGGTGCTGCTGGGCCTTGCGACCTTCTCGAAACCCAGCAATGTGCTGCTGTTTGCGGCGCCCGTTGGCTGGTGGGTGATCTCGCGCCTGAAGGCAATCTTCCGCGTCAAGGCGCCGGGAGCTCCCGGCATCAGCCGGGAGATCTCCATCGGCCGGCACCTCCTCGTCGTCGCGACGTTCGTTTTCGTCGCCGGCGGCCTGTTCGGGATCAACATGGCGATCTCCGGCGCCTGGAACTACCAGGGCGGCGGCGTGAAGGTCCGCAAGGCGTACTACTACGAATTCCCCTTCCAGAACGACGTGCCGGTGCACGAGCTGGGCGTGTCGATGTCGCGCGATACGGCGATGGCGCAGGTGATCTTCAACCCGCGGACGTTCGGGTCGAACCTCGCGCACAACCTCGAGTATTTCTTCGTCGGACGCCATGCTGGACTGCTGCCGTACTTCTTTCCCGGCGTCTTCGCACTGCTGCTGATGCTGGCGGCGCCGCGGCGCCGGCCGCTCTGGCAATGGCTGGTGCTGGCGTCGGCGCTCACGCAGGTGCTCTTCTTCATCATCGTGACGCCGTACACGTGGTCGGGCGGCGGCGTGGGCAACCGGTATTTCTTCAGCGGCTACGGCGTCATGCTCTTTCTCCTCCCGCCGGTGGAGCTCGTCGCGGCGGCGCTCGTGCCGTGGGCGATCGGAGGACTCTTCGTCGGCGCGGCGGTGCTGAATCCGTTCACGGCGTCGTTCAAGCCGAGCGAGATCGCCAAGTCAGGACCGTTCCGGGTGCTGCCGGTCGAGCTGACGCTGCTCAACGATCTGCCGGTCTTCACCGAGGGCGCGGCGCGCTCCCGGGTCGAGTTCGGCGGCATCGGCGACACGGATCCGAAATTCCTGATGTCCTTCCTCGACGACAACGCGTACGGCCGGGAGGAGGACAAGAGTTTCTGGACGCGCGGCGACTCGCGCGCCGATCTCGTGTTCAAGGTCGGCATGCCGCTCAAGCGCGTGTGGTTCAACGTGGCGGCCGGGCCGGTGCCCGTGCACGTCAGGATCACGGTGAAGGGCCGCTCGAACGAGCTGCGTCTCGGGCCGAACGAGAGCGGCCGCACGTCCATCACGATGCCCGACGGCATGCCGTACGAGAAGGAAGTCGAGGGCGCGCTGCTCTGGAACGTGCGCATCGACACGCAGGGCGGCTTCACCCCGATCTTTTTCGATCAGACGTCGAGCGACGTGCGGTATCTCGGCGCGCGCATCAAGCCGGTGCTGGAACCTCGATAGTGCGGATCGCCGTCGTCACTTCGAGCCCGCCGAAGGCCGAAGGCGGCCACATGGTGATCGCGCGCGAGCTGGCGCAGGCGATTCGCGAGAGCGGCGACGAGGCCGAGATCGTGATCACGCCCGACTACGGCTTCGGCCGGCAGGCGCGCGCCTACTGGGACACCTGGCGCACGGACATCTCGCACGTCCAGGGACGGCGCGTCGATCGGGTCATCAGCCTCCGCTATCCGAGCTACGCGGTGCGCCATCCGTATCACGTGTCGTGGCTCAATCACACGATGCGCGAGTACTACGACCTGTGGCCGCGCTGGCGGGCGGAGCTGAGTGCGAGGGGACGGGTCAAGGAAAGCATCCGCTGGGCCCTGATTCATGCGGCAGATCGGTATCTGCTGACGCGCAACGTCGGCCGCCTGTTCGTGCAGTCGCGCACGATCCAGGAACGGCTGGCCATGTGGCCGTCGCTGCGATCGACGGTGCTCTATCCGCCCGCGCCAGTGCGGCGCTATCGCACCGAGGCGTACGGGCCGGAATTCCTGTTCGTCTCCCGGCTGACGCGGCTCAAGCGCGCCGACCTCGTCATCGGCGCCCTCGCGGACCCGGCCGGCGCCGGCCTCCGGCTCGTCGTCGCGGGAGAGGGCGAGGAGAGCGCGGCGCTGAAGCGAACCGCGGCGGCGCTGGGCGTCGCCGATCGCGTGACCTTCGTGGGATGGCTGACCGACGAACAGCTGCTCGACCAGCTGGCCCGCTGCCGCGCGGTCGTCTTTCCGCCGCTGCAGGAAGACTACGGATTCGTGACCGCCGAGGCCTTCGCGTCGCGAAAGGCCGTCGTGACGTGCCGCGATTCCGGCGGGCCGGCCGAGCTCGTGCAGGACGGTGTCTCGGGGTTCGTCTGCGAGCCCACCAGCGCGTCAATCGCGTCGGCGATGCAGAAGCTGGGGGCGGACGCGGCCCGCGCCGAAACGATGGGGACCGCGGCGTTCGCCGCCGGCGCCAGGCTCACCTGGCCGGAGACGGTGCGCACGCTCGTTCTAGAATAGATTCCGCAATAGATTCCGCCTGAAGGCGGAAACTACAGGGTGTCTGAGAGTTATCGAGCGTCCTGTAGAGTCAAGAGCGTCCTGTGGGAGTGAAGAGCGTCCTGTGGGAGTGAAGAGCGTCCTGTAGCTTCCGCCTTCAGGCGGAACTACGGAAAGCTCCTTGTGGAGTCCTGTAGCTTCCGCCTTCAGGCGGAACTGAATTCGACTATGCCTTACGCAACAGAGCTGGAAAGCAAGATCGCCAAGAAGGTCACGAAGGCGATTACCGAGTTCGACCTGATCGAAGACGGGGACCGCGTCATGGTCGGGCTGTCGGGCGGCAAGGACAGCTGGGCGCTGATCCAGATCCTCGACGTCCTGCAGAAGCGCGCCCCGATCGACTTCTCCATCGTGGCGGTGAACATCGACTCCGGCTACGAGGGGTACGAGCATCACAAGCTGACGGAGAAGTGCGCCGAACGCGGATGGGAGCTGCACGTCGAGCACACGACGATCGGCGAGACGATCGAAGAGATCCTCGACGACAGCGCCACGCCGTGCTCGCTCTGCGCGCGGCTGCGCCGCGGCGCGCTCTACCGCCTGGCCGACACCGTCGGGGCCACGAAGATCGCGCTCGGCCACCACGCGGACGATTTCATCGAGACGCTGCTGCTCAACGTCTTCTTCCAGGGCGCGATCAAGGCGATGCCGCCGCGGCTCGTCTCCGACAACGGCAAGCACGTCGTCGTCCGCCCGCTGGTCTACGTGCTCGAGTCGGAGGCGCGCCAGTATGCGAAGGCGTCCGACCTCCCGATCATCGGCTGCTGCTGTCCCGCCTGCGGCGACCTCAGCCTGCAGCGCCAGCGGATGAAGAAGCTCGTGGCGCAGCTCGAGGTCGAGCATCCCGAGATCAGGAGCTCGATCCTGCGCGCGCTCGGGAACGTCCACCCGCGGCACCTGCTGGTCAACGGCAAGAAGCCAACCAAGGCGCGGCTCTCTGACGTCCAATACCTCACGGAGGTTCGATGATCCGATCGGAGCGGTGTGTCTTCGCGCTCGTGGTGTGTCTGCTCGCGGCCGCGCCTGCGTTCGCCCAGCAGCGGCCGCTGGTCACTGAGGATCCGGAAGTCGTCGGCGCCGGAATGGTGCTGCTCGAAGGCGGGTTCGACTACGCGCACGAGGTGGTCTACCCGGCGTCGGGCCTGAAGGGCAACCTGCTGCGCGTGCCGACACTCGGCGTCAGCTTCGGACTCAGCTCGATCGCGGAGCTCCAGATCGACGGCGGCATCTACAACGGCCTGAAGATCACGCAGACCGGCGTCGGTCCCGCGCCGCTCGCCGGCCAGCTCGATTTCACCGGCGACACGACACACGACGTCGAGGACATCGTCATCGCCACCAAGATCCGCGTCGCGTCGGAGGGCGCCTCGCGTCCCGCGATGGCGCTCCGCTTCGCCACGAAGCTGCCGAACGCCAGCAACGAGAGCGGCCTGGGCCTCGACACGACCGACTTTCACGCGCAGTTCCTGCTCGGCAAGACGACGAGATCGGTCCGCATCGTCGGCAACATCGGCCTCGGCATCCTGGGCGATCCCACTCGGGGCGACAACCAGAACGACGTGCTCGACTTCGGCGCGTCCGTCGCCCGCGCCGTCCGGCAGGGTCTCGAAGTGGTCGGCGAGGTCAACGGCCGGATCAGCACCCGCGGCGGCACGCCGCCGGCCGGCACGGAGGATCGCGGCCTGGTCCGGTTCGGCGGGCGCTTCACGAAGGGCACCGTCCGCATCGACGCCGGCATCCTGCTCGGGATGACGTCACGCGATCCGGGCATCGGCTTCACCGCGGGCGCGACCTACGTGTTCAAGGGGTTCGACATCAAGTAGATCGCTCGGTACTACCTGCTATAGTTACGCGCCATGAAGATTCCGTCATGGCGCCGTTTGTCCGTCGCGCTCGTATCCGCGACGGCGCTCTCGGTTGCCGCATCCGCCCAGCGCGGCGGCCCGGCCGGACCCCAGCAGTCCACCGCACCCGAACCGCTCAAGTTCCGCTACATGGGCCCGGCCGCGGCCGGGCGCATCTCGACCGTCTCCGGCGTGCCTGGCGATCCCAACGTCTACTACCTGGGTTCCGCGTCCGGCGGCGTGTGGAAGACCACCAACGGCGGGACGACGTTCGAGCCGATCTTCGACGATCAGCCGGTCGCCGCGATCGGCGCCATCGCCGTCGCGGACAGCGATCCAAAGATCGTCTGGGTCGGCACCGGCGAGTCGTGGGTGATCCGCTACAGCGACGTGATGGGCGACGGCGTCTACGTCTCGAAGGACGCCGGCAAGACGTGGAAGAACATGGGGCTCGCCGAGACGGGCCGGATCTCGCGCGTCATCATCCACCCGACCGATCCGAACGTCGTCTACGTCTGCGCCGTCGGCCGCATGACGGGCCCGCAGGAGGAGCGCGGCGTCTTCAAGACGACTGACGGCGGCGCCAACTGGAAGCGCGTGCTGTTCGTCGACGGCAAGACCGGCTGCTCCGGCCTCTCGATGGACGCGAAGAACCCCAACATCCTGCTCGCGGGCACGTGGCAGGCCGAGCAGCACACGTGGGGGCAGTTCAGCGGCGGCCCCGGCAGCGCCGTCTACCTGTCGAAGAACGCCGGCGAGACGTGGACGAAGCTGACGAAGGGACTGCCCAAGCCGGACGTCGGCAAGATCGACGTGCAGATCGCGCCGTCCGACAGCAGCCGGATGTACGCCCTGATCCAGACGGCGAACCAGGGGTCGGTCTGGCGCTCCGACGACGCCGGCGTCAACTGGTCCGTCGTGAGCTGGGACCGATCGCTGATCGGCCGCGCCGGCTACTACATCCGCATGGTCGTCAACCCGGCGAATCCGGACGACATCTTCATCATGTCGAGCTCGCTGCATCGCTCGCAGAACGGCGGCAGGACCTTCAGCGGCAACGGCGGCAGTGCGCAGGCGTTCGCGTTCACGCAGGGGCAGTCGAGCTGCGGCGACTGCCACGACGTCTGGATCGATCCGAAGGATCCGAAGCGCTACATCCTCGTCGACGACGGCGGCGGCTCGATCAACACGCCCAGCGGTCCCCAGGCCATCCGCATTCCCAACGGGCAGATGTACCACGTGCACGTCGACAACCGCGTGCCGTACTGGATCTACAGCAACCGGCAGGACGACGGGACGATGCGCGGCCCGTCGACGGCCTCGGAGACGGTGGCGAACGGCTGCCTGCCCGAGAACAGCACGATGCCGGCGGGCGTGGGCGGCTTCGGACGCGGCCGCGGGCGCGGGCGGGGAGCGCCGGCGGCGCCGGCGGCCGACGATCCGTGCGGCGGCCCTGGACGCGGACGGGTGACGCCGGCGACCGCGTGGCAGCCCGACATCGGCGGCTGCGAGTCGGGCTTCACGATTCCGGTGCCCGACAACCCCGACGTCGTCTACGCGAGCTGCTACGGCAACAAGGTCACGCGGTGGGACGCGCGCACCGGCACGGCGCGCTCGATCGAGCCGTGGATGGTCACGCTCGACTCGGCGCCGAACGAGACGAAATACCGCTGCCACTGGACGTCGCCGATGGCGATCGATCCGTTCGACACGAAGAACGTGCTCTACGGCTGCCAGTTGATCCTGAAGACGTCGAACGGCGGGCAGTCGTGGACCGAGTTCAGCCCGGATCTCTCGACGAAGGATCCGTCGCGCATCGTCTCCAACGGCGGCATCGTCGGCGACAACCTCGGACAGTACAACGGCGAGGTCGTCTGGTCGCTCGAGTACTCGAAGATCCAGCAGGGACTGATCTGGGCCGGCACCAACGACGGGAAGCTCTGGTACACGAAGGACAACGGCGCGAAGTGGAACGACGTCACCGCCGGCTTCAAGGACCTGCCGGTGTGGGGCGCGTTCAACCAGATCTGGCCGTCCACGTTCGATCCCGCCGAGGCCTACGTCGCCGTCTCGTATCACCTGATGGACGACCGCAAGCCGTACATCTACAAGACGACCGACTACGGCGCGACGTGGAAGAAGATCAACGGCAACATCCCGACCGGGCACGCGCTCGACTACATCCTGTCGTTCGCGGGCAACCCGAACAAGCGCGGGATGCTGTTCGCCGGGACCGGACGCGCGTTCTACTACTCGATGGACGACGGCGGCACGTGGACGCGGATCAAGGACGGCCTGCCGCCCGCGCCCGTGAGCTGGATCACCGTCGAGCCCCGCTTCCACGACGTCGTCGTCTCGACCTACGGCCGCGGGCTCTTCATCCTGCCAAACATCACGCTGCTCGAGCAGACGGGACAGGCGAATCCGCCGCCGCCGGCCGCGGCGAAGCTCTACGATCCGGCGCCGATCTTCCGTCAGGCGCGCAACGTCTTCGTGCAGGCGAACCGTCCGCACTTCCAGATCTACCTGCCGTCGGCGCCGGCGGAGCCGGTGAAGATGGAGATTCTCGACGCCGCGGGCAGCGTCGTGCGCACCCAGATGGTGACGCTGCGCGCGGGCCTCAACGGGGTGAACTGGGATCTCCTGCTCGATGCGCCCAGGCTCGTCGAGCTGCTGACGACGCCGCCAGACAACCCGCGCATCTGGGAAGAGGAGCGATTCAAGGACGTCCAGATCCGCCGCATCACGCACTGGGGCATCACGCCGCAGACCGGCATTCCGATGGCCGCGCCGGGCAAGTACCAGGTGCGTTTCACGGTCGGCGGAGCCCCGCTGACCTCTTCGTTCGACGTCCTCAAGGACCCGGCCGTCCAGACCTCGGTGGAAGATCTCACGTTGTCGACGAAGACGCAGATGCGGATCCGCGACGACATCACGGAGACCTCGACGCTCGTCAACAGGATGGAAGTCTGGCGCCGCCAGCTCGAGGACCAGGCGAAGGCCAACGCCACGAAGCCGGCGATCGTGAAGGCGATCAAGGAGCTCGACGACAAGATCTGGGCCGTCGAGAACAAGCTGGTCTCCCGCTCGGAGATCCACAGCGACGACAAGTACTTCCCCGAGGCCTACAAGGTCTACATGAACCTGATCTGGCTGAGCGGCGGCGTGGGGCAGGGCGCCAGCGACGAGGCCGGCAGCATCGACTACAAGCCGACCGACACGCAGATGCAGGTGCTCGAGGTGATCGAGAAGGAACTGGCCGCCGCAAAGGCCGGCTTCGAGAAGCTGCAGGCGGCCGACATCCCCGCGTTCAACAAGGCGATGGCGGGGAAGGTGGCGGAAATCCGATAGATGTCAGCGGCCCATATTTATGGGTTTCATGATACGGTCGTATGTATGAGAAAGACGACCGTGGAGCTGCCGGACGCCTTGCTGCGTGACGTCAAGAAGGTCGCCTTGCGTGAGCGGACCACCGTCAAGGCGCTCATCGAGCGTGGCCTCCGGCTCGTCGTCAGCGAACGTCTGCGCCGCGGGCGCTTCACCCTGCGGAAGGCGAGCTTTGCGGGAGACGGCCTGGCCGCGGGGCGGTCGCTTCAGGATTGGGCCGCCATCCGCGACGAGATTTACGTCGAGCGCGGCGCGTGATCGCGGTCGACACGAACATCCTGGTCTACGCCCATCGCGCGGATGCCGACTGGCACGACGCGGCGGAGCGCGCCGTCGTCGGGCTTGCCGAAGGCACCGCCGAATGGGCGATCCCCTGGCCGTGCCTGCACGAATTCCTCGCGATCGTGACGCATCCCCGGATCTTCAAGACGCCGACGCCGCCTTCGCTGGCGTTTGCGCAAGTGGACGCGTGGCTCGAGGCGCCGTCCCTTGTGGTGTTGTCGGAGAACGACGAACACTTCGATTCGCTGCGTGACGCGGCCATCGGCGCGCGCGTGACGGGACCGCGGCTGCACGACGCCCGTGTCGCGGCGCTCTGCCTGAGCCACGGCGTGCGCGAGCTCTGGACGGCCGACCGGGACTTCTCGGTGTTCGCCCAGCTGAAGACGCGGAATCCGCTCGTGGCCTGATACGGTCGGCTGATCCTAGAAGGCGACGAGGACGATGAAGATGCCGACGCCGGCGCCGATGAGCGCCCCTGGCGCGTTGCCGATCAGGCCCCCCACCGCCATCGTTCCGATCACGATCATCTCCGGGCTCTTCTGATTCGGGTCCATGTGGGCGGGCCGCGGTCCGCGTCCGGCGAAGTACTCCGTCTCCGCCGCCATGGCGTCCAGGATGTGATGATCGGCCGCGGCTCCCGATGTGAACTGCAGGCCGGATGGTCCGAGCTGCATCGGCGTGTCGACGAGCGCGCCGAGCGCGAGCGCACCGATGACCCCGAGGATGTTCCGAAATGACGACACCCGCGTGGCGCCGATACGCTCGAAGTTTGCGGCGGCGCGGCTTGCGGCCTGCTGTTCGGCCCGGAGCTCGATGAGGGTTTCCCGTGCGGCCTCCAGGCGTTGCTGTGCCTGGACCAGCGCGTCGTCGAGCTCCAGGCCGCGGGCGTACACACGCTGATGTTGCTCCAGCGTGAGATCGGTGTTCGCCGGGTTCATGTTGAGCTCAGGCGGGCCGCCCGTCGTGTCGAACGAGAAACCGACCGTGCCTCGCGCGTCATGGATGGTGCCTCTGGCGCCACCCGAGGAGGTCTGGCGATCGATCGCCTTCGCGATGTCGTCGATCTCCGAGCCTGCTTCGCGGAGAACGTTCTGGCTCTGCTCGACGACGGCGCCATGTCGATTGGTGGCTTCGATATTGCCGTTCCTGGCGGCCTTGCTGTAAGGGCCGATGTTCTCCTCGTAGGCGGATGCAGCGGACGTCACGCGTCGGCTGACGCCGCTCAGACGAAAGATCGTCTGTTCAGCTGTCTGGAGCTCGGCCCGTGCCTGCTCCTCCACCTGCTGGACCAATGCGCCGAACTCTTCCTCCGTCATCAGACCGGACGGATCGCTGAACCGTACCGGATTGCTCTTCGAATACTGATACACGTTCAAGCCCGCCGCCGATCCGAGCGGATCGCAACTCATCCAGCGCCCGAGCCACGGGGCGTAGTAGCGCGCGGCGCAGTAGTAGAGGCCCGTCTCGGCATCGCGCTCGCGGCCGATGTAGCGATAGCGTTTCGCGCTCGCGGACGCGCCACGCCGCGACCGGTACGACGTGCCGCCGAACGGGTAGTACTCTTCGTAGTCGACGACGGCGCCTGTCTCGTCCAGCTCGAGCAGCGACGTCCGTTGAGCGTTTGTCACGTGATAGCGCTGGCGGTTCGCCGGGTTCGGCACGACGACGCCGTTGTCGACCGTCGTCGTCTCGACCTCCGCCACACGTGCGGCGCCGTTGAGGACGTGCAGCGTCTCGCGGGCGCTCCGCAGCTGGCCGCCGGCGTACTGACGGTGCACTTCCCAGGCGCCGAGATAGAGGCGTTCGTCCGAGACGGTCCCGGCCTGCGTTTCGATGACCGTTCGCACGCGCAGGCCCGCTCCGTCGTACGCGTAGTACGCCGCGCCGCCGCCGCCAAGGTCCACGCGCGCCATCCGGTTCGCGCCATCCCAGGCGATGTCGCGCAGATGCGGCATGGACGTGATGTTGCCGTTGGCGTCGTATCCGTGTGCGCCGGAGAACTGTCCGTCCGCGTCGCCCGGCAGCGAAACCGCCAGCAGCCGGTTGCTGCTGGCCGCGTACTGATGACGCCGCACCCACGCACCGCCGGCCGCCGCGGCCGCCGCGTGAGCGGTCTCGATCGGGTTGCCGTTCTCGTCGTACGCGTAGGTCTCGGTGTAGGCACGCACGGCCTGCGCGTCGTTCGCGTGCGGGAGGGAGGCGGCCGGCACGTCCTGCTCGTCGCGTCTCCCGGCGGCGCTGCCGCCGTGTTCGCGCCCCGCTGCACGAACGAGGCGGTACAGCGCATCGTAGTCGTACTCGGTGGTGGGCGAGACCACGGCATTGTCGAAGAACAGCCGCTGCTGGGACGCGTCGGTCACGCGAGTGACGTTGCCGGCCGGATCGTAGACGTAGGTCAGGTCCTGTAGTCGATCGGCTCCCCGCGCCGTCCGCTGGTTCGAGAGCCTGAGCGTGCGGGGATCGTAACGGAGCTCCGTCACAGCGCCGTTGCCGTACTCGACGCGTTCGGGCTGGCCGCTCGCGTTGTACGCGGCGGTCCGAACGAACGGGAGGGCACGCGACGTATTGCTGTCGCCGCGGAGAGCGACGGTCACTGACGTTTCCCGGCCCGCTTCGTCGTATTCGATGCGCGTGACGCTGCGGTCCGGTGTTCCGGCCGTGACGATGCGGTTCAATGCGTCATAGGAGGTCGTCGTCGTGAACGACGCGTCGAGCAGCGCGGGGGCCGCGGCTGTCGCGATCGCAGTGGCGCTGGTGAGGCCCGCCAGCGCATCCCACCGCGCGGACGTCCGATGATCGCGGACGAACTGCCGCGTCGACGAGAGTCCATTGCCCTTGAAGTCGTAGGCGTCGGTCGTCACGACACCCGCGCTGTCATAGACGCGATAGACGCGTCCCCGGTGGTTGCGCGCGGCCGGATCGGCGAGCGCGTCGCCGTACACCGTCTTCGACGCGAGGTAGCGTGTGCCGCTCGCTTCGGTGAGCCAGACCCCCGTTGGCCGCTGCAGCGCGTCGTACTGCCGCTCGACGTGCCATCCGCGGGCGTCCCAACCGTGAGCAGGGCTGTTGGCGGCGTTCGGGAACGTCAGCGTACGACCGGCATCCACGCTGTCGATGCTCAACTTCCGGCCCAGAAGGTCGACGCCGTGCGTGAATGCGACGACGCCCTTCGCGTCGGTGATCGTCAGATCGTTTCCCTGGATGTCGTAGGCGACGCGTGTGGAGTACCGGCCGGCGGCGCCGTTGTCCGCGACGGAGAGGAAAGCCTGCCCAAGGGAGTCGAAGTGCCGGACAGCCGGCGTGTCCGCGTGCCGAGCGGCCTTGTCTGCCGCGTCCCGCTCCTCGGCGCCGAGCCCGCCGTCCTTGCGGCGGGTGTACCACGCCGGCAGGTAGTCGGCGGCGGGGATCGCCTGGAAGAACGGGCCAACGTCGGGATCGGTCTGCGGCGCCTCCTGGGTCAGCGTGTCGTTGACGTCCCACGTCGTCTCCAGCCAGGCGTCGAAGACGACCTTGTCGTAGACGCCGTCGGGATGAAGCGTCGCCACCACACGGTCGAGGGGGTCGTAGAAGAGCGTTGATCCGACGCCGCGGATGGATTCGTCCTCGAAGTCATGGGCGGCGGTGAAGAAAGGTTCGTGCTTCCGCACCGGCTTGCCCTTGTTGTTGAAGATCGTCCACCCGGACGCCAGCCACTGGCCGGTCACGCGGGTCTTCGTCTGGACTGCCCGCGCGAACCCGTCGAAGTACACGAAACCGCAGAGCCGATCCGATCCGGTCCCGGCCTGTGGGCCGATCGCGTGCTGCGTCCGGCTGATCGTGCAGGCGACGTTCGGGGCGCCGGTGCGCGCGAAGCGCCAGAGATCGTAGATCGCGCGCGTCGAGGCCTGTCCCAGCGTGTCGCCGGCCGCGGCCGGTCGGGCCAGGGCGTCGCGTGCGACGGCGGCGTCGAGGTCCGGCTCGAAGCCGTCCAATGAATCGCCGAGCGGTTCTCCCGTCTTTCCCATGACGGCCGTGCCGACAACGGCGCCGAGCGTGTCGAAGGCGACGGCGCTGCGGTTCCCGTTCGCGTCGGTCAAGCGGAACGGCTGCAGGAGGCGATAGTCGTTCTCGACCCGCACGTCATTGCCGACCGCATCGACGGCCGCGGCAAGAAGAAGCCCGTACCGATCGTGCGTGAGACGCGTGATGCCGCCGAACGGATCGCGGACGCGCCGCGGACGGTGGAAGAGCGCGGGATCGAAGGCCTGTTGAGGTGATCGGGCCCACCAGTAGCCGGCGGCGTCCGCTTCGCGAACGTAGCCCGCCGCGCGAATCGTGTCCCCGGTCACGCGGCCGGCGAAGGTCGCGTCGATGAACGCGTCGCTGAACGCCGCCTGGTACGTTTCGTAGGAGAGGCCAAGCGGCTCGATGGCGCCAAGCGGCAGGCGATGTGAGAGTACGTCGGGCGGATCGAGTGCGTCTGCGCCGGCGTCCTGCCGGTAGTACATGCGCTTCCATTCGAGCGGCCGCCGCGCGGAGGTGGCCGCGAACGCGGCCGCATTCAGCGGAGCCGGTGTCGCGCTCCAGCTCCAGGGCACGCCCGTGACTTCATCGCTGCGCGTTTCATACGGACGGCCGATGTAGTACGTCGCGGTCTCCGTCGAATTGATGAAGGTCGTACGGTCGTATCGGATCTTCAGTTCCCCCTGCTCGGGGTAGGCCGGCGCGCGCCTCGGATAGGCGATTGCCACCGCATCGGTGACGTTGGCGAAGGCGTCCACCGCGAGCACGAGCTTGTGTCCGATCCGCGGATCGTCGGGACGCCGTTCGTAATAGTAGGTCAGGGTCTCGCGCGGCGTTCTGACGTAGACGGCGAACGGCCGCGATGCTCGGGCCTGCAGCCGTGTCACGGTGTAGCGCGACTCCGTCACCATGTACGGGTGCGGCTGCCGTGCCGTGCCGTCGAGCGCGAACACCTCCGATCGCAGCACGGCTCCTTCGAGCGTCCGGTATGCCTCGCGGGGCGTGTCGTCGACGGAGAGGTCGTGGTCCGCGAGTCTGAAGGCCAGTCGATCACCGTCATACCACTGCGCGCGGACGTGCGTCATGAAGGGCTGCGCTCCGTCGACGGCGCCGGTGTGATACCAGGTCTTCGTCAGCACGGGAGGCACGTGCCGGCCGCGCTCGGCGTTGGTGAAACGATCGCCGGCGCCGTGGAGGCCGGGCTCGGCGAACCGCTCGAACGTCTCCGTGTCGTGGCGATCCACCTGCGCGAACCCGCGGAACTCGCGATCGCGTCCGTCATAGAGCCCGTCGTGGTACTCGTAGCGCGTGACGAGCTTCGTCCGGCTGACGTGATCGAGGACCTCGACGGTCCGCAGTACCTGTACAGGAAAGGGCAGCGGCGTTGGCCAGGGGCGGCTCCGCTGCACGTCCGCCAGGTAGTCGCGCGTCGACGTGGAGTACTCGACGCGCGTTGTCACGCCCATGTTGTTGCGCATCGTGCGCAGGACGTACGGCTTCTGGCCGCCCGTCAGATCGAGGAACGCGTAGTTGGCGTCCGCCACCGATCCGGCGTCGAACGTCCAGAGCAGGCACGCCGTTCCGTTCCCCAGAACGTCGGCAAACCGGACATCACCGGCGTCGGTCATCTCTGGTGTGCCCCGGACGATGTGCTCGGCGCTCCAGCCGTTGCCCGACTGGTTGAACCAGAAGCGGACGCGGCCCGACTCGACGTAGACCAGATCGGCGCAGCCGTCCCCGTCGATGTCGGTCAGGAACGCACGTCGCGGATCGATCTCCGGCGCGACGGCCGGAGACGCGCGCATGGTGATGCGGGGACCGAACCGGCCGTAGCCGAGGTTCGGCCAGAAGTCGACGCGGCCCGAGTGCAGCAGCACGATGTCCTGCAGGCCGTCGCCCGTCATGTCCGCCAGACGCACGCGCCCGGACGGATCGGCGAAGGACACATCGGGAAACCGATCGAGATCGCGGAGGCGTTCGATTGCTTCCGGCGGTCCGAACCCGTCGTCGCCGAGACACGGGTAAAAGAGGAAGTGGTGATCGCCAGTCCTGAGCGCGTCTCCCTTGCCGTCGCCCGACAGGTCGACGATTCGTACATTGGCATCGTCGGGCGCAAACGTCGGAGCTGCCTGATAGGGATGAAACGCCTGCCATCCGCCGTTGCCGGCGGCTTCGTAGAAGCCCCACAGCGGGCCGTCGTGTACGAGGAGGTCGGCCCGTCCGTTGCCCGACATGTCGCCGAAGCCCACGCCGCGCTGCGCGAGCGTGATCCCCGCGGGCTGGCGCTCGAGCGGCCGCCGCCGATCGAGACGTCCGTCGCCCAGGTTCCTCCAGACGGAATAGCCGACCGGCGTGGTCTCGAGAACGTCCGCGAGGCCGGTGCCGAAGAGATCGACGAGTGCGTAGCCGGGATCGCGGAGGCTGCGCGGCGGCAGGTCGCCCCCGGCCGCCGTCATCGAGCGGTAGCGCTGATCCCCTGGACGAAATTCCGTGTACTCGAATTCGACCGGCGGCGTGGACTTGATGAGATACACGCGGCTCGTCGCACCGATACGCCCCCAGGCCTTTTCTTCCGACTCGTATGTGCCGGGCGCGTCGGCCTTCCGGTAGCCGCGAACGGTGGCGCTCGCCAGCAGCGACGTGAGCGTGTCCTCGTTCGAGCGGTAACGCAGGTCGGTCGACTTGACGAGCGTGACCGCGCGGTCCGCCGACTCCTGCGTGTGGAACATCAGCAGCCGCTTGCACCGTCGCTGCGTCCTGACCTCGAACCCGGGCCGGAACGTCGAAAACGGATCGGGCCGGAATTCCCACGGCTTCGTCTCGCGATGGAGATCCGGGGTGACGACGTCGTGTCCGTCGCGATCCACGTCGCCGTGCTCGCCATAGTCGAAGACGACGAGAAAGAAGGCGTCGGCGTCACTGGCCGGTGCGGTGAGCAGCCGTTCCACCGCCCCGGGAACGAACGGCGTGAACGGCACCAGATTGCCGTAGCGGATGCGTTTGGGATAGACGCGATGGAGGCCGTGATTGCGCTGGAAGATCTCGTTCGGCGCGGCGGCGCCGTCCTCGTGCTTGTACTCGTAGCGGACGTACTCGCCTTTCGGATCGCAGGTCAGCTCCACGTGCCACTCGGAGACCTGCGACGCGAGTCGAGGATGCGAGAGCGTCGCCTGCGGCGTGCGGCCGAAGTAGCTCGTGACGTTGTCTTTCGTGGTCAGCTTCCAGAACACGTCGCTCGAGCCGGGCACCGACGCGCCTCGCGCCCGCGCCCACCGCTCGATCCGCGCGAACAGCCCTTCGACGCGGGGGCGATACGTGGTGACGCGGAAGTCCCCCTCGTCGCGCGGCGCGCGGTCGGCGTGTTCGATGAGGTCTTCGGCGCCCGATAGGACATAGGTGTCGTTGTCGGTGTATCGCGGAAGGCCCTTTTCGGTCTTGCGGGCGATGTACGGGATCGACATTCGCCAGCCCAGGCCGAACGGCCCGTTGCCGTGGCCCGAGCTGTATTCGAGAGTGAGGCGGAGATCGAAGCCGCCGCGGCCGGGCGAGACCGCAATGGGCACGCCGAACGTGGCCGTTCCGTTGAACGGGTTCGCCTGGAAGGTTTCGCCGATGCCGCGGATCGCGCCGCCGCCTTTCGGCAGCGACAGGACGTCGCCCGCGGCCTGGCCCGTTCTGCCGCCCGCCGCGTCCTGCGACGACGACTCCGTGGCGGCGTCGACGCGCGTCACCCCGAGTACGCTCGCGGCGAGCGTGCCGGACGCCTTCGCCGACAGCTCCAGAAAGTCCCGCCGGGAGAGATCGGTCACAGGCGCCTCACTGCCGCGGGTAGCTGACCTGCGCGGTGTAGTCGACCACCAGCAGCAGGTTCTGCAGCCAGTCGGTTTTGATGCGCTTCTGTGCCGGTACCGGATCCGGCCCGTCCTGCAGATCCGGGCGTTGCGCGACCAGCGGATCGGTCCGCACCGCAATCGTCCACGCACCGTAGGGGGCGCGCGCGCGGAACTCAGACGGAAACACGAGCGTGCCCCGGCGAATGACGCCGTCCGCGGAGATCGCGGTGCTCGCGCCATCCGGCAGGAAGCTCAGCGTCACGGGAATGTCGAACGCGACGGGCTGCGCCGCCGACAGCGTCACCCTCGTGATCGCAATCGCGTCCTCGTTGGGCGGGAACGAGCCCCTCCCGAGGGCCGCGCGCAGCGCGTAGGGACGCGGCCGGCCTTGCGCGTCGTCGTAGTCCGCCGGATTGGCGAGGAACCTCGGATTGTGGAAGTGATACCAGCTGTCGGGGAACGACTGGGCCATCCCGTAGAACGCGCGCCCCTGCACGCCGGTCTCGAGCCGCGCAATCACGCGCTGCCGGTACCCGGCGTCGTCCTTCGCCGTGTAGCGCACCGTCATCAGCACGTCGCTGAGCGTGCTGAAATCGATCCGGTTGGCGCCGCGTCCCATCTCGAGGACCCAGGTCGCCTCGACGCCGCTCCCTTCGAACGGCAGCAGCAGCGGATCGTCCAGCCGCAGCTCGAACAGGCCGGATGTCTGGATCGGCGCGCTCAGCGACACCGATTCCGGGAGCCGCTGCAAGACCTTTGGGTCCACCCACGGCGGTCCCGCCACGACGCGCGAGACACCGGTGTTGGTCAGCGTCGCGCTGATGCCGTGGACGGGAGATGTCAGCGCCAGCACCGACAGCTCGACGCTCTTGATCAGCCGCAGGTAGTGGCCGGGGAAGTCGCGGTCGAACCAGGATTGTTGCGTCGCGAACTCGAGGATGCCGGTCTCGCGGAACCGCTGGAACTCGCTCGGCATCGTGCGCGCCAGCGAGATGGTCTTGGTGATCTCCCGCCGCCGCTCGGCCCGCTGCAGCCGATGCTGCTCGAGGCGCTCGAGATCGAACTGGAGGCGCTCCGATCCGAGCAGGCCCTCGCGCTGCGGCTGCCAATACTGATACCCGATGAAGTTGAGCGGCTCCTGCAGCTCGAACGCCAGCGCGCGCTGCGCGGCGGCGGCGGTCGACACCGCCAGGTTGAGGTGATCGCGGTGCAGGCGCTTGAGCTCCGCCTGCATCCATCGGTACAACTCACCGGAACGGAACTGGTCCTGCGACAGCAGCTCCACGGTGTCGGCCGCGAGGCCCACCGAGAGCGACGAGATCTCGCGCTCCTTCTCGCTGATGTCGACGCCGGACGACGCCAGATCCAGTCCCGCGTCGGCGACCCGCACGTCCCACGTGGCGAGCCCTCGCTGGTACTGCCACTCCTCGCGTCTGCGGGCGTAGCTGGCCTGCGTACTCAAGATGCTGGCCAGCGTCTGCAGGATTCCCGACGGACTGTAGCTGACGCTCGGGGCGAGGCCGATCGTCACCGAAGCGGGAGCCGCGAGCGAGGCCAGCATGAACGTCAACGCCAGGTTCTCGAAGTCGCTTTCCCCCTGTGTCAGCAGCCGTGCGAAGTGGTCCTCGCTGAACTCCGCGCGCCCGCGCTGCAGCCCCGCGAGTCCGAGCCGCTGCTGCGACTCGCGCACGCGCAAGCCTTCGAGCGACACCTGCTCGCGTTTGAGCTTCAGATCGTTCCTGGCCTGCAGGAGCGTGTACTCCTGCGCGGCCGCCTTGTCGGCCGCGGCCACGAAGGACGCCTCGAGCTGCTGCGCGATCGTGGTCAAGTACCGCGCGCGCTCACGCAGGTAGGAGTAACGGAAGAGCGGCGGCGGCTCGGAGGGGATCACGCCGTCCAGATCGTCGCTGCCGCCCGCGCGCGCACGGACGACGGCGACCGGATCGACGTCCACCGACTCGGTCTGAATGGCGCGGCTGATGCCGGCGAAATTGCGCCCGGTGCGGATCTTCTCGAGCGCGGCCTCGATGCGGAAGCGGAGGACGTCGGACGTGCCGCTCGGCGGAACGCAGAATCCGCGCTCGAAGAGCTCCGGCACGAGCGGCCGGCCCATCCGCGGGCTGATGCCGCCGCCGAACGTGGCGGACGGTCCCGCGGTCCGCGCGAGGACCAGGTCTTCGGCGGTGTCGTACACGGCCGCCACCTGCGCCCTGTTCGAGGCGGCCATCACGCCGCCGACCGTCCGCGACGCGCGCGGCGGACCCGCCTTCAGGCCGTCCAGGATGGCGACCACCTGCGCGCGCTTGGCGCATTCGTCTCCAGGGCCCTGGAGGATCCGGATCACATCGGCTCGCGTGCCGGTTGCGATCCGCGCGGTTCCCCTGTCGCGCAGCTCGACGGTCGTGTCGGCGAGCAGCGAGGTCCACGGCCCCGTAGTCGTCGCGGCCGGCCCGGTGCCTCTGAACAGCGACACGAGCAGCTCTGAATTGCCGGACGCACAGAGATCTCGAGGCAGGTCCGGCAGGCCGAGAACGGCGGACCCGGTCTCGTACAGCTCCCGCGCCCGCGCGACCGATTCGCGCGTGTCGCGGACGAACTCGGCGTCGGCCCAGTCGAGCAGGTTGCCGACGCTGTTGAACAGCGCGTAGCGCGCGTAGGCCGACGGGCGCACGCGCGCGAGTCCGTGCGGATCGAAGGGATTGCGGAGATACGCCTCGCCGTTGCGCGCGTTGAAGTCGGTCGGGGCCGGCGGCTGCGCGGGATCGGGGCAGAGCTCCTCTCCCTCGTAGAGGAACCGGCACTCGCCCGGTTTCGCGAACGGCTGGAACACGGCGGCATAGACATCCGCGGCGTGCTCGTGGCGTCCCGCTTCGTTCAGCTTCGACGCGAGATACAACGGCGCGTGCAGGAACAATTCCTCGAGATAGCGCCGTGCCATGCCGTTCGAATGGAAAAAGCCGAAGACCTCTTCCTGCAATTGCTTGTAGACGCGGCGGCCCTCCTCGCTGCGCAGGGCCGACAGGTCGGCGCGAAGCGGCAGGGCCGCGTTCTCGGCGGGGAGCAGGAGCTGCCCGATTTCCGGGAAGTTGCCGGGCCAGAACGCACGGTTGCCCGCGAGGTCGTCGGCCCATGGATATTCGACGAGCTCGCTCGCCCTCGTCATGAGGATCTTGTCGTCGAAGCGGTGCAGGGAAGAATAGCGGGCCGTACCGGCCGGGGCGCGGCGCAGGGCGGGCGGCTCGAGGTTGCGATTGAAGAAGAGGGCTTCCAGGTCGGACTCCTGCTGGAACACCAGCATCAGGACGTCGTTGAGCGGACCGGACCCCGTCGGCTTCGCATCGAGCGACTGGAACCACGTGGTGCCGCTGTGGAGGGACGGCCCGATCAGCGCCTCGAAGACAGGCAGGGCCGCGCGGCCGGTCCGCTGTTCGCCGACGAACAGCGGATGAGGCGGACTCAACTCCTGCGCCCGGATGCGCAGCGTGTACGCGCCGGACACGAACTCCTGCGTCACGAAATACAACTGATACTGATGCTCGGCGAGCGCGACCAGCTCTTCGCTCTTCGGCAGGAACACCAGCGCGTCTTCCTCCGACGACCCGCCGGGCACGATCTGCTTCCGGCGGGCGACGAGACGCAGGCGCTTGTAGACGCGGCGGGCGGAGAACCACCGATCGTCGGCTGCCGAAAAGTTGTACGCGCTGCGGATCCCGTTGAGGCGGGCGAGCCAATCGGCGAATTCCGGCTTCAGAGGATCGATCACACCGTCGTGCGGATCGACCACCAGTTCCAGGAATCCGCCCTCGTAGTTCTCGACGGGGGTGACCGCGATCACCGACAGCGCCTTGCCGACGTCGATGACCTCCGTGAACTGGCCGTCGGCCCCTTGCGTCAGCGCCTTCGTCGAGTCGTCGTCGGGCTGGTAATAGAGGACGTAGACCTTGCCCCCGACGGCGACGATGTGCCGTACGTAGAAGCGTGCGTCCTTCAGCAGCTCGACGAGCCGCCAACCGGTCCACGCACCGTCGCGATCCACCGTGCTGTACCAGAGACCGCCGTGGAATCGTCCCTGGATGAAGAAGTACGACTTGTCGCCGGACTGGGCGGCGCCGATGATGTCCCCGGTCGGGGCGGTCCGAAGACCGGATCCGGCCAGCTCGCGAAGTTCGTTGGCGAAGCCGTCCAGGGCGTCCTGTGCCCGCGCGCGCGACGGCGGGCCGCTCTCGAACGCCTCCGCCATCCTCTGGAACGATGGTGTCGGGTCACTCCGGATACCCGGAAACAGGAAGTTCTCCGGATACAGGAAGACCGTCATCGCCGCCTTCCAGACGCCGTAACTTCGCGTCCACTGCCAGCGCGTGTCGTCGAAGGACGGCGCCCGATAGTCGGTCTCCCTGCCGAGCCGGGACGCGAGCACGAACGTCTGCAGCGTTTCGACCGCGAAGGCGACCCGGCTCGTTTCGCGTTTCGGGTCCGCTTGAAGATCGACGAACAGGTAATTGCCGAGCGCCTGGGCATCGTCGAGCGTGCGCACGGCGTTCTGCGCGTTCCGTACCGGGTTCTGCCTGGCGGCCGCGAGTGCGATGTGCACGAGATTGGCGGTCGCGGACGGCAGGAGACTGGATTCGAGGCGCGCGCGCGTCGCCGCGGCCGCTGTCGCGGCGTCGCCGTCAGCCTCGTGCTGCAGTGCGCGGGCGCCAGCCGCGAGGGCGGAGTCCGCTTCCGTCGCCGCCTGCGTCTCTGCGGCAGCCGCGCGGGCAGGGAAGTCGGCCGCGCCGCGATCGAGCGCGCCGACGAGCCTGTCACGGCGCGAGCCGAATTCCTGCGCGCGCATGTTCGTGCGCAGCGTGGCCACGAGCCGCGCCGCCTTGCCTTTCCTCAAGAGGGCCGCCGCCGAATCGAGATCGCTCAGGCGCACCTGGGCCGCCGGCCGCGCGAGTGTCGTGAGATCCGCCACGGCGAGACCGAGCGAGGCGGCATACGCCGGCGGCGCGGGCACGCCCGCCGCGCCCTGGACGACACGCTGGACCGTGTCGCGGTCGGTGCCAATCTCCTGGAGGTACGCGCGGAACGTGCGATCGACGGCGTCTGGCACGAGCGGCGACGTAGCCGGCAGCGCGCGGAACTCGGTGTAGATGCCGTCGACGGCCGCGGTCGACGCGGCGCGCCAGGGCTGCCCGCGCCGCTCGAGAATGAAGCGGACCAGCGCCTCGTTCGCCAGCCGCGCGTGGGGATGATCCACCGAGGTCGCGTTCCGATCCAGCGTCATCGACGCGAGGTCCTGCCGCATCCGGCTCTCGAGCGTGTTGAGCGTGATCTGAAAATCGTCCTGGATGAAATCGAGGAGATCGATCAGATACGCCGCCAGGCTGACGGCCGACTCCGACGCAACGCACGCCGTGCACGCGTCGGGGAGCGCGTTGCCGATCAGCACCCGGCCGGACGGAGACACGGTCAGGTCGAGGGCCGGATCGATCAGTCCCAGACGCGCGGCATTCCCGTACGTCGCCGCGACGCGGTTCGCCGGCGCGCCGTTGACCGCGCTGGAGACGATCTGCTGGCCCACCACCGCATCGAGGCTCGCGGCCGTCGTCGTGATCCGCTCGACGTCGGCATCGGACGCCGACGCGCCGATCGCGGCCTTCACCGTCTCGCGCGGCGCACGGGCGACGTCGCGCACGTTGCTGAAGCTGCGGGCGAGACGCCCGACGACGTCGCCGTTCGGGCTCAGGGCGGCCAGACGTCCGGCGCTTCGGAGCAGCCCCCGCTGACGATCGTCGAGCTGTGGAAGCGACGACAGCCGATTCTGAACCGCCGGGCTGAGCACGTCGCGGAGCGTCGTCACGCCGGCGCCGGACAGTGCCGACTGCGCGGCAGGCGTCAGGCCGAGCGCACTCGTCGCTCCCGAGAGCTGCCGCCGTGCCGCCTCGGGCCGGCCGACCGTCGGATCCGACAGCGATCCTCTGGCAAGATCGCGCGCGGCTTCGAGCCGGCCGCGATCGATGCCCCACGCCGACGCGCTGCGGTCCACGTCGATTTCCGCGAGATCGTTGAGCGTGCGTATCGACGACGCGCGTGCGCGTTCCGCCGGGGAGAGGCCCGCGGCCGCCAGGACGTCGGCCGGTGTCTTGGGGAGCAGCGCCGCCGAGATGCCGCGCAGTGCACTGACGGGTACGTCGGCGTCCGCGAGGCTGCGGTACTTCGCCGCGAGCTGTGCGGCGCGATCCAGCTGCTTGAGCAGGCTCGCTTCCACGTTCTGTCCGAGTTTCAGCGCGACGATCGATGCGCGAGACGATTCCGCGGCCCGCGGCGATTGAAGATTCTTGAACGACAACCGTTCGGCGCCCAGCCTCGGCGCCAGTTCCTTCGTGGGATCCAGCACGACCAGCTCGAGATCCCTCGCGTGCCTCGCGCGGCCCTCCGCCGACCACTGCTTCAGCGCCGGACTGGTCGGCGACAGGAGCTCGCTCGCAAGCGCCCCCGCCGATCGCGGCGGCGTCCCGCTCAGCGCTGACGCGACCGCCGCCCAATCGACGCCGGCTGGCTCAGCGACGGGCGGCCGCGCAGGACGAAGGGGGCGGAGTGGAACCAGGGGTACGGTGGGCCTGGTCGGTCCGATGGGCGGCTGTGGCGGTGGCTGTGGCTGCTCAGCGTAGCCTTCACGCGCGGTCACCAGGGCGATCAAGAGCGCGCCACCCGCCCTCGACGCGCGGCTGAACGTAGTCATCCGGCCTCCTCGTCGCTCACTGGGATTAGACCGCCGGTTCCCGCGCCATTTCCGTACGCGAGGGCGGTCGCCGATCGTGATCGCCTTCTGTGTCTCTAGGCAGGAACGGGGCGCGGATTGGCTCACAGGACCATCGGTCCTGCTCTTGTCGCTTCCGCGTTCAGGCGGAATGGTGGCGCCGCGAAGGCGGGAACGACAGTGAAAGAGAAAAAGCGCTAGACGCCGTAGAACGCCTGGACCGCGGCGATCTCCTGCTCGCGGCGCTCGGCGTTCCAATCCAGCTCTTCGGCCGCGATGGCGGCCGCCGCGCGGATGATCTCGTCTCCGGGATGTCCCATCGCGCCCAGCTCCGAACGGCGGATGACGAAGTCGGAGAGCGTCAGCGCCATCTCGTGGCGGATGGCGTGGATCACTTCGGCGCCGACGTTCGGGCGGCCCGGCACGAGCGGCATGCGCCAGTCGGTGCGCTCGGCCATCAGCCGGGCGATCGCCGCGGAGCGATCGCCGTAGATCGCGTTCAGATGACGGATGATCGGCGCCGCGATCTCGAGACCGACGGCGCGCGCGGTTTCGATGGTCAGCGCTTCGTGGTCGGCGATGCCGGCGCCGGGCAGGATCTCGTGCGTCCGCCGCCGCGCGCGGAGCGACGGCCGGCCGAGGCGGCGGATGGCGGCCTCCGCCGCGCGGGCGCCCACCCGCCGGGCCGTCGTGTACTTCACGCCGATCACCGTCATGGCGCCGGCGACCCCCGCGCCGTCGTGATCGATGATCTGCGGGGAGCCGAGCAGCGCGGCGCCCTTTGCGCCTTTCTCCGCGGGGACGATGCCGCGGTGGACGAGTGTCACGTCGGCGCGCGTGAGGTGCAGGGCGGGGAAGGCGGTGTTGGCGTCCTCGATCGCGGCGTCGACCTCCGCCAGCGTCGCTTCCAGGTCCGACGGCTGCCGAAAGTCCGCCGACTGGAACGTTCCGACCAGCGCGCGCCCGTGCCACGGCGTCAGCGTGAGCATCGC
>Ga0075364_10000251_pt1 | contig 25860 bp, 23 predicted proteins | sample EndMetdeltDD1764_FD_71517 | JGI IMG/M metagenome (GOLD analysis project Ga0075364, IMG submission 71517) | Populus endosphere microbial communities from Tennessee, USA - Endosphere MetaG P. deltoides DD176-4 | ecosystem: Host-associated > Plants > Roots > Endosphere | place: USA: Tennessee... | reverse complement strand
GCGGCACCGACGCCGGCCTTCATGGAGCCGCTGAACGGCGGTGCCGCCCGGCCTGTGACGGAAAACGGCAAATCGGTGCCGACCACGGTTCGGTAGTGGCTGAACGCGTCGAAACCGGCCTTGCCGTGATAGGCGCCCATGCCGCTGCGGCCGACGCCACCGAACGGGGCGGCTGACGGAATCATTTGGGCACCAAAATCATTGCGCGCCACTCCCCCGCTGCGGGTGTGCCGGACGAAGGTCTTGAAGTCGTCGTCATCGGGGCCGTACCAGTAGGCGACCAGGGGTGCGGGCCGTCCGTTGATGTAGTCGATGGCGTCGCTCAGTTGCGAATACGGCCTCACCACGAGGACGGGACCGAAAACCTCTTCGTTGGCGATCCTCATGTGCTCGTCGACGTCGCGCACGATCGTCGGGGCGATCTTGCGGGTGGCGCGGTCCGGCAGCGACTCCCCTGCGGGTGCAACGGGCTCCACCGTTGCGCCGTTGACACGCGCATCGTCGATCAACCCGACGACCCTTTCGAAGTTGGCGAGATTCACCGATGAGCAGTAGTCGTCGTTGGACACGATCGACGGGAACATGCCACGCAAGGTCTTCCGTGCGCCATCGACAAACGCGTCGACGCGATCGTCGGGCACGAAAACGTAATCAGGACAGATGCATACCTGCCCGCCGTTGATCATGCGGGCCTGCGCGATGCGCGTCGCCGACCGGTTGATGTCGGCGTCGGGCGACACCACCACGGGATTCTTGCCGCCCAGCTCCAGAGTCACGGGAACGAGATTCTGTGCGGCGGCCTGCTGAACCAGTGCACCAACCGACGGCGAACCCGTGAAGAACAGATGGTCGAACGGCAGCGTCGAGAAGGCCGCAGCGACGTCGGGCCCGCCGGTGACGACGTCGAGTTCGGTCGAGTCGAAGTACTTCGGCGCGGTCGCGGCCATCAGCTCCGCGGTCTTCGGCGTGATCTCCGACATCTTGATCATCACCCTGTTGCCCGCTGCGAACGCCGCCGAGGCGGGCAACACGACCAGGTTGAGCGGAAAGTTCCACGGCCCGATGATCCCGACGACGCCGAGCGGTGACGGCTGTACCTCCGCCTTCAGGCCGAAGAGCCGCGCGGCGCCCATCAGCTTGGTCGCCCGCATCCACTGCGGCACATGCGATCTGGTGTGCTCGATCACCGAGATCATGCCGAGGATTTCAGTGAACAACGATCCCGTCTTCGGCCGGGTGCCGTAGTCGGCCGACATGGCGTCGACGAACGCGTCAGCGTTGTCCAGAACGAGCGCGAGCAGCCGGTCGATGCGGTTGCGCCGTTCGGCGACGCTGGGTGGGCCTTCGGCTACGAACGCGTGGCGCTGCCGGTCGAGAATCGCTCGCATAGCGTCCCGCTGACCGTCCACAGTGCCGTCGACCCGCTCCTGGGTTGTACTCATTCGTCCGTCCCGTGGTCATTGTCTGGCGGACCAGAATTGTTTACTGTCGACCTTACTGTCGGCCATTCGATGGTACTCCGACGGCGTGGTGCGGCGAGAAGGGTTGGACGAATGAGCGGTGAGCGACGCAAGATCGTGGTTGTCGGTGCTGGATCGGGGATCGGTGCGGCCGTGGCGACACACTTCCACGATCGCGGTGACTACGTCCTCGCGGTCGATGTCCGCGAGAACAAGACGCCGGCTTCCGACCATCTCCAATGCGACCTGCGCGATGCCGCTAGCATCTGCGCGACAGTCGGCCAACTCGGCTCCGGGTGGGACATGCTCGCTCATGTCGCCGGTGTCCCCGGCACGGCACCGGCCACCGACGTGCTGACGGTGAATTACCTCGGCATGCGACTGATGACCGAAGGCATGCTGCCGCTGCTGCGTGAGGGCGGATCTGTCGTCGCTGTCGCGTCCACGGCCGCGCTCGGCTGGGATCAGCGCCTGGAGATCTTGGCCGGACTGTTGGAACTCACCGACGCCGAAGCCATCGAGAGATGGCAGGCGGACCAGGACCCGAACTATCCGGTGTACACCACGTCGAAGCAGGCGGTGATCCTGTACTGCAAGCGTCTCGCGGGGCCGGCCTGGACCAAGTACGGGGTACGGGTCAACACGGTGAGCCCGGGACCGGTCGAGACCCCGATCCTCTTCGATTTCGAGCAGACGATGGGCAAGGACGTCCTCGACATGTGCCGCGCCACCGTGGGTCGGCACGCAACTGTTGACGACATCGCGCCGGTGATTTCGTTCCTCGGGTCGCAAGAGGCCCGCTGGATCACCGGCCAGGACATCCAGGTCGACGGCGGCTTCATCAATTCGATGCTCGCCGGTACACCGATCCAACTCTAGGCCACTAACCAGGTCGTATCGCTATACTGTAAGCTTTACCGTACCGATAGCAGGATGCCTGTCCGTTCGAGGATGCTGGAGATCAGCGGTGGAAAGCCCAGTGGAGGATGTCACGGTCGACGAGACCTTCGACCTGCATCGTGACCCCTATCCGCTCTTCGCGCAGAAGCGGCGAGAGTCCGGAGTATTCCGCGGCAGCGTCATGGACTGGTCCAAGACGCCGGAGTCGATGATGCCGGAGCATCTCTACGCGGCGGTGTCCTTCGACGCCGTCAACCGGGTGTTCCGTGACGGCAAGGTGTTCAACTCCCACATCTACGACTCCACGATCGGTCTCTTCATCGGGCCGACCATTCTGGCGATGGAGGGCAAGAAACATTGGGAACACCGCAATCTGGTGTCTGCAGCGTTCAAGTCGAAGTCACTGCTGCGGTGGGAGCCGGAGATCGTCCGTCCAGTCGTCAACACTCTGATCGACGAGTTCATCGACTCCGGCGAGGCCGACCTGGTCAAAGACTTCACGTTCGAGTTCCCGACCCGCGTTATCTCCAAGCTGTTGGGCTTGCCCGAGGAAGACCTGGCGTGGTTCCGACAGCGTGCCGTCGAGTTGATCAGCTACACCGTCAAGTACAAGAAGGCTTTTGAGGCCTCCGCGGCGCTGAAAGACTATTTCCTGGACCAGATCGACAAGCGCAGGTCCAAGCCGACCGAGGACATCATCGGCGATCTCGTGACCGCAGAGATCGACGGCGAGAAGCTATCCGACGAAGCCATCTACTCATTCCTTCGCCTGTTGCTGCCTGCCGGGCTGGAAACCACGTACCGGTCATCGGGGAATCTGCTCTACCTGTTGCTGAGTCACCCCGAGCAGTTCCAGGCGGTGCAATCCGATCACGAACTCATCGGGCCCGCGATCGAGGAAGGCCTTCGCTTCGAGACGCCGCTGACCACCGTGCAGCGGTATGCGACGGAGGCCACCGAGGTCGAAGGCGTCGAGCTGCCCGCCGGAGCGGTGATCGATGTCTGCATCGGGTCGGCGAACCGCGATGAAAAACGATGGGACCGCTCCGAGGAGTTCGACATCTTCCGGAAACGCCTGCCGCATATCTCGTTTGCCGCCGGGGAGCACACCTGCATGGGTCTGCACCTCGCACGGATGGAGACGCGTGTCGCGGTGGAATGCCTGCTTACCCGACTGACCAACATCCGCCTCATCACCGACGACAACCCGCATATCAAGGGCCAACCGTTCCGTTCACCGACGGCGATTCCGGTGACGTTCGGCGCCGCGGGGTGAGGTGATGGCCGCACCACGGCGCCAACGACGGGAACGCGGATCGATCTCCGTCGACGAGATCCTCAACGGTGCCTTCGAGGTGGCGGCGGAGGTGTCGATCGACAACCTGAGTATGCCCCTTCTGGCACGGCAGCTCGATGTCGGAGTAACGAGCATCTACTGGTACTTCCGCAAGAAGGATGAACTGCTCGACGCAATGACTGATCGGGCACTAGCGCGATACGAGTTCACAGTGCCCAGTATCGACGCATCCAATTGGCGTGCGTCGCTGCGTAATCACGCGCGGACGATGCGCAGGCGGTTTCTTGACGATCCCATCCTTTGCGACCTGGTTCTCATTCGGGGACACTACGGGGCCAGCGCGGTACACGGTGCCCTACAGGAAATCGAACAACCCGTCGCGGCACTGGTCGAGGCGGGACTGACGCCCGAGCAGGCTGTCGAAACCTACGGGGCGATCTCGGTGCACACGCGGGGTTCGGTCGTCTTGGCGCGTCTACAGATCAAGACGGTGCCCGGTCGCGGAATCGGGTACGCCGACGACATCGACTTCGACTACATCCTCGACAGCATTCTCGACAACGCTGCCGAGCTGATCAGCCTTTCCACGGCTTCGCCTTGACGAATCCGCCTGCGTCCACCCGCAATTGGGTGCCGGTGATGTAGCGGGAGTCGTCGCTGGCAAGGAAGACCACGGCGTTGGATACGTCCTGCGGCTCGATGTATGGAATCGGCATGGCCTGCATCGCGGGGAAGGATGCTTCGGCCTCCTCGCGAGTCGGTGACTTCAAATCGGGCCGGAACACCTTGTACATCCCCTCGTTGTGCAGCATGTCGGTATTCACGTTCGTCGGGTGTACCGCGTTGACCCGAATCATCCGCTTGGCCAGCTGCACCGAGAGGTCGTTGACGTAGCGGGCGACGATCTGCTTGGCGAGGCTGTACGCGGAACCGCCGGGCCCCTGATTCGTGGCACTGCCGAGCTGAGCTGCCAGCGATCCGGTGGCGATGATCGACGCTCCGTCGTTGACGTGCGGCAGGCTGGCCTGAATCACGTTGAAAACACCGACCAGATCGGTGTCGATCGTGTCCGACCACGACTGGAGGGTCTGGCCTTTGCCCATTGCGCAGATACCTGCGTTGGCCACGACGACGTCGATGTGACCCAACTCGGCGACGCCGTCTTCGATCGCCTTCCATACGGCGCTGCGCTCGCGCACGTCGACGATGGCGGTATGACAGCGCACCGCTTCCTTCTCCACCAACCGCGCCGTCTCGTCCAGATCCTCCGGCCGCGCAAGCGGATACGTGTTGCCCTCGAGATCGGCACAGATGTCCAGTGCGATGATGCTCGCACCCTCCGCGGCGAGACTCACCGCGTGCGAGCGGCCCTGGCCCCGCGCCGCACCCGACACGACAGCGACCTTGTTGTCCAGCTTTCCCATTAGTTCTCTTTCTGTCGGGGCATCCGGCATCCGATGGTCTTGGTCTCCAGGTACTGCTGGAAGCCCTCGATGCCGCATTGCCTGCCGACACCGCTGTTCTTGTAGCCGCCGAATGGCGCGTCGGCGCCGTAGAACATGCCGCCGTTGACGCCGAACGAGCCTGTGCGGATGCGGCGCGCGATGTTCATGCCTCGTTCCATCGACCTCGAGATGACCGCACCCGCGAGCCCGTAGGCACTGTCATTGGCGATGCGCACCGCTTCGTCGTCGTCGTCGAACGGCATCACGATGAGCACGGGACCGAACACCTCTTGCTGAGCGATCGCGGCGCTGTTGTCGACGCCCACGATGACGGTCGGCTGCACGAAGTGACCGCCCGACAAGTGCTCGGGCAGGTTCTCCACCGGGCCGCCGCCAACGGTTATCGATGCGCCTTCGAGGCGCGCGTGGTCGATCGCATCGAGCACGCGGGTCTTCTGCGCGGCGCTGATCACTGGTCCGACAAGCGTTTCCGGTTTCGCGGGATCGCCAACTGGCACAGCTTGGTAGGCGGCGGTGACGCTTGCGACGGCCTCGTCGTAGAGCGACCGGTGCACCAGCATCCGCGTCGTCGCCGCGCACGCCTGCCCGGCGTGCACACAGACCCCGATCGCCGCACCGAGGATCGCGGCCGGGTTCGCGTCGTCGAGCACGATCGCGACGGACTTGCCGCCCAACTCGAGGAACATTCGTTTCATGGTGTCGGCGCCCTGCCGCATCAGCAGCTTGCCGACGGCGGTCGAGCCGGTGAACGAGATCATGTCGACACGCGGATCGGTGCCCAGCAGTCCGGCCACCTCATTGGACGGTGTCGGGACGACGTTCACGACACCTGCGGGGATGTCGGTGTGCTCGGCGATCAACCTGCCCAGCCGCGTCGCGTTCCATGGCGTGTTCGGGTCGGGCTTGAGCAGGACGGTGTTGCCGGTTGCAAGCGCCGGGCCGAGCTTGTTGAGGATGACCTCGATCGGGAAGTTGGACGGCGTGATGGCTGCGACGACGCCGACCGGTTCTTTGACTACCGTTCGCACGTTGCGGTCGCCGAAGAGACCGCCCCCTTCGAGGACACGCTCCCATTCGAAGTCGTCGATCAGCTTGGCCGGGTAGCGCAGCCCATCGGCCAGGGGCCAGTCTAGTTGGGCGGACTCCGTCGTCATCACCGGGCAGCCGACCTCGGCGATCAATTCCTCGCGCAGATCGTCCTTTTCAGCCTCGATCGCCGACTGCAGTTGTTCCATGCACCGTGTGCGCAGTGCGCGGTTCGTCGACCAGTCGGACTCGTCGAACGCCCGGCGCGCCGCGGCGATGGCCCGGTCCATGTCCTCGGTTTGGGCGGCCGCGGTGCGGCCCAGCACAAGGCCAGTGGTGGGACTGACGTTGTCGAACTCGGCACCGGATGTCGCCGCGATGAGCTCACCGTCGATGAGCATGCGCGTCTCGGCGCGCGTCGCGGCCCGCATGCCCAGATCGACGCTGGTCTCGGTCCGTTCTACTCGATTCTCGGTGGAGCTCACCCTGCTACCTCGTACAATCGGACTCTGCGGGACGATCAACTGTAAACATTACAGTAGGATAATTCAACAGCGCGGGAAAGGGCTCAGTTGATCAAGGTGATGGAGGGTGTTCGCGTCCTCGAAGTTGCACAGTTCACGTTCGTGCCTGCGGCGGGGGCGATCCTCGCCGACTGGGGCGCAGACGTCATCAAGGTGGAACATCCGGTGCGCGGCGACACCCAGCGCGGCTTCATCAACATGGGCGGCTTCCAGCTCGACCCGGACCGGCATCCGCTGATCGAGCATCCCAATCGCGGTAAGCGCAGCGTCGGCATCGACGTGTCGACTCCGGGAGGCCAGGGGGTCCTCTACGAGATCGCCAAGACCGCCGACGTGTTCTTGACGAACTACATGCCCGCACAGCGTCAGAAGAACAAGTTCGACGTCGAGCACATTCGCGCGGTGAACCCGAAGATCATCTACGCGCGCGGCAGCGCCTACGGCGACAAGGGACCCGAGCGCGACGTCGGCGGCTTCGACGGCACGGCGTTCTGGACACGAAGTGGAGTGGGCCATGCGTTGACGCCCGAGGAACTGGGCGGCGCCTTGTCGCAAGGCATTCCGGCCTTCGGCGACTCGATAGGCGGGATGAACATCGCGGGCGGGATATCTGCTGCGCTATTTCACCGCGAACGCACCGGTGAGCCAACCGAGATCGACGTATCGCTTCTGAGCACGGCGTGGTGGGCGGGGGGTGCGAGCATGACTCAGGGCATGGAGACCGGCGAGACGATGCGCTCGACGATGCCCGGTTCTGTCGGCCCGACGGTGAACCCCTTCATGGCGAACTATCTGACGTCAGACGGCGGCACGATCAACCTGTGCATCGTCAGCCCGACCGGCTACATCCGGGATGCGTTCGAGCATCTGGGCCTACCGGAGTTGGCCGACGATCCGCGGTTCTCCGACGTGCTGCCGCTGATCGAGAACGCTGCGGCGGCAGTCGAACTCATCACCGAGTCGATCCGCAGCAAGCCATTCGAGTACTGGCGCAATCACCTCAAGACCATGAGGGGTCAGTGGGCTCCGTTCCAGAGCTTCATCGACCTCGCGGGTGACGAGCAGGCGATCGCCAACGACATGATCGTCGAGGTCGAGGCGGGCGACGGCGGAAAGCCGTTCAAGGTCGTTCGTGGCCCTGTCCAGTTCAACCACGAGCCACTCGAGACGACGCGGGCGCCACAGGCTTCCGAGCACACCGAGATCGTGCTGATGGAGCTCGGCATGGATTGGGATCGAATCGAGGAACTGAAAGACTCGGGCGCCATCGCCTGATTCCGCCGAAACTGTATTCCAGCAGCGAAAGTTCGAGTAGACGCCTGCTGGAATACAGTTTCACGGGAGTCAGGCGAGTTCGACTTCGACGGGCACACCCGTCAGCCAGGACATGCCTGCGAGCGCCTCCACATCGGCGGGATCGCTTGACATCAACTGGTTCACGTTGGCGCCACCGGCGCGGTTGGCCAGCTTCCAGCCGCCGGTGCCCTTGTGGCCCCAGCCGTGCGGAACGGCGATCGTTCCTGGAACGATGTCGGCGGTCAGCGACACCGGAAGCGCGATCCGACCGTATGGCGAGCGCACGGCCACAGTGTCACCCTCGCCGATGCGACGCGCGGCCGCGTCGTCGCGGTGCATGACCGCGCGGTGAACCCGCTCGCCCCGCATCAACAGTGGTGCGTTGTGCATCCATGAGTTCTCCGAGCGGGGTTCGCGCTTGCCGATCATCCGCAGCGGATAACCCTCGGGGCTGCTGCGCCGCGACAAGTCGATGATCTCGGCCGCTATGTCCTCATGCGCGAGGCGGACGTGGCCACCGCGATAGGCGACCACCTCGTCCAGCACGCCCGTGCGCAGCTGCGGTGCGACCACAACCCCGTGCGGATGCCGTTGAGTCAGCCGGCGAAAGGTCAGGCCGCCGCGGCGAAGGCCGAACCGATTCCCGCCCTCGGACATTCGGATCATCGCGTCGACGAACGGACGTGGAGTGAAGGGCCTGCCGAACAGGGCCGCGGCCTTCCTGGCGAGCCCCATCACAGCGAACATCGGTGCGCGGCCGGCCATCCGTTCCGCGAGTTCGGCAACGATCTCCCACTCCGTACGAGCCTCACCCACCGGTGACACGACGGCCTCCGTCGCCTGTCGAAAAGGCGTCGCCTGGAATGTCTGGAACGTCACCGCGAAATCGTCGCGTTCGTACATCGTGGTGACGGGCAACACGTAATCGCAGTGTGCCGTCGTCTCGTTCACGTACAGGTCCAGTCCGACCATCAGATCGAGGCCCGCGAGCGCTCCTTCTAATTCGTCACCGTTGGGTACCGACAGGACCGGATTGCCCGCACTTGTGAACAGCGCCTTGATCTGTCGATCGCCAGGGACGGCGATCTCCTTGGCCATCAGCGCTGCGGGCTCGGCGGCGGCGACGGGCCTGAACCCGCCGATGCGCGTGCGCTTGCGCTCATAGGCCCGGCGCGCCCCTGCGCCCATCAACCTCATTACCCATCGCTGGCCCGGCATGCCCAGCGTGCTGAACACGTTGCCGCCGGGCCGGTCGAGCTTGCCTGCGACGAGGTTGACGGCGTCGATGAGGTAGGCGGTCAGCGTGCCGTTCTGTCCTACGCACGTGCCGAAGCGCCCATAGACAGCAGCGCGCGGCGTCTGCGCCAGGTCATGCGCCAAGGCGCGAACGGTGTCGGGCGCGATGCCGGTGAGGCGTGCTGTGGCTTCCGGGGTGAAGCGCGCCGACTGCCGCTCGAGCCAGTCAAGGCCGTCGGCCTGGGACTCGATGCGCGCGCGATCGACAAGGCCGTCGGCGAACATCACATGCAGCAGTGAGAGCAGGAAGTTGGCGTCGGTGTCAGGGACGATGCCCAACCATTCGAACTGGGCGGCGGTCTCGGTCTTGCGCGGGTCGACAACCACCACCCGTCCCCCGCGCTTGACGATGTCATGCATCCGATCCTTGATCCGCGGTGCGGTCAAGAAGCTGCCATGCGAGACAACGGGATTCGCGCCCATCATGACCAACAGGTCAGTGCGAAGCAGGTCGGGTATGGGCACCGCCATCGGGGAGCCGTAGAGGAACTGGCTTGCGGCGAGCCTGTTGCTGGTGTCCTGCGAGGACGCGGTGAAATAGTGGGAGTGCCGCCCGACGCCTTTGATGAATGCCATGACGCCGAACAGGTGTGAATAGCTGAACGCCGCGGGGTTGCCCATGTACCACCCGACCGCGCCGGAGCCGTGGCGACGCAGAATCGCCGACAATCTGGACGAGATGTCGGTCAGCGCCTCGTCCCAGCTGACCGGCTCGAAACCGGCGGGGGTCCGGCGCAGCGGGGTGGTGACGCGGTCGGGGTCGTTGACCACCTCGGTGAACGCGATGCCCTTCTGGCAGGCGAAACCCGACGACAGCGGATGGTCTTTGTCAGGGCGAAGTGAGATGAGACGGCCGTCGTCGACCGTCGCGATCATGCCGCAGAGCGGCTCACAGATCCGGCAGAACGTCGGCTTGTGTTCGATCACACCGCGACCATACTGTAATTATTACAGTTACGTCACCGATTTTACCGGCGCATACGCTGAGCTGGTGCGGTGGATCGTCGACGGTATGAACGTGATCGGTTCGCGCCCCGACGGCTGGTGGCGTGACCGTGGCCGTGCGATGGCCGCGTTGGTCGAGCGGCTCGAGCAATGGGCGGCCGCCGAAGATGCGGACGTAACGGTGGTATTCGAGCGCCCGCTGTCGCCGCCGATCGAATCGTCTGCCGTCAAGGTGGCCCATGCACCGAAAGCGGCGGCGAACTCAGCCGACGACGAAATCGTCCGACTGGTGCTGGCTGACGCCGACCCCACGCAGATCCGCGTCGCAACCTCGGATCGCGCACTGTCCGAACGGGTCAAGGCGGCAGGCGCGCACGTCTACCCCGCGGAAAAGCTGCGCAACCTCATCGACCCTCGCTGATCACGATCCCCCAGTCCCTGTCTGACGGGGGATACTGTAATGTTTACAGTTGCTATATAATTCCGACCGGACGCTACGGAGGATGACCCCATGCAGAAGGCGCTCGCGCCCGAAATCTCGACCTGGCCTGACGCCGACCCGCAGCTCATCGGCAGCAAGTGCGGCAGCTGTGGCGCCACCGCGTTCCCGGCCCAGCCCCGCTGCCCGCGGTGCAGCGTCGGCGAGATGTCCGAGCTGCCGCTGCCGCGACGGGGCACGCTCGTCGCATGGACGACACAGGGCTTCCCGCCGGGGGCGCCCTACAAGGGCCCCGTAGGCAAGGACTTCGTGCCGTTCGGCGTGGGACTCGTGCAACTCGACGACGTGATCCGTGTCGAGGGCAGGCTCACCGAAAACGACCCAGCCAAGCTCGAATTCGGCATGGAGGTCGAGCTGACGATGGTGCCGTTTGCCACCGACGCCGAAGGCAACGAGCTCGTCACGTTCGCCTTCCAGCCGATGTAGAGAGGATCCCGCATATGACGTACGACGTCGCGATCATCGGCGTAGGCCTGCATCCGTTCGGCCGATTCGAAGGCAAGTCAGCCATGGAGATGGGCGTCGACGCCATCTTCGCCGCCGTCGCCGACGCTGGTGTGGAGTGGAGCGATATCCAGTTCGCCACCGGAGGCAGCTGGACGGTGGCCAACCCCGACGCGATTGTCGGCATGGTGGGACTGACAGGGATTCCGTTCACCAACGTGTTCAATGCGTGCGCGACTGCGGCCAGTGCCGCCAAGGCATGCGCCGACGGAATCCGGCTGGGCGACTACGACATCGGCATCGCGATCGGCCTGGACAAGCATCCACGCGGCGCGTTCACCGAGGATCCCGCGCTGGTGGGCATGCCGTCGTGGTACGCGGAGAACGGCCAGTACCTCACCACACAGTTCTTCGGAATGAAGGCCAACCGCTACTTGCACGACCACGGCGTCTCGCAGGAAACCCTGGCGAAGGTGGCGGCCAAGAACTTCCGCAACGGCGCATTGAATCCGAATGCATTCCGGCGCAAGCCGATCCCCGAGGACGAGATCCTCAACTCGACTATGTTGAACTATCCGCTGACTCAGTACATGTTCTGCGCGCCCGATGAGGGCGCGGCGGCGGTCGTGATGTGCCGGGCCGATATCGCCCATCGCTACACCTCGAAGCCGGTGTACCTGCGCGCGGTCGAGGTGCGCACCCGCCGCTACGGCGCGTACGAGGTCAACACCACCTTCGCCCCCGTCGAGGAGGACGTCGCGCCGACGGTGTACGCCGCCAAGGCGGCATTCGAAAAGGCAGGCGTCGCACCGGAGGACGTCGACGTCATCCAGCTGCAGGACACCGACGCAGGCGCGGAGATCATCCACATGGCCGAGTGCGGGTTCTGTGCCGACGGCGAGCAGGAGAAGCTACTGGCCGACGGTGCCACCGAGATCGGTGGCACCATGCCGATCAACACCGACGGCGGGCTGATCGCCAACGGCGAACCGATCGGCGCTTCGGGTCTTCGCCAGATCCACGAGCTGGTGCGCCAGCTCCGCGGGGAGGCTGGGGATCGGCAGGTCCCTGGTGAGCCCCGCGTTGGTTTCTCGCAGCTCTACGGCGCACCCGGAACTGCTGCCGCGACGATCCTGACGCTCTGACCCGTGCGCGAGCAGACGCAAAAGCCTTCGACACGCCGACGAATTGGGGCATTTTGCGGCTGCTCGCGGGAAGAAAGGGACCACAGATGACACATTTCACGGGGGCGCCGATCTTCGACGCCGACCAGCACATGTACGAGACGCCCGACTCGCTGACGAAATACCTCCCCGAGAAGTATTCGCGTGCGGCGCAATTCGCTCAGATCGGCCGCCAGACGCGGATCGTCATCAACAACAAGGTCAACGACTTCATCCCCAATCCGACGTTCGAGCGCGTCGCCGCGCCCGGCGCACACGAGAAGTTCTTCGCCGGTGAGAACACCGAGGGCCTCACGCTGCGCGAGATGCAGGGGCCGGCCATCGAGGCGCCCGCGGCCACCCGCAATCCCGTCGACCGCGTCGCCGAACTCGACCGCCAGGGTGTTGCCGAGGCACTGAACTACCCGACACTGGCCAGCCTCATCGAGCACGCCACCGCCGACGACCCCGAGCTGACCCTGGCGCTCATCCATGCCCTCAACCAGTGGATGCTCGAGCACTGGACCTACAACTACGACAACCGAGTGTTCTCAACACCGATCATCAACCTCTCCGAGGTCGAAGGAGCGCAGCGAGAGCTCGAGTATCTGTTGGCCAACGGCGTGAAGGTCGCGCTGATAAAACCGGGTCCGGTCAACGGAATTCACGGTTGGCGCTCACCCGCGCTGCCGGAGTTCGACCCGTTCTGGCGCGACGTCGAGGCCGCAGGACTTCCAGTCGTGTTGCACGCCAGCTATCCCCCACTCGACGACTACGTCGCCAAGTGGGAACCGCCACACACCCAGAACTTCATGGCGCAGAGCGCGTTCCGGTGGATGGTGTTGGGCCACCGCGAGATTGCCGACATGATCACTGCCCTGATCTGCCACGGCACCCTGACGCGGTTCCCGAAGCTGCGCATCGCCAGCGTCGAGAACGGCAGCTCGTGGATCTACCCGCTATTCCATGACTTCGGCGATCTCTACAAGAAGATGCCGCAGAACTTCCCCGAACACCCTCACGACGTGTTCCGCCGCAACATCTGGGTGAGCCCGTTCTGGGAGGGCTGCGTTGCCGACGTCGTCGACACCGTTGGCTGGGACAAGGTCCTGTTCGGCTCGGACTATCCGCATCCCGAGGGTCTTGCCGAACCAAAGGGCTTCTGGAAGTACGCCGAGGGAATGGACGAGCGTCGCACATACGACTTCATGGGCGACAACGCCCGCCGGTTCATGGGTCTGCCGATCGCCAACCCGGACCCGGACGCCGTCAAACCGCCGGCCTTGGCGAACGCCTAACCGCGCGTGGAGACGTGCCGCGCCCAATAGCGCGGCACCTCGAGTGGGTCCAGCAGACCGGGCTTCGCATCGCAGACGGCAGGCACGCAGTTGATCGCCGGCATCGCGCTCAACACGTCGCCGCCCTTGCCGAAGTTCATCTCGACGGTGAAGCTCGGATCACCCTCGATCTCGATCCGATACGACATGTCAGCAGGCCCGAACGGCTGCTTCCACTGCTCGCCCACGTCGCGAGCCACGCAGTCCACATGCTCGACGACAGCGAATGGTCGGCCGCCCGAAAGCGCCTGCAGTTCAAAGTGCACGACGGATGCGGTGCCTGCGGCCACCGTGCCGAAACCGGTTTCGACGTCGTGGTCGAGGCTGTCCGTCTCATAGACCACGCGGAATTCCTCCACTGTCACGCCGAGCACCTCCGCAAGCTCGTGCAGCGTCGGCGCCCACATCTTCTCGATGAACCCACCGGTCACCAGCAACGGTTCAAAGCCCGGCTCCTTGCCGAAGCCGAAGTACTCGCGGCAGACGAACTCGGCGCTGTAGTCGCCCCACCACCCGAGCTCAAGAACCCGAACGCAATCAACCCGGTTCGCGGTAGCCAGGGACGCGATCGCGAGATCTGTTGTCGCCCAGCCCGGGTCGATACCGGTGAAGTAGCACGTGCTGCCGCCGAGGCGGCATGCCTCTTCAATGGGTTCCCGCAGTTCCGGCGGCGCGCTCGCGGGGTGGGCGAGCTCAAATCCCGAGAAGGTGACCACATTCGTGCCACGCTCGAGGAACGGCACCAAGTCGGCGATCGCATCGCGTTCCCTGCCAATGCTGTTGCCGAAGTACGTCAGGCAGTCGGCACCGAGGTCGACGACGTCACCCCAGTCGCTCGTCGTCGTCACGCCGACGGGCGTCACCCCGACGACCTCGCCCGAGTCACGGCCCGCCTTGGCCGGTGTACTGACGAAGTGCCCGACGAGTTCGAGGTCGGGATGCTCGAGGATCGCACGCAATGCCGCGGCCCCGATATTGCCCGTCCCGCAGTGGACGACCTTGTACGTCATGACGTCTCCTTGGCATTCGTAAGCCTCGCGGCGTACGCCAGCAATCCTGCGTATCGCGCACCAAGCAGCCGGGGAAGGGCGGCGGCGGCGCGGCCGTCGGCGCCGATCAGAATTCGGGCTCTGTTCCTGTCGACGCCTCGCAGGATCACCCGGGCCGCCTTCTCGGGCCTGGTGAGCGCGGCGCGTTCGAACAGATTCATCGCCATCTCCGGATCCTCGGTGTCCGCAGTGCGCATGTTCGCCATGAAGTTTGTCCGCACCACCCCGGGATGCACGCAGTGCACCGTCACGGGACGGCGTTCGATGATCATCTCCTGGCGGAGCGCCTCGGTGAGGCCGCGGACCGCGAACTTCGATGTGCTGTAGGCACCTTGGAAGGGGATCGCGATCAGTCCGAACGCACTCGATACGTTGACCAAACATGCGGGACGCGTCGCGGAACCGGACTCGATGAGCTGCGGCAGAAATGCTTTCGTCCCGTTGACGACTCCGCCGACGTTGATGCCGATGAGCCAGTCGAGGTCGGTCCAGGACATGTCTGCGACGCTCGCGAACAGATCGACGCCGGCATTGTTGAACACCAGGGACGCGGGTCCAAGATCGCGCCGCACCTCGCCGGCATACGCGAGCACCGCGTCTCGGTCCGCGACATCGACCTGATAGGTGGTGATGTGGCCAGGCCTACACGCAGCTTGTGTCTCAGCCAGCCCTCGTGGATCGACGTCTGAGGCTGCTACGTGTGCGCCGTCGCGGGTGAGCGCAAGGGTCAGCGCGCGTCCGATGCCCGAGCCGGCACCTGTGACGACCGCAACACGATCTCGGTATTTCATGACGCCTCGACGATCGCTGCAATCCGGTCAACTGAGGTTTGAAGATTCGTCTGCAGATCGACCCGACGGTCGCGGACGAACAGGAAGAGGCGTTCGAACACCAGGGCGCCGAAAGGCAGTGGGACACACATCCGCATCTCTTCCGTCAGACGCGTCGTGTCGGCAGCGGAACCGGGCTCCATGAGGTACGTCCATTGCGTCCAGTCACCGCCCATCGCTTGGACGACGAACGAAAAGCTGCGCTCAGGCTCCGCCTCGACGACGTTCGCGACCGTACGCCACCGGCCAAGCCGTCGGCGGTTCCAGGCCTGAAAGCGATCCGGCGCCAACCACTCCGCGCGCACTGTCTCGGGACTCCACTCCGGGATTCGCGTGACATCCGAGACGACCGCGTAGACCCGCTCCTGCAACGCTCGCACCTCGGTCGACGCGCTCAGCGTCTCATCCTTCTGGAGCAGCACGCGCTACGAGGCCTTCTTCTGCGCGGGCGGTGAGTAGTTCGGCTTTCCCAGTCCGAGCACGTACTGCGCGATCATGTTGCGGAACACCTCGAGGGTGCCGCCGTAGATGCCGACCAGCGGAGCGAACCGGTACACATACTCCGCGGCACCGTCGTCGGCCGCGCCGTCGGTTCCGATCGGTAGCGACGACGCCGTGCCGAGGATGTCCATAAGATCTGGGGAGATGTCTCTCATCGTCTGCGCGAGTGCCACGCGCCCGAAGATGGACGTCGCCGACAACGACGCCTCCATCCGGGCGACGCTGCGCCCAAGGCGATATGCCACCGACCCGTCGTCAAGTAGCCTGCGTCCGTTGGGATCCGGTTCGGCCACCTTCGCAGCGGCCTTGTCGACGGCAGCGGCCATGAACCCGGCCTGGTGCATCATGATCGACACATCCTGCAGGCCGTCCGCGGCGGCGTCCACCGCGCCGTGCTCGACGTTGAGCGGTTCGCGCACCACCGTCCAGCCGTCGTTGACCTCACCAAGCCGATACTTATCGTCGACGCGCACGTCGCTGTAATAGACGATGTTCGTTCGGTCACCATCGACGGTCCGCAAGCCTTGAATCTCGATTCCCGGCAAATCGAGCGGGACCAGGAACATGGTCAGGCTCTTATGCTTCGGCGCATCGGGGTCGGTATTGGTGATCAGGAAGACGTACTGGCAGTTGTGCGCGCCGGTGGTGAACATCTTGGCTCCATTGATCACCCAACTGTCACCATCGCGCACCGCGCGGGTCTTGCAGGTCGCAACATCAGAGCCGCCTTCGGGCTCGGTGTAGCCGAGGCACAGCCGCACATGGCCGCTGAACACTCGGGGCATCACGTCAGCCTTCAGTTCGGGTGAGCCGAACTTCTCGACCGATCGCGCGATCATCGCCGTCGTTCCCGAAGTTACCCACGGCACGTGAGCCCTTCGCTTCTCGAGGGCCCAGATACGCTGCCGCAGCCGATTGAAGCCGCCTTCGGATTCCGGCTTCCATTCGCGCGCAAGGTAGCCCGCCGCGCCCATCGCCAGGTGCACGCCCTCGTCGAAGTTGTCGCCCGTCTCGCGGTCACGGCGAAGGACATCCTCGGTGACCAGTGCGCGCAGGAAGTCCCGTGTCTCGTCGAGGAAGGCCTGGTCGTCATCGGACAACTGGACGCGTGAGAAATCCATTGACTAGCTCCGCCCTTCGCGCTTCGCGACGATCTCAGCGATGTACTTGGCGCTGGCACCTGGATCTCCGCCGGCCAGCGCCCATCCGCGCGCCCGAACCAGATAAGCGGTGGCGGGTGCCTCTGCCGAAACACCAAGTCCGCCTTGGATATGCACGGCCATCGTCGCCGCCTTGGATGCTTCCTCGGCCATGAACACGAACGCCGATGGGGCCAACTCCGGCCGCTCGTCGGGTTCGTTGTCCAAAAACCAGGCCGCGCGGCGGGCTAGGTTCCGCCCGCCCTGCACGGTGATGGCGATGTTGGCCAGCGGATGCGAGATGCCCTGCAGCGTCGAGATCGGCACGCCCAGCGTGTAGCGGTTCTTGGCGAACTCCGCGGCGATCGTCATCGTCTCCTCGACGAGGCCCACCAACGCCGCCGCCGTCAGCACCCGCCACTCGTCCAGCGCACGTTGATATTCCGCCAACGCGCTCGGCCCGCTGCCCAGCACCGTGCGGGCATCGGCCGCCGCCGGGTCGACCCACGCCATCGGCAGCCTGCCGATGTTGTCGACCTTCGCGGGCCGGGTGCCGAACGTCAGCCGCACCACGTCTTGGCTTTCTGGGCCGTCGCGCACGATGATGTGGTCCGCGATCGATCCTGTCGGGATCAGCCGAACACCAATCGCGTTGTCGTGCTGGGGGTCAATCGCGGCAAGTTGCTTACCGCCGACGACGTCCGCGTCGACCGTTCCAAGCCGCGCGAGCAGTCGAGCGGCGACCACGTGGTCGATCCACGGCACCGGCGCCAGCGAGCGGCCGATCTCCTCGGCCACCAAGGTCAGGTCGACCAGTGTCGCCCCGTCTCCCCCAACGGATTCGGGCAGCGCCATCGTCGTCGCACCCATCGCGCACAGGCGCTCCCACAGGCTCTTGTCGAATCCAGTCTCCTGCGCGGCCCACACCGTTTCGATCGAACAGTGGGTCTTGAAGAAGTCCTTGTAGGCAGCCTGCAGGGCCTCATGGTCGTCCGTGAGGCTGTAGTCGAGTCTGCGCAGTTCGTGACGATCCATCAGTGCTCCTGTTTGGCAGCGAAGAAGAAGTTATGTGCGTTGTTGTAGAGATAGTTCTCGAGCGCCTCGGTCGGCAGGTCCAGCGCAAGGGCTTCGGGTACGACGCGGCGCATCTTTAGCACCGGCCAGTCCGACGCGTAGATCACCTTGGTGGATCCGCGCGTCCGCATGTAGTGCAGGAGGCTTTGCGGCAGCCGCTTTGGCGACCATGCCGACGTCATGAGGTGCAGGTTCTCGTACTTGATCATCAGCCGGATCGCGATGTCCCACCATGGATCGGCGCCGTGGATCATGCATAGCTTGAGCTCGGGGAAGCGCACGCATACCCGGTCGAGATGGATCGGGTTCTGCACCTCACCCGGTATCGGCGGCCCAGGGATGCCGGTGTTGACGCACAGCGGAAGTTCGAGCTCGGCGCACTTGGTATAGAGCGGGTAGTACACGGCGTCACTTGGCGGGTATAGCCCGTCGCCCCAGAAGCTCGGCCCCACAACGGCGTAGGCCACTGGAAGATCCGCGACCACTGCGCTCAGTTCCCTCAACGCGGGCATCGGCCGCAGCAGGTTCACCCCGCCCATCGCCAACGCGAATCGGTCCGGCTTGGCCTCGACGAACTTGCGCGCGGTCACCGACGGCTTCGCCACGTTGTCCATGAGGATGGCTTTCGCGACGCCCTGCTCGTCCATTTCGTCGAGCAGCGCGGCGAGGTCGACCGGCGCGAACATCGACTCTGGACCCTTGAAGTAGTCATCGCGCACCTTGAGCATCCAGGTGGGTTGCTTCTCGGTTTCACCGAAGTGCACGTTGACCAGGCAGTCAATGGCTTTCGTCATGTCAAAGACTCCTGTTGTGTCGCAGCAGTTTTCGCCCACCGATAGTCCGCCTTGCCGTTACCCAGCCGACGGACCTGCTCGACGAAGATGAACTCCTTTGGCGCCTTGAACCGTGCTAGCTCCGACGTGCAGTGCGCGTGAAGCTGTTCGTGAATGACCTCGACACCTTCGCGCAATGCCACCAGCGCGACGACTTCCTGACCCCACCGCTCACTTGGCCGGCCCACCACCAATGCGTCGGCGATTGCCGGGTGCGCGCGCAGGACCTCTTCGACCTCCTCCACGAACACCTTCTCCCCTCCGGTGTTGATGACAAGCGAATCGCGGCCGAACAACCGCATCGTGCCATCCGATGCAAGCGAACCGCGGTCCCCCGAAATCACCACGCGCTGTCCGTCGACGACGGGAAATGTCTTCTGGGTAGCGACCGGATCGTCGAAATACCCGAGCGGGATGCGGCCGGCGCGCGCGACAAAGCCGATCTCCTGCTCGCCGGGCGACAGAAACCGGCCGTAATCCTCGGAGACCACCAAGGCGCCTTCGCGCAGCTCGAATGTGTCTTTCTCGTCGCCGCGCTGGCTCCGACCGAAGCCGACATTCCCGGTCTCCGACGACCCGTATCCGTTGATCAGCGTGATCTGCGGCAGCAACTCCAGTAGCGCGCGTTGATATTTCGGGTTGGTCGCCGCCCCACCGGTGCCGATGGCGAACATCGACGACAGGTCGTAGGTGCCCCGTCGCAGTTCCTCTACCAGCGGCCCCGCGTAGGCGTCGCCGACCATCGTCATCATTCCGACCTTTTCGCGCTCCGCAGTCCTGAGCACGGCGGGCGGGTCGAATTTCGTCCGCTCGTATAGGACCACCGGCAACCCGTTGAGGAGGGCCGCAAAGGCTGTCCACATGCCGGCCGCATGCATCAGCGGTGAGACGGCGAACCATGGCTGTCCGCCGTTGCGCACTTTTTCGTGTATCTCGTCGACGGACTCGTGGTCGGCGCCGTTCATCGAAACGACGTAGCTGTCGCTCTGCCGCCACATGACACCCTTGGGACGTCCGGTGGTTCCACCGGTGCACACCATCAGCAGATCGTCGGGCGAGGGTGAGATGGCTTGATCCGGATGTCCCTGGGCCAGCGCATCTTCCAGCTTGATCGCCCCAGGCAGTTCCGCAACATCGCTGCCGTCGTCAACCGATATCAACAGATCGGCTGAGGCGGGCGGCAGCACGTCGGCGAACTTCGGCCCCAACGACCGGTGATAGATGACGGCCCGCGGCCGCAGGTACTCCAGGAGTTCGGCGACCTCGCGCGGTGTGTAGTTGTAGTTGACGTTGGCAGGGACGGTTCGCGCCTTCAGACAACCGATCACCATGTCGGGATAGAGGTCGTTGTGCATGATGAGCGCAACCCGATCCTGGCCGCATTCCCAGTTCTCGAGCTCATTGCGCTCACGGTGAGCACCGAACCCGTTGCCCGCAAGGAAGTTCGCAAGCCTGCGCGTTCGCTCCGCTGTCTCACCAAAAGTGCTTCGGCGGTCGCCGCACACCGTCATCATCCGGTCGGGAACGCTCTCGGCTATGGCGTCGAGAACCCCGCCGATGGTCCATTCGGCCATGGCTAGGCGGAGGCCGACACGTTCACGCCCAGCAGCTCGAGAGCGTTGTCCCGCATCACCTTCCGGGTGTCTTCGGCGCTGAACTCGGGGAATTGGGGGATGTCGGCGGTAAAGTTCATCGGGTCCGCGAGCCCCTCTCCGTGCGGCCAGTCCGAGCCGAACAGGATCTTGTCCACGCCGATGGTTTCGGCGAGCAGCTTCACGTCGTCCTCGTAGTAGGGGGCGATCCACACGTTGTTCCGCAGCTGCTCAACGGGGTCCTCTTTGAAGTGGTACGGCGCAGTGTTGGCGGCCTTCTTCAGTCGCTTGATCAACCGGTACACGAAGTAGGAACCGTTCTCGATGCTTGCGACCTTCAACTTCGGATGGCGGGTGAACACCTGGTGCACGATCATCGAGGCCATCGTGTCGTGGATCGCCCTGTCGTCCAGCAGGATCTGGTCGAGCGGGTCCTTCTTGCCGAACCCCTCGAATGTTCCCTTGCCGCCCCACAGCGCCGCGATCGCCAGATAACCGCTGTCGGACAAGTGGAAGCCCACCGGCACGCCGGCTTCGGCCAACCTCGCCCAGACAGGATCGTGCAGAGGATCGCCCAACGACCGCGGTTTGACCACACCGGGCACCGGGGCCGGCCGCACCAGCACCATCTTGGCCCCGCGCGCCAGGACGAACTCGACCTCTTCGATGGCCTTGTCGGGATCGGCCAGCGAGACGATCGGCGCGGAGACGATCCGGTGGTCGGGTCGGTCGAAGCCCCAGTCTTCGTCGAGCCAGAGGTTGAAGGCGTGCACCGTTGCCATCGTCGCCTCGATGTCGTGCTTCAGCGCTTCCTCGACACCGCAGGCGAACGTCGGCAGCATGAACACCGTCTCGAGGTTCTGACGGTCGAGCACCTTCACCCGCGCATCGCGGTTCTGGTACTCGGGATGATTGGCCATGCGGTCGACCTTCATCAGCGAGGCCGGGTCGACGCCTTCGGGGATCTCGCCGCGGAAGAGCAGATCGAGGCAGCCCGGTTCGATGATCGGGTCGAAGGTGGGGTTCGGGATGAAGTGGTTGACCACCTCACCCATGACGGCCAGCGTGCGCTTGCCGTCGGCGACCATCTGCACACCGCGACGCTTGAACTCCTTGGGCAGGTGCCTGGTGCAGGAATCGATCGTCTCGTAGTAGTGGTTGTCGACGTCGATCGCCTTGTAGTCAATTGTCTGCACGATCCGCTTCGCTTCTCGCGTGTCAGTCATTAGGAGTCCTTTCCGGGATCGCTCAATGGCGGGAAGTTGGGCGGACGCTTCTCGAAGAAGCTCGTAATGCCCTCGATGAAGTCCGGCCGGAGCATCGACTCGTGCATCAGCTTCTCGGCCACCGCACTCGCCTCGAAAACGTCGCGCATGGTGTCTGCGTACACCTGCTGCTTGATCACCGCTAGAGAACTGGGCGCGCAATTCGCGGCGATGTCCTCGGCGTAGGCGATCGCCCGTGGCAGAAGCTCATCCGGTGGAACGACTTCCTTGACAAGACCAAGCTCTGCCGCCTCGTCCGCGAGGAAGACGCGTCCGCTCAGCAGCAGGTCCATGGCGACACCCCAGCCGACAACTCGCGGCAGGATCCACGAGATGCCGTACTCGGCGATCAGCCCGCGCCGCGCGAACGACGTGGTGAACTTGGCCCCCTCGGCGGCGAGCCGGACATCGCACACCAAGGCCAGCGTCAGCCCCATTCCCGCGCACGCACCGTTGATCGCGGCGATGACCGGCTTGCGCAAGGTCGTCACGAAGTGTGGATGGCGCGAGCCGACCAGCTTGCTGACGTCCGTGCCTTCGCCGCCGTCAGCGGTGGCGCTGCTGATCGTGTTCAGGTTCCCCATGTCAGCGCCCGCACAGAAGGCACGGCCGTTGCCGGTAACCACGATGGCCCGGACATCGGCGTCGGCCTCGGCGTCATCGAGCCGCGAGTAGAACGTCGTGGCGAGACCACCGCCCCAGCCGTTCATCCGCTCGGGCCGATTGAGGGTCAACACCGCGACGCCGCTGTCGCGGACCTCGTAGAGCACCGGGTCGGACGTGACTGCGGGCTCAGCGACGCGGTCAGGGACGCTCACCCGGCGGACCTCCTGAGTCGTGGGCTCAAGCTCGATGTATTCCCATACTGTACACCTATCGGTAGTGCCTTCCGCAACTGGTCATGCGCCCTGTTCGGCGATCAATCCGAAGCGCTGATACGCAGTGCGAATCTGCGCCCTGCCCTCGTCGGGGAGCTCCGCCTGCGGGGGCCGTGAATGCGGGTAGTCCCCGATCGGCAGGCCGAGCAGCGAGGCCGCGTATTTGAACGCGCCACCCCAGTGCGTGAAGTAGTCGGGCCGTCCGGGATAGCACGTGAACCACGAGCGCATATCGACGCCGAACTGGTCCAGCCCGGACTTCTCGGCGTAGTCCATCGCCTCGATCAGCTTGTCGTTCCAGACCAGGTCCCAATACTCGGAAATTATTGGCTGTTGCGGGGTTTCGTATAGATAGCCTGCGGTGCCGAGCTGGGCCGGTCCGACGATCCCGGCACGCAGCCAGCCGGCTCGGTAGACGGTCAGATCGCACTCCCAGATCACCAGCTCGGGCGCGAGCTCGTGCAGCATCCGGCTGCTGGCAGGCCGGAATGCGCCCTCCTTGGTGGCACAGACGGCGGGGATTTCGTCGTGGATGCGCGCACTTTCGGCAGGAGTCAACACGTATCCCGACGACGGCGAGTTGAACATGCCGAGCGCGATGTCGGTCCGGTCGGCGATGTATTGGAAAAACCGCAGAACTCCGATACCGCCGTGGGCCTCCATCATCGGGGTCTGGATGTAGACGATGTCGGCGCCCGCCTGCTCAGCATGGCGCGTCAGCTCCAAGCAATCCTTGGCCGACATCGCGGCGGTACAGGCCTGCACGACGACATCGGGATTGGCCGCGCGCCCTTCCTCAATCGCGACCTCCAACAGGCGCTTTCGCTCGTCGAGCGTCAGCGACCAGAACTCCGCTATGCCGCTGGTGCACCACAGCATCGGGTGACGCAACTCCCCGACGCAGTAGCGCACCAGCGTTCGGTATGCATCCCAGTCGATGTCGTCGCCGTCTTCACCGCAGAATGGCGTGTAGAGGCTGTTGCCGATTCCACGCAGCTTGGCGTGCGCCCATTCGCGAGCTTGGATGGCAGTCGCCATAATTCACTCCTTACGTGAAATCGCTACCGCCGTCGACGTTGATGTTGGCGCCGGTCATGTACGAGTTGCGCTTCGACGCGAGAAACGCGACGACGGGACCGATTTCGTCAGGCAGGCCGGCGCGGGGCATGTGCGCAGGATGCCCGAAGTGCTTGTCGATGGCCGCCATCAGCGCATAGGGGTCGCCGCCGTCGACGCCGACCGAATCGGCCCAACCGCGCAACGCTTCGGACGCGATGCTGCCGGGTGAGACGACGTTGACCATGATCTCGTCCTTGGCCAGCAGCAACGAGAGGTTCTTGGAGACGCTGGTCAGGGCCGCCTTGGCGGCGGTGTAGGCGGGCAGGATCACGGTCTGACGTTGCGTCGAATGGGCGGAGAAGTTGACGATTCGTGCCCACTGGGCCTTGCGCAGCAGCGGCAGCGCCGACCGCACACAGTGCACCATGCCCATCACGCCGTCGTCGAAGGCCGCCCGCCACTGATCGTCGGTGAGATCTTCAAAGCTGCCCTGAGAGCCAGGGCCGACCGCGTTGATGAGCGCATTGAGCTCGCCGCCCCAACGATCGCTGAGTTCGTCGAACACCCGCTGGACGGCTTCGGCGTCAGTGGTGTCGGCGACCAGACCGAGCGCGTCGGGACTGCCCCGGCCTGCCAAGTCCTCCGCCGCGCGGTCGAGAACATCGGCCGTGCGACCAACCAAGGCGACGCGCGCACCGTCGTCCGCGAAGCAGCGGGCGGCGGCCAGCCCCATCCCGCGGCCGCCGCCGACGACGACAACGGTGGCATCCTTCAGCCCGAGGTCCATGACGCGTTTCTACGTGCCCGTCCACTTGGGCTGACGCTTCTCGGCGAACGCGATCGCTCCCTCTTTGGCGTCGTTGGAGGTGAAGATCGGAATGATGTGTTCGAGCTGCTTCTTCCACATCTCGTCCTCATTCCAGTCCCCGGACTTCGCCATGATCTCCTTGGTTGTCGCGATCGCCATCGGCCCGTTAGCGGTAATCCGCTCTGCGAGTTCGATCGCCCCGGCCAGCGCCTCGCCGGGTTCGGTCACCACGTTGACAAAGCCCCACGCCTCGCCCTGCTCCGCGGTGAAACTGTCGCCGGTCAGCGCGAGTTCGAGTGCTTTCTGGTACGGAATGCGGCGCTGCAGCCGTAGCAGTCCACCGCCGGCCGCCACCAGACCGCGCTTGACTTCGGGGATGCCGAACTTCGCGGTGCGCGATGCCACCACGAGATCGGTAGCCAATACGACCTCGGTGCCGCCTGCCAGCGCGTAGCCCTCAACCGCGGAGATGAGCGGTTTGCGCGGTGGCCGTTCGGTGAAGCCGATGCCCCGACCGGGGATCGCGACGATCTCGCCCGCGGCGAAGGCCTTCAGGTCCATGCCTGCGCAGAAGTTGCCTCCCGCGCCGGTGATCACCGCCGCGGACAGGTCGGCACTCTCGTCGAGTTCGTCGACCGCATCGGCCAGACCCTGGCTCACCGCCAGGTTCACCGCGTTTCGCGACTCCGGCCGATTGATCGTGATGACAAGCACTCGCCCGCGGCGCTCCGTGAGAATTTCGTCCGACACCCTTGACCCTTCAGCTATCGCCTGATTTTGCTAGAAAAGCTTACTATAGGTCTTACAGTAGAAGAACGAGAAGGCGGAGGCGGCCATCGACCGGATGGCTCCCGGTAAGGTTGACGGTAACGGCCCAGCGGCGACACGCATGCAAAGACGCAGATCAGACGGTAGCTGCCGGTAGATTCAGTTCACCAAACACTTGATGGAGGTGCCATTCGTGGCCAAGCAAGCAACCGCTGAGAAGCGTCAGCGACGCGAGCGCGGGTCCATCAATCCCGACGACATCATCAAGGGCGCATTCGAGCTCGCAGAAGAGGTCGGCATCGACAACCTGAGCATGCCGCTGCTCGGCAAGCACCTCGGCGTCGGAGTGACGAGCATCTACTGGTACTTCCGCAAGAAGGACGACCTGCTCAATGCGATGACCGATCGCGC